>Ga0187781_10004538_pt1 | contig 10342 bp, 9 predicted proteins | sample 0715_SJ02_MP02_2_FD_132447 | JGI IMG/M metagenome (GOLD analysis project Ga0187781, IMG submission 132447) | Tropical peat soil microbial communities from peatlands in Department of Meta, Colombia - 0715_SJ02_MP02_20_MG | ecosystem: Environmental > Terrestrial > Soil > Wetlands > Peat | place...
CCGCTCACGACGTACGAGAAGGACAAGGAGGGGAACCTCGTCGGGTCGATCGAGATTCCCGCGCCGGTGGGTCTTATCGGCGGTGCGACCGCGGTCCATCCCACCGCGAAGGCGAACGTCAAACTGCTCGGCGTGAAGTCGGCCCGGGAGCTCGGGGAGGTGCTCGCCGCCGTCGGTCTTGCCCAGAACTTCGCCGCGCTCCGAGCCCTCGCGACCGAGGGAATCCAGCGGGGGCACATGGAACTCCATGCCCGGAACCTTGCGGTGAGCGCCGGAGCTCGACCGGAGGAGGTCGACCGCGTCGTGGAGCGGTTGGTGCGGAATCACGAGGTCCGGTTCGACCGGGCGAAAGCGATCCTCGAGGAGCTGCGAGCGGGTCGATGAAGGTGGGAGTACTCGCGCTGCAGGGAGACGTTCCCGAGCATCTGGCCGCCCTCAATACGATCCTGCCGGGCGAGGATGTGGTTGCGGTCCGCACACCGGCGGAACTGGCCCAGGTGGGGGCTCTCTTCATGCCGGGCGGGGAATCGACGACGATCGCCCGTTTGCTCGTGCAGGGGGGCCTCTGGAATCCCCTCGCGGAGCGGATCAAGAACGGGCTCCCGGTGCTCGCGACTTGTGCGGGCCTCATTCTCCTGGCCAGGGAGCTTGTGCCGGGTCTCTCCGGCATGGATCCCCCCACTTTCGGGCTTCTCGACGTACAGGTCCGTCGGAACGATTACGGCAGCCAGGGCGAGTCGTTCGAGGCACCCATCCACATCCAGGGCCTCGAGGGCGGGCCGTTCCCCGGGGTGTTCATCCGGTCGCCACGAATCCACGCGGTCGGCGCGGAGGCGACCGCGTTCGCCTGGCACGGCGGCGAGATCGTCGGGGCGCGCGCGGGCGTGATCTGGGGACTCGCGTTCCACCCTGAGCTCTCGGGCGACCCGAGATTGCACCGGATGTTCCTCGAGGGGGCCCGTTCGGCGAAACCCCCCGCTATCGCAGGAATCCGGCGAACGCGAGCCAAACGACGATAACGAGGGCGGCCCCGAGCAAGGCCAGTAGCCAGCGAGCCCGGCGGGAAATCCCCCGCCACGACCCGAAGACAATCGGGACAGGGCCGATCAGCAGTACCCCTCCCGCGCCGCTCGATCCGGATTCTGGCGCCGGTGTGGCCTCGGTAGGAGCACGGTCCCACTCAAGACCACCCGCGACCGCCACCCAGAAGAGGGCCACGAATCCCGCGATCACGAGCGCGACACCGAGGAGGAAATCCACCGATGAGCCCGAAACTACCGGAACGATGAGGACGAGCGAAACGGTCGCGTCGCCTCGAACGATCGCCAGCACCACCAGCGCGAGGCCGGCGATCCACAGGGCGGCCGCGGCGATGAACGCCAACCTCACGGGAAGAGAGAGCGCACTGCCGCCTCTTGCGGGTTGCGGCGCTCAGTGATAGGTGTCGAACCGATACGGTTCGAGCGGCAGTTCCCCGAGCGCCATCAGGCACTCGGGCGGCGTCAGGATCGGTTTCGGATAGTTGGCGCTATCGTCGAGGGCGATCCGAGGGCATGCGGTGCAGACGTAGGCATCGAACGCTCGCCCCTCGAGGTCTCGGCCGTCCAGCCGGTCGAACAGGAGAATTTCCGCTTCCCGACCTCGCATGCGGACCCGCTCCTGAATGGCGAGCGCGGTCGGACTTCGGTCCTGCCCCGCAAACGTGGAGACGAGAATTCCCCAACGACGCGCGTCTCGCACCCCCGCCACCAGAAGCTGGCGTTTGCGGATGAGCGACCCGCGATCGATGGGGGCGTCGATCTCGCCCCGGAGAGGGTCGAGGGAGTAGACCGGCCGGTCCACCGCCAGGGCGAGTCCGATGGGATGGAAGCGTCCCGTCCCGAGAAAGAGGAAGGCCTCGACCTCGTTCGCAATCGCCTCAGCGCCCGTGTAGTTGCACCCGAGGGCTTGGGCGGGGTAGGCAAGACGGCGGTCGCCTCGGCCGACCCGCACGTCGTACCCTCGCTGTCCCAACACGCTGGTCAGGGGTGACACCAAGTCGAGGTGTTGGACGGACGCGACGAGGCCGAGATGGTGAGGAAGGTTCGCTTCCGCGACGATCTTGGCGAGCGACTCTGGGTCTCCTCCCGGCTCCCTCATCTCGACAAAGAACGTCCGGTGGACCAAACGCACGTTTGGAATCGGGGCATGGCCGAGCACGATGGCCAGGTCCGCGCGGGGCGCCTCCGACCGGGTCGGGGGGTCACACGCGCCGAAGCACGGCCGGGTCGCAAGGTCCACGCGGACCCCGGCGCTGTCGCGGAGGCGTGCGGCGAGTTCGTGGGCGCTGCGCACCAAGCCCGCGGGAACCTGCAACACCACCCGCGTCGGACGGAGGGCGCGAACTGCCTCCATCAGTTCGGGATCCACGCGGGCGAACACGCGCGCTTCCGGAGACGACTCGGTTCCCTCGGAAGGAAGCTCGGCCATTGGCCGAAAACGTACGTTCGCGGCTAAACGTTTGGGGTTCGGAACAGCCTCTTCCTCTCAGGTTTTGCCACCACGATTTGTTCTGACCGGAGCGACGCGGAACGCCGAACGAGGGAGGGGAATCCTCCAGTCGCGGAAGCGAGGATTTTTGAGGGGGACGTAGGTCACGGAGGGATGGCGGCCCCAATCGTCGGTGGAAACCCACCTCAGGTTCCGCATCACTCCCGCGGCCTCACGCGGATTCTTGTCATCCTAGCGGTCGTGGGAATACTTCTCCTCGGGACCGCCGCGGACGTTGCTCTCCAACATGATTCGACCCTCCCTGGCTCGCCCACCACTCCCGCAAGAATGTCCGACGCTCGAACCGCACAGCCATCCCCAGAACCCATCCCACCCTCCCTGCAGCTCCCGGCCGCCGGGTCGTCCATCGGCGCGGTCCTGTCGACCTTGGACCTATCGAGCAACCAGCTTTACACGGGACCTGAAGTGGTCGCGGTTCAGACCAACTTCGGCGCCGAATATCCGGTATACGACGTGGCCAACGGCAACATCTACGTTCGAGGCAACTCGGCGGGCGATATCTCGGTCGTCAACGCGTCGACGTTCACGAACATCGCCAACATTCCCGCGCCCATCGACGATCAAGCGACGATCAGTATCCCGTCCATCGCCGTGGATAATCAGACGGGCTACGTCTACGCCACGGACGCGCAGAGTGGCAACATCAGCGTCATCGACCCGACGACCGAGCTCATCACGCACGTAATCTCGGTCGGGAGCGGGCCCAAGGGAATCGCGTTCGATTGGAAGAATGGCGACCTCTACGTCGCCGATTTCGCGAGCGCGAACGTCGCGGTCGTCCCGGCGGCGCTCAACTCGGTGACGACGTTCATCCCGGTCGGCACCGATCCGACCACGGTGGCGTTCGATTCCGTCAGTGACCGAGTGTTTGTTACGAACTACGGATCGGGGAACGTTACGGTCATCGACCCATCGACCAATCTCGTGACCGCCTCGGTGAACGTCGGTACCGACCCCATGGCCCTTGCCCTCGACACGGTCGACGGGGACGTGGACGTGCTGAACGCCGCGGGCGCCTCGAGCTCGGTGAGCACGTTCTCCGCGACGAGCCCTCCGTCCAGCGCCACACCCGTGAGCGTGGCCAGCTATGCCGAGTCGTTCGCTTACGACTCGGCGAGCGACCGGCTCTTCGTGGTCGGCGGTGAAGGGAGCCTTACGGTTCTGCAACAGCCGGGCAACACCGTTCAGGCGACCCTGACCATCGGAACCGAATCCGAGGTGGACGCGGCCGCGTTCGATGCGCGGGATGGATACGTGTTTGTCAGCGGCTTCGACGGGGGTCCGAGCGGCGCCGGTAACATCACAGTGTTCAACGGGGCCAACGACCGCGTCGTGGCAAACGACACAACCAACGATCTTCCACTGGGAGTCACGGTCGATCCGGGAACGGGGATAGCTTACGTCGTGAACTATGGGACATCCCTCCTCGAACCCAACGTCACGGCCTTGAGCGAGTCGGCGGGTTTGCCTGTCGCCTCCATCCCGCTCTGGGCGGCGCCCACCGGGCTCGCCTACGACTCGGCCCAGGGCGAGGTCTACGCGGTCGACAATGCCGGCAACGACATCTATGCGGTCAGCACGTCGACCGGGCGCGTCACGAACGTTGAGACGGGTGGACCGACTCCAACATCCACGTCGGTTCCCGACCCCATCGTCTACGACGGGGCCAACGGGGACATCTATGCGACGGCCGAATCCCAAGCCGCGGTCGACGTGTTCGGCCCCTCCCACACCCTGCTCTCGACGATCTCGGTGGGAGAAGAACCCGATGCGCTCGCCTACGACAACGTGAGTGACCTGCTCTTTGTGGGAGACGCCTACACCGGAAAAGTGGCCGTCATCGACACGAGCACCAACACGGTACTTGCGGCCACACTCTCCGTCACACCGTACAATACACTCTCGGCCGTGGCGTACGACCCACACAACAACGAGGTGTACGTCGCCGACCAGACCGGCGGGAACGTCACGGTCTGGGGCGCCGAGAACGATACGGAGGTCCACTCGATCCCGGTCGGCTCGACGCCACGCTCGATCGCCGTGGACCCCGAAAACAACACGATCTTTGTGGCCAACCAAGGGTCGGGGAACATCAGCGTCATCAACGACTCCACGAACCGCGTCGTGCACTCGATCTCGCCGGTCGGAGCCTATCTCCTGGCCTATGACGCCGCGTCGAACTCGGTCTACAACGCGTTCTACTTTGCGAACGAGCTCGAGGCGTACAACGCGTCGACCTATGCCCCCCTCTCAGGAAGCCCGCTCGAACTGGGCGAGGGGGGTGGATACTACGTCCAGGGACTCGTCTACGACCCCGCGAACGGTGCGATGTATGTCGACGATTCCACCGGGGACGCTTTCAATGAGATCGGACCAGAGTCGACGCCGTCCTACCCCGTGGAGTTCGTCGAATACGGCCTTCCCCAGGGAACCTCCTGGAGCGTGACCCTGAACGGTGTCGAGCAGTCGTCGTTGGGCACCACGATCGAGTTCGCGGACGAATACGGCAGTCTCCCGTTCACCGTGGGAACGGTGCCGGACTACACGGCGAACGTGACGGCGGGGACCGTCGATGTCACGGACAGCGGGGTCACGGTCCACATCGGCTTCGCGCCCAACCACCACGAAGTGTCGTTTGTCGAGACCGGACTCCCTCCGGGCTCGATCTGGAACGTCACCCTGAACGAGGTCGAGAACGACTCGGCAACCGACACGATTGGATTTTCGGAGATTGCCGGCACGTATTCGTTCACGGTCGGTCCGTTCATTGGCTACGCCGCGAACGTGACGCACGGGAGCGTCACTGTGAGCTCGAGTGCCGTCATGGTCGAGATAGGGTTCCTACCGGTGAGCTCTGTATTTCCGGTGACCTTCGTGGAGAACGGGCTTCCCGGGACCACGCTCTGGAGCGTTACGTTCAACGGGGCGACCAACTCCTCCACCACCTCCTCCATCGGGTTCCTCGACCCGAACGGCACCTGGTCGTTCTCCGTGGGCACCGTAACCGGTTATTCCGCGAACCCGCCCTCCGGGTCGGTCCAGGTACAGGGTAAGGCGGTGGGAGCGACGATCACGTTCACGGCTGTGTCTGCCCCCATCAGCGTGCGGCTCGCGATCGACCCCTCGACGGTGAAAGTGGGCGGGACCGCCACGATCCAGTCCATCGTCTCGGGGGGCGTCGCTCCGGACTCGTATCGTTACTCGGGCCTTCCATCGGGTTGCTCGACCGAGAATCTCTCCTCGTGGAATTGCCAACCCGGAGCGGAGGGCAACTACACGATCATCGTGGTCGTGACGGACGCCCAAGGACACGCCGCCTCCGCGTCCGCCATGCTCAACGTCTCCGCCGCCCCGAGCGGCGGCTCGGGAGCCTCGAGCAGTCTGACCACGGTGGAACTCGCGGCGGGGGTCGGCGCTGTCATCGCTGCCGCCCTCGTGATCTTCGCGCTGGTGGGCCGGAGGCGTCGCCGTCCACCCGAGACAACGACCACGGCGACCCCACCCGTCGCCCCACCCTCCTGAGCGAATCGGGGCACCGTCAACACAGTCGGTCGCGGAGCCGAACTATGGCTTCCCGGTTATCCTCGAAATGAAGCCGACGGACGGCTTCCTCCGGCGTCACCCACTCCGCGGCGTCGTGCTCGGCGCTCAAACGGGGCTCGAAGGACCGGGGAACCCGCACGGCAAACGCGTGCAGGCGCCATGTATCGCCATTGTCGGCCCGGAACGGGACCGCCCAGTCGAGGTCGATGAGCGCCGGGGGCGAGCAGACGAATCCGGTCTCCTCGTCGAGCTCCCGGCACAACGCCGAGCGAAAGTCGTGGTCGTTCGGCTCGACTTTGCCGCTCACCGGCACCCAGAACCGGCCTCGGGACGGAGGGCGGCGGAAAAGGAGCAGCTCGAGGGGTGGCGTCGCGAAGAGGTAGCCTTCCACGCACTCGCGGTCGATCCGGCCAGCGGGGGCGGACACTACTGCGACCGCGACAGGATCTGGAGGATCGCCTCGGCCGGCTCGCCCTTTGCCTGGAACAACGCCTCGATCGCCTCCTCGCGCGAGACATTCGCCTGTTCCATCACCAGCCGGATGTCTTCCTCGGGGGGGCCGGCGGGCGCTGTGGGGACCATAGGGTTTGGCGCCGATCCCGTGGGGGGCCCGGCTGCGGACCGGGGCCGAATCTCGGGGGTGCCGACGACCTGGTAGGTGCGAACCCCCTGCATGATCAGGATCGTGACCTCGGGTGCGCGGAAGACGTGCTCCTTCGTCTTGGTGCGGACGATGACCTCCTGGACGTCGGGGACTTCCTCGGTGCTCATCCCCATCCGTCGCATCATCAATTCCATCTGCCGTTGATTGCGCGGTCCACCAGGGATCATCGTCGGTGCCTCCTACTCCTCGTCGTCGGCGTCGCCCGACACCGCCCGTAGCTTGGCTTCGAGGTCCGGGTCCTCGCTGGTCGCGCCCTCGTCGAGCTCGCGCGACGCGCCCTGACGTCGACCCCGTCCACGGGGCGCCTCGGTCGCCCGGCGGGCCTGCGCGGCCAGGTCATCGAGCAGCCCGACCACGCCGGCCATCAGATTCCAGCCGGTGTGGGACGCATAGAAGATCCGACCCTGTTCCGTGAACAACCGGGCTTCCACGGTGAGGTCGTTTGTCCGGTGCGTTCCCTGGGGCGCGAAGTGGAGCGTGAGCAAGGTTGGGCGCACGTAACGAGCGATCCGACGGAGTCCTTTCGCCACCCCGCCGTCGATCTCGGCGAGCAACCCGGGATCGACGGAGCCACGGAGACCGGTGATCTCCACGTAGACGTTCTCGATGCCACCGTGCGCCGGCCCGGGTCGCGCCCGCGACACGGCGAAGCTCAGAAGGTCGGCTTGGCCGACGACGCGCGTGGGTCGGCCGTCCTCGACCACGAAGACGCTCGAGACCTTCTCGCGCGTCATGGTCCGAGCGGCCTCGAGCGCGCTCACTCCGAGCGGCACGGTCACCGCGGGCGAACGCATGATCGAACTCACCTTCACATCGAGAGCCGAGCGGCCGACCCGCGCGTCGCGCTTCCCGCCGACCGTCGGCCGCCAGAGCACCTCGCCGAGGTCGGAGACCCCGACGGCGCCCACGACCCGGCCCTTGCGGTCGACGACGGGAAGCGGGTGTTCCTCAAGCGAACGGAACTGCGAGATGAGGTTGCGGCATGGCTCGTCTTCGCGGACGACGGTCCCAGTGGAACGCGCGACCTGCTCGACCGTCGGGCCGTCCCCCGTGCGGAAGGCCGCGAGGCCGGGCATCGCTCGCACGAGGTCGCTCCGGCCGATGACGCCCATCAGTTCGCCGCGATGGCCCACGACGGGCACGCCTCGTAATCCGGTGGAAAGGAGCTGTTCGGCAACCTCCCAGAACGGTGTCGTCGGCAGGATGAGGGGGGGCAGCACGACCAGGTGTTCGACCTTGGTGGTGAACGCCCATCGGCTCCGACGCGCGATCGATTCGAGCGTCACCATCCCGATGAGCCGGCTGTTCCGGAGGACCGGGATCTCGTGGATACGTCGCGAGCGCATCAACCCGAGCGCCTTCGAGATTGGCGCGTCGTGGGGGAGCGTCACCGGGCGAGCGGACATGAGTTCGCTCGCGGTGGGCCAAGCGGTAGGCATAGGAGGGGGGCACCTAGAGGGGGGTTTTTGAAGCCTGCGGGTGCAAGGGATGCGGCGTCATCGAAGGTCGCGGGCCATCTGATAGCCGTTCTCGCCGTCCGAGTAGTAGGCCCGCAGGAGGTCGACCACGCTGAACTGGTAGCGGGTGTAGAATCGGATAGCGGTCGCGTTCGATACGCGCACCTCGAGGGTCACACGCCGGAAGCCCCTCGCGCGCGCCCGGTCGAGGAACGTCGACATGAGGATCGTCCCAATCCCCTGCGACCGCTGGGTCCGCTCGACCGCGAACATCAGAATCCGCGCCTCCCCCTCGACCTGGTTCACCCCGAGTAGGAAGCCGGCCGGGACGTCGGAGGCATCCGCCGCCACGAGAAATCCGCTCGGCCACTCCATCGAGAGCGAGGTGTAGAGCGATGGGTCGTAGTGCTCGTGGAGCGCCTCGGCGACGATCGCGCCCACGAACGGGAGGTCTGTCGGCCGGAACTCCCGGAGCGTGACCGAGGGTCGCGCTTCCGGTGCCGGGGCGTACGGAGGGCCCGTCGCGGAATCAGCGATACATCTCACCCGGCCCTTCCGGCTCCGCGTGGCGCATGCTGGCCATCGACTCGCGCGTCTGCTGGAGCGTCTTGCGGACCTCGGCCTCGATCTGGCGAGCCTTGTCCCGGAGCGGTTTCGTGTCGAGCACGAGGAGAGGAACGAGGGGATTGATCGTCTCGATCACCTTGGCCGCGGCCCGGGCGTCCGGGTAGTCCTTGTGAGCTTGAGCGACCAAGCAGAGTACCGGCGTCGTGCGCGCGATGGCTCCGAGGAGCAGCCCGCCCGAGAGACCGGTCACCACGCCGCTCGCCGCGTCGAATCGGTATTTTTCGAGCAGCGGCGCCGCCGCGCGGTTCGCCATGGCCACCACCCGCGCGTCCCCACGGGATTCCCCTTCGATCGGCTGGCCCTCGACTGCCACGATCAGCTGGACGCCCTTCGCATCCGCCCAGTCGAGCAGGGTCCGACCGATGGCGTTCAACAGTGCGGGAGGAGGCTGGATGTCCGAGAGCACGACCAGGAGCTGGTCGCACGAGCGGTCGACGCCGCACACGAGCTTGCTCGCGTAGAAGCGGACCGGAGCGCTGACGATCCCTTCCTCCATAATGACGGTGGGTGGAAACTCCTCGCTGATCATGTACGCGACGAGCGTCATGTCGAGCGAATGGACCAGGTACGATGCGGCGACGGACCCGACGAGGCCGTGCGTCGGAAAGCCGACCACCATCATGGCCCCCTGGAGTGGCTCGTCCCGGGTGTCGATTATGCGGAGGTCCGTCATGCTCCCGCGACCCGCTCCCGAGGCCGTTCTCGGGGAGGACCCACCCCGCCCGCATTTATTCGGCTTTGGGCGTTAATGGCCAAAGAGGCGGTCCCCTTTTAAACCGGGTCGGTGCATGATTGGGTAACGCTCCATGAAGGTTCTTGTCACCGGTATCGATGGTTACTCCGGCTGGCCGCTCGCGCTTCACCTGCTCGGTAGGGGCCACGAGGTCCTCGGAATCGACAACTTCGTGACTCGACGGCGGGTGCAGGAAGTCGGCTCGTGGTCCGCGACACCCATCCCCACGTTCGCCCGCCGACAGAAGGCCGTCCGCGAACTGCTCGGTAAGGACCTTGGGTTCTACCGGGGCGACCTCACGAACTACGAATTCGTCCACTCGGTGCTCGACCGAGAGAAGCCGGATACCGTCGTCCATCTCGCTGAGCAGCGCAGCGCGCCGTACTCGATGATCGACGTTCACCACGCCGTCGCAACGCAGGTGGAGAACATCACCGGCACGCTCCACCTCCTCTACGCGATCCGGGACACCTGCCCGAAAACTCACCTCGTGAAGATGGGGACGATGGGAGAGTACGGTACCCCCAACGTCGATATTCCCGAGGGGTTTTTCGAAACGGAGTTCCGGGGCCGTAAAGACGTGCTGCCGTTCCCGCGCCAGGCGGGCTCGTGGTACCACTGGAGCAAGGTGTTCGATTCGGGTGACGTGATGTTCGCCTCGAAGATCTTCGGCATCGCCGCGACCGACGTGATGCAGGGCGTCATCTACGGCATCCGCACCCCCGAGATGACCGACCGGCGCCTCCTCACCCGGTTCGATTTCGACGA
>Ga0187781_10004539_pt1 | contig 10341 bp, 11 predicted proteins | sample 0715_SJ02_MP02_2_FD_132447 | JGI IMG/M metagenome (GOLD analysis project Ga0187781, IMG submission 132447) | Tropical peat soil microbial communities from peatlands in Department of Meta, Colombia - 0715_SJ02_MP02_20_MG | ecosystem: Environmental > Terrestrial > Soil > Wetlands > Peat | place...
ACGCGCCGGGCGATCCGCAGGCCGGCGAAGGCCAGCCCGCCGTACAGGGCGGTCACGCACAGCGTGCCGACCAGCCCGAGTTCCTCGCCGATGATGGCGAAGATGAAGTCGCTGGTGGATTCTGGAACGTAGCCCCACTTCTGCCCGCTGGCGCCGAGGCCCACGCCGAAGATGCCGCCCGAGCCGAGCGCGTACTCGCCCTGCGTGCGCTGCCAGTTGGCGCCGGTGGCGCTGCCCTGCTGGTCGAGGAAGCCGGTCAGGCGGCCGAGACGGTACTTCGCCGACACGATCATGAGCATCATGGCCAGGGCCATCAAGATGAGCATGCCGAAAAACACGCGCCCGGGCGCTCCAATGAACCACAGCAGCGCGAGGAAGATGATCAGCAGGATGAACGTGGTGCCCAGGTCGTCGCCGGTCATCACGAGCAGGCACAGCACGGCGGTACCCGGCATGAGCGGCACGAGCATATGCCGCCAGTCGGCCAGTTGGCCCAGCCTGTCCTTGCGTGCCAGCAGGTCGGCGCCCCACACCACGAGGGCCAGCTTGGCGATCTCTGAGGGCTGGATCGGCTGCCCGTCGATGGCGATCCAGCGAGCCGCGCCGTTCTGCGAGACGCCGACGCCATGGATGAGGGTCAGGCCGAGCCCGACGATGGCCAACGCGAGCAGCGGATAGGCGAGGGCCCGGAACAGCCGGGGCGCCGAGCGGGCCGCTACCCACATCAGGGGCAAGCCGATGGCCGCGCCGAGTAGCTGCTTCTTGAAGTCGGAGTAGGGCGACAAGCCGGCGCTCAGGTCGGCGACGGACGCCGTGGACTGCACCATGACCAGGCCCAGCCCGAGCAGCAGCGTCGTAATGCCGAGGACCAGGTAGTAGGACGTCAGCGGCCGGTCAAGCAGCGCGCGCCAGGCGGCGATCCGGTCCTGCACGCCGTCCATGCCTGGCCAGCCGAGCTTGGCCGGATCCGGCGCAGCCGGTCCGGCCAGGTCCGGATCCGCTAGGTCGTCGGCGCCGTCGGAAACCTGCAGAGACATGGTTCAAGTCTGTTCGCCGGGCCGCGCCAAGACCCGGACATCCGGCGCGTGTCGCCCCGGATTTCACCTGCGGGCCGCTAGCCGCGGGTCCAGGTGCGACCGCCGTCGGCGGTGTGCCATGTGGTGTTGCCCAGCACCAGCCAGCCGTGGTTGACGTCGGTGAAGTCGAGTAGCGGCACGGCCACTGAGCCGGCCGGGATGATCAGCTGGATGCTCGATCGCAGCCAGCGCCGCCCGTTGTCGGTGGTCCGGGCCAGCGCCAGGACGGCCGCCGACGGGTTGCTCGGGTAGTTCAGGCTCCAGGCCAGGCCGGCCCCGGGGCTGATCAGCTGCACGGTGCCCGCGGGGATGGTGGCCGGCAGCAGGCTCAGCGGACCGCCGTTCGTGACCGCGACCCGCTGGGCGAAGCTGGCCGTGTCGATGACCAGCCAGCCCGACCAGCGGACGGGCCCGCCGGGAACGGACCCGGGATAAAGAGCGAAGCTGGCCGGGCCGGCCAGCGAGTCGCGGCCGAACGGCAGCAGGGCGCCCCGGCTCCAGGTCAGGCCGTAGTCGCTGGTGGTCTACACCCGAACCGGAGGAACGCCGCCGCTGCCGATCTCCCATCCAGACCCGCCCGTCACGGTCAGCAGCAGGCCGTGCCCGTTGGCGGACATCCACGGCCCGTCGATGTCTGTGTTGCCTCCCGGCAGGGAGCCGTCGGGCGCCCAGCTCGAACCGCCGTCCGAGCTGGCGAACAACTGCCAGGGCGAGGAGGCATCGGGCTGGTAGGTGGCCGCGATACCGTCACTGGCGGACCAGAAGTCCAGCTGGGTCACCACGCCGGGCAGATCGGCGATCTGGCTCCAGCTGCGTCCGCCATCGGCCGAGCGCAGGACCGCGCCCGCGTCGGCCTGATCCTGGGCGGCCACGGCCGTGCTAGGGCTCATCGCGTCGACGAGGCCGACCGGGGCCGGAGCGGGCAGCAGCTGGGTCCACAGGGCCCCGCCGTCGAACGTCACCGACAGCACGCCCTGGTCGCTGATCGCATAGGCGTCCCGCAGGCTGACCGCGGCCAACGCGCTGACCTGGGTCAGCTGCCAGGGCGGCAGCTGCTGCCAGCCGGGCGCCGAGTATCGGTAGAGCAGGCCGAACGGGGGCGCGCAGGCGCCACCGTTCCGCCCGGTCGCGGCCCAGGCCGAGCCATCCGGCGCGGCCGAGAACACGATGCTGTCGCTGTCGCATTCGTCGGGGTAGCTGTCGCTCAGGCTGACCGGGCTCCAGGTCTGGCCACCGCTGCCGCTGTGCAGCAGCTCGGCGACGGCGCAGCCGTGCATGGCGCAGCTGAGCGGATCGAAGACACTGACCCAGGTCAGGCCGGCGGACGCGGTCGCGGTGAGGGAGACCTTGACCTCAGGTGTGAGCGGGCCGAGGTTGGTCAGCTGTCCCAGACGGTGCCAGCTGCGGCCGCCGTCCGTACTGGTCAGGAACGTGATGTCGGACCCGCTCGGGCCGCTGGGCCCGAAGATGCTGGGGACGGTCTGGGCAGCCCACAGCTGCCCGGCGGCGCTCGCAGTGGCGAACACGGGGGCCGCGCTGCTCAGCACCCGCGTCCAATGCGTGCCGCCGTCCCGGCTGACCAGGATCTGGCCCGGGCAGCGGGACAGGCCGAGGTTGGCCAGGCAGTTGTCCAAGACAGCGACGCCCAGGCGGTCGGAGGCGAACCGGACCTGGTTCACGGCCCGTGGCAAGGTAGCGGCCAGGTACCAGCGCTGGCCGCCGTCGACGGTGGCCACGAGCTCCCGCCCGCAGGACGGCGCGGACCCCCTGGGTCCGGAGCACGCGATCAGGGCCCAGGCGTGCGCCGGGTCGGTCGCGCTGATCGACAGCGGGCTCCCGGGACCTTGCCATTGCACCTGCCACGTCGCGCCGGCGGTATCGGTGTGCCATATCTCGGTGTGGGCCGGGCCGGCCGCCTGGCCGAGCAGCCAGCCGGTCGCGGGAGCGGGGAAGGCCAGGGCGGTGAACGTCGTCGGCGACGCGCCGGCCGAGATCGTGCCAGCCGAACGTGTGGCCGCCGCCCGGGCTCTGCCGGCTTCGCCCTCCGGGGAGACCCATCCCCCCGGAGGCCCGGCGGAAGACACGGTCCTGCTGGCCTGGCCGCCTGCGGCGGCGGGCCCAGGCCTCCCCGGGATCCGGGCCGCGGCGGACGGCACCGAGCAGACCGCCGCGACCAGCGCGGCGCCTGCCACAACCAGCGCGGCGCCTGCCGCGACCGCCAGCGCCGGCGCAGTTCGTGAGCATCGGAACATGCTCTAGAGACGTTGACGGCCGCCGGAGCGTTGGAAAACCATCCGCGTAATATGCAGCGGCACGAGGCCGGCCCGGGGCCAGGACCGGGCTGTGGCTCTGGCATCATGTGAAGCGATGAGCAGGCCAGATTCTTCACGTTTCCCGGTGACGGTGACCCGGCTTCCCCTGACACGCTGCGAGATATGCGGACGCACCCTGGCCTACCAGCCTGGCCAGGCCAGCGCCGTGCTGACCAAGCACTACCACCGGATGCACCCGGAGGCCCTTACCCAAGCCGCCGACGCGACCGGGTCGTAAGGGTTTCAGGGTCTATCGCCGCCGGGGCCTGGCGAGTACGCTGCGGGTACCTGCGCCCCCGCGGATGTGACCATGAGCATGGGCCTGGCCGCCTTGATTGCGTGGCTGTTCACCGCCAGCATCGGCGGTTACATGCTGCGAACCTGGGTGGCACGCGGCGGGCTGCGCCGCCAGCGGGCGACCGGCGTGGGCGTGCCGCCGGTGGTGGTGTTCGGTCACGCCAGCGCCGCCCTGGTCGGCCTCACCGTCTGGGTCGGCTACCTGGCTAGCGGCTGGCGTGCGCTGGCCTGGGTCGGCGTGGCCTTGGTCGGCACCGCCATCTCCCTGGGTATCTGTACCGTGACCCTCTGGACACCGTACCCGGTGCTGCCTGACCCGGCCGCGGGCGACGAGCGGGAAACCGAGGTGAGTCGGGCCCACGGGGCCAGAGGCTGGGCGGGCCGGCAGGCCGCGGCGGGACCGCATGCCGAGGCCACGGCTGGGCCACACGACGCGTTCACCGTCACCGACGAGATGATCGCCAGCCTGCTGGCCGAGCCGGTCCAGGTGCGGCGGCGCAGGTTCCACCTGCTCCCGCTCATCCCGCTGACTCACGGTTTCGGCGCCGTGGCCACATTCTTGCTCACCGTGACGGCCGCGCTGCTGCCCGTGCGCTAAGTCGCCCCGATTGGGCGATGGCACGGCCGGTCAGGCACGCTGGAAGCATGGCAGAAACGCTGACAATGATGGCGGTACACGCCCATCCCGACGACGAGGCGTCCAGCACCGGCGGGGTGCTGGCTGTCTATGCCGCACAGGGCATCCGGACGGTGGTCGTGACCTGCACGAACGGGGAGTTCGGCGACGCGCAGGGCGGCGTCAAGCCGGGGCAGGACGGGCACGACACGCAGGCGGTGGCCGAACTGCGCCTGGCCGAGCTGCGTGAATCGTGCGCCATCCTCGGCGTCACGGACCTGGAACTGCTCGGCTACCACGACTCCGGGATGCCGGAATGGGATTACAAGGACCGGCCCGACGCGTTCTGCAACATCCCGCAGGCCGAGGTGGCGGCGAGGATCTCGGGTCTGATCGAAAGGTACCGGCCGCAGGTGCTGATCGCATACGACGACCAGGGACCGTACCAGCATCCCGATCACGTGCACGCGAGCCGCTGCGCGCAGGCGGCGTTCGCGGACACCGGCATCCCGGCCAAGCTGTACCTCAGCGCCATGCGCGGCAGCGACTGGCGGAAGGTCTGGGACGCGCTGCGCGAGCTAGGCATGGAGGTCCCGGACTTCGAGAACGCCGATCCCGAGCTCATGCGGCGGGGCCAGGCGTCCGAGCTGCGCATCACCACGACGGTCGACATCCGGGCGGTGCTGAGCCGCAAGCGTGACGCGCTGTTCGCGCACGGCAGCCAGATCAACGACTCGTGGTTCAGCAAGCTCCCGCCGGAGATCGCCGAAGCCACCTTCGGCCGGGAGAGCTTCATCCGGGTCAGCGACACGACCGACGCGGCGCTGCCCGAGGATGACCTGTTCGCGGGCCTGCGGGCGACGTCATGACCGCCGAGCCCTACGCCGCCGCCGTCGGACTGGTCGAGCGCTACGCCGCCGCCTTCGTGTCCGGGGTGCCGGACCAGCCCGAAGACGACGGGTTCTTCGGGCCGGGCAGCGTGACCTGGCGGCTGGCCGCTGACCTGTCCGCCCCGGTGGCGGGGCTGCGTTCGGTGCTGGTCCAGGCACTGCACCCGCTGGCCATGGCCGGCGTCGACCAGCACAGCGACTGGCGGCGAGACCCGGTCGGCCGACTGGCCGCCACCTCCGCCTACCTCGCGACCCTGACCTACGGCGACCGGGCCAGCGCGAGCCGGGTCGCCCGGCGGGTACGGGCGATCCACGAGCACGTCCGCGGCACGGACACCGTGACCGGCCGTCCCTATGCCGCCGGCGATCCCGCCCTGCTGGTGTGGGTGCACGCCGCCCTGGTGGATTCCGTGCTCGCCGCCACCCGGCTGTTCGGCACGCCGCCTGCGAGCGCGGATGCCGACGCCTACGTCGACGAGATGGCCGTCTCGGCCGAGCTGCTCGGGGTCCCGCGCGAGATCATCCCGGACAGCGTGGCCGCGCTGGAGGAATACATCAGCGGCGTCCTGTCCGAGCTGCAGTGCACGCCGGCGGCGGCGGAGTCGATGGGCTACATGCTCGACCCGGCCGGCATGGGCGAGGAGATCGCGGAGCTCTGGCAGGACCTGCGAGAAGCCGCGCTCGCCACGCTGCCCAGCTGGGCGCGCGACCTCTACGGCTACCCGGCCCCACCGCCGATCACCCCCGACCGCCGCACCGAGATCCGCCAGACGCTTGGCGTATTCGACGCGGTGTTCATGGCTGAGCCCGGGGTGCTCGAGGCGCGCCAGCAGCTCGCCGTACGGATGCGCACGGCGAGCCCGGGGACGCGAGGTTGAAGGTACGGGCCCGGACGCTGGCCGCGGTCGCCGCGGTGGGCGGCGCGTCGATCGCGGCGCTGGCGGTCCTGGAACGGCGACGGGAACGGGGTCTGACCAGAGGGCCGGGCGGCCGCGTGCGGGTCGAGCGGGGGATGGCGGCGCTCCGGCTGGCCGCACGCGGCGGCGCGCGCTACGCGAGCAACGCGCCCCGGCTGTTCGCCAGCGCGGGCGAGCACCGGCAGCAGCTGCGGAACGACCTGGCGCTGCAGACGGCCGAGGACGTGACGGCGACCCTCGGCACGATGAAGGGCGTGCTGATGAAGCTCGGCCAGATGGCCAGCTACGTCAACGACGGCCTGTCGCCGGCCGCTCGCCGCACGCTGAGCCGACTGCAGGACAGCGTGCCGCCCATGAGCCCCGAACTGGCCGCGCAGGTGGTCACCGAGGAGCTGGGCCGGCCGCCGGAGCGGGTGTTTGCGACCTGGGATCCCGAACCCATCGCCGCCGCCTCGATCGGGCAGGTGCATCGCGCGATCACTCACGACGGCCGGGCCGTCGCGGTCAAGGTCCAGTACCCGGGGATCGCCGAAACCATCGAAGCCGACCTGGGGAACGTCGCGCTGCTGCGCCGGATGCTCAAGATCAGCGCGCCGAGCCAGGACGTCGACGCGCTGCTCGCGGAGCTGAAGGAACGGGTCACCGAGGAGCTCGACTACCGCCGCGAAGCCCGCAACCAGCAGATGTTCGCCCGCTTCTACGAGGGCCACCCCACTATCAGCGTGCCGCAGATCGTCGACGAGCTGTCCACCCGCCGGGTCGTGACCAGCGAGCTCGCCGACGGGGCCAGGTTCGCCGAGCTGGCCGACTGGTCGCAGGCCGAGCGCGACCTGGCCGCGGAGACGATCTACCGGTTCGTGTTCCGCAGCTTGTACGAGGCGCACGCCTTCAACGGCGACCCGCACCCGGGCAACTACCTGTTCCACGGCGGCGGCCGGGTCACGTTCCTCGATTTCGGCCTGGTCAAGTACTTCACCGCCGAGGAGATGCAGCCGCTGGCCGCGATGGTCAAGCACCTGTGCGTGGACAAGGACCCCGAGGGATTCCGCCAGGCCATGGTGCGGGCCGGCTTCCTGGTCCCGGACGCCCCGGTGTCCACGCCGCTGGTGGTGGAGCACATGGCGGTGTTCTACGACACCGTACGGGAGCGCGGCCCGCGGACCATGACCGGCGAGTACGCCGCCGCGGTGACCAGGAAGTTCTTCGACTTCCGCAGCCCGCTGGCCGCGTACGCCCGGATTCCCCGCTCCTACGTGATCCTGCAACGGATCAACCTCGGCCTGTTCGCCCTGCTCGGCGAGCTGTCCGCGGCCGCCGACTGGCGCGGCATCGCCGAGGAGATCTGGCCGTTCTTCCAGGGCCCGCCGTGCACGCCGATGGGAGCCGCCGAGGCTGCGTGGCGGTCACGGCGGCCGGTGCCGAGGACTTGAGACAGGAGGTCCGGCGACGCCGCGGCAGAACCGGGTAGCCCCGGACGGCACGCTGATCGCGGTGCCTGACCGCGGCCTGTTCTGGGGGAACCGCGGCGTGCTGCACGATTCCGCGGGGCGGCTGGTCCGCTACTCCCGCGGCCGGGCCTGGGCCATCTGCGTGCTGGAGTTCAAGGGCAGACGGCGGCAGTTGTGGGCGCCGGGCCGACTGACCGAGCTGTTCTTCCTCGACGAGGCCACCGGGCTGGCGGCCGGGCACCGGCCGTGCGGCGAGTGCCGGTACCGGGACTATCAGGCGTTCAAGCGTTCCTGGGCGGCTGCCTTCTCCGGCGCCGTGCCCGGCGTCGGGGAGATCGATGCGCGGCTGCACGCGGACCGGCTCGTTCGGTATGGAATCCGGCGGACGTATACGGCTCCGCTGTCGGGGCTGCCCGACGGAGTGATGGTCGAGGTCGGCGGGGCGCCGTGCCTGGTCCGCGACGGCGGGCTGCTGGCCTGGACGCCGGGCGGCTACCGGGACCCGATCCGGCGAGAGGATGCCCCCGCGACCCCGGTGACCGTCATCACGCCGCGGGCCACCGTGGCCGTGCTGGCCGCGGGCTACCGGCCGGTCCTTCACCCCAGCGCCGTCACACCGTGATGACTAGCCCGTCGCGGGCGGCTTCGTGGACGGCCTGGTGCTGGCGGGCCAGCATGTCGGCGGACATGTGGGTCAGGATCACGCGGCGGGCGGTGATCTCGTGCTCGGCGAGGTCGGTATGCCGCAGGTGGTGCGGGACGGCCTTGTCCCAGTAGTACGCCTCCGCGATGAGCAGGTCGGCGTCCCGGGCCGCCTGGGCGACATCGGGAGTCCAGGCGGTGTCGCCGGTGTAGGCGATCACCGCGCCGCCCACGGCCAGGCGCAGGATCAGGGCCGGGGCGCCGCTGGGATGGCTGGCTTCCCAGGCGTGGGCCGTGACACCCGCGACATGCTGCGCGCGGCCTGGCGACAGCTCTATGACGCTGACCTCGAACCGGCGCCGGACCTGGGTGGAGCCGGGGAACAGGCACTCCATCGCGGCGGCGAGCCGCTGCTTGGTGCCCGGCGGGCCGACGATCACGAGCGGGGCGGCGCGTCGGGAGAACTGGCCGTCGAGGATCAGGAACGGAAGCCCGCCGAAGTGGTCCCCGTGCAGGTGGGACACGAAAACCGTGCCGATCTCGCCCGGGTCGAGCCCGGAGCGGCGCAAGGCCGTCAGGGAGGTCGCGCCGCAGTCGAGCAGGACCGGCGCTTGCGGTGCTTCGGGGCGGATGTGGATGCAGGCCTGGAACCGGCCGCCGCTGCCGAACGCGTCGCCGCAGCCTGCGAACGTCACGGTGGTCATCAGGCCCCGAACCAGCCCGGCACGTCCAGGCGGAACGTCTCGCCGGGCACCATGGTGCGCAGGTCGGCTTCGAGTGCGGACAGCTGGCCCGGGCCCAGGACGCTCGCCCACCGGGACCGGATATCGTCGAAGATCATCGCGGACAGACCCAGCGCTTCCAGGCCGCGCGGGGTGATGCGGACCAGCTTGCGCCGCCGGTCCCTGTCGTCTCCGGCCTTGTGCACGTAGCCGAGGCCCTCGAGCCGCTCGATCGTCTTGCCCGCGGCCTGCTTGGAGATTCCCAGCCGACGCCCGGCCTCGGTAGCAGTGGCCCCGCGCACGCCGATGGCCTGCAGCGCGAAGCCGTGGGCCGGACGCAGGTCCGGATGCCCGCGACTGGCCAGCTCGGCGTGCAGCTCATCGATGATCGACCGGAACCCGCCGAACAGGAGCAGCGGCAGCTCGAACCCGTACGTGGGCCGGTCGTCTTCGTTTGACATGATCGACAACCTCGTTTACCGTTATAGACAACTTAGTTGTCTATCTTACTCGTCGGGAGAGCATCGTGTCCTGGTTCCCTGAGCAGACGATCGAATCGGCCCCGGCCGGCTCCCGCCGGTTCATGGTCGCGACCCAGAACCACCTCGGCTACCTCCCGGCCGCCACGGCGCGGTGGGCGGCCTCACCCCACCTGCTCGAGGGGTTCGGCAAGCTCAGCGCGATCTTCGAGAACGGCACGCTGGACCTGGTCGCCCGCGAGGTGGTGGTGATGGCCGTCGCCACCAGGAACGGTTGCCAGGTCTGCGTGGCGATGCACACCGCCCGGCTGACCGCGCTCGGCGCGCAGCCAGACATCATTACGGCACTACGGGATGGCCGCCCGCTACCGGATCGGCGCCTGGACGCAATCCGCGTATTCACGCTGCGGGTCCTCGACACGGCGGGCGATGTCGGCGACGACGCGCTGCGGGCCTTCCTGGCCAGCGGCTATACCCGGCAGAACGCGCTCGAGGTGGTGCTCGGGATCGGCACCTACACGATGTCCACGCTGGCCAACCGGCTCACCGGCGCACCGCTGGACGACCAGCTCAGCGCGTTCGCCTGACCCCGCGGCGGCGTCACGCTGTACGCCACAGGCCGGGGCAGCTCTGTGCCGCCCAGCCGCTCGGCCCCCGACGGCTCACTATCGAGGCCACGGTGAGCGTGTGATCGCCCGGCCTCCTGCCGTGGATGTCACAGCCGTCACAAAAGGGCGCTGGCGCCACGCCATCGGAGGAGCGCTCCGGTTATCGCGCAAGATCGGTCTTATGCGGAGGATCCAGGCAGCTATAGTTGCCATTTTCCTCCGTGTGAGCGATAATCTCCGCGATGTTGGTATTAGTATCGATTAAAGAGACGAGAAGGTATTGTGGGGTGCGGCGCCGTGTCCGCGGCTCGCGCTTGGGGGCCCCGATCCAAGG
>Ga0187781_10004540_pt1 | contig 10341 bp, 8 predicted proteins | sample 0715_SJ02_MP02_2_FD_132447 | JGI IMG/M metagenome (GOLD analysis project Ga0187781, IMG submission 132447) | Tropical peat soil microbial communities from peatlands in Department of Meta, Colombia - 0715_SJ02_MP02_20_MG | ecosystem: Environmental > Terrestrial > Soil > Wetlands > Peat | place...
CGCTTGGTGTCCGCCCAGGCTGTAGTAGACCTTCGACAAATCGCGGCCGTCGAAATAGGGCACGCCGTCGGTGACCAGCTCGTCGAGCAGTCCGGGGAAGAGCTCCTCCAGCACCTGCGAGCCCCGTGCGAGCAGCGCGTGCAGGTGTCCCTGCGGCACCCCCCGGCGGTTCGCGGCGTCGTCGGGCAGCACATCGCGTTCCACTAGCGTGACCTTCTCGAAAAAGTCGGACAATGTCCGGGCGGCGAGCAGTCCGGCCATGCTCGCACCCAGAACCACGGCGTGGTCACCGATCTTCGCCATCGCACACTCCCATGTCCCTCAGCAGTTGCTGATGAAAAGCATGCTCACGGGTGGTACCGGGTGCCGGATAGAGTAGCCAACTACCTCATTTACGCCTGTGCGCAATTCGGACGAGCCTCAGGAATAGCTAGTCCGTTACTCATGCGAATGGGTGTGCTCCGCAGTACCTTTCTTCCGTCGGTGCCGATGCGCTCGGCCAAACTGGGAAGTAGGCAACGGCGACGATGAAATGTCAACGCTATCAACGGAGAGAACGATGACCATGGTCATCTACATCTGCTCGGCCGGGTTGCCGGTTGCTTCTACAGCCTGGACGCTAACGTCGTCATCTGCGCAAACCAGTCGCCCTTCAGCGGCGCGCACAGCGACATCCAACACCCCGAAGTGCTGTGGGCGGTGGTCGCCGCGGCCGGTCTCGGCGCCTAACTCGCTGCTGTGTCCCAGGTATGCACCGGCGCGTTGGTGTGCATGTGCTCGCAGTAACGCCGCAGCATCTCCGCCAGCGCCGCAGGCCGAGACATTCCGCTCTCTTGCAGCGCATGCACGGTAGACACCTGCCAGACCGTGCCGTTGCGTCCGGTGCGCGCACGGCCCTCGATGACGCCGAGGAAGCGATCACGTACCTCGCTGGCGACGCCCCACCGCTTCAGCCCGTCGTGCGCCATCGGCAACAGTTCTGCGAGCACCAATTCCTCAGGCGTCACCTCACCCAAGCCGGGCCAGTACAGGTTTGCCTGCATGCCACGCCGAGCGGCCTCGACGAAATTCTGTTGCGCCGCAGCGAAGCTCATCTTGGTCCATAGCGGACGGTCCTCTTCGGACAGCGTCCGCAACATCCCGTAGTAGAAGGCCGAGTTGGCCAGCATGTCGATCACCGTTGGCCCGGCTGGCAGCACGCGGTTCTCCACCCGCAGGTGCGGCCGCCCATTTACGACGTCGTATACCGGTCGATTCCACCGGTATACCGTGCCGTTGTGCAGGCGTAACTCCGAGAGATGAGGGGTGCGTCCGGCGGCGAGTTCGGCGATCGGATCCTCGTCGGACACCTCCGGCAGCAATGACGGGAAGTAGCGGACATTCTCCTCGAACAAGTCGAAGATCGAGGTGATCCAGCGTTCGCCGAACCACACCCGCGGCCGCACACCCTGGGTTTTGAGCTCGTCGGGCCGGGTATCGGTGGACTGCGTGAACAGTTCGATGCGGGTTTCGGACCACAGCTGATGACCGAAGAAGTATGGCGAGTTCGCGCCCAGCGCCAACTGCGGTCCGGCCAACACCTGCGCGGCGTTCCAGTTGTTGGCGAAATCAGCGGGCGACACTTGCAGGTGCAACTGCATACTGGTGCAAGCCGATTCGGGGGCGATCGATGCGGAGTTCAAACTGAGTGGCTCCGGTCCGCTGATGTCGATCTGGATGTCTTCGCCGCGGGCGTTGAAGATGGAGTCGTTGAGGGCCGCATATCGGCTCGAGTGACTCATCCATTCCCCGGTGAGGTGCTCGGGCATCAGCGTCGGCAGGATTCCGATCATCACAATGTGGGCGCCCCCGGCGTTGGCCTTGGTCTCGGCGGCGTTCAGACTGGCTCGCACCTCGGCTTCCAACTCAACCCCGGTGTGGCCCGCCAGCGGTCGCGGCGGCACGTTGAATTCGATATTGTAGGCACCTAATTCGGTCTGATACGCCGGGTCAGCGATGGCGGCCAGCACGTCTTGATTCGACATCGCCGGCTGGTAGTCGTCATCGACCAGGTTGCATTCGATTTCCATCCCGGTAAGTGGGCGCTCGAACTCGAAGCTTGACTGGGAAAGCATGGTTTCGAAGACGTCCAGACATAACTGCACCTTGCGCCGGTACTCCTGCCGGTGCACACGGTCATAGGCGGTCCGCTCGACCTCTTCGCCCACATCGCCGATGCAACCGGTTTACGGAGAGCTGCGCAAGCGACGGGCCATCGTGTCGGACCAGCTGCGACGGCCGTCAAGACGTCGAGATGGTCTCAATGTCGATGATCTCGCTGCCCGGTAGACCATCATGGACAGTTATAGGCAATGATCGCCGCCATCCTGCGGAGGAGAGCAATTGGCCGAGTTCGTCGCTTCGATCGACCAGGGCACCACCAGCACCCGGTGCATGATTTTCGACCACGACGGCACCGAGGTAGGCCGCCATCAGCTTGAGCATGAGCAGCTTCTGCCACACGCCGGCTGGGTCGAGCACAATCCGATCGAGATCTGGGAGCGCACCACCTCGGCGCTGATGTCGGCGCTCAATGCGACCAATCTATCATCGAAAGACATTGTCGCGCTGGGGATCACGAATCAGCGGGAGACGACACTGGTGTGGAACCGGCATACCGGCCGACCTTACTGTAATGCGATCGTCTGGCAGGACACCCGCACCGACCGCATCGCGTCGGCACTGGACCGCGATGGCCGCGGCGACGTGATCCGGCGTAAAGCCGGTCTGCAGCCGGCGACGTATTTCTCCGGCGGCAAACTGCAATGGATTTTGGAGAACGTCGAAGGGGTGCGGGCAGCAGCGGAGCGCGGTGAGGCGGTCTTCGGCACCGCGGACAGCTGGCTGTTGTGGAATCTGACCGGCGGTCCCCGCGGCGGCGTGCATGTCACCGATGTCACCAACGCCAGTAGGACCATGCTGATGGATCTAGAGACGCTGGACTGGGACGACGAGTTGCTGTCTTTTTTCGACGTCCCCCGCGCGATGTTGCCGTCGATCGCGGCGTCGTCGCCATGCCAGCCCTACGGCGTCACGCTGGATGCCGGACCGCTCGGCGGTGAGGTGCCGATCACCGGGATTCTCGGTGATCAGCACGCGGCGATGGTCGGCCAGGTATGCCTGGACCCCGGAGAGGCCAAGAACACCTACGGCACCGGCAATTTTCTGCTGCTCAATACCGGCGAGCAGATTGTGCGGTCCCGCAACGGTCTGTTGACGACGGTGTGCTATCAATTCGGCGACGCGAAACCCGTTTACGCGCTTGAGGGTTCGATCGCGGTGACCGGTTCGGCGGTGCAATGGCTACGCGACCAGTTGGGCATCATCAGCGGGGCTGCGCAGAGTGAGGCATTGGCCCGCCAGGTCGATGACAACGGCGGGGTGTACTTCGTGCCGGCGTTTTCCGGCTTGTTCGCGCCGTATTGGCGTTCCGATGCCCGTGGCGCGATCGTCGGGCTGTCGCGTTACAACACCAACGCGCACCTGGCCCGCGCCACGTTGGAGTCGATCTGTTATCAGAGCCGCGACGTGGTCGACGCGATGCAAGCCGATTCGGGTGTGCGCCTTGAGGTGCTGAAGGTCGATGGCGGGATCACCGCCAACGAGTTGTGCATGCAGATCCAGGCCGACGTGCTGGGTGTCGACGTGGTGCGGCCGGTGGTCGCGGAGACCACTGCGTTGGGCGCGGCGTACGCGGCGGGCCTGGCAGTCGGCTACTGGGCCGACCCGAACGACCTGCGGACTAACTGGCAGGAGGGCAAGCGGTGGACGCCGCAGTGGAGCGATGACGAGCGCGCCGCGGGATACGCAGGCTGGCGCAAAGCGGTGCAGCGCACCCTGGATTGGGTTGAGGTGTCCTGATTTCGGTGGCTGACGTGCGAAGGAAAGCTCCGGCGGGAACCAGAACGGGCTGGCCCCCACCGTCGCAGCACGATCAGTCGTCTTCGCCGAGGATCGTGTAGATCTCGCGACGAGCGTTGTTGACGATATCGATGATGCGTTGCTGCTGCTCAGCAGTTGCGGTATGAGCCGATTGCGCCACGGCGCCAAACAGTTGCCCGACGGCCGCCCGCAGGTTCAGATGGGCTGGATCGACACCGTCGGCGATCTCGTCCCACGGTGGCGTCTCGACCTTCTCCGCGGCAGCTTTGCCGGCATCGGTCAACTCGAAGAGCTTTTTGCTGCCCTCGGTTTCCGAGCCGGTAATCAGCCCCTCGTCGACCAGTAGTTGCAGGGTCGGGTAGACCGACCCTGGACTGGGTCGCCACAGGTCCTGGCTGCGCTCGGCGATCTCCTGGATCATCTCGTAGCCGTGCATCGGGCGCTCGGCCAGCAGCACCAGGATGGCGGCGCGGACGTCGCCGCGGCGGCCGCGCCGCCCGGGTCCGCCACGCCGTCTGCCGCGCGGGCCGGGGCCGAAGCCGAAGCCGAATCCGCCGGGGCCGAAACCCCGGCCGAAACCGGGTCCGAATCCCGGGCCGAACGGCCCGTCCTGGCCGGCGTCGTGACCGCGAACATAGTCGCGGAACTCGCGACGGGCCTGCCTGCGCTGTTCATGCAGTGCACGCCGTGCATGGGGATGGAAGCCATGGGGGCCAAAGCCCTGCGCGCCGGGGCCCCCGGGGAACGCCCCTTCTGCATGGGGGAATGGGTTGTTCATATGTCATCTCGTTTCTGGAAAGGTAGCGTCGGATGCACTACCGATACGATGACGATATATCGAAAACTATCGTGATGCAACGTTGGGTTTGCGGCGGCCCTTGTGACCTGGGATTTGTGGCTCGAAGCAGCGGGTAGCGCAGCAGTGATGAACGGAGAAAGCCGTCACGTGAAGGTCGATGCTTCTAGCGGGGCGGCGACAAGCCGCCGGCCGATGGCGGATCGGGCGGCAGCCAAGGAGGAGGCCCGGCGGGTGGCCACGCGATGTACCCGTTGGGCCGTAACCGTGTGAGCTCCCGGCGGTGTCGTTCGGCCAGCACCGCGGCCAGGGCGAGTTGCGGCGGGGTTCCGGGCGGCGGCGGAGGGGCGACGCAACTCAGCACGTCACTGGCGATCCGGTAGGCCATCTGATCGCGCAGCCGCGGGTCGAGTTCCGGTGCACGGGACAGGAATTGGCGCGCCACTTCGGCTTGCTCAGCGCTCAGCCCGGACAGCTGCAGCGATGCAGCCCACCAGGCCAACGGCGGTGGCATCAACGGCGGTGGGCCCAATTTCGGCCCACGTTCACTGATTACCACCGTGCCCGCGAAGATGTCGCCGATCCGTTTGGCTTTTGGCGAGAGCATGCTGCACATCACCGCTGGGCTTCCCAGTAACATCCAGATCTCGACGACCGAGGCCAGTGCGCGAAACAGCGCCTGGCGGAAGCGCTCCGGGCCGCCGTCCTCCGACACCACCCGCAGTCCCATCACCATCTTGCCCACCGAGCGACCCCGCGTTGCGGTTTCGAAGACGAGGGGGTAGCCGACGAACACAAGCACGGTGAAGATGATCATGATCGCGGCGGTCACGGCCTCGTCGAACTGGGTCAGCGCGGCTGCCCACAACGTCAGTGCCAACAGATAGCCGATGACGATGACGGCGATGTCGATCAGCGCGCCGACCGCCCGCACCGGCAGTTGCGCGATCGGCACGTCGAGCACTACCGCGTCTCCGGTCACCACGTGCGGCATACTGCGAACGCTACCCGGCTGGCCTCCGGCGGCGACCCGCTGCACTCGGCTGCGCCGAGTTTGCGATCGCCGCTAGGCTCCCAGTGGTGGACGTCGACGCGTTCGTGCTTGCGCACCGCGACACCTGGGATCGCCTCGACCGATTGGTGGGAAAGCGCCGGCAGTTGAGCGGCGCCGAGATCGACGAACTCGTCGAGCTCTATCAGCGGGTGTCGACGCACTTGTCGATGCTGCGCTCGGGGTCCTCCGATTCAGCCTTGGTAGGCAGCCTTTCGAGTTTGGTGGCGCGTGCCCGAGCCGCGGTCACCGGTGCCCACGCCCCGCTGTCCAGTGAATTCACCCGGTTTTGGACCGTGTCATTTCCGGTGGTGGCCTACCGTGCCTGGCGGTGGTGGCTGGCGACGGCGGTAGTGTTCTTCGCCGTCGCGGCGGTCATCGCAGTGTGGGTAATCGGCAGCGCGGAAGTCCAGTCCATGATCGGAACACCAAGCGACATCGATGAATTGGTCAACCATGACTTCGCCTCGTACTACAGTGAGCACTCCGCCGTCGCGTTCGGGCTGCACGTCTGGGTCAACAATTCCTGGGTGGCCGCGAAGTGCATTGCGTTCTCCGTGGTGCTGGGTGTGCCGATCCCGTTCGTGTTGTTCGCCAACGCCGCCAACCTCGGAGTCGTGGCCGGTCTGATGCTTCAGGCCGGGAAGGGCGACGTCATGCTGGGATTGCTGATTCCGCATGGCCTGCTGGAGTTGACCGCGGTCTTTCTGGCGGCTGCCGCCGGAATGCGACTGGGGTGGTCCGTGATCTCGCCGGGTGATCGCCCGCGAGGACAGGTGCTTGCCGAGCAGGGCCGTGCCGTCGTCGCCGTCACCGTGGGATTGGTTGTGGTGCTACTCGTCTCGGGTGCCATCGAAGCGTTGATCACCCCGTCGCCGTTACCGACATTTCTGCGGATCGGCATCGGGATCCTGTTCGAGGCAGGGTTTTTGATTTACATCGTGTACTTCGGCCGCCGGGCGGTTCGGGCGGGCGAAACCGGCGACATCGCCGATGCGCCGGACGTTGTGCCAACCCGCTGAGTTAGAGCCGGCCGGTGGCTTTCATCGCCAGGTAACGGTCAGCCAGCGCCGGCGCGAGTTCGGTGGGCGGAGCGTCGATCACGTCCACGCCGGCGTGCCGAAGCCGTGAGGCGATTGTGTGCCGGTCGTTTCGAGAATGTTCGGCGGCCGCCGCGTCGTACACCGCGGCCGCATCCGCGCGCCCGGCGGCCAGTTGGTCGACGCGCGGGTCGGCCACCGCGGCGATGATCACCCGATGCTTGGCCGAGAGCTGGGGCAGTACCGGCAGCAGCCCCTCGTCGAGGGCGCTGGCATTGAGGTCGGTCAGCAGCACTACCAGCGCGCGTCGCCGTGTTCGCCGGACGATAGCTGAAACCATTGCGGTAGAATCGGATTCGACGAGCGCCGGTTGTAACGGAGCCAGCGCATCGACCAGCCGGGCCAGTAGCTCGGTTCGTGACGCGCCGAACACGCTGGCGCGGGTCACCCGGTCATGCGCCAAGAAGTCGACATGGTCACCGGCTCGCGAAGCGAGCGCTGCCAGCAGCAGAGCAGCATCCATCGACCAATCGAGCCGGGGCCAACCGGTTGGATCGCTGGCCGTCGGATCGACACCAACACGACCGGCAGCCGTGCGTCCGGTGTCGAGTACGATGACGACCCGCCGGTCACGTTCAGGCCGCCAGGTCCGCACCACGACGTCGGCCCGCCGGGCGGTGGCCCGCCAGTCGATCGAGCGGACATCGTCACCGACGACATACTCTCGCAGCGAGTCGAATTCGGTGCCCTGCCCCCGAGTCAGGGTCGGCAGTAGCCCGTCGATCTCCCGGAGTTTGGCCAGCCGGGACGGCAGATGCTTGCGCGACAAGAACAGCGGCAGCACCCGAACTTGGCCAGGCACCGGACGCGTCCTCTGCCGTCCCGCCATTCCCAGCGGGCCGATAGACCGTGCGGTGACGACCGCCGAGCGCTGATCACCGCGGCGGACGGGGCGTAGGCAGGTGTCCACACGCCGCAGCTGACCGGCGGCGATGTCGACGGAGTGGGTAGCCGGTTCGGCGCGCGCGCTGGGAGCCCAGGCATCGCGAACCTGTCCGCGGAACCGGCGCCGGCCCCCATTGTGGATCAGCAGACTGGCGTTCACCGGTTCGCCGAGCCGCACCGAGCCACTGGCGCCGTTGTGCATGCGGGTGTACTGCAATTGGGACGGGCTCGCGGCCAAACCGGCATCAGCGATGACCCCGACGGCCAGCGCCGCCAGTAGCGCGACGAAAGACGTTGCTGGCCAGGGTGATAGCACAATTGGCAGGATGCAGATGAGTGCAATCAGCCCGGTGCGCCCGGTCAGGATCACTAGCGTGGCACCGGGACCGAAGCCAAAATGCCGTCGAGCACGCCATCGGGCGTGGCACCCTCCAGCTCGGCTTCCGGCCGGAGAATCACCCGGTGCCGCAGCGTTGGCCGGGCCATGGCCTTCACGTCGTCGGGCGTGACGTAATTGCGTCCGGAAAGCCATGACCACGACCGCGCAGTGGCCAGCAATGCGGTTGCACCGCGCGGTGAGACACCCAGCTGCAGCGCAGGCGAGTGGCGGGTGGCGCTGACGATGTCGACGATGTACCCGAGCACCTCGTCGGCGACAAGTACCCGGCGCACCGCATCGCGGCCCGCTGCCAGGTCGGTCGGCCCGGCCACGGGTCGGATCGCCGACAAGTCGCGTGGATCAAAGCCGTGCGCATGCCGGTCGAGGATGGCAATTTCGGCGTCGCGTGGCGGCATCGGCACATTCAGTTTGAGCAGGAACCGGTCTAATTGCGCCTCGGGCAACTGGTACGTGCCTTCGTATTCGATCGGGTTTTGCGTCGCAGCGACGATAAACGGGTCGGGTAGCGCTCTCGGTTCGCCATCCACGCTGACTTGGCGCTCTTCCATCGCCTCCAGCAAGGCCGCTTGGGTCTTCGGTGGCGTGCGGTTGATTTCGTCCGCCAACATGAGATTGGTGAAGACCGGACCGCTTCGGAAGACGAACGCAGCCGTGCGAGTGTCGTAGACCAGCGATCCGGTGACGTCGCCGGGCATCAGGTCCGGCGTGAACTGGACCCGCTTGAATTCCAGTCGGAGTGCCGCGGCCAGCGAACGCACCAGCAGCGTCTTCGCCACGCCTGGAACACCTTCGAGCAATACGTGGCCACGGCATAACAAGGCGATCACCAACCCGGTGATCACCGCGTCCTGGCCGACGACGGCCTTGCCGATCTCGCTGCGCAACGCCAGTAACGCATGACGCGCCGATTCCGCCACCGGCGGCTGAGCGGAGGTGGAACGCGGGCGAGTCATGTTTGTGCGACCTGCCTTTCGATATCGTCAAGTGCGCGGGCAAGCTGTACCAGGTCGGCATCGGAGGCCGGCGACGGGCCAAACAATATATGCCGCACCGACTCTTCGTGAGATCTACTGCGTTGCGCGACGGCGATCACCACCGCTGGCGCCGATGTGTCCGTACCTAGCCCGAGCCGGGGCAGCAGTCGCTGCAGTGTCGCAGCGCGCAATGCTTGCGCCGCGCGATCGCGGGCCCGCCGCGATCGGTATAAGCGGCCGCGGCCCTCGACCGTTTCCGACGCGCGTACTACGACGGGAAGTTCCTCGGCGACCAGCGGACCGATTCGACGGCCCTTCCACACAGCGATCAGTAGCACTACCAGCCACAGCTGCAGGACCATCCAGATGACGTTATCTGGGATGAGACCGAAGATCGTCGTCGAACCTGATGATTCGCCTTCGATCCGCTGCGGTGCGTACCACACCAGGCGGGTGTGCTGGCCGGCGAGGTTCATTGCCAGCGCGGCGTTGCCGGCGTGCAAGAGGCCTGCGTTGGTCATGAAGTCGGTACTGCCGACCACTGTCACCGTGCGTTCGCCGTCGCGATAACGGACCAACGCTCCGCCATAGCAGCTGGTGACCGCCCGGTCATCGACGGCATGAAAGGTGTTGGATGGCCCGAAATCCACCGACCCCGCCCGCTCCGCCTCGCGCAGCGTGCAATTCGGCTTGGCGTCGAGCAGGCTGGCGCCGCTGCGGATACCGGGGGCGATGGCGGCGCGGGCGTGCGAGGTCGGCTCTACCAGCAGCCGATCGCCCGGAGTAGCGGCCAGCCGCCGAAGCGGTGAATCGCTTGTGACGCGCTGGCTCTGGGCGAACAGCAGCAGCGTTCCGGGGCGCGTTGCGTTTTCCGCATCGACGACACTGGTGGCGACCACCACGGTGATGCCACGGTCTCGCAGCAGCGTGACCAACGCGTGCGCGCCCTCGGGTCCGGTCGAGGCCGCGTCCATCCGTCCTCCCGCACGTGGTGCAGTCAGGTAGGTGCCGATCGCGGCGACACCGCAGACGGCGGCCAGCACGAGTAGCGCCCAACGCCATGATCGCCGCCGGCGCACCCGGGTGGCCTCGTCGGTGACGGTCACCGAACCGGGGCCCATGAGCCGACGATGACGGGCTGATCCAGCGCCGGTCGGCCGGCGGCGGACCGGAATCGCAGGTGGTCATCAAGATCGACAATCATCTGGTAGGCA
>Ga0187781_10004541_pt1 | contig 10341 bp, 8 predicted proteins | sample 0715_SJ02_MP02_2_FD_132447 | JGI IMG/M metagenome (GOLD analysis project Ga0187781, IMG submission 132447) | Tropical peat soil microbial communities from peatlands in Department of Meta, Colombia - 0715_SJ02_MP02_20_MG | ecosystem: Environmental > Terrestrial > Soil > Wetlands > Peat | place...
ATGCCGTCCGATTCGTCCTCTGAATTGTCCGCAGATGAGAAATTCGCCCGTAAACTTGCGGCTCAGGAACTGGCAAAGTATTGCCAGGAATTTTCCCGCTGGCGTAAAACCAAGCGCGGCCGCGCAATCTTGGACAAACCCCTGCCGGCGCCGGGCACCCTGGGACCGCCTCCCATGAAAGAGTCAGACCCCCCCGCGCCGCGCTCTTCAGCATAGCAGCGGGCAGCAGGCAATAGACAGTAGCTAGTCGGCACTTGGCAGTCGGCAGGTGGGCCTTATCTATGCTTAGCTGGCTGCGGAGAGCTGGAAGAAGGCGATCTTGGATTTCGGGGTTCAGATTTTGGACTCTGCCGGCGCGATGGGTCTGGATTTTGGATTCCGATGGTGTGATTTTTGGTTCTTTGACTTCGGATTCTGAAATCTTGAATCTTAGATCTTGGATTGCACTCTGCCCGGTGCCTGCTGCCTACTGCCCGCCATGATACCATCATTCGACATTCATTCAAGGAGGGTGACATGCAACGTCGGAGTTTTGTTGCCGAAGTGCTGGCCGGAGGAGTGCTTTGGGGCTCGAGCCCGGATGGCGCAGCCCAACAAAGCGCTGCTCCTGCCAAACCTCCCGCATTGGCGCGCCTGCCGGAGGTTGTGATTGAACGTCCGCTTACAGGTAAGCCTCACTCAGGCAAAGTCCTGGCCGCTATCCAACCTCATGCCGATGACATCCCGTTCTTTGCCGGCGGAACAGTGGCAAAGCTCGTAAGCGAAGGGTATGTGGGGCACCTGATCAAGACTACCAATGACGATAAGGCCGGAAGCGGCACGATGGGGGAAACCATATTGAACAACGAGCGGGATACTGATGCAGTGGCAAGGGCTCTCGGCCTTACCAAGGTGTTTACTCTCGGATACCGCAATCATGAGATGGATGGCATCGCACGCCAGGAAATGCGCGAGCGCTTGATCTTTCTGATCCGGCTGCTAAAAATTGACACCGTGGTCTGCTACGACCCTTGGGGCACCTACGAGGAAAACCCTGACCATTATGTTACCGCTCAGGTCGTGGAGTCTGCCTGCTGGATGGCGGGGATGGATAAAGATTACCCCGAACACCTGGCGGCGGGACTAGAGCCGCACAGCGTGAAGGAGAAGTACTACTTCGCGCGCGGGCCGCAACTGGTCAACCGCGTTGTCGACATTACCCCTTGGATAGACCAGAAGGTGGAAGCCAATCTCGCCAACAAGACGCAAGGGGGAGCCGGTGAAAACGGCGCTCGCCTGAGAGCCCGACTGGCTACCCGAAAACTCCGCCTTGCCATCCTCGGCAATGACGACGACACAGCCAACCGCGAATATATCAAGCACTTCTTCCTCGACCTCGATTCCCAGTATCTCCGGGGAGTGCCCTCGGACCGGGAAGTCGGCCGCCCCTACGGGCTCGAGTGGGCGGAAGCGTTTCACTATATTGGGCCTGTCGAGTCGATGCTCGACCGTTACATTGCTGAGCACGCTGTGCCGCTGTAGCGCTGTCGTCGGCTGTCTGGCAAATCTTGCCCAGTGATAGTAATATGCAAAACGACCAGTAGCACAGCCACTCTTGGCTGTGTGCGTGCGAGAGTAGCAAATGCAGGCCACAGGCAGGAGTGCCTGTGCTACTTGGAGTTTTGCTATTTGGCGCTGTGCTGCTTGTGGGCAAGGAGGAACCATGGAACAACTAAGAATTACTCGCAGAGATTTTAACAAGACCGCAGCAATGGCCGCCGCCAGTCTGGCGCTTTCAGCGGGGCCTGCGGTGCGCAACGTTCTGGGAGCCAACGAGCGGGTAGGCATTGGCCTGATCGGGGCCGGGGGCATGGGCCAGGCGGACTTGCGCGACTTCCTGCACACGGGCCAAGTTGACTGTGTGGCGATTGCGGATCCCTATCAACCGCACCTGGACGAGGCGGCCTCGATGACGCTCGGCAAGGCGAAAACTTACAAGGACTTCCGTCGTGTGCTCCAGCACAAAGACATCGATGCGGTGATTGTTGCCACACCCGACCATTGGCATGCCATTCCCATGATCGCGGCCTGTGAAGCTGGGAAGGATGTGTATCAGGAAAAGCCGCTCTCGCACACGTTGTTCGAAGGGCGCAAGATGGTGGAAGCCGCGACAAAGCACAATCGAGTGGTACAGGTCGGGACGCAGCAGCGTTCCGGCGAACACTTTCAGAAAGCAGTGGAACTGGTGCGCAGCGGCAAGATTGGAAAGGTGACGCTGGCGGAGACCTGGATTCACGGCAACCAGTACCCGGAAGGGATCGGCAACCCGCCCGACAGCGATCCACCACCCTGGTTCGACTGGGATTGGTGGCTAGGCCCGGCGCCCAAGCGACCCTACAACATTAATCGCGGAATTTATAATTTCCGATGGTTCTGGGATTACTCGGGCGGAATCCTGACGGATTGGGGCACCCACCTTATGGACATCGTCCACTGGGCGATGGGAGTTGATGCTCCGAAAACCATCGTGGCGACGGGAGGGAAATATCTTCTCGAGGATAGTCGCGAGACACCTGACACGCTCGAAGTCATGTACCAGTACCCCGCCTCGCCGGTAAGCGGGAAGGAATTCGTCGCCCGGTTTTCCAATCGTGTCGCCAACGATCACGGCCCTGATGGCCACTCCTATGGCATTCAGTTTTTTGGAAGCGATGGCACATTGTTTATTGACCGAGGAGGCTACACGCTATGGCCGGAGCCCTCGCGCTATGGCCCCGAGCGATTCGTGCCGGGAAATGCCATTAGCAGCGGAGGCTCCGCGCAGCACTACCCTCACGTGTTGAATTTCCTGGAATGCTTGAAATCCCGCCAGAAGCCCAATTCGGATGTGGAAACCATGCACCGCTCGACGAGCACGGGCTTGCTGGGTGTGATTGCGTTCAAATTGGGCCGCAAACTTACATGGGATGCACAGCAGGAACAGTTTCCGGGTGATGCGGAAGCAACCAGATTGCTGACTAAGGAATATCGCAAGCCTTGGATAGTTGCATGAAGCTCAATGATCGCCGTGAGAGTTGCTTTTTATGGCTGGGATGCGGTGTCGCGCAGGGGCTAAGTTTTTATTCTCTGAGCGTTTGGGCCGCTCGGCGAACCGTAGCGGGTTAGGAAAAGACAAATTAGGGACAAAAAAAAGATGAAAAAAAGACTTGACAGCCTCTGGGGGGTCATAGTACTTTTATTTCGAAATTTAAAACGCTGTGCAAACCAAGTTGGGTGAGGCGTGTAGCTACTCGACCCAAAGGAGGAGAACGGATAATGTTGAATAAGCATAGCATGGGGCGTCTCTCGCTGCACCTGATCCTTCTGGGATTGGTTGCTGCAATTCCGGCATTCGCAGGTTCGGCGGTGGTTGGATCGGTGGCGGGCAGCATGAACGCAACCGTGGGAGGCCAGACACTTCTTCCCAACACAACTCTCTTTAGTGGTGACAGCCTCCGAGTTAACGATGGAGTGGCCGTGGTAGCGCTCGGGAGCACCAGCCGGATGGTATTCGGCCGTGACACTGTGGCTTCGTTCAACCGAGACTCCAACGAGATAACAGTACTTCTTGGCCAAGGTAACGTTTCCGTATTTCACGATGCAGACGGAATGCCGGTGCGCATGAAGATCGGCGACGTCTCTGTCGTGCCCGTCTCTGGCTTCAAGACCTTGGGCGAAGTGGCCATGCTGAACGGCGCGGTCGTGGTTACGGCTAAGGACGGTGCGCTACGCGTTGACGATGGCAACGGCCAAGTGGTTAATGTCGCGAAGGGCAAAACAATTACTGTAACTCCGCGCGCGAAGGCACCGCAAGGCGGAGGAGCTGGGCGTTGCTGTAGCGGAGGTGGGTCCATTGTGGAATGGGTGGCCCTTGGCGTGGGTGGACTTGATGCGATCCTGGCGGGGCTGGCAGTGTCCCGCGCCGGCAATGCTAATACTAACGCGACTGCTGCGTCTTCTGCGGCAGCGTCGGCCGCGTCGGCAGCCGCTGCGGCCGCTTCTAATGCCGCGGCAGCAGACTCGGATGCCATAGCGGCAGGCGAGGCTGTGGGTTGCGCGTTGAATACGCTTGCGAACGATGAGGGTTATCCGAGTCCCTACACGCCGCCTGCCGGGTACGTTTGCCCCGTCCCTAGTTCCTAGGCTTGTAAGTTGGCAATGTTCAAAGGGCGGAGCTGATCTAGACGGTCAGCGCCGCCCGTGTCTTTTTCGAGTGCTGTGGCCTTCCCAGTGAAGCCGTAAAATCCTGCAATCAGCTTGATATCGTCGATTTGGTGCCTGAGTTTCACTGGACCAGAGTTTTAGGCGGAGTGGTGTGTGGGAATGCCTTTTGGCGTGGGGGGAGTCCTCGTTAGCGATTGATTCCTGCTTCAGAGTTACCTTTTCCGTAGGGCTTCGAGTTGTGCCGCGGGAACAACGACCCTCTCGAGGCGTTGCTGCTCGTCAACCCAAAGATCGAAGTGCGTGACATCAGTAGTTAGCACGAGATGTCGAAGGTTGGCCGCGGCCGCGCCGGTGGTGCTGGCGGCGTTGCCCGTATCTTCCACGGTTAGGAGGCTTGGCAAGGCCTCCTGCGGAACGAAGACGTGAAGGGTCTGTTTCCCTCCTCCCATGGCCAGGAAACGCGCAACAATCAACTCGTAATGATGGATGACATTGTCGTCCAGAACCACGACGTCGGGAGGAAGTTCAAAGTCTCTGTCATCCTCGTTGCCGTTAATCGTCTTGTACCGAACCCTGGCAGGTTGGCCGCGGAAGTCGACCTCCAGTCGCGAGGATTGTGGTCCCTTTAGATTCCATGTGTAAGTAATGGGACGGAGTTGAGAGTCCAGGACCAGGTCCGGAAAGCTCCGCACATTTACCTCCTTTCCATTTTGCTCAATGTGGAGACGAATTTCGCCTCGAGCCTCAACCTTGCCTGCTGAGGAGTGAATCTTGAAGCTCTCGTTGCCCACGGGTTTCCCGGCCGCTGAGATTAAGAAAACGCCTTCGTCGTCCACATTCACCGGATGTGGATTGCCCGGTGCCTGCTGACCCAGGCTTGACAAGTTGCAGACAAGCAGCGCGGCCCAGAGCGGCGCAGCCAGCCGGAATCTCTCACCAGGGTCGGAAGGGCGGGGCTTTAGAGTTTGTGTGATAACCCTGCCTATGCTGTCATTCCGAGCGGAGCCCTGGACCGGATGGTCCAGGGCGGAGCGAGGAATCTCGCTCTGAAGGTTTTCAGGGCAGTGCGAGATTCCTCGCCCTGCGGCCCAAAATCTTCGGGCGACGGGTCGTCGCCTGCGGCTCCTTGGAATGACACGCCGGACGGTTTTTCCGGCAGCCTGTAAAGTCCCGCCATCCCGGCCCCCTAGCCAAGCTCGAAGAGGGTGGTGAAGAATCCCAGCCAGGACCAGCAAAGACCAGCGTGTGAGTCTACTGTCGGGGCTAATTCTCTGGCTCAAAAGGCCCTCAGGCGTAGAATTTGTTCGGTTACTTCCCCTGCGTCCCGGCCTTCTGTGGAGACCTTGAATTCCGCCAGACGATAGTAGGGCAGGCGAAGATCGAGCAAATGCTCGATGGATTCGGGATCGCGAAAGAGCGGGCGGTTCTGCATTGTGGCGCAGCGCTGTCGCAGGGTTTGAACGGAGCAATCCAGCCAGATGGTAGTCCCGCCTGATTCGCGAATCAACTCCACATTGGCCTCATAGGCGAAAGTCCCGCCTCCCAGGGCAATCACCGCCGGCTCGGTTTTCAAGACCTCGGTCAACGCGGCGCGTTCGAGTTGGCGAAAGAAGGGCTCGCCCGATCTTTCAAATATCTCGCGAATACTCATGCCCTGTCCGGCTTCGATAACGGTATCGAGGTCGATGAAAGGCCATCGCAATTCCCGAGAAAGAAGCTCGCCGACAGTGGATTTGCCGCTGCCCATGAACCCGAGGAGATATATCTGTTTGCGTCGGTGCCAGCTCATTGGCTCGAAGTCGGAGAAGTCGAGAAATCGAGGAGTTGTGGAGTCGAGCGGTGGAAGAGTCAACACGCTGCAGTCAATTCCTTGACTCTCCCACTCATCGACTCCTTGAACTTCCACAACGAAATTATAGTGTTGTGCTTGGGAGGAAAACAAGCCGCAGAGCTGAGGAATCGACTTCTCGACTAGCCCTAGTGTTCTCGAATCCGGATCGTCCCGCTGAAAGATCGCAGATTCACGGTAGCTTTCCCGGTAAGGTGAGTCCCAAAGAGGCTATTGGCGGAGGACACCGGGGTGGCTTGCTGGTGTCGGATGGTCATGGCCATTTCGTTTACCAGTTTACCCCGATCTGTCTTGGCGTTAAGCTCGAAAGAGGCTGAGGGCGGGCAGAGTATCTCCATATCGCCACTGTATTCAGAAAGTGAATAGTCTCCGCCATCCCGAAAATCGCCCTCAAAGAGAATTCGCCCGGAGGTTGTGGTTCCGCGGAGTTTGGAGGTTGTGGGGGAGACGAAGTGGAGGTCTCCCGTGATTGAATATGCCTCCACGCGCCCGGAGGGTCGAATCACGTCGATGTTTCCACCAATCGAGCGCAAGAAAAGGTGGCCGGTGAAATCTGAGACGAGAATGGCTCCTCCCACCGATTCCACCGAGGCGTCGTCGCCCTGGACCTTTTCAATCCGCACGCTACCTTGCGTATCCCGGATTTCGAGATCGGTTCCGGTGGGCACGTCCAAGCTATAGTCGACCGTCTGATCCCTTCCGGAAACCAGGGGGTCCAAGAAGTGGGTGGCGAAGTGAATTTTGTCCGCAGACCCGTTGGGCGGGATAGCCTCGGTATCTACGTCTACATATGGGGATGTGACGGTATACACAATATGCACTTGAGGCTTGTCCCATCCTCGGACCAGGATTTGCCCCCGCGCGTTTGTCACCGTAATGCGGGGATTAGGCGCCGCTTCGAAGGTCTTCTCGGACCGGTTGCCTTCCGCGGCTACCAATGTCCCTGACAGCGCCAGTAAACACGAGATTGAGATTATCCCTTGGCCATAAAGGATAACCGCCCGTTTTCTTGTTTTTTGTTCGCGACAATCAGCCACTTTTGGGTCCCCCTGGCCTGGCCTAACGGCCTTCATCGAATTCCAATGCTGAGGATAAAACCTCAGCTTTTTGGGAATACGCGGCAAGTAAATATTCGTGAGCCAGTGAATTGCCGGGCTCACGTTGCAACGAATCGCTGCATTCCCGAATTGAAGCATCGAGCGAGAGCAAGCTGTTTTCGTACGTTGCCTTGACATCCGGTGCCAGAGACCCCTCTCGCGCTCGGAATGTTTCCTCCAACTCCCGCACCACCCGTTCCAGGGCCTCGCTGTCTCCTAGGAAACCCATGGACCGGACGGCAGTCCTGCCCGCCGGGGCAGTGGGTGCGGAGGTAGAGTCCTGCACAAGATAATTCCGGGGAGCGGTCAGCAAGCAGCCAAGTATGACCATGCAGGCGAAGGTCGCGACCGGAATGGGGCGACGAAGGAAATCCACTTGGCTAAACCAATTCCAAACACTGGCCTTCTCCGCGAAGGCTCCCTCCATCGCCAGTTGAGCCCGAATACTCGACCATACCGCTGGAGAGGGTTCTTGCAGCGGAAGCTCGCGAGCCGCTGCTCGGAGCGCTTCCAAATCCTCCATCACGACCTTGCAGAACGCGCACTCACGAGAGTGAGCCAATGCGAAGGGCGTGTTCTCGCCCTCCATGTAAGCCTGAAGTTCCAGCTCAAAGCGATAACACGCTGCGCTCCTGTCGTGCCGAGTTTCACTCATGGCGACTTCACCTTTCGGTCGGGGCCTGATCGGAAGTTACCGGCTCACCTGGAGTTATAAGCCCCTCATTCTGGCGCAACCAGTCGCGCAGTTTCATCCGCGCCTTGTGAAGCTGAGATTTGGAATTACCAACGGAACAGTTCATGATTTCCGCAATCTCGTTATGCTCATAGCCTTCGATATCGTGCAAGACAAACACCGTCCTGTAGCCTGGTGGCAGGTCGGCAATGGCCCGTGAAAGACTGATGCGGTCCACCGAACCCATCAACCTCCGATCGTTGTCACCGTAATCGCGCTTGACGGGCTCGTCCTGGCAAGAGTCAACCTCGTCCAGCGAAACTTGTTGTAGTCCCTTCCTTCTCAGGTGCATCAGCACTACGTTGACCGCCAGCCGATGCAGCCAAGTAGAGAACGCGGACTCACCTCGAAAGGTAGAAATCTTACGAAAAAGCTGAAGGAAAGCTTCTTGCGTCAAGTCCTCCGCTTCCGCTGTGTTGCCTGTCATTCTCAAGCAGAGTGAATAAACACGCCGCTTGTGGATTTCAAAGAGCGCGGCAAACGCTTCCTCATCTCCGCGCTGCGCGCGCGCGACCAGTTGAGTCTCGGAAGCGGCTTTGGGAGCCCGCGTCTTCTGTTGGCTCAAGGAGTCTCACTTCCAGCCGCATACAGACCCGAATGGTGAGATGCGGTCGCCCATACGGGAGTTGTCTTGATACCTGCCTGAACAAGGCTAATCCTGGTCAAGTAGCATGGGCCCTGTTGCCTCTGTCCAAGGCTCAGAGGCAGTAATGTCCCTCCTGGTCCTGGGGCACAGGCAGCAGCGCCTGCGCTACCTCAGTGCGGGGCAATGTGCAGGACGGCCTTGCCAACGCCGAGATTTCCAGCCGTGTCGTAGGCCCGCACGGACACGACGTGCTCCCCCGCCTCCAGCTTGGTAAGCCTCAGCGTAAAGGTCTCTTTTCGGGAATCCACGATCCCGTCGTCGGAAAGCAGGTTCTTCCACTCTTTTCCGTCAAGCGAGGTTTCGGCGCTGCGCAATGGTGAAGTGCTATCCTCGACTTCGAATAAGACTTCCGCCGCTGCTCCGGTTACGTTCTGTCGAAGCACTCGCACCTGGGGGGGCGTATTGTCCACCCAAAATGGCGCACTCAGCATCTCCGATTTGCGGGCCAATTCAGGCGGGTTGGAGTCCTCATCGGAAGCAACCAGCTTGGCGACATATTTCCCGTCAGGCAGAGTACCGGGGTCAATCGTATAACTCGTTTGATGGAGCTTGTCTTTCACGAGGTGCCATTCCTGCTCGTCCGTCGCTTTCACGTAGAGCGAATAGACGAGTAAGTCGTTATTGGGGTCATCAGCTTGCCAGTTCAACGTCACCGGAATCTTGCCCGCAGGACTCCCCCCGGGAGTCATAGCCCCAAAACTCCCGGAAGGCTGAGAGCCCACGGAAATCGTCGTTCCGGGGGACAGGCCGGATGAGCCGCTTCCGGCTGGGCTGGTTCGTTCCCCTGCCGTGCTCACATTGAGCGACCGGATTTGCGGGGGTAGATTCTGGTTCAAATAGGATACTGTGACATCATTCAAAGTGGGGCTGTTGGCTCCTGAAGCATGGAAAACAGCCTTCCATTGAATGTAACGGGCAGGAGGACTGGTGACCGGGCTGCCGTTGGAACTCCGGTAGGGCCCTGCCCAGTCGCTCCAAGTTTGGTCGGGACGCTCAGAATTGCCGGAGCGCGTGAAAAATTCAAGCGTCGTCCCGGCGGGCACCTCGCCCCGCCAGGCAAGAACTCCCCACCGCGAGATGAACCGCGTGTCCTTGACCGCAGACTCGTAGCTCCCTTCCCCAGCAACTCCGGGTTCAATCCGCAGCAGTTGGGCGATGTTGCTCGTGGCCACATAAAGGTCTGATCCTGCCAGCATCAGCCGCGTCGCAAGTGACTCGTGGGTTTCAGTAATGAGGTTCAGCTTTTGCTCGTCCCGCCCGGGAACGATGTCGAAGATTCGACCGTTGGAATCCGTAGAGAACAGCACATGATCACCGCGCACTGCTAAGCCAAAAATGCTCTCGCTGTTCGAGTTCCATATCGTCTCGGTCGTGGAGTCAGGAAGTATTTCAATGAGTGATCCGCGACCCTGCGGGATCTGAAAGTTGGGGATTGCAGTAGCCACAGGAACAGGACGATTGAAACTCGGCGCACTCGAGCTCTCGCCGGGTGGAGTTTGCGCTTCAGATCCCGTAGAGACATGGACTTCATCGGAAGCCAAGACCGTAACCGTGGTGACCCCGCCCTGCACCGGGCCGGAGGGGGGAGGAACCAGAAGTTCCGGGGAACCTTTCCCGCCCGCGCCACCCAGGGCCGCGGCGTAGATGTGCCCGCTGGAGTCTGTCACCAAATCATGGATTTCAGGCAGGCTGGCTCCATATAAGACGAAGGCTTTCCCTTGCGGGGTAATGCGGTAAATAAGCCCATTCGGGACGCTTCCCGCAAGCAGATTCCCGTCTTTTTCGAAGGTTAGACACATGATGTGAGTCTGTTTGCTGTCGAAGAAAAGCTCCG
>Ga0187781_10004542_pt1 | contig 10340 bp, 8 predicted proteins | sample 0715_SJ02_MP02_2_FD_132447 | JGI IMG/M metagenome (GOLD analysis project Ga0187781, IMG submission 132447) | Tropical peat soil microbial communities from peatlands in Department of Meta, Colombia - 0715_SJ02_MP02_20_MG | ecosystem: Environmental > Terrestrial > Soil > Wetlands > Peat | place...
ACCAGGGTCGGCTACACCGGCGGCGAGGTACCGAACGCGACCTACCGGAACCACCGCGGCCACGCCGAGGCGATCGAGATCACCTTCGACCCGGACCGGATCTCCTACCGGGACCTGCTGGAGTTCTTCTTCCAGATCCACGACCCGACCACCCTGAACCGGCAGGGCAACGACATCGGGACCAGCTACCGGTCGGCCATCTTCTACCTCAGCGACGCGCAGAAGCAGACCGCCGAGGACACGATCGCCGACGTCGAGGCCTCCGGCCTGTGGCCGGGCAAGGTGGTCACCGAGGTGACCCCGGCCGGGCCGTTCTGGGAGGCCGAGCCCGAGCACCAGGACTACCTGGAGCGCTACCCCGACGGGTACACGTGCCACTTCGTCCGCCCCGGCTGGAAGCTGCCGCACCGCACGGACCGGGTCACGTCCTGAGCTCCTGGGGTTGTCTCTAACCCGGTCGCAGCGGGCGCTGCTGTGGTTCGTGTGCGTGCTGGTGCTGGTCGACACGATCTTCTTCACGGCGCTGACGCCGCTGTTGCCGCACTACACGCACGTGGCCGGCCTGTCCAAGGCCGAGGCGGGGATCCTGGTCGCGAGCTACCCGCTGGGCACCCTGGTCGGGGCGCTGCCCGGCGGGCTGCTCACCGGGCACCTGGGTTACCGCGGAACCGTCCTGCTCGGGCTGGCGCTCATGGCGGCCTCGACGGTGGTCTTCGGCTGGGCCTCGGTGCCGGCGGTCCTGGACTCGGCGCGGTTCGTACAGGGGGTGGGCGGGGCGTGCACCTGGGCCGGTGGCCTGGCCTGGCTGGCGACCGAGGCGCCGTCGGAACGGCGCGGGGAGATGATCGGGACGGCCATGGGCGCAGCCGTGGGCGGGGCGCTGTTCGGGCCGGTCGTGGGCGCGGTCGCGTACGAGATCGGCACCGGGCCCGCGTTCACCAGCGCCGCGGTGGCGGCCGGGGTGCTGATGGCGGCGGCGTTCGCCGTGCCGGCCCCGCACGAGGCGGCCCCGCAGGGGCTGCGGGAGGCGTTCGCCGCGGTGGGCGACCGCCGGGTCGGCCTAGGGCTGTGGCTGACGATGCTGGCGGGCCTGGCGTTCGGCGTGCTGGATGTGCTCGCGCCGTTGCGGCTGGCCGACCTCGGGGTCAGGGCCCTGGTCATCGCCGGGACGTTCCTGGGCGCGGCCGCGGTGGAGGCGGCCCTGTCCCCGGTCGCGGGGCGGGCGGCCGACCGGCGGGGCGCCCTCGTGCCGGTCAGGTACTCGCTGACCGGGGGGGTGGCGATCAGCCTGCTGGCACCCACCCTGGCGTCGGCGTGGGTGCTCGTCCCGGTGCTGATCGCGGGCATGCCCTCCTTCGGCACGCTGTTCACCCCGGCCATGACGCTGGTCAGCGAGGGCGCCCAGCACCGGCGGCTCGACCAGGGGCTGGCCTTCGGCCTGGGCAACCTGGCCTGGGCCGCGGGGCAGGCCGTGGCGGCCGCGGGCAGCGGGGCCCTGGCCCAGGCCACCTCGGACCTGGTCCCCTACTCGCTGCTCGCGGCCGCGTGCCTGGTGACCCTCGGCGTCGCCCGGATCGTCCGGGCCTTATCGCCACCCGGTCCGGACGCCTGGCCGGCGTTCGGAAGCGGGTCGTGGTTATTGTTCGGGTTATGAGCCGGATTCCTTATGTGCGGCGCGAGGAGCTGGGGCCCGAGGGCCAGCAGCTGTGGGACGCGATCGTCGACGGGCGGGAGGACCTGATCATGACCGCCGACGGCGGCCTGGCCGGGCCGTTCAACGCGTTCGTCACGGCGCCTGGCGCGGGGCGGCGGCTGTCCTCGCTCGGCGCGAAGCTCAGGTTCGGCACGTCGATCGAGCGGCGGCTGTCCGAGATCGCCATCATCACGACCGGCGCGCGGTGGCAGGCCGAGTTCGAGTGGTGGGCGCACGCGCCGATGGCACGCGCGCACGGCGTCGCCGGCCCGGTCGTGGATGCGATCGGGCGCGGTGAGGATCCGCCGTTCGAGGCGGACGACGAACGGGCCGTCTACGCGGTGGCCCGCCAGCTCGGTCACTCCGGCCGCCTGGACCAGGAGACCTACCATGCCGCGCACCGCTTTCTCGGCGACGCCGGGATGGTGGAGCTGGTGTCGCTGTGCGGGTACTACACGCTGATCTCGTTCCTGTTGAACGCGTTCGCCGTGCCGTTGCCGCCGGGGGCCGCGCCGATGTGGGCCGGATCGTGACGCTGCCCGCCGAGGCCACGGGCGCCGCGCCCGGCCGCGGCCGACTGGCCGGGCGGCGGGTGCTGGTAGTCGGCGCGGGGACGCGGCCCTCGCCGGACCCGGATCCGCCGATCGGCAACGGCCGGGCCATATCGGTGCTGGCGGCCAGGGAGGGCGCGGCGGTGGCCTGCGCGGACCGCGACGCGAGGGCCGCGGAAGCGACCGCGGCGCTGGTCCGTGACGAGGGGCAGACCGCCGCGGTCGTGCTGGCCGACGTGGCTTCGCCGGAGGCGTGCGCGGCGGTGGTCGCGGAATCGGCGGCGGCGCTGGGCGGTCTCGACGGCCTGGTGCTGAACGTCGGCATCGGGCTGGGGCGGGGGATGGCGGGGACGACCGCCGCCCAGTGGGACCAGACGTTCGCGGTCAACACCAGGGCGCACTTCCTGGTGGCCGCGGCCGCGCTGCCGGTGCTGGAGCCCGGCGCGGCGGTCGTGTTCATCAGCTCGGCGGCGAGCCTGCGGGCGGCGACCGGGATCCCGGCCTATGACGCGTCGAAGGCGGCCCTGCCCGGGGTGTGCCGGCAGGTCGCCCGGGAGGGCATGGCCCGGGGCATCCGGGCCAATCTCGTGGTGCCGAGCCTGGTGGACACGCCGCTCGGGCGGGATGCCTCCCGGCTCAACCCGGGCCGCACCGCCCGGGCCCTGCCCTTCGGCCGGCAGGCCACGGCCTGGGAAGTGGCCTACGCCACGGTGTGGCTGCTGTCCGGCGAATCCAGCTACGTCAACGCGCACCCGCTGGTCCTGGACGGCGGCGCGACCAGCTTCGGATGACCGCCAGGGACCTGTGATACCAAGGTGGGGGACGTTGGTCCCTGGGCGTCGGGGCGGGGCCCGGGGTTGACTGGGCGGATGTTCGTCAGCGCGGAGGCGGTGGCCGAGGTCGGCTTCGATGCCGCCCAGGCCAGGCTGACGGGCCTGGCCCGGGGCGGGTGGCTGGCCGGCGCGTCGCAGGAGGCGTTCGGGGAACTGGGCCGCGGGCTGGCCCGGGTGGGTCCGGCGCCGGCGGTGTCGCGACTGGTGGAGGTGCAGTTCGGCACCATAGTCACGCACGGCGGGTCAGCGGTGCTCCCACTGCGCTGGCAGGCCGCCGGAACGGGCAGCGGCCTGTTCCCGGCGCTGGATGCCGACATCACGGTGGCCCCGCACGGGGAGGCTGCGACGCTGATCGCGCTGGCCGGGGTGTACCGGCCACCGCTGGGCCCGGTCGGGGCGGCGCTGGACCGGGTGGTGCTGCGGCGGGTGGCGGTCGCGACCGTGCGCCAATTCGTGCGCCGGGTGGAGGAGGCCATCGCCGATCCGGCGGCGGCTACCGCGCCGGCGGCCGGGATCTTCGACCGCGGAGTGCGACGGTTCCCGATGGCGCTCGAGGAGGCGTGAGGCTCGGGTCCGCGCGGCGGTCAGTAGCGCAGGTCGGCCATCACTCCGTAGTGGTCGGAGAGCTGCGGCTGATCGGGGGGGAGGACCCCGAGCCGCTGGCACCGGACCGGGTGCCCGGCGCCGCCGCGCCGGGGCCAGGCGGACAGCACGTAGTCGAAGCGCCGGTCGGGATACATCGCCGGGGCGGTGAGCGGATTCCGGCTGGACCAGGTGTGGCCGGGAGTCCCGTCGCCCGCGACCTCCCAGGCGTCGTAGAAGACCAGGCCGGGCACCACCGGGGCGGTCCGGCCAGTGAGCATGCGGAGCTCGTCGGCGTCCGGCCCGGCATTGAAATCGCCGCATACGACGGTGAGGTGACGGCGCCGGGTCCGTTCCTGGATGAACCCGGCCAGCTGACGCACCTGCGCCTGCCGCACCGCGCTCCCGTCCAGCGGGTAGTCGAGCATGACCACGAACAGCTGAACGGGCCCGCGCTCGCCATCCAGCAGGGCGAAGAGCGCGGCCCCAGCCCCGGATCCGCCGTCGCCCGGCAGCGGACGGCACTCGTGCGAGGCAACCGGCCAGCGCGACACCAGGCCGATCCCGGATACCCAGTCCTCGGTACCGCGGTCACCGGCGAACACGCTGTGCCGGAATCCGAGCCGCCCGGCGATCAGCCCGGGCTGGTCCGCACCCCGGTGGGACCAGGACTCCACCAGGCCGACGACGTCCAGCACCGCGGCCACCAGGCCTTCCTCGAGGCCGGCCTGCCGTTCGGCCCAGTGGCCGTACCGTCCCCAGACGTTCAGGTCACGATCCGCATCGTCGTTTCCACGACCGGCCCGTAGGGCTCGTACTGATCAAAGCTCACCTGACCAGTCTGACGCGGCCGCGAACCGGTCAGGCCAGGGCCAGGGCGATGGCGTGCAGGGCCAGGCCTACGCCCGCCCCGACCACCGTGCCGTTGATGCGGATGAACTGCAGATCGCGGCCGAGGAGCAGCTCCAGCTGGCTGGAGGTCTCGGCGGCGTCCCACCGCTCGATCGTCCCGGTGACCAGGCCGGCCAGCTCGTCGTGGAACTGGTCGGCCAGGGCCCGGGCGCCCGACTCGACCATGCGCTCCAGGCCGTCCTGGAGCGTCTGGTCTGACCCGAGGCGACGGCCGGCGGCCGCCAGCAGTTCGGCCAGCCGGCGACGCAGCTCGGAGTCCGGGTCGGCCGCCTGGGTCCGCAGCGTCTCCTTGGCCTTCTGCCACAGCGCCGAAGACCAGTCCCGCAGCCCGGCGCTGCCCAGGACGTCGCGCTTGAGGCGCTCCCCGCGCTCGCGCAGCTCCGGGTCGGTCTCAAGGCGGTCGGGGAGCGCGGCGATCCACGCCTCGAGCTGGCGGCGGCTCTCATCGTCGGGATCGGCGGCCACGGCCAGCAGCCGCTCGCGCAGGCGGTGGTACAGACGGTCGAAGACCCGCCGGTAGACCGCGTCGGGCACCCAGCGGGGGGCCTCGACCTCGAACCGGTCGCGAAGCTCGTCGTGGTGCTCGGCGAGATAGCGGTCGGCGGCGGCCACGGCGGCGTCGAGCAGCTCGGTGTGCTGGCCTTCCGCGATGATGACCCGCAGGGCCCGCCCGGCCAGCGGCGCCACCTCGACGGCGTCGACGGCGCGGGTCAGTTCGGCGGTGAGCACGCGCTGGACGTCCTCGTCGCGCAGCGCCTCGGCCACCGTGACGACCAGGTCCGCGGCGTGACCGGCGAAACCGGCGGCGTTGGCCGGCTCGGCCAGCCAGGCCGCCAGGCGGGGGACGAGGCGAGCAGAACGGATCCGTTCGGCCAGGACCTCGGCGTTGAGGAAGTTCTCCTGGACGAACTGGCCGAGGGTGGCGGCGAACTGGTCCTTGCGCTCGACCAGCAGCGCGGTGTGCGGTATCGGCAGGCCCAGCGGGCGGCGGAACAGGGCCGTGACCGCGAACCAGTCGGCGATGCCGCCGACCATGGCCGCCTCGGCGCCGGCCTGTACGTAGCCGAGGAGGGTCCCGTGGACGCCGGCCGCGGTCACGGCCAGGTACAGGGCCGTGGCCCCAATGAGGAAAGCGGTGGCCCGCCGGCGCGCGGCGGCCAGGCGGCGCCGCCGCACGGCCACCGGCTCGCGCTCGAGCCGGGATACCGGTCCGGCGGACATCGTGGCGGTAGGTTCCATCGGTCTCCGTCTCGCAGATGTACATCACACCCTAGGAAACGTGAGCCCGAGACCCGGTCCGGGCCGCCGGCCCGGACCGGGTCCTGGTCACCGAGGTGCGGCACTCCTAGCAAGAACCCGGCCAATTCCCCAGCATGGCCTGGTAGCGTTCATCGAGGTCCGCCACAGGCCTGGCGGCGGCATCTGCCTTTTTCGGGTTGACCTGCGGAAAGTGCGCCAAGTGAGGACTGAGTCGCCGCTGGCGCCGGGTGTCACCGCGGCCGGGGCGCGCGGCACGCCGGTGTTCCAGGGCCGACGCGGCGACGTGGTGGCCGTCGTCGTGCTCGTCATGGTGCCCGCCGTCATTTTCGGCCTCCCCGCGGTACTCGGGCACGCCGTTGCCCCCGGTGATGACCTGACCCAGAACTTCCCGCTGCGCGTGCTGGCCGGGCAGGAGATCCGGGCCGGGCACCTGCCGCTGTTCAACCCGTACATCTGGAGCGGTGCGCCGCTGCTGGCGGGCTGGAACGCAGCCGCCGCGTACCCACTCACCTGGCTGTTCGCCGTCCTGCCCGGCACCGCGGCGTGGACGGTGAACATGATCGCCACCTGGGCGGTGGCCGGGCTCGGGATGTTCGGCTTCCTGCGGGCCCTGCGGCTGGCCAGCCTGGCCAGCTTCCTCGGGGCGTTCTCGTTCGCGTTCGCCGGGGGCATGTCGGCGCAGGTGACCCACTTCGGCCTGGTCGCCGGCCTGAGCTGGGTGCCGCTGGCGTTGCTGAGCATCCTGCGGCTATCCCAGGACCGCCCGCTGGTCTCGCGGGCCGGGAGCTCGGTCGGGGCGGGCCGGGAGGTCGGTCAGGGTCGGCTGGCCGGGCTAGCACAGCCGGGAAGATGCTGCTGGATCGCGGTCCTGGCCATGGCTTTCGGCCTGGTGATCCTCGCGGGCGAACCGCGGGCCATCGACGACGCCTGCGTGATCCTGGTGATCTACGCGGCCTGGCGGGTCGCCCGCCTGGGGCGTCGCGCGGGCCCGGCGCTGGCCTCGGTCGCCGCGGGCCTGGCGCTGGGCGTAGGCCTGGGCGCGGTGCAGTGGCTGCCCGGCCTGGCCGCGATGGCCAGCTCCCAGCGCGGGGCCGATTCGATGGCCCTGTACAGTTCCGGCTCGCTGCCGGTCCGGTGGGTGCTGCTGACGCTGGTGCCCGACCTCCTGGGCGGCTCCGGGTCACTGGGCCAGCCCAGCTTCTTCGGCTTCTACAACCTGACCGAAGTGACGAGCTACGTCGGCATCCTCCCGCTCGTCGCCGCGTTCGCCCTGCTCGGCCGGCTGCGGTGGCGGACGCGGCCGCCGGAGTGGCTCGTCTGGCACGTGCTGGCGCTGGCCGGGCTGGTGCTCGCGCTGGGCGGCAACACCCCGCTGGGCGGCGTGCTTTACCATCTGCCGTTGTTCGGTGACCAGCGGCTGCAGAGCCGCAACATCCTGGTGTTGGACCTGGCGCTGGCCGTGCTGCTCGCGTACTGGGCCGACCGGCCCTTCGGCGGCTCCGGCGGGGTCGCGCGGAGCCGCCGGGAGATCGTGCTCGGGACACTGCCGGCCCTGGGGGCGGTGGCGGTGGTCGCGCTCGCCTTTACCTGGGGCCTGGGCTGGATCCGCTGGGTGGGGCTGAACATCTTCCCCAGCGCCAGCGTCGTGGCCGGGCTGAAGCCGTGGCTGGTTCCGTATGCGGTGCTCGGCGCGGCCGCGGCCGCGCTGGTGATCTTCGGGCGGCGGCTCGGGGCGAAGCTGACTGCACGGCTGATCGCCGGCTTCGTCGTCGTCGACGTGGTGGTGTTCACCGCCTTGTGCGTGGTCGAGATCGGGCCCGGCCTGTTCGCCGCCTCCGATGCCGCCGCGGCCTCCTCCCGGCCCGCCGCCGCGGGCCAGGTCACGACGGCGGCGGTCACGGGCCCGCTGCGCCCGGTGGCGGCGCTCGGGTATCCCGGGCGGTTCGCGATCTACGATCCCGACCTGCTCGATTCCGGCCAGCTGTCCGGCCTTGACCCGCCCGATAACAACGCCGCGGGGGACGGGGCGATGCCGTCCGTCCAGGGCTACTCGTCCACCGTCGACGGCCGCTACGCATCGGTGACCGGATCACACCAGGCCACCGGGGACGGGCAGAACACGCTCGCGCCGGCTGCCGTCGCCGACGGGACCCTCGACCAGCTCGACACCACGGTCCTGCTGACCCCGGCCGCGTATCTGGTTACCCCGGCCGGCGGAGGCGGGCCGGCGGCCGGCCCGCCGGGCTCCGGCCGGCGGGACCTGTCCCCGGGTCAGCGGGCCACCTGGTACCTGGGCGGCACGACCGACGTGGCCGAGGTCGAGGTCCCCGATGCGGTGGCCGGGCCGGACGCGGCGGCCGGGACCCAGATCGGGCTCGAAACCCTGGATGGCATGACACGCTGGTTCCTGGCGCGGGCGGTCAGCCCCACTACCCTGGCCATCACGGTCCCGCAGGCGGTGGCGAGCGTCGCGGTGCTGGCCCGGGCACCCGGGAGGTCGGTCGGGGCTGCCTCGCTGGGCCCGCCGTCCGTCGTCGCGGCGGACGGGAGCGTGTTCGTGGCCGACGGCCAGCTGCAGAATGCTCTCATCCCGCCGCACTGGGGGTTCGCCGGCCTCGACGGCCCGTTCGCGGTCTTCGCCAACCGCTCCGCCCAGCCACCGCTGCGCATCGAGGCCCTGCCCGGCCGGTCCGTCTCCGGAGCGTGGATCCGGGGCTCCGGCGGTGCGCCCGCCGAGCCGGCGGCAGCCACGGTGTTCTCCCCGCACGGAGCCCGCGTGATCCGCTCGGTGGCGGCGATCTCCGGCTGGAGCGCCACGTGGCAGCCCCGGCGCGGCCCGGCCACCGCGCTGACCGTCCAGCCGGCCGGGTTGATCCAGGCCGTCGACGTCCCGCCCGGCCTCGGCGTCCTCGACTGGAGCTACACCCCGCCCGGCTTCCCGGCCGGCCTGGCCCTGTCCCTCGCCGCGGCGGCGCTGATCATGGCCTTGCTTGTCGCGGCTCGCCGAGCGCGGTCCTGAACTGTGCACTGCCGGCTCACAGGGCTTGTCACGTCACACGCATGCGGGTCGCCGAACCGATGGTTGGCCCTTACTACCGGTTCTTGCCGCTAGTAAGGGCCGTTCGTCGGCTACCCGGGGGGCGCGGCTCGCCGGGCGCGGTCCTGAACTGGGCCAGGGCGGAGTCAGGACGCCGGGCCGTCGGCGACGGCTAGGGCGGCGTTGAGGGCGTCCAGGGCGGAGGTCTGGCGGACCGCGTCGGGGCGGTCGAAGGGGCCGGTCCAGGACAGGCCGACCTGGTTGTGGTGGTTGCGGCTGTTCCGCCACAGGGAGGAGGCGTTGGCCAGGATGAAGTCCCGGTAGGCGGGGCGCGGACGGTGCTGGTGGAGCTCGTAGAGGTGCCGGACGAAGATGCCCTTGAACTGAGGGCGGTCGCGGTCGCGGCGGCCGGTGCGGCTCTCGTCCGGCTCGGTGAGGATGCCCGGGGGGACGGTCAGGTCACGCAGCGCAGCCGCCGCGATGGCTTCGGCCTGATCGAGGTGGGTGTCATCGCCAGTGATCTCGTACAGCACGGCGAGCCCCCCGACGATCACGCCCTGGTTGTAGGTCCAGGTCGTTCGGCCATTGTTACGGCAGTCGGCGGTCAGGCCGTCGTTGACCAGGCCAGCCGGTCCGATGAGGCCGCTGGCCCGGAACCACTGCCATTCGCGCCGGGCCCAGCCGAGATGATCGCCGCGACCCGGGGCGCGCTGATGCAGGCGGCCCGCGATGAGCAGGAACAGTTCGTTCGGGATCGCGTTCTTGTAGGTCTTCCGGCGCGTCCACCACAGGCCGCCGCCGCACGCGTCGTCCCAGCCGGCTGCCATCCCGGCGAACAGCGCGCGGGCCAGGTCCAGGTACCGTGCCTCGCCGGTCAGGTCGAAGGCCGCGATCCAGGCCAGCGCCCACCAGCCGTCATCGTCGTAGTACTCGTTGCTGAAACCCCGGCGGCCCCGCCCGGCCCGGCCGAACGTCGTCTCGATGACGGGCCGGTACCGGTCCTCGCCGGTCCGCTGGCCGTGCTGGATCACCGCGGTCAGGGCGTTGGCGGAGTTCCACCAGCCAGCGGACCGCCACAGCCCGGTCCTCGGGTTGTACCAGCGCTGCAGGGCGTCGACGGCGTCGCCCGCCCAGGCCCGGTACTGGTCCACGGGGTCCTACGGGGTCTTACCGGGTTTCATGGGGTCGGGGCCGGGCCACCCGGATGGTTGTCCGGCTGGCCGGCGCTGAAGTGCAGCAGCGCGGGCACCAAGGTGGCCAGCGCGAGCCAGCGGGTCAGCGAGTTGCGCGGCAGCAGGGCCAGCGTCACCCAGGCCACCGCGGTGTACCAGGGCAGCGACCAGGGGGCCACCAGCACCCAGGCGAAGGTCAGCGCGCAGGTGGCCGCGAGCACGGCGGGCACGTCGGGGGACAGCCGGTTGTACAGGTACCAGGCCAGCGCGAGCAGGAGCAGCGGCCACAGCACGCCGATC
>Ga0187781_10004543_pt1 | contig 10339 bp, 9 predicted proteins | sample 0715_SJ02_MP02_2_FD_132447 | JGI IMG/M metagenome (GOLD analysis project Ga0187781, IMG submission 132447) | Tropical peat soil microbial communities from peatlands in Department of Meta, Colombia - 0715_SJ02_MP02_20_MG | ecosystem: Environmental > Terrestrial > Soil > Wetlands > Peat | place...
GGACTACATCGACCAGAAGCTGGCCGGTTTCGAGATCGTGCTCGATCGCACGATGAAGACGGTCCGCTCCGGCCGGGAGCGCCTGGCGGCCGTGCCCGACGACCCGGGCGACGAGAAGGAGGAGGGCGACTTCCTCACCGCCGACGGTGACCCGGACTCCGACGACGGGCTCTTCGACCAGGACGCTTAGTGGCCTCGCCGTGGCTCGTGCCGGTAGCCACGCTCCGCCGCCATCCCGGCTCTGTGCACGAGAGCGAGATCGCCGGCGTCATCCCCGAGCTCGCCGTGACGGACTCCTGGGTACCCGAGGGCGTCCCGGTGTCCTTCGACGGGACCATCGAGTCGGTCATCGGCGGGCTGAGCGTGAAAGGGCTCGTGCGGGCGCCCTTTGAGGGCACGTGCCGCCGGTGCCTCGGCACCGCCCGCGGGCATCTTGTCGCCGTCGTCGACGAGATCTGCACCGACCATCCGGACCCCGACCTCGGCTACGGCATCACGGGCGATTTCCTCGACCTGGAACCGATCGTTCACGATGCTTGTATCCTGGAGCTGCCGCTCGCACCACTCTGTCAGGAAGACTGCCGGGGTCTGTGCCCGGAGTGCGGTGTGAACCGCAACTGCGAGACCTGCACGTGCGAGGCGCCTGACCCTCGGACCGACTAAGGAAACGACGATGGCCGTCCCCAAGAAGAAGACCTCGAAATCGAAAAGCCGGAGCCGCCGCGCCGCAGCCTGGACGCTGAAGGAGCCGCCGCGCAGCATCTGCCCGCAGTGTCGCCGCGCCAAGCTCCCGCACGTCGTCTGCCCGCACTGCGGCTGGTACCACGGGCGGCAGGCGATCGAAGTCGATTGACCGTCCCACCCGATCTGCCCGTTGCCGTCGACGCCATGGGGGGAGACCGGGCTCCGGGCGAGATCGTCGCCGGCGCCCGCCGCGCCCGGGACGAGCTGGGTATCCCCGTCGTTCTCGTCGGCCCGACCGACGGCACCTTGGGCGACACCGGCGATCTCGAGGTGATCCCGGCGAGCGAGGTCATCGGCATGTCCGAGGACGCCGCCCGAGGCGTGCGCACGAAGAAGGACTCGTCCCTCGTGCGGGCCGCCGAGGCGGTCCGTGACGGCAAGGCATGTGCCATGGTGAGCGCCGGCAACACGGGCGCCACCATGGCGAGCGCTCTCTTGCGTATGGGCCGTCTCTCCGGTGTCTCCCGCCCGTGCATCGCCACTCCTCTGCCAGCTCTCGGAGACGCCCCCACGGTGCTGGTCGACGCCGGCGCCAATGCCGACTGCCAGAGCGAGTGGCTCGTGCAGTTCGCCCAGATGGGTGCCGCCTTCTACCGGGAGCGCTACGGCCTCGAGCGACCGAAGGTCGCCATGCTCTCGATCGGCGAGGAGTCCTCCAAGGGCAACACCCTCACGAAGGAGGCGCACGCCCTCCTGGCCGGGATGCACCCGGAGGGCTTCGAATTCGTCGGAAACGCCGAGGGCCGGGATCTGCTCGCCGGCGGCGTTCACGTCATCGTGACCGACGGCTTCACCGGCAACGTCGCCCTCAAGACCCTCGAAGGCGCCCTGCGGGTCTTCATGGACATCATCCTGCAGGTCTTCGCCGCCACGCCGGAGAACAAAGCGGCCGGTGACGTCCTCCTGCCCGCGCTGTTGCAACGCGCCGAGCCCCTCGACCCGGAGAACACGGGCGGCGCCATGCTGCTCGGCCTCAACGGCGTCTGCATCATCAGCCACGGCTCGTCCTCGTCCCGAGCGATCGTGAACGCAGTCCGCGCCGGCTACGACCTCGCCGCGAGGGACCTCTCGGGCAAGCTCGCAGCGGCCGTGGCCGGCCCGGGCTGAGGGTCCAGCCCCGGCCGGCGCGAACCGGCGGCGGTTCGCCCGGCAGGCGCCCGGCCGCAGGAGCCGGGCCGCGGCCCGCCCCCCAGGCTGAGCCCCCACCGTCGGGCGGCGACGGCAGTAGCATCCGACGGAGATCGACGCGAAGAAGGAGCCCGACGTGGGTGAGACCACCGGCAGTACCCTGACACGGAGCGATGTGCTCGAGATCGTCCGCAACCAGCTGGCGGAGATCCTCGAGATCGACGCCACCAGCATCACCGAGTCGTCCTCGTTCGCCGACGATCTCGACGCCGACTCCTTGGCCCTCATCGAGCTCGTTGAAGCGTTGGAAGAGGAGCTGAGCGACCAGGTTGCGGGCTTCCGGATCGATGACGAGGATCTCGAGGATCTGCGCACCGTCCGGGACGCGGTCGACTACGTCACGGCGAAGCTCGACGCTGCCTGAGCGGGCGGGGAGCGTCGTGGAAGGCGATGCCGTCCGCCCCTTCGCCGAGCGGCTCGCCGCCTATGGGATCCCGCCCGAGCTGCTGCGGCAGGCGCTCTCGCACCGTTCGTTCTGCGCCGAGTCGCCCCCGCAACTCTCCAACGAACGTCTCGAGCTGCTCGGCGACGCCGTGCTCGGGCTCGTCGTCACCGATCACCTCTTCGTCTTGTTCCCCGAGTTGCCCGAAGGCGATCTCGCCCGTGTGCGGGCGGCGGTCGTGAGCACGCTCGCCCTTGCCCCGGTGGCCGAATCGCTCGGGATCGGGGACGCACTCCTCCTCGGAAAGGGCGAGGAGAGCTCCGGGGGTCGCCGCAAGTCCTCCATCCTGGCGGACTGCCTGGAGGCTGTCATCGGTGCCGTCTACCTCTCCGCCGGCATCGAGGGCGCCAGCGGCTTCGTGCTCGAGCTGCTCGGTCCCCGCATCGCCGCCGTCTCCTCGGAGGCGCGCCTCGGTGACCCGAAGAACCGGCTGCAGGAGCTGGCCGCTCAGATGGTGCTCGGTGTGCCCCTCTACGTCGTGCAGGAGCGAGGGCCGGATCACGCCAAGCAGTTCACCGCCCAGGCGATCGTCGGCGGAGAGCACCTCGGCTCCGGTGAGGGGCGGTCGAAGAAGGACGCCGAGCGGCGAGCGGCCGAGGAGGCCCTCGGGGTGCTGCTGGACCGTTGGCACGCGGCCACGCCGGTGGTGAGAGATCCGAACGTGCTGAGCGGCGGTGCCTGAGCGCTCCGCGGCCGTGCGCCCCTTGTCGAGCATGCGGGGGCCGCACGCTGCCTGAGCTGCCCGAAGTCGAAACCATTCGCCGAGGGCTCGACGAGCGGCTCGTCGGCCAGCGCTTCGTCGAGGTCACGGTGACGGGCCGCCGGACCGTGCGCCGCCAGCCGCCGTCCGAGCTCGTCGAACGCCTACGATCCCGCACAGTCGAGGCGGTCCGCCGGAAGGGCAAGTTCCTCGCGCTCCTGCTCGACGACGGCCAGGTGCTCGTGATCCACCTTCGCATGACCGGCCAGCTGCTCTGGGTGGCGGGTGCGGGCGGCGCCCCGCTCACCCCGGCGCCTCACACCCACGTCGTGGCGAAACTCGGCGACGGCAGTGAGCTCCACTTCGTCGACCCACGGACATTCGGTGAGTGGTACGTGACCGCAGAGGTCGGCCCGGACGGGCTACCGGCTGATTTCGCCCGCTTCGGGCCCGATCCACTCGTCGACGGCCTGGGCGCGAAGGTGCTGCGCCAGCGCCTTGCCGGCCATCGGGTCCCGCTGAAGGCCGCCCTCACCGACCAGAGGATCGTCTCGGGCATCGGGAGCATCTACGCCGACGAGATCTGCTTCGCCTGCGGCGTCCGCCCCGACCGCCGCACCGACACGCTCTCGGACGAGGAGGTCGCCGGTGTCGCCCGGGCAACCTCGAGCCTGCTCAGGCGGGCGGTACGCCTGCGCGGCTCTTCGCTGCGCGACGCCCGTTACCGCGACGTGATGGGCGGGCTCGGCTCCTACCAGCTGCATCACAACGTCTACGACCGCCTCGGCGAGCCGTGCGTGGTCTGCGGGACGCCCATCTCGCGGGTTCGATTTGGGGCTCGTGTTGCCTACTGTTGCGAGGGTTGCCAGCACTGATCGGCATCCCCAAACAGGGCCGGGCCGGCGGGTAGCGTGAACCCCGCCGTGTACCTCAAATCGCTGTCCCTCCGGGGGTTCAAATCGTTCGCGGACCCGACGACGCTCGAGTTCGAGCCGGGCGTGACCGTCATCGTCGGTCCGAACGGATCCGGCAAGTCGAACGTGGTCGACGCCGTCGCCTGGGTGCTCGGCGCCCAGGGCCCCCGCGTCGTCCGCTCGTCGAAGATGGACGACGTCATCTTCGCCGGCACGTCCAAAAGGCCGGCGCTCGGACGAGCCGAGGTGTCGCTCACCATCGACAACTCCTCCGGCCGGCTGCCCGTCGACCTGGCGGAGGTGACGATCACGCGGACGTTGTTTCGCAGCGGTGAGAGCGAGTACTCGATGAACGGGGTCGCCTGCCGGCTGCTCGACATCCAGGAGCTCCTCTCGGACGCGGGCGTGGGACGCCAACAGCACGTCATCATGGGCCAGGGGCAGCTCGACACGATCTTGCAGGCTCGTCCGGAGGAGCGGCGCGCCGTCATCGAGGAGGCGGCCGGCATCCTCAAGTTCCGCCGACGGCGGGAGCGGGCGGAGCGGCGGATCGAGTCGACCGAGGCCAACCTGCTGCGCCTGCAGGATTTGCACCGCGAGGTGCGCCGCCAGCTGCGCCCGCTCGAGCGCCAGGCGGAGGCGGCTCGTCGTCATGACTCCCTCGCCGCCGAGCTGAGGGCGCTGCAGCTGCACGTGGCCGGCAACGAGCTCAGGTCGCTGCAGCAGCGGCTCTCGGCGGCAGAAGCCTCCCGCCTGTCGCTCGAAGCCGAGGACGGGCGCCGGAAGGCGGAGCTGGCTCGCCTCGACGAGCTCGTGGCGTCCAGCGAGGCCTCGCTGGACGCTGCGCAGTCCGGCGACGTGGCCCCCCTGCTGGCGGCGGCCGAGCGCTTGTCGGAGCGCGCCCGGGGCGTCGCCAACGTGATCGAGGAGCGGCGGCGGAGTGTGGCGCTGGTGCTTGCTCAGAGCGCGCAGGCCGATGTCGTGGCCTCACTCGAGTCCGAGGCAGCCCGCATCGAGGCGGAGCTGGCCGAGACGTCCGTGCTGGCAGCCGAGCTGGTTCCGGAGCGGGAGGCCCTCGACTCCGAAGCGGCCGATCTCGCAGGCGAGGAGACGGCCTGGTCCGGTCGGGCGGGCGCAGGCGGCCACTCGCCGTCAGAGGCCGCCGCCGAGGTTGCCCGCCTGCGGCGCTCGCGTGACGGTGTCCGAGACGAGCTGGCGGTGGTCCGCGAGGCCGTTGCAGCCGCCATCGAGCGCGAGGCGGCCCTTGCTCAGCAGATCGCCGAGCTCGAAGTCACCATGGCGCAGGCATGTAGAGACGCCGAACGGCGCCGTGTCGTCGCCGACGAGGCGCGCGCCGTGCTGGTGGCGGCTGAGGACGCCGAGCGCCAGGCGGCCGCAGCCGTCATGGCGACGGAGGCGACCGCCCGCGAGGCCCTCGGGCGTTCCCAAGGGCTGACGGCCCGTGCCCATGCCCTCCAGCTCGCCCTCGACGAGGCGCGGGCGCGCGCGGGCGTGGAGCACCTCGCCGGGCGGCCTGGGGTTCTCGGCACGCTCCTCGACGTCGTGGAGCTCGACGAGGGTTGCGAGCTGGCCTTCGAGGCAGGCGTCGCCAACACCCTGCGGGCCGTCGTCGTCGAGGGCTCGGCCGAGGCCCGCAACGCCATCGAGCACCTGCGGGCGTCCGGCGTCGACGGCTCCGTCATCCTGGCCGACCCGGCCCGGCGTCCCCCGCCCCCACCCGTCCTTCCCGCCGGCGTGGAGCTGCTCCGGTCGTGCGTCCGGGCCACCGACGCCGGCGTCGCCCCACTCCTCGACCGGCTTCTCGCCGGGGTGATCCTCTGCCGGCATGGTCTGGCCGCCGCTCTCCACCTCCTCGAAACCCTCCCCGTCGAAGCGGTCGTCGTCACCCTCGAGGGGGACCGTTTCTCCGCCGACGAGTGGCGTCTCGGCGCAGGCCGCGCCGGCGCCACCAAGGCCGCCCTCGAGGTCGTGCGCCTCGATGCGGTGCTGGCGGGGGAGGAGGCTGCGGCCACCGGGGAGCTGGCGGAGGTCGCTCGCCGGGACTATGCCGAGGCGCGGCTCGCCGCCTCCGAGCGCGGCCGCCTCTTTGCCGCCGCCTCCGCCGAGGAGCGCCAGTCGAGGGCACAAGCCGAGGAGCTCGCTCGGCGGTTGCAGCTGTTGCGCGAGCAGGCACCCGGGGCTTCGGCGGCTCTCGGGGAGCTGCGGCGCCGGGTGTCGGTGCTCGGCGCAAGCCTGGAGGCAGGCGAGGCGGAGCTGGGAACGGCCGAGCGGTTCGAACGGGAGATCGCCGACGTGGCCGAGGTGGCAGCCGCCGAGCGGCGCCGGCTCGACGAGCGGGCACGCTCGTTGGCGTCCCGGCGCTCGGAGTGGGACGTACGTGCCGCCGGGCTCGGCGAGCGGCGCCACCTGCTGGCCGAGCGCCGTCGCCAGATCGACGCCAGCCTGGAGGGGTGCGAGGCGGCTCGCGCCGAGGCCTCCGACCGGCGCCAGGCGCACGAAACGGCCAGCCGCGCCCTCGAGCGCCTCGCCGCCGTCGTCGATGAGAGGAGGCGTGAGCTCGCGGCCCTCGGTCTCGGGCTGCGGGAGCGCCGTAGCGCCCATGCCGCCGCCGTCGCCTCGATCACCGCCCGCTTGTCGGATGCCCGCCGGGCGCGGGGGAGCGCCGAGCGTGAGCTCGAGGCCGCCCGCGAGAGGTTGCAACGCGTCGAGCTCGAGCTGGCCGAGCTGCGTGTGCGGCTGGAAGCCGCTGTGCAGAGTCTGCGGCACGATCTTGAGACGGAGCCGGCCGAAGCCTTGGCGGCCGGGTGCCCAGAGCTCCCGCCGGGGACACCGCCGGTTGCCCGCGTGCGGGAGCTCGAGCGCGAGCTGCGCCTTCTCGGTCCCGTCAACCCGCTTGCCCTCGAAGAGCTGGCTGCACTGGAGGAACGCGACGCTTTCCTGGCCGCTCAGCTGAACGACGTGCGCGCCGCTCGGAGAGAGCTGTCGCGCGTCGTGCGGGCCGTCGACGAGGAGATCGTCAACGGCTTCACGGAGGCCTTCGCCGACGTGGCCCGCCACTTCGAGGTGCTCTTCTCTACCCTGTTCCCGGGTGGGACGGGTCGGCTCACCCTCGTCGACCCGAGCGATCTGCTCTCGACGGGCGTCGAGGTCGAAGCCCGTCCGGCCGGGCGCAACGTGCGCCGTCTCTCCCTGCTCTCCGGCGGCGAACGTTCCCTCGTTGCCCTCGCCTACCTCTTCGCCGTCTTCCGGAGCCGGCCGTCGCCCTTCTACCTGATGGACGAAGTCGAGGCCGCCCTCGACGACATCAACCTCCACCGCTTCCTCGACCTGATGGACGAGTTCCGAGGGGAGGCGCAGCTCCTCGTCGTCTCCCACCAGAAGCGCACGATGGAGTCGGCCGACATCCTCTACGGCGTCTCCCTGCAGCCCGGGGGGGCTTCGAAGGTCGTGAGCGAGCGGCTCGGGACTCGGCAGGCCTCCCGCACGGGCTGAGAGGGCGAGGCGCGGCCGGCTTGGAGACCTCAAGGGCCGCGTCGTGTCGAACCTGAGCCGGCTGCGTGCGAAGTCGACTCGAATGCGTCCCCAGTAGGCTCCCCGGGCCATGGTGCTCGTCTTCGTCCTCGTCGGCATCCTCGTCCTCGCCCTCGTGGGCGTCGGCCTGGTCACGGCGAGCCGGTCGCGCCGCCCGACGAGGAAGGCTCCGTCCGCGCCGCGGGTCGGCCCGGGTGCTCCGGCGGCGCCCGCAGCGGCGGGGGAGGCACCGGCGGCCGAGCGGCTCGAGGAGGCAGGCGAGCCCGAAAGAGTCCCGGCCGAGCGCCCGGCACTGCGAGACCGCCTCGGCAAGGCTCGCCAGTTGCTCGGGGGCTACCTCGACGGGATCCGTGGAAAGGCCGTCGACGACGCCACCTTCGACGAGCTGGAGGAGGCGCTCCTCCTGGCGGACGCCGGCGTGGCCACGACCTCCAGGGTGCTCGACGACCTCAGGGCCAAGGTGCGCTCGGGCGAGGTCGAGCAGACGCCTGAGGCCCTGCTGGCGGCGTTGCGCGCCGATCTCGAGGCGATGTTCGCGGGCGACGAGCCGACGCTCGCCCTCGGCAAGGAGGACGGCCCCACGGTGTGGCTCTTCGTGGGCGTGAACGGCGTCGGGAAGACGACCACGATCGGGAAGGTGGCGGCGCGTCAACGGGCGGAGGGGCGCAAGGTCGTGCTGGCGGCCGGGGACACGTTCCGGGCGGCGGCGGGTGAGCAGCTCGAGACGTGGGCCGAGCGGGCCGGCGCCACGCTCATCCGGGGCTCCGACGGTGCCGACCCGTCATCGGTCATCTTCGACGCCGTCGCCCACGCCGCCGCCCGGGGCGCCGACCTCGTGCTGGCCGACACGGCCGGCCGGCTGCACACCAAGGTCAACCTCATGGAGGAGCTGCGCAAGGTTCGCCGGGTGGCCGAGCGCCCGCCCGGTCAGCTGGCCGAGGTCCTCCTCGTGCTCGACGCCACTACCGGCCAGAACGGCCTCGTACAGGCGAAGCAGTTCCTCGAGGCGGTCGGGGTCACGGGCGTCGTGCTGACGAAGCTGGACGGCACGGCCAAGGGGGGCGTCGTGCTCGCCATCCGGGGTGAGCTCGGCCTGCCGATCAAGCTCGTCGGCGTCGGCGAGGGTGTCGCCGACCTCGTCGACTTCGACCCCGCCGAGTTCGTGGCGGCCCTCTTCAGCTGAGGGTCCCGGGGCCGGCCTCCGCCCCGACTAACCTGGCAAGGCTCATGTTCGAGACGCTCACAGACCGGTTCGAAGGGATTTTCACGCGGCTGCGCAGCCGCGGCCGCCTCGGTGACGCCGAGGTCAACGAGGTCCTCCGCGAGATCCGAGTGGCGCTCCTCGAGGCCGACGTCAACCTGAACGTCGTCAAGGATCTGATCGAGCGCATCCGCGCCCGCTGCAGCGAGGCAGAGCTGTCGAAGAGCCTGACGCCGGCCCAGCAGGTCATCAAAATCGTCAACGAGGAGCTCACGGGCACCCTCGGCGGTGAGCCCCTCAAGATCCGCTACGCCTCCCGGCCGCCGACCGTAGTGCTGCTCGCCGGCCTGCAGGGCTCCGGCAAGACGACGGCCGCCGCCAAGCTGGCGCGCTGGTTCAAGCAGCAGGGGCGCCAGCCGCTGCTCGTCGCCGCCGACCTCCAGCGCCCCGCCGCCGTCGAGCAGCTACGCGTCCTCGGTCAGGACATCGGTGTCACCGTCTTCTCCGAGCCGACGGCTCCCGTCACGGTCGCCCGCAAGGGCGTCGGCGAGGCCGAGCGCCTCGGGCGTGACGTCGTGATCGTGGACACCGCGGGCCGCCTGGCGATCGACGACGCCCTCATGGCCGAGATGACGGCGATCTCGAACGCCATCCGGCCCGATTACACCTTCTTCGTCGTCGACGCCATGACCGGGCAGGACGCCGTGCGGACGGCGGAGGCCTTCAACGACGCCCTCGCCCTCGACGGTGTGATCCTCACCAAGGTCGACGGCGATGCCCGCGGTGGTGCCGCCCTCTCGGTGAAGGAGGTCGTGGGCAAGCCCATCGCCTTCGTTTCGACCGGCGAGCGCATCGCCGACTTCGAGACGTTCCACCCGGACCGGCTCGCCAGCCGCATCCTCGGAATGGGTGACGTGCTCAGCCTCATCGAGAAGGCCGAGCGCGAGTACGACAGCCAGGTCGCCGAGAAGGCAACAGAGCGGCTCATGGCGGGGCAGTTCTCGCTCGAGGACTTCCTCGAGCAGCTGCAGCAGATCAAGCGGATGGGCCCTCTGCAGGGCATGCTCGGCATGCTGCCGGGCGTCCCGAAGGACTTCCGGAATGCGAAAATCGATGACAAGGACGTCGGTCGGATCGAGGCGATCATCAGGTCGATGACGCCCGACGAGCGTCGCGGCCGGGCGGTCATCGACGGCTCGAGGCGCCTGCGGATCGCTCACGGCAGCGGCACGTCCACGACCGAGGTGAACAACCTCCTCCGCCAGTTCAAGGAGATGCAGAAGGTGGTCCGGTCGATGGGACCGGTAAACCGCCTTGTGAACGGCGCCAAGCAGAAGCCGACGAAGGGCAAACAGAAGGGCAGCCGTTTCACTCCGTCGAGCCGGAGCGCCCGCTAGCCGTGCCCCGGCCCGAGCCCTGATCGAACCGATCCAAGAGAAAGAGAAACCCCTTGTCTGTCAAGCTCCGCCTCATGCGCGTGGGAAAGAAGAAACAGCCGACGTATCGGATCGTCGCAGCCGACAGCCGGTCGCCCCGCGACGGTCGCTTCATCGAGATCGTGGGCACGTACGCGCCCCGCTCCGAGCCGTCCGAGATCA
>Ga0187781_10004544_pt1 | contig 10339 bp, 10 predicted proteins | sample 0715_SJ02_MP02_2_FD_132447 | JGI IMG/M metagenome (GOLD analysis project Ga0187781, IMG submission 132447) | Tropical peat soil microbial communities from peatlands in Department of Meta, Colombia - 0715_SJ02_MP02_20_MG | ecosystem: Environmental > Terrestrial > Soil > Wetlands > Peat | place...
CACGCCATGGCGCCACAAATTCGCCGAAGCCTCTTTGCTGCGTGCACGCTTATAGCCCTATGCGGCTGCGCTTCGCTGCGCGCCGCCCCGTACGCCGCCGTGCCAGGTGGCCTATTTCGCGGCGTATTAACTGGCAACGATGACCCGCCGTCGCTCGTCGCGCACTTTTCCATGCGCGTTACGCCCGTTACCAACGCCGAGTTCCTTGCCTTCGTCCAGCGCCAACCTCGCTGGCGGCGCGGCGCGGCGCCGACCATCTTGGCAGACGCCGACTACCTCAGGGCCTGGGCCGCACCGACGCAACTTGGCGAAGGGGTCGCGCCCGATGGGCCGGTCACTGGCGTGAGTTGGTTTGCCGCGCAGGCCTTTTGCGAGCAGGAGCACGCGCGATTGCCGACATGGCTTGAATGGGAATATGTCGCGTCCGCCGACACAACGCGCAAGGACGCCCGATCAGACCCAGCTTGGCGCGCCCGAATTTTGCAATGGTACGCGAGCACCACCGATCTGACCGGACGGCAGGTTGGCGGCGAACCCAACGCCTACGGCATCAGCGACTTGCACGGCCTGATTTGGGAGTGGGTCGACGACTTCAACGCTTTATTGGTTGACGCCGACAGCCGCGTGCAAGATGACGCCGAAAAACTGCGGTTTTGCGGCGCTGGTGCAATCACGATGAAAGACCGAGAGTCGTACGCGATTTTGATGCGCATCGCATTGCTCTCGTCAATGAATGCTTCCGGCAGCACGACGAACCTCGGGTTTCGGTGCGCCCGGCCCAACCGGCAGGCAACGCAATGACTTTGCGCTTGCTGCCCGCCACCCTGCCCCGCAGATGTACAGCCGCCGCGCTGATGCTGCTGGCGAGCGCGAGTTTCGCCGCACCACCTTCCGCCAACAGATTGCCGCCAGACTCGATCTACCACCTTGAAATTGGTCTGCAGGATCAGGCGGGGCGATTGTTTCACCTTGCCGAACTGCGCGGCACGATCTACCTCGTTAGCATGTTCTACACATCCTGTCAGTATGTCTGCCCAACGACGATCGAGACAATGAAGCAAACGCTGGCACAGCTGCCCGAAAGCCAGCGTGGTCAGGCACGCGCCCTAATGGTGTCCTTTGATCCCAAGCGCGACTCGGTACAGGTGCTCGATCGGGTCGCGCATGAGCACGGACTCGACCCCCGGGTCTGGACGCTGGCGCGCACTGACGCGACGTCGGCCCGCAAGCTGGCCGCCATATTGGGCGTGCAGTACCGGGCGCTTGCCGACGGAGATTTTAATCACAGCACTCGCTTGTTACTGATCGATCGCGAAGGCCGCATTGCGGGGCAAACCGAAGTAATAGGCAAGGTCGAGCCGGCTTTGGTCGCGCAGCTGCGGGCGCTCACCCCCTGATGTTCACCGGGGGTTTTTGGCATAAAAGGATGCCCTATTCGAGGCCGAGACAATCTGTCTGGCGGACGTTCCTATCGGATCAGACAGCACCCGCTTCTTTGATCGATCAGGCCAAACGTAATGCGCCGGCTCCTGACCGATACCGCGTCAAGTTAATGGTCACCCGATCGGCCCACGACCGGATGCATTGGATCTTCGTTGACGCTTAACTGAAATACATCGGGTCGACTGTAGTGCCCAGCCACGTCAAAGTCGAACTTGCCGCGAGCGATCTCCCCGAGGTCAAGCTCCGCCGTCAGTATCGTCTCGCCATCGAAATGCGGACCGGCGAGCACCTTCCCGAGCGGGCTTACGATGGCACTGCCGCCGCGCATCAACACTGCCTCCGGTGAGTCCCCGAGCGACACGCGCACCGTGGAGGGAAAGTCTTTCTTTCGTATGAACTGGCACGCCGTGAGCACGAAGCAGCGCCCTTCGAGCGCGATGTGGCGCATCGACGACAGCCAGGTGTCGCGGTCGTCGGCGGTCGGCGCACAGTACAGCGCGATGTTTTTCGAGTACATCGCCATGCGCAACATCGGCATGTAGTTCTCCCAGCAGATCACCGAGCCGATGCGTCCATACGGACTGTCAACGACGGTAAGGGTCGAACCATCGCCAAAGCCCCAAATCATCCGCTCCATGGCGGTGGGCATCAGCTTTCGGTGTTTGCCAAGCAGTCGGCCGTCGGGTCCGAAAAACACTACGGTGCAGTAACAAGTGCCGAGTTCACGCTCGATTACACCGATCACGAGATAGCAACCGTTCGCGGCGGCCGCTTCGGCGAGACGATTCGTTTGCGGTCCAGGAATCTGGATTGCGGCGTCAAGATACAGGCGAAACTCTTCTCGGCCCTGCGGATCGCGCGCCCCAACCACAAGTCCGTAGCTCAGTCCCTTCGGGTAACCAACGACGAAGGCCTCCGGGAAGACAATGACCTTGGCCCCCTGCGCTGCAGCCGCCGCGGTCAGGTGAAGCGCTTTGTCGACGCAAGCCTCAGCATCGAACAAAATCGCACCGCCCTGAACCACGGCCACCTTGACCGTTTGGGTTGTCGCCATCACGAATCTCCCTCGCGTCAAGCTGACAGATGGCAATTTTGGGCCTTCCGCGGATGCAACGTCCAGTGCATGCGAAAGAGCAATTTCAAGACCGCCGCAAATCGGCCGTTTCTGGGCTGTGCCAGAAGTTTACCGGCCAAAAAAATCGTGCCTGTGGCCAGGCGCTCAAGCAAAAGGTTCTGGGCGTTGGCCAGGGCGCTCAAATTTTGCTTGCGGCGAACGATTTGAACCTTCGAACTTCCGTTTATGGGGCGGAATCGTTGGGACGTATGAGCCATAGAAGCAATGTCCCGCGGCGCCTACCAATCGGCTTTCCAGTTTATTTACCGCACAGCCCGTCTTGATTGGTCACAAACAGGGCGCAGCGCCAAGGGTCCTCGCCCCGCGTTTGGAGGTTCGTGCATTTCCTAGTCCGGTCCAACCTTTGCCTAAGCAAGCGGGCTCGCAGCGCCAGCGCGATTTCAGAACGTTTCAGGTTGGTTTCAGCCCGTTAAAGGACTAATGCGGGTGTTAGCGCGCACAGTACACCCATGGATCACGGCTCACCCCATCGCTCGGAACCGACCCGAAAGGAGCACACCATGAACGACGAATTTCGCACAAGCTCCCCCCTCCTGCGTAGTATCTGCGCCGCCCTTGCCGTCCTCGCCACGGTGCTGGTCGCGGGCTCGATGTACGGGCTAATCGTCCACTACAACGCGGACGCCCAAGTCACGAGCGCACAAACCGTCCTGATTGCCCAGCACTGAAGACTGGTCTACCGCGCGCCGCCTGGCAGGCGGCGCGCGGCTTCCTGAGATGCACCAGCTGCACTACATCGCCGGCAAAGCCCCGAGACATCACCGTCCGGACGGCATTGCAGTCCGCCATCACATTTGGCCGCTTCCAGGCGCAGCCTGATTGCCGCCAGCTGCGCGGCGACGGGACTTCGCTCGCAATAGGGGCACGCGTTTTCAACGCGCTGCTGACCATTTGCGAGATCCTCGAAAGGCTCGCCAAAGCCTGCTCCACTGGTTATTTCGCTTCATAGGCCAGGGGCAACAAGGCCTCGCTTACTCGCCCGGGACTAATCAACCGGATCGTCCGCGAGTTGCTCGACGCCGGCGCCGCGATATGGGAATGTGACACCCGATGTGCACGAAAGGCGCGTTGCAATAATCTTACATAACGGCGCGGTCTATGACGCAGTGCGGGCGACAAAATGCGGATAAAGTGCTGTGTAGTTCGGATTGATTCATTTGATACCAGCTACGACATCGCAGCCATGCAAGCCGCAGACTACCGATTTGGCCGCGCGCGAGTTCGACCCGCGTCGCGCGAACTAATCATCGACGACGAGCCGGCAAAGCTCGGCGCGCGCGCCTTTGACTTGCTACTGGCGCTGATCGAACGGCGCGACAGGATCGTCAGCAAGTCCGAACTGCTTGACCTTGTCTGGCCGGGCCTCGTTGTCGAGGAGAACAATTTGCAGGTCCAGGTGCTCGCGCTGCGAAAGTTGCTCGGTCAGCAATCGATCGCAACGGTGCCCGGCCGTGGCTACCAGCTGGTCGCCGAGGTAGCGACAAACGGTCCTGGAGCGCGCCACGATCAGGTGGCGACCTTGTCATCCGACGCCGTTGCTGTGGGCGGTATGCGCCGAACGGAGCAACCAGGCGTTCCCGGCCTGCCGATTCATCTGATCGGGCGCGACGCCGATTTGAAGGCTCTAGAGACGCTCGCGGCCGAACATCGGCTCGTTACGATCATAGGGCCAGGCGGGGTTGGCAAGACGCGCCTTGCGCAGGCGCTGGGCGCAGGTTGCGGCGGACGGTTCGCCGAGGGGGCGGTGTGGGTCGACCTCGCAGCGTTGAACATGCCGGGGATGGTGCCCGCCGCGGTCGCTACCGCGGTGCGCGCCGCGCTCGTACCGGGCGACGAGCCGCTTAGCGCGCTGGTTATAGCTTTAGAGGCCCGATCCATGCTCATCATTCTGGACAATGCCGAACACATGGTCGACGCGGCAGCCCACCTCGTGCAGCGCCTGCTCGAGGGCACCGTGAACTGTGCGTTCCTGGTGACCAGCCAAGCGCCATTGAAAATCGCCGGCGAGCAGGTGTACCGCCTCGGTGCGCTGCAGCTTCCGCAACCGCAATGCACCCCCGCGGAAGCGCTGGCGTGCAGCGCAGTTAGCCTCTTCGTTGAACGTGCTAGCGCCAGCACGCGCGGGCCGCGTTTTGCGGACGCCGATGTGGCCAAGATTGGCGAGATCTGCCGACACCTAGACGGCTTGCCGCTGGCGATCGAGTTGGCGGCAGCGCGTGCGGCACGGCTTGGCGTGGCGGCGCTGGTTCGAAACATCGACCAGAGGTTCCGAATGCTCGTATCGGGGGAGCGGACTGCCCCGGTGAGGCAACAGACCCTCAAAGCGACGTTCGACTGGAGCCACGAGCTGTTGGGGACCGATGCCCAGATCGTGTTTCGTAGGCTCGCGGTTTTTTCCGGAAGTTTCACGCTGGACGCCGCGCGCGCCGTGGTTTCCGATCCCGGAATCGACGAGTGGACCGTCGTCGAACAGCTTGGGGAGTTGATCGACCGCTCCTTGGTCGTGCTGGACAATCCGTTGGGGAACAGATACCGACTGCTCGAGACCGCACGTGTGTTCGCCCTGGAGAAGCTGCAGGCATCCGGAGAGCTGCAACCGCTGCAGCAGCGTCACAGCCTCGCAATCGCACACCTGGCCAACCAATGTTTCGACGACTTCTGGAACCTAGGCGATACGGAGTTGCTCGGGCGTTATGTTCCGGATCTGGACAACCTGCGCGCCGCACTGCATCACGCGGGCGACGACCCGAATCTGTTCGCACGACTAGCGGCGGGATTGCTTTTGCTGTTGCGAAGGTTGTCTCTGACGCGCGAGTCGTTGGCGCTATCAAAGGACGCCAACGCGTTGCCGGAACAAGACATCGAACCGGCCCTACGGGCGCGTTTGTGGCTGGCGAGCGCGATCGTCACGCACCAGCGCGATTTCGCTCGCAGGTCGATCGAGCTTTGCCGAAGCCTTGGTGACGACCGCGGCTTGTACCTGGCGCTGAACCCCTTGGTGCACGACCCCAATCCGATCCAAGACGAGATCACCGCTGCGGCCAAGGAATCTCATCGCCTGCGACGCGCGGACTGGTCGCTCAAGCTGCAGGCCCTGGGCCTGGGCACCGAGGCATGGGTTGCACTGCGCAGCGGCGAACTCGAACGGGCCAGCACACTTTTTCGCGAAGCGATCGGGCTCTGTGACACTGCCGGCGCCGACGATCTTGGAACCGCATACCGAATGCAGCAGTTCTGCGTCACCATCGCCACGGGTGATATCGACGGGGCCGCCGCGCAGATCGAGGCAGTGCTGGCGCGCTGCCGCACGTTGCAAAACGCCTACCGCCTGACCTGCACGCAGGCATACTTAGTCAACGTGCGGCTGGCGCAGGGGCAGTTGGCGGCAGCCAGGGCGATCGCTACGGAGTTTGCTTCGTACGATCGCGCACTCGGCTGGCCGCATGTGTCGGAAATCGTCGATGCGCTGTCACTGGTTGCCGCGCTATCCGATCGCTTGGACGATGCAGCGCGGCTCGCGGGCTTCGCCGACAAAGTGCACCAGGCGCGGGATTCCGATGATCGCGACGGGGCAACCAAGCTTTCGTACAGCCGCGTTGAGGCCCTTTTGCGGGAGCGCCTCGCGGCGGACCGGATGTCACTACTGAAACAAGAAGGCCGGAAACTTGACATCGATCAGGCGGTCGTCCTGGCTCTTAGGACGGAGCCGGCATAAATGCGTTGTTCAGCGTTCAAAGTGTACTTTGCGCGCTTTCCACGTTCTTAGCTCGCGCATGTGAGGGGAACAAGGAGATACGCATGACGCGAGAGCAAATCGCCGCAGCCGTGCAGCCGGTCGAGTCGGTGCTGCGAAGTCGCCCCGAGGCCGGCATCCATGGCGACGCGTCGGCATCGCCACGTTGGGACGGCAGCTTGAAGACGGATGCTCTCGGCGACCAGGGTCCCCGGCCGTGGTGGGGCGCATTGCGGTAACCGAGGTGCGCCCTACGCTTTGGCGTGGGTCGGCCACTTTCGGGCCTTTAACAAATTCGGCAAAATTGCTTGAAAACGGACCCTACAGCAGTGGTAGGGGAGAATACAAAGCCGGTTGCGGCCGCGTTTCGCAGGCAACGATTGCGATACTCGGAACCATGTTCATCGTGCTCGAGGACTTTTTTTGACGCGCGAAGTGGGGCGATGATTCGATTTGTGCAAATGTCCGAGGCAGAATTTGCCAGGTACGCGGCCGAAGTTGTTCCCGCTTATGCAGCGGACAAAATCGCATCAGGCCTGTGGAGTACCACTGAAGCGCCCGAACTGGCGCGCAAAGCGTTTCTTGGTCTGCTCCCACGAGGCTTGGAAACAACGGACCATTTCGTTTATCACATTTGGCACGATCAGACGCAGGCAACCGTGGGAACACTATGGATCGCAAAGCAAAAGCGCGGCGACAAGGACATCATTTACATTTACGACATCCGGATCAACCCGAGCTACCAGGGACGCGGCTTTGGAACTGAGGCGCTTCGCGCACTCGAAGACCTGAGCCGTTCGCTGGGAGTCGCCGGCATCGGTTTACATGTGTTTGGGCACAACGCCGCGGCCCAGGCTCTGTATACAAAACTAGGGTACAAGCCGACGGACATCACCATGTTCAAGCCGCTATCAGGCGCCGAGGCGCGCGTTGATGTCGCGCCCACGGACCAAGGCGCTCGGGTTCGCTCATAAATAGCCCTCGGCGGCCAAATCGGGCTTGCTTCAGGGCAAGATCGGGAACGATTTGAAATTTGGCATAGAGGCGGCAATAGAACCTGCGCAGCTACTCGCGCTAAGCGGATGCGCTCCGGTTATCAGAAGCCGTCTTGGCCACCTCACGCCCTGAGGTGTTCGGTCAAGAGTTTTGAGGCTGTAGGGTGAGGTTTGTCATGAGAGGTGACCTGCGCCTATTGAGAGCGTTGAGGTCGGCCGCAACCTCAGAGCGACTTGCCCTTGGGTCAATACCGGCCCTGGAGCAGCCGCGGGCAGCTGCCAATCGAGCTTTTCGCGAGCGGACATCTTGCAGCATTCGACGCCAATTCACCACGACCAGGACTCCGCCTCTTCATCGGTAAGGTGGTCGAGTTCTTCCTCTGGGATGTCGTCACTCCATACCGAGATGATGACGCACTCGCTCGCGCCCCTGACCTCGCCCCCGTTGGTTGACGCCCTTGCTTTGCTTTGGGCTCTTACAGATTGATCGACCGATCCTCGATTTTTTCGCTCGTCCAACCCTGCCGGATCCGCTCTCTGGCCTCCCGGATTGTCTCCTGCGTGTTGACCGGATGAGTCACGCGGTGCCGCTGCAGGGGCTTGTACTCCCTGCTGAGCACGTAGCGGTTACCAAGGAATCGCTTGGCAGTTTCAAGCTTCTCATTCATACCTGACGCCTCCAAAGACTCTGTCGTTCGCTATCTGAAGGGCCCGACGAACCGGGTCGATGGGCCGCACTTTGCCAAAGGCGCCACGAACACGATAGTTACTTTTGGCATGTATTCACGTTAATCACCCTGGTTCGTCCAGATCCTCGCGGATTTGTCGGCCTGCGCGGTACTTCCGATACCGGTTCGTCGACTAGAGGCGCCATAATCCGGCACGTTGCAGTTCGACCATGACCGGGGATTAGCTACTGATCCCGATACCGGACATCGATCGTTTACACGCAGGGAGTTATCGATCCAAGTCGATCGTTTCCACGATATCGGCTCGTCGTACCGCCAGCCATTTGGCATTCGCTTCCCTGGGGGATACGGTAGCGGCCGCAGCCTTGGCTTTTGGAATCTAAATGCTAACGGGGATTTTTTCGCGCTTGCGATCATCTTGATTTTGATCGCTCGGTTCTTAGGTGGAGCAAAACATGGAAGTCAAAGGTGCAATCCTTTTGTACACACTGGCTGGCCTGATGACCACGTTCGCCGGGTTCTCGGCACTCTTGTTGACCGTGCGACCGGCCGCTGGAGCAAGGCTGTCACTGCTTGACAAATTCCTTGCAAAAACGATCATGACGCACATTTTCGTATTGACGGCGGCAGCGCTGCTGCCGGCGCTATTTGCACTTTACGACATTCCGGAAACGTGGATTTGGCGAGTCTCTAGTGTGCTTTTTGCACTGCCGATGCTGTCTCTTCAGGTCACCTATCCGAGTCGACGCCGCAAGGCGGTCGGCAATGGACCCCCACCCTCAATCTTCGCGGTCTTCGTTGTACTCGGCGCCGCTGTAACACTGGCGATGCTTGGCTACGTTTTAGAAGGCCTTCAATACAGTGCCGCAGCCTACATCACGGCGTTGACGATCGACTTCTTTACGGTTGTTTTCGGCTTCGTGATCGCGCTCGATGTCATTATGCAACAGCCAATGGACGTGTCGGAGCGGCCGGCGGATCCGTTAGGGGTCAAATGAGTTCGTCTTTGCCAATTCGCAGAGGGGTCCGCCGCACCGAACGTTTGTTGTAGGGGCATCCAATATTCGGTATTTTGTCGAGTGGAATCGGATGGAACCCCTCGACGTTTGTCATCCGAGGCGTCGCCAAACTCCTCAGCAAGAACACGAACTGGGGGACATGGTCTGCTGCATAGCGATGAGCGAGCGACCAACTGCCGATTCTCCTTTGACTCGCTACCAGACTTCGTCGGTGCGCGCGACAAGATTGGTTCGTACGTGCGAGGGCTTTTTGATGACACGTCGAACTTGAAGATTTTGACCGAAACAGCGCGCGCCGACGCAAGGTCAGCAAGCAAGTTGTGGTCGATCTGCCCGCGAACGTTGTAGCCCGCGGTTGCCAATGAACCAGTTGGGCTACTCGGCGCAACCTTCCGGGGCGCGCGATGTGAGAACCATTGCCGCGAACGCGCAACAGCTAATCCAAACGTACGCTTGTAATACGCATTGTCGTGGCTCAAGCTTTCCTCGGATGAACTTTGCGCGCCAAAAACATTTAAATACCGATGAGAAAAAATGATCCTAGGTGACGGCGAAACCGACGCGATCGAGAGCACAGTTAAAGCGCGGGCGATAGCGGCGCTAACGGCTCGCGGATTCTGCGAAATCGGTGTTGATGGCTCGGGCCTGCGTCTATTTAAGTCCGTTTCGGGCGCCCTGCTTATCGGTGTCGGCTCATGCCGATCCCTTGCATATGCGCCAAAGGGTCCAGATGGTTGCTTACAGTTGGTTGCCGCATCGCGCACGCCGGCGTTAATTTGCCGACTTACCTCACGCGACCAAGATCTTTCGAACGGTTTTCCGCTCCAGCCAATCCACTGCATCCGCGCGTCTGCCTCGTCGGATCAAACGTGTGCCGGTTCGCCAGCCATATCAGCGCGGCTATATGCGTTTAACGTCGGGACTAGGGCGCAATTGGTGGTCGAAAGTGACGTGGCCGATGACCCAAGCCAGCATCCGCATCAGCGCAATGCACAGCCATCAGGGTGCGAGCGAGCAGTTGCGTAAGAGGGGACTGCGTCTCAATTCTTGGTGCTCTCGCGTAGCTAAATCTCGAGTCCTGTTTGGCAACTCTGGTGGGCGTGCGAGTCTCGCCCGCGGTCAATAAAAGCGGCCCTCAGCGAAGATTGTTGGCCAGTATGGTGTCACGAGTCAATGTACTCGTGGCGGGGGGAGGCCAACAGAACACGCCAAGCGCGTGCTGAGCATCCGCGCACCATAGGAGATGGAATATGAATGCTGGACTTGCCGAGTTTGCGACGCTGTCGCCTTCCTTTGGCGCGCCGAAGGATACGCCGCCTCCCGGA
>Ga0187781_10004545_pt1 | contig 10335 bp, 5 predicted proteins | sample 0715_SJ02_MP02_2_FD_132447 | JGI IMG/M metagenome (GOLD analysis project Ga0187781, IMG submission 132447) | Tropical peat soil microbial communities from peatlands in Department of Meta, Colombia - 0715_SJ02_MP02_20_MG | ecosystem: Environmental > Terrestrial > Soil > Wetlands > Peat | place...
AGCGCCACTTGGCCGACCGGTGCGGGTCCGCCTGACTCAGAGCTCGCTGAATCGACGCCTGCCTCGCGCGCGCGCGTGACTGCAGCGAGACAGGTTAACGCTGCCAAATTTCTCTGATCGTTCAGAGCAGCGGCCGCCGCGGCGGTGAGAGAGCGCGGGAGAGCGCCCCACCATCGGTGCTGCAGAATTTGACCGCGTTAACGCGATTGACCCCGTAGCTCGATGCGCTCGATCGGCGCCGGCACCATCGCCGCCACCGACCAGGCGACGCCGGCATCCGCATCGGCGCCGATCGTCCGAGCTCCATGGTCCACCCCGGACCTGCGACCAAACAATTCCGCTAAAAAGAAATGTCGACGTCGGCCAGCAGCTGCAGCGCCACTTGGCCGACCGGTGCGGGTCCGCCTGACTCAGAGCTCGCTGAATCGACGCCTGCCTCGCGCGCGCGCGTGACTGCAGCGAGACAGGTTAACGCTGAGGGTTGGCGCGGTGGCGTCGTCCCGGTGCGTGATCCGACCCGCCTAGATGAGGGGAATGCGATCAGCCTGGCGCCCGTGGTCAGTGCCGCCGCGTGTGCAGCCGAGGCCTTCGCCTACCACGCCCGTGATCACCTCTTTGCGGGTCGCCGGCCGCTTGGGCTGTCACTGTGGTACCCGGGCAGAGATTGGCTTGCGTCGGACGCAAGCGAGCCCGCGCTCACCTACTTGCCGTCCCGTCTGTGGTTCATCGGCCTCGGCAACCTTGGCCAAGCCTTCGCCTGGCTACTCGCCAATTTGCCATATCCTGATCCAGCGCAGGTTCATGTCGTGCTGCAGGACTTCGACCGCATCGCGCTGTCGAATGACAGCACGTCGCTGCTGTCCTTCACCCGCGATGTCGATCAACGCAAGGCGCGCGTCACGGCCGAATGGCTGGAGGAACGCGGCTTCGAGACGTTTGTCGAAGAACGCCGCTTTGGAAAATGGACGCGGCGCGCGGAGCACGAGCCGGCCGTGGCCTTGTGCGGCGTCGACAACGCGCTCGCCCGCGCGGCGCTCGAGGAGGCCGGGTTCGGACTTATTGTCGAGGCCGGGCTCGGCGCCGGACCCCAGGCCTTCCGAAGCCTTTCGGTCCACACCTTCCCGGCGTCGCGATCAGCCGCGGAAATCTGGTCGCGGCAGGTGAGCGATGGTCCAGACAGCAATGAGAGCATGCCGGCCTACCAACACCTCAAGCGCGGGGGCATGGATCCCTGCGGGCTCGCCCAGCTTGCCTCTCGTACTGTCGGCGTCCCCTTCGTCGGACTGATCGCGGCCTGCCTCGTCTTCTCCGAACTTCTGCGCAGGCTGAATGGCGGTGTCGCCTTCGAGCTCCTGTCAGCTTCCGTTAGTGTTCTCGATGACATCGAAGGCGTGGCTTTCCCGGCCGGCCCATATGCTTTCGGCCACCTTCCCACAGCCGCACAGCAAGCGTCGATTCAACCTGATGGCTAACCCGACCCGTTAATGGCAACTTTTAGGGACGAAAGGATTCGTCATGCGATTCGTTCATTCTGCTGATTGGCAAATTGGAAAAGTTTTCAAGCAGTTCGCCGCCAAGGAGGAGAGCTTGCGCCAAGCGCGCCTCGGCGCGATTGAGCGTTTGGGCGAATTCGCTGTCGCCAATGGCGCCGGCCACGTGCTCGTGGCCGGCGACGTGTACGACAGCGACGCGCCGAGCCCCATTACCCTGCGCGCGCCGATCGAGCGGATGAAGCCGTTTGCCGACGTGCATTGGCATCTCTTGCCTGGCAATCACGACCCGCACCGGCCCGAAGGCGTGTGGGACCGGCTGCTGCAGATCGGCCTGCCGACGAACGTTCACGTCCATTTGACGCCCGCCGCTTTCGCGCTGGACCCGCACACCTTCCTCTTGCCAGCGCCGCTGACTCGCAAGGCAGAATCGAGCGACGTCACCGCCTGGATGGACAGCGCGACCACGCCAGCCGGCGCGTTACGCATCGGGCTTGCGCACGGCTCCGTGACGAATTTCGGCAGCGAGGGCGAGGCCACTAACCCAATCGACCCGGCGCGCCCCAAGAACGCGCGGCTTGACTATCTTGCGCTCGGGGACTGGCACCGCACGCTGCAGATCGGCCCGGCCGCCTGGTATGCCGGCACGCCCGAACCGGACCGCGCTGGCGGCCAGGAGCAAGGCACGGCGCTGCTGGTCGACATCTCCGCCACCGGCGCCCCCGCGTCAGTCACGCCGATCGCCACCGGCACCTATCGCTGGATCACGCGCTCGGAACGCGTCAGCGACAGCGCCGTGCTCGCCGATCTTGAGCAGCGGCTTCGCGCTGAACCCGACTTGCCGCGCCTCATCATCCGGCTCCAGCTGGAGGGCTCGCTCCCGATCGCCGACTACGCCGAGCTCCAGCGGCGGCTGATCGATCTCGAGGCCGCGGTCTTTCATCTCGACGTCGACCAGCGTGCGCTGCTCGCGCGCCCAACTGACGCCGATCTTGAGGCCATCGACTTCGATGGCGTGCTGCGCCGTTGCGCCGATCGCCTGCGCAGCGTCGGCAGTGATCCCGATCGCAACGTGGATGCGCGCCACCGCGCCGAGGAAGCTCTCGTTGAGCTCTATCTCCGCGTCGCGGGTGGCAATGGCAAGGAGGCGGCGTGATGTTGATCAAGAACCTTGCCGTTGAAGGAATCGGCCGCTTCACCGGCGCGGCGCATGTCGATGGTTTCGGGGAGGGCGTCAACGTGCTCCCGGCCGGCAATGAGGTCGGCAAGTCCACCCTGTTCAAGGCCATCCGCACCTGCCTCTTCTCGCGTCACGACAGCAAGACTCAGGATATCCGCGATCTTGCGTCCGACGGCTCGCAATTGCCGGCGACGATCGAGCTCGCGTTTGAGCAGAAGGGCCGGACCTATGCGATCCGCAAGTCATTCCTCCGCTCGCCCAGCGCGAGCCTGACGGAAGATGGGCGCGAGATCGCTCGCTTCAAGCAGGCCGATGAAGCCGTGTGGGACATCCTGGGCCTGCGTCCGGGCAGCGGCCGGACGCTTGATGACGGGGCTTTTGGCCTGCTCTGGGTCGGCCAAGGCGCGTCGTTCGCCGCGCCCGTTCCAGGCGCCGGCGCATCGAACCTCCTTAATGCCGCGATTAAAGCCGAAGTCGGCGCGCTGGTCGGCGGCGAGCGCGCGCGCCACGTCGTTGACGCGCTCAATGCCGAACTCCGCCGCTACCTGACCAACTCCGAGCAGCAGCCCAAGACGGATGGCCCGCTCGGCCGCGCCCGGGCTGAATTGCAGCGCTGGCGCGCCCTCGAAGATGAGCACCAGACGAAGCTCGCGGCGCTCGATGCGCAATTTGCCGAACTCGCCAAGCACCGCCGCCGCCACCGGGAACTGACCAATCCCGTCGCCGCGGAGGAGCTCACGCAGCAGCTTGTCGCCGCGCGCCGAGACCTTGCCGAAGCGCGGGCCGCTGATCAGGAAATCCGCCGCTGTGACGCAGAAAAGTCAGCCGCGCGAGGCGGGCTCGATGCCGCCGCGCAGCGCTTGACGCAGCATCGAGAGCTTGTCGCGCGGCTCGATGGCAATCGCGCGCTCGAGACCACGCTCGCGAAAGAGGTTCCGCAGCTTCTCGGGCGCGAACAGGAAGTCCGCGCGGCGGTCGCCCGCGCGCAGGAACAGATTGCCGGGCTGGAGCGATCGCTCCACACCTTGTCCCGGCGCGAACAGCAGCTGGAGAAGCTCGTCTCGGCGACGGTGCGTGCGCAGCGCAAGGACGAGCTTGCCCGCCAACTCAAGACGGTCGAGCACGCCGCCAAGGAACTGCGCGAGATCGATGCGCAGCTTTCGCAAATCCGCATCAAGCCGAAAATGGTCGAGGACCTCGACGACCTCGACCGCCAGATTGCCACGCTGGACGCTCAGCTGTCAGCCGCCGCGGCTCAGCTCGCGGTCGAGGTCAAGCCCGACGGCACCGGCCAGGTCCGCATCGCCGGCAATCGCGCGAAGGCCTCTTACAGTGCGCCGGTGCTTGCGCCCATCAAGATCGCGGTGGCTGACCTCGCCGTCATTACGGTCACGCCGGCCGCTCTTCCGCGCCACGAGAAGCGCCAGGAGCTGGATGAGGAGCGATCCCAGCTTCTCAAGGCTGCTAGCGTGACGACAGTCGCGGAGGCCCATGCCGTTCTCGCGAAACGGCGCGACCAGGAGGCGGAACGCAAAGCCGTTCTCACCCAGCTTAAAGCGCTCAAGGTGGAGGGTGATCCCGAGCAAGCCATTGGCAACCTCAAGCAGGCGCTTGCCGAGATCGAGGCCGCGATCGCGGCGGCGCTGACCGATACGCAGCGCCAGCGCTTGCCCACGGCTAAGGAGCTCGAAGAGGAGCGGCTGAGCCTTTCTCAAGAGCGCACCGCCCTGGAGGCCCGTCGCGACGGTCTTGATGAGGCGCGCGCGCGGCAACAGGACGCGCTGGAATCCGCGGTGAGCGGACGCAGCGCCGTCGAATCGAAGCTGGAGCTTGTGCGCAAGCGCATCGCCGAGAACGTGGCGCTTTGCCCCGATGCCGAGCGGGCGCCGCGACATGCAGCGCTCGTGGCCGAGGTGGCGGCCGCTGAAAGCATGCTCCAGACGGCTACGACGACCCTCGATGCGTTGCGCTTGAGCGCGCCCGATCCCAGCGAGATTGAACGTCGCCAGATGCGTTGCGCTCGGCTTGAACAGGCGCTTGAGAACCGCAACGACGAGCTCAGGCAGCTGGAGCGCGATATCGGGCGCCTCACCGGCCAAATTCAGACGGCGGGCGGCGAAGGGGTGGGCGAGGCTCTGGCAGCAGCGCAGGAGCAGCGAGCGCTCGCCGAGCGCGAATGCGCGCGGATCGAAGACCGCGTGGCCACGCTCCAGTTGCTACGCGACACGGTGATGGACTGCCTTACCGAAGGGCGCGAGCACTACTATGCGCCGGTGCGCCGCCACTTGCGGCCCTTCCTCAATGACCTGTTTCCCGGCGCGGAGCTCGAACTGGGTGATGGCTTTGCCATCACGGGCATCAAGCGCGAGCGCGCCGAGGCGTTCGATCGGCTCTCCGATGGCACGCAGGAGCAGATTGCCGTGCTTGTGCGCCTCGCCATGGGCGCCATGCTCGCCGAACGTGACGCGGCCGCCCCGATCATTCTCGATGACGCCCTGGTTTATTGCGACGACGACCGGATCGAGCGCATGTTCGATGCACTCAGCCGGGCCGGCAAGAACCAGCAGATCATTGTGCTGACCTGCCGGTTGCGCAGCTTTGGACCACTCGGCGGTCATGCGTTGCGCATCCGCACGGCGCCGGAGCCGGGGGTGCTCTTCCATGCGGCATGAGCGCTCCGGTGGCCGGCCACGACGCGGCTTGTGCCCAGCCGCCAATAGGGACCGTCAGCGTCGGCTTACCGCACGCGCCGAAGATGTTAACCTCCTGCCAAAACGGCGGAATTACCGGTTTCTGGCGTGCAATTAATTCGTGCGGCTTGGGCACAAATCCCCTAACTTGTTCCCCTTCCGCTTCATCTTCGCGTTGCTCCTCATGCCCACCGAAGCAGACACCTGTCGCAAGTTTGTCGTGCCCAAGCTCCAGGCGGCCGGGTGGGACAACGACCCGCATTCGATCGCGGAACAGCGCACCGTCACTGACGGCAGGGTCGTCCCGGTCGGCAAGGGCTTCATCCGCAAACCACCCAAGCGCGTCGACTACCTGCTGCGTTACACGCGCGATTTCCCGCTGGCCGTGGTCGAGGCGAAAGCCGCGTACAAGACCGCCGCGGATGCCGTGCAGCAGGCCCGCAGTTACGTGGAAATGCTGCGCCTCAAGTTCGCGTACGCCACCAACGGCCACGACATCATCGAAATCGACTACTTCACCGGCAAAGAAACGCATGTCGCCGGTTATCCGAAGCCTGAGGAGCTTTGGCAGCGCTACATCGACGGCACCGGTATCGCGAGTGGAGAATTAGCCGATCGCCTGCTTACACCCTTCAATCATGATCTCGGGAAGGACGAACGCTATTACCAGCAGATTGCCATCAACCAAACCGTGGAAAGCGTTCTCCGAGGCCGTGATCGCCTTCTGCTGACGATGGCCACGGGTACCGGCAAGACGCTTGTCGCTTTTCAGATTTGCTGGAAATTGTGGTCTGCGCGTTGGAACCGCTCGGGCGAGTTTCGGCGTCCGCGTATCCTCTACCTCGCCGATCGCAACATCCTTGTCGACGATCCGAAGGATAAAACATTCACGCCGTTTGGCGATGCACGCTACAAAATTGAATCCGGCGACGCCGTCCACAGCCGCGAGATGTACTTCGCTATTTACCAGGCGCTTGCTGAGGACGAGCGCCGGCTCGGCCTCTTCAAGTCCTTTGCGCCGGATTTCTTCGATCTGGTTATCGTCGATGAATGCCACCGCGGCAGCGCGCGCGACGACAGCTCGTGGCGCACCATTCTCGAATATTTCAAGCCCGCCTATCAACTCGGCATGACCGCCACGCCGCTGCGGAGCGACAACCGCGACACCTATCTATACTTCGGCAATCCCATTTACCAATACAGCCTGCGCGAGGGCATCGAGGATGGCTTCTTGGCGCCTTATCGCGTGCATCGCGTCATCACCCAATGGGATGCCGCTGGATGGAGGCCGAGCAAGGATGAGCTTGATCGGCATGGCCGCGCCATCCCTGATGACGAGTACCAGACCAGAGATTTCGAACGCGTCGTCGCTCTTCGCGCCCGCACCCAAGCGATTGCGCGTCACCTTACAGACTTCCTCAAGAAGACTGACCGCTTTGCCAAGACAATCGTGTTTTGCGTGGACCAGGAGCATGCGGCGGAAATGCGCGAGGCGCTCGTCAACTTAAATGCCGATTTGGTTGCGCAGAACCCAGATTATGTCTGCCGCGTCACCGCTGACGAAGGTTCGATTGGCCGGGGCCACCTCAGTCGCTTCCAGGATGTGGAGACCAGCACACCCGGCATTCTGACTACATCGCAGCTGCTCACAACCGGAGTAGACGCCCCAACCTGCAAAAATGTGGTGTTGGCCCGCGTCGTCGGCTCGATGAGCGAATTCAAGCAAATCATCGGCCGCGGCACGCGCCTGCGCGATGACTATGGGAAGCTGTGGTTCAATATCGTCGATTACACCGGCTCAGCCACGCGGATGTTCGCTGACCCGAGCTTTGACGGTGATCCGGCGGGGGTAACCGAAGAACAAGTGAACGATGAAGGCGAAACTACCCAGACCACGGAAACAGTCGGCGGCGAGGACACGACACCGCCTGAGGGAGGCCCTGAGGTTTTAGAGCCGCCCGAAGGAGAGCGGCGTAAATTCTATTATGACGGTGGTCAAGTTGCCATCGTGGCCCACCTTGTCCACGAGCTTGATCCGAACGGCAAGCAACTGCGTGTAGTCCGGTATACCGACTACGCTGCGGAAACCATCCGGACGCTATGCCCAACCGCGCAGGAACTCCGCAAACGCTGGACGGATGCCGAGCAGCGCGATCAGATCATTCAATTGCTTCAGGAGCGAGGTATCAGTTTCGAAGAACTTGCCGACCAAGCCAACCAGCCGGATGCCGACCCTTTCGATTTGCTATGCCATCTCGCCTTCAACGCGCCGCTGCGCACGCGTCGTGAGCGTGCGCAGCGCCTAAGGCTAGACCGCAAAGACTTCTTCGAGCGCTACAGCCCCGAGGCCCGCCAGATCCTGGACGAACTCCTCGAGAAATACGCCCAGCATGGCGATGCGCAGTTTGTGTTGCCCGATGTGCTGCGCGTGCCTCCGATTTCGGCGCATGGCCAGCCTGGCGAAATCATCAAGCTCTTTGGCGGCCCCGACACGCTGCGACAGGCCGTGAACGACCTCCAGGGAATGCTCTATGGCTCTTAAGAAGACCAATGGCGCACAACCGCCCCTTACGACTGCCCAGACGCTGGGGAGCCTCATCAAGTCCGCGCGCGATATTATGCGGAAGGACAAAGGCCTCAACGGCGACCTCGACCGCTTGCCGCTCCTCACCTGGATCATGTTCTTGAAGTTCCTCGACGACCTCGAGCTCCAGCGCGAGGAGGAAGCGCAACTCGCCCGGAAGAAATTCCGTCCGGCCATCGACCCGCCCTATCGTTGGTGCGACTGGGCTGCCAATCCGCAGGGCATCACGGGCGATGAGCTGCTCGCGTTCATCAATCAGGACGAAGCACGTCGCCCCGACGGCAAAAAAGGCGCGGGGCTGTTTGCTCACTTGCGCGGCCTCACCAGCGCCAATGGCGACAACCGGCGCGATGTGATCGCAACCGTCTTCAAGGGTGTCGATAACCGAATGAGGAGCGGCTATCTGCTCCGCGATGTCATCAACAAAGTAGCAGGTATTCATTTCACCTCGTCGGAAGAACTGCACACCCTCGGCGCCCTTTATGAATCCATGCTGCGTGAGATGCGCGATGCCGCGGGCGACTCCGGCGAATTCTACACGCCGCGCCCCGTCGTGCGTTTCATGGTCGATGTAACCGATCCCCGGCTTGGCGAAACCGTTCTCGACCCGGCGACGGGGACGGGCGGGTTCCTGGTTGAGGCCTTCAATTACCTCTCCAGGCAGGTGAAAACGGTCACCGACCGCAAGCGGCTCCAGTCCGAGAGTATCTTCGGATGCGAGCCGAAGCCTCTTCCGTACTTGCTTGGCCAAATGAACCTGCTCCTGCACGGCCTGGACGCGCCTCAGATCGATTCCGGGAATGCGCTCCGCTTTAAGCTGTCCGAGATCGGCGAAAAAGACCGCGTCGACGTGATCCTCACCAACCCGCCCTTCGGTGGGGAAGAAGAGAAAGGCATTCAGGGCAACTTTCCGGAAGACCGGCAGACGGCTGAAACGGCGCTACTCTTTTTGCAGCTCATCATGCGCAAGCTACGGCGTCATCCAACCTCCGCAGGGCGCCCCGCGCGGGCGGCCGTCGTCGTTCCTGATGGTACGCTATTTGGTGACGGCGTGTGTGCACGCATCAAGGAAGACCTCCTCAGGGATTTCAATCTGCATACCATCGTCCGTTTGCCGCCGGGCGTCTTTGCCCCATACACACTGATTAAAACGAACATTTTGTTCTTCGATCGCAGCGCCACGACATCGGCGGTTTGGTACTACGAGCAACCGCTTCCCGAGGGTCGAAAAAACTACACGAAGACCGCGCCCATTCAGTACGATGAATTCGAAGCGTGTCTTGAGTGGTGGTCCAACCGCGAGGAGAACGAGCGCGCCTGGAAAGTTTCGGCGGCGGATCTTCGCAGCAGCGGATGCAATCTTGATCGTCCCAATCCCAGAGCCAAGGTCGGCATCGAGCATCTTCCGCCCGATCAACTTGCCGAAGACATTCTTACGCGGGAGCGTCGGATTTCCGAGTTAATGCATGAGATTAAGACGCTTCTGGGGAAGCAGGCATGAGCGCGCCGTGGCCCAGGCGCCCCATGGGTGACGTCGCTCCTCTGGTGCGCCGACCCATCAGCGTCAATCCCGACAGCGCCTATCGCGAGATTGGCATCAAATCCTTTGCGCGCGGCGTTTTTCACAAAGCGCCGACCACGGGGCTCGAGATTGGGCAGAAGCGGGTGTTTGCCATCGAGCCAGGGGACCTGCTCTTTAACATCGTCTTCGCGTGGGAAGGAGCCGTCGCGGTTGCATCGGACACCGAGCGAGGAACGATCGGCTCGCACCGGTTCCTCACCTGCGTCGCAAATAATGAATTGGCAGACCCCCGTTTTCTATATTGGTGGTTTAGCAGGGGTGAGGGGCGCGAACAGCTTCTCCGCGCGTCCCCGGGTGGGGCGGGGCGTAACAGGACCCTTGGAGTGGATAAGCTCGCAGCGATTCAGGTGCCTGTACCACCCGTCGCTGAGCAGAGGCGCATTGTGGCGCGCATCGATACGCTCGCGGCGAAGATAGCCGACGCCGCGACGCAACGTCAGGACGCCATCACAGCCGCCAAAGCCCTCTTACCAAGCCTCTTGCACGAACACTTCGTCAACCGCGCCACGTCGTGGCAGTCCGAACGCATGGATCGCATTGCGGCCATTAACGACAAGCAGGTTGATCCCGTTCTTCCTTCCTTCGCACAGTTGCCGCACATCAACGGCGAGAACATCGAAAGCGGTACGTGTCGGCTCCTTCCGTACAGAAGCGCAGCTGAAGACGGGGTGCGCAGCAACAAGTATCTGTTCTCCTCCGGGACCGTCCTTTACTCTAAAATTCGTCCATATCTTCGAAAAGCGGCCTTTGTTGATTTTGACGGCCTGTGCAGCGCCGACATGTACCCTATACGCGTCATTCACCCCGAG
>Ga0187781_10004547_pt1 | contig 10331 bp, 7 predicted proteins | sample 0715_SJ02_MP02_2_FD_132447 | JGI IMG/M metagenome (GOLD analysis project Ga0187781, IMG submission 132447) | Tropical peat soil microbial communities from peatlands in Department of Meta, Colombia - 0715_SJ02_MP02_20_MG | ecosystem: Environmental > Terrestrial > Soil > Wetlands > Peat | place...
CGCCGCTCATTCCCGGGTCGTTCTTGCCCAGCGGCTCTACGATCAGGCTGCCGACCTTCAAAAAACAGGAGTCGGTTTGAACATCGACACCGTCCGGGCCAACGTTGAACTACAAAACGAGAGCCAGAATCTGATTGACGCGGAAACGCAGACCCATACAACAAAATATGTCCTTGCAGAGCTACTTGATCTTCCCCATGAACAGGACCTGGAGGTGACGGACAAGCTGAACTTCTTCGATATTCCCAAATTCGAGCGGGAAGCTCTTGTAGAGCAGGCACTCTCCTCTCGCCCGGAGATTCTCTCGATCAGTTCTCAATCGCGCATCGCCAAACTGTCGACCGACTCAGCCCGGGAACAGCGCCTGCCGCAACTCGGTTTCTCCGGCTTCTGGTTCTACCAGGGCGCTCACTTCAACAACGGGATTCCAGCCTATGCGTATATCTTCACTCTGGACTTCCCTCTTTTCACCGGAGGCCGGATTCATGCCCAGGTGGCGAATGGAAAATTGGAAGAACAGCGCGTAGGGGAGGAACGACGTGCACTGGAGGACCGAATTGTCCGGGAAGTAAAAAGCGCGTTTGACGAACTCGCCGCGGCCCGTAAGGCCGTGGACGTTGCAAACCTCGGCTTCAACCTGGCGGAGGAGGAAGTCGCGCAAGCCGAACGGCGTTTTCGCGCCGGCGTTACCACCAACATCGAAGTCATCACCGCTCAGGATAATTTGTCGCGCGCCAGCGACAATCAGATCGGCGCTGTCTATCAATTCAATCTCTCTCGCGCCGCTCTTGCTCGCGCTACCGGCAACATCGAATCAATGTACAGCAAGTGAAAGGTAAGTCGAATATGAGTTCGTCGCCGACAACGCCGCCTTCTTCCCAAGCTGCCGCTTCCATGGATGCGAGCACGGCACAGTCTCAGACCCCGTCCATTCCCTGGCGTCAACGGATTCGCGGTCTCAACCCCCTGGTGAAAGCCGCTATCCTTCTGGTTCTCGTTCTGGCCGCAGTAGCTTGGTATATCTTTACCGGCAGTGTCACTACAGATGACGCCCAGGTAGATTGTCACATCACGGCAGTCGCCCCGCAGGTGCCGGGATACGTGGTTAAGCTCTATTTCGACGACAATACGCCCGTGAAAGAGGGAGACACTCTGCTGCTGATCGATCCCAGACCGTACGAGGCAGAAGTGCAACGGACCAAAGCGGCTCTGGATGTCGCTCAAGCACAGGCCGATTCCGCCAAATTGCAGATCGGTCTGATCCGGGAGACCACTACGAATAGCACCAGCAGCGCTTCCGCACAGAAGGATTCGGATGCCGCTGATTACACCAGCTCCCAGGCACAACTCGAGCAATCCGCTACCGCGAATCTGCAAGTGGCACAGGCCAATGTTGCCGCCAAACGCGCCACCAATGAGCGTGCCCAGAGCGATCTCGCGCGTTACACACCCTTGCTCGCCACGGGTGACGTCTCCAAATACCAATACGATGCCGTGGAGGCGGCTGCCCGCGTGGCCAAGAGCGAACTGGATGCGGCCGAACAGCAGTTGTCGGCAGCCCAACAGGCCGTGGACATCGCCCGTGCCAATGCACGCTCGGCGCAAGCGAGGCTTTCCCGTTCGCAGTCTCAATTCCTGGAAACAAAAGCGCGCGAGCGCCAGATCCCTATTACAGAAGCCACATACAAGTCCGCACTCGCGACTGTGGAACGAGCAAAAGCTGAGTTGCAACAAGCTGAGCTAAACCTGGCCTACACGCACATCATTGCGCCCATTAGTGGCCAGATCACGCAGCGATCCGTCGACCTGGGACAATACGTTTCCCCTGGCCAGCTCTTGTTCACCATCGTTCCCCTCACTCAGGTCTACGTTACGGCGAATTTCAAGGAAACGCAGATGGCAAACGTCGCACCAGGCCAGCGCGTCCGCCTTCGTGTAGACACCTACAACGAAGATTTCGAGGGCGTTGTGGACTCCATCGCTGGAGCCACCGGATCGCGGCAGGCCCTGCTCCCACCACAAAACGCAACAGGGAATTTCATTAAGGTAGTCCAGCGCATCCCCGTGAAAATACTAGTGAAGCCATCCCGCAATCCGCATCTTGTGCTTCGCCCAGGCATGAACGTAGAAGCAACGATCTACTTTCACTGACAGGAAGGAATCGCATGAGCTATCTCGCTGGCGCATCGCCCGGAACGACCGAGGAATGGGAGCTAGAAGAGGGGCAATTTATCAACCGCTCCTTAAGCTCCTTGACGCACGGACGCCGAATGGCCATCCTGCTCAGCGTTGGTCTTGTCACCGCCATCGAAATCTCCAATCGGCTCTCCGTCAATGTTTTGCTCCCGGACTTGCAGGGGAACGTCGCCGCCAATGCTGACGAGATCAGTTGGGTCGTGACACTCTACAATCTCGGTTTTCTTTGCTCTTTGGCTCTGGCTGGTTGGATGACACGCTTGTTGGGCACCAGACGTCACCTTTTGTGCAGCATCGGGCTCTATTCTATTGGAGCCTTCGGCTGCTTCCTGAGTGAGCGCCGGCTGCGGTTCCTCCTGACTTCCCGGCTGATCATGGGATTTGGTGGAGGTTCATTCCTCGTTCGCACGATCATCATCGCCGGATTAATGTTCCCAGGCAAAGCACGCAAGGACGCTGTCTCTTGGCTTTATGCCGTACTTACAGGCTTTGAGATTATTTATCCCATAGGCATGGGATGGATCGACGACCAGATTCACTGGAACTATGCGTTCCTGATCGATTTCCCTTTCTTAGCGCTCGGAGCGTTTCTGATTTGGAAGTTTATCCCACCCGGTTACTTATTCCGACGGAATGAAACGCGCATCGACATTCGCGGTGCGACCTTCCTGATCGCTTCGCTTGCTTGTTTGCAGATTGCCACAAGCCGGGGTGAACGTGATCTTTGGTTTGAATCCCCTTGGATTGGCATTACATTGGCTGCGTCAGTCGCGTGCTTCGTTGTGTTTCTTTGGTGGGAGAGCCGGCCGGAAAATGCCTTCCCTGTGTTTCATATGCACATCGTCTTGCGGCAGGCAGCCTTGCGCACCTCGCTTTTCATCGTGCTCATCGTCGGCGCCATTCTCGGGGCCGGCCTGTACGTCGTTCCTCAATATTTGCGCTACGTCCAGGATTACAGCGCGACACAGACCGGCGGCTTTATCTCCATGTACACCGCCGGACTCGGTACCGGACTCGTAATCTCGTTGCGATATCTTCTGCCACGAATAGGGGGGCCGCGCCTTCTTGGCACCGGATTACTAATGCTGGCAACAACGTGCGGCATGCTTATTTATATATGGACGCCCACAACTCCGACGGTCATTCTGGCTCCGGCCCTTTTTCTTCAAGGGCTCTCCCTTGCCCCTACCATTCTCGGCGCTTCCAACGTCGCCACCGCTAACGCAGCTCTTCCCGACCTGAACGATATTTCCACCTCTTATTATTTCATACGCCAACTGGGAAACACCTTTGGCGTAACCGCCGCCGCGGTGCTGTTCGATCACCGCATGACCTTCCATTCCTCGCGGCTGTTGGACGTGGCCAACCGTCTGGAACCGAGGGTCCGCTCCGCGCTGACGCAATACGAAGCTTTGGTGCACCGCAACGGGGGAGATGGCGGCAATTCCACGCTAGGTGCGCTGCAACTTTTTCAGGCGGATGTCGTCACCCAGAGCCGGCTGCTTTCTTACATCGATATATATCTTGGCTTAGCGGTTCTAGCAGCGGTCGGATTGATCTTCCTCGTGCTTGCTCAAATCAAGAGGAAGGATGCAGAACATCATTTTCACTCTTGGTGACGGGGGCTCTCTCCAGATTTGAAGCATTGAGAGAAACGGCGCAGGCGACTATTGCACCAGTGCCCACGTCTCGTCCGGATCGAACACCTTGATCCGCTTGGCTGTTTCCTCTGTATCCGGGCCGAGGTCTTTCTGATATGCGAGCCCGTCTTTTCCGATCAGGAAGGTCATCACACCGCTCTTCCGGTATTCCGCGGGATACGCCAAGAAGGCAAAGCCGCCCGTCATATATCCGTTTACAACGTACTCTCGTGCGCCTCCTTCGGCGTGCGCCCCTTGCTCTTTCAGAATCCCGTAGAGATATCCGTGAAAGGGTTGCGGGGACTCTTTTGTGCCTTTTTCATAGTCCTCGGCGCTGGCACGTGCCACGAGCGGCCCCAGCGGACTCTCGATTTCGCCTTCGCCGGCTTTCCAATACAGGCCGTCGTGCTTGCTATCGCTGCTGATGAGTCTCTGTGCGTACTGTTTTACCTTAATGCCGTCATGTGTCGTAGCGAAGTATTCGGTCTGTGCGTCGGCCATCTGATTCAGTACTTCGATCACGGTCAGTTCGTTGTCTCTGATCTGCCTTGCCAGGATTTCTTTTCTCGCCCGTTCCGGACTGAACATCCATTGTCCATCGGCCGTTCTCACCAATGGAAACGGAAAGGGATAGCTCTCCACGCCAACATCCAGCACAACTTCGTCGCCTTCTGCCGGCGCCCAGCGGTGCATTTTTTCGTATTCCATCGCAAATTTGTCCAGGGCCGCCTTGTCCTTGTTAGGGTCTTCTGTCAGCAGATATTCTTTGGCCTCGGGCCCAAAGATTGCCAGCACGGCAGTTGTGTCCTCGGCTCGCGCCGCGTTGTAAACCGCCTGCCCCGCAGATTCAGGTGAAGGAAAACTTTTTGGGCCTAAACCTTCTGGCGGCTCGATCTTCTTGCTTCCGCACGAAACTGCTACGATGGCGACAATGGTCAGCGTCACGCTACACCACCAAGTGCTTCGCTGTCCCTGTCCTCCAGCTTCCCTCATCGTCACTCCCTCGTTGTTCATCGAGATGGGTTATTTCCGCTCGTCTTACCCTCGTGCTAAGTCATCGGGATTTGCCCGCACTTGGTGCCCTTGCCGGGGCATTTGGCGTTCGCGTGGGTGAGGGATTCAGGCTGCGATTGCCCCGAGCACTCTCTGGCCGTCCACCGGTCGTACCCGAAAATACGTTAGGTTTTGCGGTAGGTTGGGCGCTCGGCGTGTTCGAAGGATAACCGCGCAGATCTCGCGTATTCGTCTGCGTCGCCGGCCGGGTCGTAGGCCGTGTGGAGCCGCCCGGCTGGACCGGCTGAATGGAGGGCGGGCCCGGTTGTGCAGGTAGTGTCGACGGTCTTCCTGGTCTTTCCGGCAAAGGCGTAGGCTTCACATTTCCCGGCGGCCTACCGCCTGGAGGGTAAGGTGGTCTGCTCCCCGGAGGATACGGTGGACGCCAGCCTGGCGGGGGAGGCATAGGCGGCCGCGGTGGTGGGTAGTACGGAGGGTGATAGCCTGGCCGGAATCCAGGATAGTAGCCGCCCCACCAGTAAGGATTTCCGTAGTAGGGACCGCCTCCGCAATAAACTACTCCGCCTGCCCAATTCACTCGCCAACCGTAGTAGCCCCAGCCGCAGCCAGAATTATTAATCATCGCTCCTACGGCGACGCCCACACCAAAGGAAAGGACCGAAGCCGCCACAACATCCCCGGCGCTGTATCCCGGCGTCATCACCGGACTTCCATAGACCACTGTGGAGTTATATGTGGGCACATACACGATTTGAGGATTGGTTGATTGAATGACGATAACGTCCGGGCTTTCTTTCATGACCTTGATCTGTTCACCCGATTTCAGATTTCCTGCGGCATATGCCTTTGCGCGCATCCGTTGGATTGCCGCCATTACGTCCGCTTGCTGATTTGCGGAAACGTCGCCCAAGGCGGACGTCCACCCCAGGTTCTTCGACAACTTATCCAGCACGCTCGGAAAGCGCAGCAGCGCCATCACGGACGGATCCCAACCCTGACCCTCGGCAGCCTGAATCAACGCATCACCAGACAATTCATAATGAGAGTTGATAAATGTGTCTGCCGCTTCCACCTGATCGGGATAAGTTGCCGCTCCCAGGATTTGTGCCACAAGGGCATCGGGATACAACGCAATCGGAGCTACGAGTGCGTCCAGATCGTTTGGCGAAACTTGCTGATAGACTTCCTGCCTTGCAGCCGCCGGTGCGGGCCAAGCTTCACCCTCTCGCTGTATCGTTATCCAAACGAGCAGAAGGCTCGTCAACACAACCAGCAATCGCTTTAAAAGAATCATTGTTTTCCGTGGTCTTTGAAAGCGGTCGGAAAGATCGATTCCTGACTGGGCGGGTTTCGAATCCAAACAATATCACCACAAAGTAAAAAGGAAAAGGCGCGTTCCGATTCTAGAGTGTTCTATCCCCTATTCAAGGTGCACGCGCCCGCCGCTTACGAGATTTGGCACCACAAAATCCGTGAAGCCGTCCACATGTTCGGGTTTCAGGGTTTCGCAGCAACCCTGTTCCGGGCTTTCAAACTGGACGGAATTGAAATAACCCTTAACCTGAACCTGTACCTGAGTGGATTCCTCGTCATAGTTGACGAGTTCGACGGTCGCCTCCCCCGGTTTCTGGCCCAGATACTCCACCACCAGAGTGGTCAGCGAATTCCAGAGGCTAACGGGAATTCGCTGCTTGTCCATCAATCGGCGCACGTCTTGCGCAAACGTTTCGGGATCGCTGACCGGCTCTCCCACCTCAATCACGCGGCCTTTTCCAACGCTGTAGGTTACGGATGATCGGCCTTTCTTTCCCTCCGCGGAGGAATCCCACGGATAAGCTCCGGGCAGGTTTACCAATATCGCTACGCCACCGCGATCGGCAAACGCGCGAATACCTTCCGTCAGATCCTTGCCGAGCGTCGCAAACGCGATCACTACCTCAAATCCCATCAAGTCTTGCGCCTTCACGTCCGCGGAATTAAGCACACGGAAGGGAATGTTATGCCGCGCCATCAGGTTGATCTCTTCATACGTCGTGTCGTAGTCGTCCGTAAGCACAGCTACGGCCGCAGCCTCTTTTTCCTGCTTATTTGGTCGCTCATAAAAGGCAATCGTCCGTTTGACCTGGCCCCAGTCCGATAGGGTCTGCTTCTCCCCACTTAGTAAACCCTTCTGTTGCCGGTCGTGCACTTCTAAAATCAAATCTGAGTGCAACGCACCGGCCTCTGCGATCGCCAGAGAATAATCCGCCGGGCTCGGTCCGTTCTCCTTAACTAGCGGATCCGTTTCATCCCAAGAGAAACCGTACAGCGGCTCTTGCTGAGACTGAAACGCCCGTTCGTAGCGCACCATCGCCAGGTTTTGATCAAGCCAGGGTTGTGAGGTCGGGCTTGAGACCTGCAGAATTCCATTTTTGTTGAAGACCAGCCAGCCTCGCATTTCTGGCTGTTTTCCCTGCGGGCTCACCACCAGAATCCTTAGTTTCAAGTATTGCGTTCGAAGACTCTTTGCGGCTTCTTCGAGTTTGCTCTCGTCTCGGGCGCTTCCCTTCAGGACAATTCCTGCCGCACCCAGACTCGCACTTACGGCGGCAGCCGATGCCGACTGCTCCAGGGTCGCCTCCAAATAAACGTGGTAGCCCTGTTTCTTGGCTGATTCCGCCAACTCCTTCGCCGCGTCGCTCCAGGGAATCACCAGATCGTTTATGCCGAGTATCTTTTCCGCCGGCACGCTGCTCTGCGTCCAGCGGACGTAAACCTTTCCCAACACTCTCGGAGAAAACACCGTTACAACCAACAACAGAAGGCCGATCCCTCGCCACGTCCTCATCACTTTTCCCTTGGACTCCCCAACAAACCTCTTTCCATCCCTGCTTTTGCCTCTGGCTTGCCCAGCAGCCGGATTTGCGGTCCGGTTGTCACCGTTTCTGTTTCTCCGTCTGCCGAAATCCAAATTGCGGCTGCGTCCGCCAGTTCCCTCACGATGGACTTACCTTTTTCCGGGCCCACCAATAGAAGCGTTGTGGACAAAGCATCGGACGCGGTTCCTGTTTTCACCACGATACTCAACGCATATTTCGTTTCCAGCGGTTTCCCGTTGTCGGGATCAATAATGTGGCCGGCCGTTTCGTTGCCCAGGAGGCTTGGCGCAGTCTGCTCCGATGTGGAGACGCTGTTTTCGCTCAGCATGACCGTGGGATCGACGCGATTTGAAGGATCACGCAAATGCACTTCCCACGCGCTTCGGCCCGGCGGTGCGCCCATCCCATAAATGCTGCTTTGTCCCGCATCCACCAGGGCGTTCTTGATTCTATTCGCCCTCAGAATGTCCACGGCCCGGTCCACCGCGTAGCCTTTTCCGATCGACCCCACGTCAATCCTCATGCATGGGGAATGAAACTCCACCATATCCGGAGGAATCAACTCGATCTTCTCGTACCCCACGCAGGCGCGCAGTTTCTGCTGCTCTTCGGCGGTCGGCACACGGTCGCCACGCAACGCGGCTTTCCACATATCCACGAGCGGCGCCACTGTAATATCGAACTTTCCTCCGGACAGTTTGGAATACGTCAGGGATTCTTCGATCACGCGGTACAGATCGGGTGGGACTTTCTCCGCGTGGTAATGGCCGTTGCGGTTCAGCCGGCTCAAATCGCTCTCCGGTTTGTAGTTGCTCAGCATTTCATCCAGCCGCACGACCTCTACAAACGCTTGATCGATGGCTTTCAAGGCCCGCTGCGGCGACTCATCGTAGGCGGCGATTTCGTACACCGTGCCCATCGCGTACTTTGTTTTGTGAACCAGTAGCAACTTCGTTTCGGGGGACGTGGCCGATGACAAGGGAATGCACATCAGCGCCCCTGCCACTGCGAGTGCCCTATTCCAGTGCATAGACGTCCCCGTCGTGGCTGGTCAGGTAGATCGTGCGCCCCGCAATAACCGGCACGTTCTGCACTCCAGAGCCCAGCCCGGCGCGCCACAACACTCTCCCTGTCGCCAGCTCAAGGGCCAGCAATCCCCATGACTGTAGGTAGATCGCCGAATCTCCCACGACTGCCGGTCCGGTGATGACCTCACCAGCGGGCACTTTCCATCGCAGCTTTCCTGTTCCGAGTTCCAGCGCGTACAGGAAGCCGTCCTTGCTCCCAACGACCACCACATCTCTCGATACAGCAGGGGCGGCGGATACGCCCAATCCCGTTTCGTATTTCCAGCGGACGGTTCCAATGTTTGCGTCGATCGCATAGACGAAGAAATCCTGCGACCCAATTAGCAGCGTGTCTCCCACAAGCGCCGGGGAGGAATCAATTCCGTTCCCCGTCAGGGTGCTCCACTGGATTTTTCCCGTGGCGGCATCCAGGCTGTGCACGTTTCCATCACCACAGCCCACGTACAGCCCCTTCTCGCCGGCAAATGCCGTCCCGTAAACTCGTCCCCCGAGCCCCGACTTCCAGCGCCTTTTTCCTGTTTGCGCTTCGACTGCATGCACATGCGCGTCCGCGCTGCCGAAATAGGCCACGCCCTGCCGCACGACGGGCGATGCCCAGATTTCTCCGTCCGTAGATGTTTCCCACGCCTTTATGCCCGAATCGCCATTCACCGCGTACATTCTTCCGTCGTCGCATCCGAAGAGCACGACGCTGCCAAACAGCGCGGGAGTGGAGTGAATTTGCCCGCCGGCCTTGAACTTCCACTTTTGCCGCCCGGTATCTGCCTGAAGCGCGTAGAGATATCCGGTGGACGAGGTTACATAGAGTGTTTTATCGTGCAGAACGGGCGCTGATCGGATCGAGCCTCCCACGCGCTCCTGCCACCGCGCCTTTGCGGGAGATGGCAAGGCGGGCGCATCGAATCCTCCCGTTCTCGCATTATCTTTTAGCAGTGTTACCCAATCATTTTCGTTTACAGCCGGACCTGCGGGCACTGGGGATTTGTCTGTCATTTTGGTCAACTGATTTGCAGCTTTCTGTGGTCAATCTGCTTCAAATCGGAAACGCCAAGTCCTAACTTTCCGGCAGCCGCAATGTGGCCTGGTTGGCGGTAAAACAGATTCTTGCTGGCGTCTTCATAGAACTCCCGGCCGTCTCTGGTGATGCTCTTCGGGTCGTGCTCCCATATGGACGGCGCGCCCTCTTCCCGCCGTTTCTTCTCGATCATTTCCAGTTCGATCGTGTCCATCGCCACAGGGTCGGTGCTCATCATCAACAAACCTGCTTGGTAAATAAATTTCTGGTTCTGCGTGAGGGGACCGCCGTGCCAAACCATGCGCATTCCATCCATGATGTTCAGCACCACTTTCGACCGTAGTGGCTCCACGGAGCACATCACACCGATCAAGGGATTCGTAAACGAGAACGGTTCCTTGTGCGACCGCGCCACATTATTGAATGTTCCGTAGGCCACATTTTTCAGGCAGCCGGTCACTCCCGAAGCGGAATGGTCTTTTAACGTGGGCACATTGATAATCTTGTCCAGGCGGTTGGC
>Ga0187781_10004548_pt1 | contig 10329 bp, 9 predicted proteins | sample 0715_SJ02_MP02_2_FD_132447 | JGI IMG/M metagenome (GOLD analysis project Ga0187781, IMG submission 132447) | Tropical peat soil microbial communities from peatlands in Department of Meta, Colombia - 0715_SJ02_MP02_20_MG | ecosystem: Environmental > Terrestrial > Soil > Wetlands > Peat | place...
ACGCGCTGCTACATTCGCGATCCTGATGGCTATATTATAGAAGTTGGGCAAAGCAACCCGGGCATCGCTTACGGCTAAACGGCACGAGCAAGCATCTGTGCTGACCGGGTACGGCGGTCCGGACATGATGAAATATCAGGATACCCGAAAGAGACAAGTCATTGCGTTCCAGTCTCGATAACCGAACCCGCGCTCACATCACCTTGAAAAATTTAAGCTTCACCCCAGCCGGTTCGCGTTCGCCGGTACAAACAATGACGTGCTTCGTCAGCCAGGCGTAACGGGCATCGCTGGTTTCAAAAAACGTCGCGCCGCGGAAATAGTAGCTCGCCGGATCAGCCGGCCGTCCGGCCGCGAGCGCGGCGATGACATCGGGCGGACCATAACGCAGCGCATGATTGCGCACGTAGATCAAGACGCCGTCGTCGGTGCGAAGCGTATAGCGCGCCTCAAGCTCCGCCACGTCGTCGCCGCGCAGCACCTGCCAGTCGGCGCCGCCGGGCAACACTCGGCCGCGCAAGTGCGGTCCGGAAAAATCGCCGCCGGTGATGGGGACGATCCGCCGCCCGCCCTTGCCCACGTCGCCCAGGTCGAGCGCCGGATCGACGGTGACATGGGCCGCGAAGATGAATTCCAGCGCCGGAACCAACACCAAGTCTGTCATGGCCAGGAAACGATTGCTTATTGCCGATATGGTTGCCGATAATCGCCCGGCGCTTTTCGCCGTCAAGACGAACGCTCGCCGGGGCCCGCCATGATAACAAGCCGCGTTGCGCCGCTCATCCCGACCACCATCGCCGGCAGCCTGCCGAAGCCATCCTGGCTGGCGGTACCCAACAAACTTTGGGCGCCCTGGCGGCTGGAGGGCGAGGAGCTTGCCGCCGGCAAGGACGACGCCACGTTGCTCGCGCTCAAGCTGCAAGAAGACGCCGGCATCGACATCGTCTGCGACGGCGAGCAGGCGCGCCAGCATTTCGTCCACGGATTTCTCGAGGCTGTCGACGGCATCGATTTCGAGCGGCGGGTCGAGATGGGCATCCGCAACGACCGCTACAAGGCGATGTGCCCGACAGTCGTCGGTGAATTGCGGCTGCGCTCGCGGGTGCACGCGCGCGAAGCGCGGCTCGCGCGCGCTCACACGACGCGAAAGCTGAAATTCACCCTCCCCGGCCCAATGACCATCGTCGATACAATTGCGGACGTGCATTACGGCGATCGCGTAAAAATGGCGATGGCGTTCGCTGCATTGCTCAATGAGGAAGCGCGCGGGCTAAAAGCCGATGGCGTCGACGTCATCCAATTCGACGAACCGGCCTTCAACGTCTACATGGACGACGCCGCCGGCTGGGGCATCGAGGCGCTGCATCGCGCCATCGACGGCGTCGCCGCGACGAGCGCCGTGCATATCTGCTACGGCTATGGCATTCCCGCCAACGTCGAATGGAAGGCAACGCTCGGCGCCGAGTGGCGGCAGTACGAGCAATTCTTCCCGGCGCTGGCCAGAAGCCGCATCGACCAGGTTTCGCTCGAATGCATCCATTCGCACGTACCGATGAGCGTGCTCAAGCTGCTCGAGGGCAAGGACGTGCTGCTCGGCGCGATCGATGTCGCCACCGACGCGATCGAAACGCCGGAGGAAGTCGCCGCCGTGATCACCCGGGCCGCCGATTTCGTCCCAAAAGAGAAAATCGTCGCCTGCACCAATTGCGGCATGGCGCCGATGCGGCGTGACATTGCCGCGAAAAAACTCGAAGCGCTGGCGAAGGGCGCGGCGCTGGCGCGCGCAACGCTGGGCTGAACGCCCAGGCGTCTACCGGTCGCTGCGCGAGAGGACGTCGATCAGTTCGCCGACCTTGCGGCGTTGCTCGCCCTTGTTGCCGGACGCAATGGCGTGCTCGACGCAATGGGCGACGTGATCGGCAAGGATCTCGTCTTCGGCACGGCGCAAGGCGGCGCGCACCGCCGACAGCTGGGTGACGATATCGATGCAGTAACGATCGTCCTCGACCATGCGCGCCAGCCCGCGCACCTGGCCCTCGATCCGCTTGAGCCGCTTGAGCACCGATGTCTTGGCATTCGCCTGCATCGCGGTTATATACCCCTACGGGGTACCCGTTTCAAGCAGGATTCGCACAGGTTCGGCGATGGCACATTCGACTTGTCGCTCACACGCCGCCGGCGGCGCCGCCAGCGAAAGCACGGTCACCGATCCGGTGTGCGGGATGAAGGTCGATCCGGCGAAAACATCGCATCGGCATACGCACGACGGCCACGCCTATTTTTTCTGCTCGGCCGGCTGCCGCGGCAAGTTCAGCGCCGATCCGGCGAAATATTTGCGTAAGGACGCGGCCGAGGCCGCCCCGGCCCTGCCCGCGGGCGCGATTTACACCTGCCCCATGCACCCGGAAATCCGGCAAGTCGGCCCCGGCTCCTGCCCGATCTGCGGCATGGCGCTGGAACCGGTCAGTGTCACGGCCGAAAGCGCACCGAACGAAGAATTGATCGACATGACGCGCCGCTTCTGGATCGGCGCGACACTGGCGGTACCGCTCGTCATTCTGGAAATGGGATCGCATTTTCCCCGGCTCGACCTTCATCGCTACATTTCGCCGCAAGTCTCCGTGTGGATTGAATTTCTACTGGCGACGCCGGCGGTGCTGTGGGCCGGGTGGCCGTTCTTCGTGCGCGGCTTCGCGTCGGTTCGCAACCGCTCGCTCAACATGTTCAGCCTGATCGCGCTCGGGGTGGGCGCGTCTTACGGCTACAGCCTCATCGCCACCTTCGCGCCGGAACTCTTCCCGCAAAGCTTGCAATTGGATGGCGTCGTCGCGGTCTATTTCGAACCGGCGGCCGTCATTACCGTGCTGGTCCTGCTCGGGCAGGTGCTCGAATTGCGGGCGCGCGCGCAGACCGGCGGCGCTATTCGCGCGCTACTCAATCTTGCGCCGAAAACGGCGAGGCGGATCCGCGGCGACGACGGCGACGAAGAAATCCCGCTGGAGCAAGTCCATATCGGCGACCGGCTGCGCGTGCGGCCCGGCGACAGTATCCCGGTGGATGGCGTCGTAGTCGAAGGCAAAAGCGCGGTCGACGAATCGATGGTGACCGGGGAATCGATGCCGGTGGAAAAGGAACAAGACGCAAAAGTCATCGGCGGCACGATCAACGGGACCGGAAGTCTCGTCATGCGCGCCGACAAGATCGGCGCGGACACAATGCTCGCGCGCATCGTGCAAATGGTGGCTGACGCGCAGCGCAGCCGCGCACCGATCCAGCGGCTTGCCGATATCGTTTCGGCGTGGTTCGTGCCCGCGGTTATCTTGGTGGCGGTCGTTGCGTTCATCGCCTGGATGATCTGGGGGCCGCCGCCCGCCTTTGCCTATGCGCTGGTCGCGGCGGTCTCGGTTCTCATCATCGCCTGCCCCTGCGCGCTTGGGCTTGCAACTCCGATGTCGATCATGGTCGGCGTCGGCAAGGGCGCGACGGCCGGCGTCCTGATCAAGAATGCCGAGGCTCTCGAGCGCTTCGAAAAGGTCGACACGCTGGTCGTCGACAAAACCGGCACGCTGACCGAGGGCAAGCCGCGCGTGGTCGCGGTATTGCCCGCCGCGGGTTTTGATGACGCGACGGTGCTTTCGCTTGGCGCCAGTCTCGAACGGTCGAGCGAGCATCCGCTCGCGGCCGCGATCGTTGCGTCGGCGAAGCAACGCGGGCTGGAAATCAAAGCCGTCACGGATTTCCGCTCCATGACCGGCAAGGGTGTCGGCGGTACGGTCGACGGCCGCAAAGTGGCGATCGGCAATGCCAAGCTTCTGGAGGAGTTTGGCGTCACAACGGTGGCCCTGGACCGCCAGGCCGACGAAGCGCGGCGCACCGGCGCGACGGCGATGTTCGTTGCCATCGACGGCCAGCCGGCCGGCATCATTGCCGTCGCCGATCCGATCAAGGCCACCACACCGGCGGCGCTCGCGAGTCTCAAGGCGGACGGGATCCGCATCGTGATGTTGACCGGCGACAACCGCACCACCGCGCAGGCGGTGGCAAGCAAGCTCGGCATCACCGACATCGAGGCCGAGGTCCTGCCCGAACAGAAGAACGCGATCGTGCGGCGCTTGCGCAGCGAGGGGCACACGGTCGCCATGGCCGGCGACGGCGTCAACGACGCGCCGGCGCTTGCAGAGGCCGACGTCGGTGTGGCGATGGGCACGGGCACGGATGTCGCGATGCAAAGTGCGGGCGTGACGCTGGTGAAAGGCGATCTCGCCGGCATCGCGCGGGCGCGCGCGCTCAGCCGCGCCACGATGCGCAACATCAGGCAAAATCTCGTGCTCGCCTTTGTCTACAATGTGCTGGGCATCCCACTGGCCGCGGGCGTGCTTTATCCAGTTTTCGGTCTGTTGCTCAGCCCGATCATTGCCGCCGCCGCGATGAGCTTCAGCTCGGTCTCGGTCATCGGCAATTCGCTGCGCTTGCGGTTTGCGCGATTGTGAGGCTCGCCACTCCCTCTCCCCGCGTGCGGGGAGAGGGTTGGGGTGAGGGGGCCTCGCCGCAGGGCACGCGAGGTCAGGAATTATCTGCAACGCTGCCGCTTGGCCTGCATCGCTCAGGATAGCGGAGAGGCCCCCTCACCCTCGGTCGCTTCGCTCCCTCGACCTCTCCCCGCGTGCGGGGAGAGGTGAAGTGTGCGCGGCATCAACCCCAGCTCCGGCGCACGCGTGCGCCGATGTCGATCGGTGCGCGGGCCGCCTTTGCGGCAGAAGGCGCGCCGGCTGCCTTCGGCCATGCGCAGCGCTCGAATTTGTTCAGCAGCGCTTCCGGAATGAAGCGGGTGCGCGAAGCGTAGAGATGGCGGTCGCCATTGGCCCGCTGTCCCTGCACGAAAAAGCGCTGCGGCACGATCAGGTGCAAATGATCCTTGGCCCGCGTCATGGCGACATAAAGAAGCCGCCGCTCCTCTTCGAGCTCGGCTTTTGTTCCGGTGGAAAGGTCCGACGGCAGACAGCCATCGACCACGTTGAGAATATGGACCGACTTCCATTCCTGGCCTTTTGCCGAATGGATGGTCGAGAGGATCAGATAATCCTCGTCGAGCAGCGGCGTGCCGGCGCGGTCGCTGGTTGCATCAGGCGGATCGAGCGTGAGTTCGGTCAGGAAGCGCTCCCGGCTCGGATAGGTCGAGGCGATCTGGGAAAGCTGCAGGAGATCGGCCTGCCGCAACATCGCGTCGTCATGTATGCGCTGCAGGTGCGGCTCGTACCAGTGGCGAGCGAGATCGAGCTCGGCCGGCCAGCCGGCCCCACGGCCGCGAATGAGCCGAACCGCCTCGACGAAATCCGGCCAGTGCTCGGCGGCCGCCGCCGGCGGTTTGATCTCGTCCAAAGCCGCCACCGGGTCGGCCCGTTCGGCCACGCGGTCAAGCACCTTTGTCGCGGTCGCCGGCCCCGCGCCAGGCAGCAATTGCACGACGCGAAAACCGGCGACGCGATCGCGCGGATTTTCCGCCCAGCGCAGGAAGGACAAGAGATCCTTGATGTGCGCAGCCTCGAGAAACTTCAGGCCGCCGAATTTCACGAACGGAATATTGCGGCGGGTCAATTCGACTTCCAGCGGGCCGGAATGATGCGAGGCGCGAAACAGCACCGCTTGCGCCTTCAATGCCAGCCCCTGCTCGCGGCTTTCCAGAACTTTCTCCACCACATAGCGCGCCTGATCGGCCTCGTCGCGCACGCCGACCAGATACGGCCGCTCGCCGGATTTCCGGTCCGACCACAAATTCTTGGTGAAACGCTCCTCGGCCAATTCGATCACCGCATTGGCCGCCGCCAGGATCGGCTCCGTCGAGCGATAATTCTGCTCGAGCGTCACGACGTCGGCGCGCGGGGAGAAATGGCCGGGAAAATCGAGGATGTTGCGCACGGTCGCGGCGCGAAACGAGTAGATCGATTGGGCATCGTCGCCGACGACAGTGAGCCCCTTGCCGTTCGGACAAAGCGCCAGCAGCACCGAGGCCTGGAGCTTGTTGGTATCCTGATATTCGTCGACCAGGACATGATCGAAGCGCGCCGCGATGTCCTCGGCGATCGCGGCCTCCTGCATCATATGCGCCCAATAGAGCAGAAGGTCGTCGTAATCGAGCACATGCTGCTGCTGCTTGATCTCCACATAACGGCCGAACAGCGCCTGCAGCTCCGCCTGCCACATCTCGCACCAGGGAAAATAAAGATTCAAAACCTCCTCAAGCGGCCGTTCGCTATTGACCGCGCGCGAGTAGATGGCAAGGCAGGTGCCCTTGGCCGGAAAGCGCCGCTCGGTTTTGGAGAAACCGAGATCGTGGCGGACGAGATTCATCAGGTCCGCCGAATCCTCGCGATCGTGGATGGTGAAAGCCGGCGCGAGCCCGATCGTTTCGGAATATTCGCGTAACAGCCGGGCCCCGATGGCGTGGAACGTGCCTGCCCATGTTATCGCTTCCCACGTCATCGCGTCCGCGATCGCACCGCCCCTCTCCTGCGCGATGCCAGCCGTGATACGGCCGACGCGGCGGGTCATTTCCGCCGCCGCTCGCCGCGAGAATGTCAGCAGCATGATGCGGCGCGGATCGGCGCCCTTCTGGATCAAATGTGCGACCCGATGCGCCAGGGTGGAGGTTTTGCCCGACCCGGCGCCGGCGATGATGAGCAGCGGCGCGGCCTCGGCCGGTGCCGAACCGCCATGCTCGACTGCGCGACGTTGTTGCGGATTGAGGTTTTCCAGGCGCGCCCCCGCCACAGGCCCGAATGGCTTTTCAAAGCACATCCCAATTCGGTTGAATCGGGATGTGCTCCAGATTCTTGTTCTGTCGCATGTCCTTGTCGGAAAACCGGCTTCCGCTTTTCCGGGACATCCTCGGTCGAGCGACCGCAACGCGGCAAGGCTCGAATCACTGAGGACCGAAATTGGACTGAATCACGATTCCCCTTTCGTCCGCAACTTTGGCGGCGTCTTTTGTCATAAATCCTGAGAGAAAGCGCCTTAGTTTGGCCGCTCTCGAAAACAGACCCCGCTTAAGCGGTTCGCAATATCGGAGGGGCGAATGAAGAAGTTGGTTTTGGCGTCGCTATTCGTCGTGGCCGTTGCTGGCTTGCAGCCGGCGCTGGCCGGCGGGCCGCAGCTCTGCGCCAAGGGCACGCAGGTTTGCGCCTGCGGCAAGCTTCCCGCGGCCATATGGCAGTGCTGCAGCGCCAAGGCGAAGTGCGATTGTTCGGGCGGCCTCCCCGACTGTAAGCACTGACGCCGCGGGCAGCGGCTGCTAGATCTTTAATGGAGCATGATCTTTTCGGAAAACCGGTATCCACTTTTCCGGATCATGCTCAGTTCTCGGGCAGCGGAATGAACTCCTTCTCGTCGCCCGGGATCGGCGCGAATCTTCCGCTCTTCCACTCCTCTTTCGCCTGCTCGATGCGCTCTTTGCGCGAGGAGACGAAATTCCACCACAGGTAACGCGGGCCTTCGAGTGCGGCCCCGCCCAGAAACATCAGCCGTGACGGCCGCGTTGCCGTCACGGTGATGCGGTCGCCGGGACGGAAGATCAAAAGCCGCGGCGCCTCGAACTTATCGCCGGCAACTTCGATCTCGCCTTCGGTCACATAGATCGCCCGCTCCTCGTGATCGGCGTCGAGCGGTGCGCTGACGCCGGCATCCAGCATCACCTCGGCATAAAACCATTCCGACACCATGCCGACGGGAGACTTTTGACCGAACGACGCGCCGGCAATCACGCGCGCGCGCAGACCGCCGTCCTCGATGACGGGCAAGCTCGCCGCGTCGAAATGCTCGAACCCGGGCGCCATCTCTTCGTAGTCTTGCGGCAGCGCGATCCAGCTCTGGATGCCGTACATGCCGCCGCCCGTCATGCGCATGCTGGCCGGCGTCCGTTCCGAGTGGGCGATGCCGCGCCCGGCGGTCATGAGATTCATGGCGCCCGGCGTGATATCCATGTCATTGCCTTCGCTGTCTTTGTGGGTGACGCGGCCCTCGAACAGATAGGTGACCGTCGCGAGCCCGATATGCGGATGCGGGCGCACATCCATGCCGCGCCCGGCCATCAGCTGCACCGGACCCATTTGGTCGAAGAAGATGAAGGGCCCGACCATCTGGCGCCTGCCGTGCGGCAGCGCCCGGCGCACCGAAAAGCCGTCGCCAAGATCGCGCACGCGCGGAACCACGACCAACTCAAGCGCATCGCATGAATGTTGATCGCCCAGTACCGGGTCCTTGTCGGGTAACCAGCTCATCGCCCTACTCCCAATTATTGCCCGTTCCCCACATGCCGCCGGGACGCTTCGCCAGCATCCGCGCCTTTTCGCCCTAGCAGCCTATCTGTGATAGGTCCAATCAAGCTGCCATGATCGGATCGCATAGAGGCCAATTGTTCGATGATTTCAGCACCTTCACTGAGCGGTGCGGCACTCTTGATCGGGCTGAGCCTCTTTCTCGGCTTCGCCTACGAGGATTTCTTCGCGCACAGCAACATCCGCCGCCCGGGCGGCATCCGCACCTTTCCGATCCTCTCCTCTGCCGGCGGCGTGCTCTATCTCTTCGACCCGACCCATTTCCTGCCATTCACCGCCGGGCTGATCGTGCTCGGCATTTGGCTCGCCGTCTTTTATCGCCAGCATATCGGCGAACGCGACGACGAAGGCGAGCCGAATGTCGGGCTGGTGGTGCCGGCGCTCAATGTCCACGCTTATCTTCTGGGCCCTATCGCACTGGCGCTGCCGCCGTGGTTTGCGGTGGGTTTCACGGTCATCGCCGTTCTCCTGCTCACCAGTCGCGAGAAACTTCACGCGCTGGCGCGGCGCGTCGACGTCGGCGAGGTCATCACTGCCGGCGAATTTCTGATCCTGACGGGAATCGTCCTGCCCTTGTTGCCCAACGAGCCGGTCACGGCACTGACCACGATCACGCCGCGCCAGGCTTGGCTGGCGCTGATCGTCGTCTGCAGCCTGTCCTACGCCAGCTATCTGGCCCAGCGCTATTGGGCTGCGGCCGCACGCGGTCTGTGGATGGCGGCCTTGGGCGGCCTCTATTCGTCGACCGCGACCACCGTGGTGCTGGCCCGGCAAGCAGCAGCCAACCCCGGCATGCGCGTGAATGCGCAAGCGGGCATCACGCTTGCCGCCGCCATCATGTATCTGCGCATACTCGCGATTGTCGCGTTCTTTAACTTGGCGCTGGCGCGGCAACTGGCCCCGTCGCTGTTGTGCCTGTCGCTGGCCGGCCTTGTGATCTGTGCCCTGCAATATCGATTTGGCAAACGACCGGCCGAAGCCAAGGCACAAGAGGCCGGGCTCCCACCGACCGGCGGCAATCCGCTCGAACTTGGTCCGGCTGCGCTCTTTGCGATCCTGTTCGTCGTGGTGTCGGTAGTGTCGAATTGGGCGAAAGCGGAATTCGGCACTTCGGGCATCTACACATTGGCGGCCATCGTCGGTGTGACCGACATCGATCCCTTTGTGCTCAATCTGGCGCAAGGCGGCACAACGGGAATGTCGAATGGCGCGATCGCCGCCGCCATCCTGATCGCCGCTTCGTCCAACAATATTGTCAAAGCCTTTTACGCCGCCGTCTTTGCCGGCGGACGCGCGACGATTTTCAGTGCCGCCGTGCTGGTCCTGCTGGCCGTGGCGGGAGTCGTCATTGCCATGATGACCGGCGGCGGATAGCGCGTATGCTTCGGCGATCGCGGCGCAGCGTCAGCGAATACTCCGGTCGCTCTGAAAGACCGGTGCGGCGGCAGGGGCCGCCGGCGGCGCGGCCGTGTACGCGGCCGGGGTCGACGCGGCCGGCGGCGATGGCGGGGGCGGCAGATCGCATTTCTTCTCGGCCGCCGCACGCCGCAGGACTTTCTCTTCGGCGAGGGCGTTCTCATAGTCCGCGCGATAGGTCAGATTTCCGATCAGGGCGCCGCCACCGCCCTCGCTTGCCCGGAGCATAAGGTTCGACAATTCCTGCTCGCGCGCCTGCAGAGCCTTCAGCCGCGTCGCCAAGCCGTCGCAGTGGTAGACGGAATAGTGAGCCGGATCGATGAGAAACGTCGTCATCCCGTCGCTCGTCGAGCAGCCGCTCAGGAGCGCCGCGACAAGAAGGCAAATCGGAGCGATGACCGCCGCTTCCCGGCATCCGTAACAACGGGCCGGTGCGCGAGCACCATCATACCCTTGTCTTAAGTCATCCAACGGATCTTACCCACGCGCGCCTTCGAGTGGCGCCTATCCCCGCCGCTTTCGCTACGCGGCTTGTTGCGCGGAAATAAGGCGGGTCGCGAAGCGCAATTGTGGCAAAACCCTC
>Ga0187781_10004550_pt1 | contig 10328 bp, 10 predicted proteins | sample 0715_SJ02_MP02_2_FD_132447 | JGI IMG/M metagenome (GOLD analysis project Ga0187781, IMG submission 132447) | Tropical peat soil microbial communities from peatlands in Department of Meta, Colombia - 0715_SJ02_MP02_20_MG | ecosystem: Environmental > Terrestrial > Soil > Wetlands > Peat | place...
GCGTGATCGGCCCGAACGGCGCCGGCAAGACCACGCTGTTCCGCATGATCACCGGCCAGGAGAAGCCCGACGGCGGCACGATCACCGTCGGCGAGAGCGTGCATCTCGGCTACGTCGATCAATCGCGCGACGCGCTCAACGCCAACAAGACCGTGTGGGAGGAGATCTCCGGCGGCAATGAGGTGATCTACCTCGGCAGGCGCGAGATCAACTCGCGCGCCTATTGCTCCAACTTCAACTTCAAGGGCGCGGACCAGCAGAAGAAGGTCGGGAGCCTATCGGGCGGCGAGCGCAATCGCGTGCACTTGGCGAAGATGCTGAAGAGCGGGGCGAACGTGCTGCTGCTCGACGAGCCGACGAACGATCTCGACGTCGAGACGCTGCGGGCGCTGGAGGAGGCGCTGACGGATTTCGCCGGCTGCGCGGTGATCATCTCGCACGACCGCTTCTTTTTGGACCGCATCGCGACGCACATGCTGGCCTATGAGGGCGACTCGCATGTGGAGTGGTTCGAGGGCAACTTCGCCGATTACGAGGAGGACAAGAAGCGGCGCCTTGGCGTCGATTCGGTGATCCCGCATCGGCTGAAGTATAAGAAGTTTTCGAGGTGAGGATGCAAACAAGCTCAATCAATCTCGGCCTTGAGAGCGTCAACCTCGCGGTGAGGGTAGTAGAAATATGTTGCCCTGGCCAATCTTCGGTACATGCTACAGGAAGCATATGGAACTTTAACAACGATTTATACCTTATTACCAACTGGCATGTATTTTCAGGGCAACATGCATTTTCTGGTGAATATTTGAACAAAGGAGGCGCTCGCCCAGAAAAGGTTAGTTTTTCGGTATCATATTATGGCCCAAGAGAGCCTCCTTGGACTACCCTCTTGGGTAGAAATAACTACGAGCTTAGATTGATAGACGACGAAGGTAGGCCGCTTTGGCTACAACACCGGGACTTCATCAAGCATCGCATCGACATCGCTGCGCTAAAGGTTGGCCCAACGCATCCAACAGATAGAGTTTTGAATCGAATTGAATTTAGTAATCTATACTGTGAGGTTGGTTCTCAAGCATTTGTTGTTGGATACCCGCTATTTGGTGACAAGTTCTTTCCGGATGACAAGAATGACCTTAATAAAGGTGGATTCACAAGCGTCATTTGGAAAAGCGCGGTAATTGCAACGCAGCCGCGCTTTCCTTGGGACGGGAGGCCCGCATTTCTCATAGACGCGACGACCTTTGGGGGAATGTCTGGTTCCCCTGTTCTGATTAGATCTTATGGACCTGCTCTTATCGACAACGGTACGTTTACAAACGGCACCCCAATTATAAGTCTCTTTCTTGATGGACCAGCTATAAGGACTCGCCTGCTTGGTATATACTCGTCCCATTTGACCAATAAGAATCAAGAAAGTGTCCATCTCGGTGTTGTGTGGCGCGAAGATTTAGTTGGACAGATAATAAATGACAATATTCAAGGCACATATTTCAATGGAACCCCAGATTGTTGACGTACGAAGTGGGTCAATGCTCGTTTATTCACCAAATTTCGCTTTATGCGGGCCGACCTGTCGACGAGGCGCATCAGACTCGGTCGGCAGGGTCGCGATAACCTTCCGGCCTCGCGCCGCATGCGATCCCCGCGAGACGTTCCGCCTCGGGCACGGGCACGATCAAGACGCCTTCGCCTTTGGGGATGAAGGCGAAGAGTTGCCCGGGGCTCCAACCCTTCGCGGTCCGAACGGATCGAGGGATGGAAATCTGGAATTTGGCCGAAAGCTTCGCTGTTTCGCGCGCTCGCATCATGACGCCTCATGCCTGAAGAAGATATCGGACAATAGCACGTCTTTCCGGGGTTGTGGCGAAAGGAAGCTTTCCGATCGGCCTCTTCGCCGCGTGCGCCGGCGCACAAACATTTCTGCCCAGTCTCCGTAGGTTAACCATGCGCTCAATCGCATTGAGCCGTGAACCAGGAGGAGGGAAAGATGGGCAAGCTGTTTGCAAGAGGCGTTGTCGGCGTCGCCGCGCCGATGTTCTTCGCCGGTCTGGCGATGTTCGGCTCCGCCGCGAAGGCCGAGGTCGTCATCGACATCGATCTGTCGTCGCAGACCATGCATGTGCAGTCGTCCGCAGGCGCCTACACTTGGGCCGTCTCGACGGCGCGGGCGGGTTTTTCCACACCGCGCGGCCGTTTCGCGCCGATCGGCCTCGAGCGCATGCACTATTCGAAGAAATACGACAACGCGCCGATGCCCTATTCGATCTTCTTTCGCGGCGGCTACGCGATCCATGGAACTTACGCGACCGCGCAGCTCGGCCGCCCCGCCTCGCATGGCTGCGTGCGCCTCTCGCCCGTGCACGCGCAGCAGCTTTTCGAGATGGTCCAGCGCGAAGGCGCCAGCATCTCGATCACCGGAACCCCGCCCCACGCAATGCGCTACGCGAGCCAGTGACGTCATTGCGACAAGAAGCGTCGCCTCGCCGCTAAAACCTCGGCGCGGCTAGGGCCGCCGCATGAGCCTTCGAGGCGATCTGCATGAAGACGCCGCCCGCCTCGTCGAGCGCCAGCAGGCGCGCGTCGCCCACGCCGAAAAAGGCGCCGTGCAATTTCAGCGTCCCCGCGCGTTCCGCCGCCACGACCTTCGGAAAGCTGCGCAGGTTGATCAATCCCTGACGGACCGATTCCCGCGCGAGCCTCTCGGCGTAATCGGCGTCGAAGCGCGATGGCGGCGGACCCAGCCGCTGTGCCGCGGTCGCCAGACCCATGATCCAATCGCCGATGTAATCGAGGGCGTCAGGGTCGGGCGTTGCGCCGCCCAGATGACCCTCGACATAGGCGCGCACGCCGCCGCATTTGGCGTGCCCCAGCACGACGATGTTCTTCACGCGCAGAATAGCGACGGCATAGTCGATCGCCGCGAAAGCGCCATGGTGGAAACTTTGCGGCGTATTGGGCGGCACGAGATTGGCGACGTTGCGGAGGTCGAAGATTTCTCCTGGCTCGGCGTTGAAGATTTCCTCGGGCGCCACGCGCGAGTCGCAGCAGCCGATCACGAGCGTATGCGGATGCTGGCCAGTCTCGGCGAGATCGCGAAACCGCCGCCGCTCGCGCAGGAAGCGGCCGGCGAGGAAGCCCTCGTATCCCTCGACGAGATTTTGCGTCAGCAGCTCTGCGTCGCCCATGTCCGTCCCACCTCGTCGCGGCCCGCGCCGCCACCTTCAAGAAATGTGGGCATAGTCGACCGGGTTGATTGCCGTTTCATGTCGATGTCCGCTCGAGCTCGCGGTTGAGCGCATCGCGATCAAGCTCGTCCTCCCAGGCTGCGATGACGATCGTCGCGACGCCGTTGCCGCAAAAATTGGTCAGCGCCCGGCACTCGCTCATGAATTTGTCGACGCCCAGAACCAGCGCCATTCCGGGCGCGAGGCGCGGATCGACCGCCGCCAGTGTCGCCGCCAGCGTGATGAAGCCTGCGCCAGAAACGCCCGAGGCGCCCTTCGAGGTCAGCATCGCCACGCCGATGATCGTGAGCTTCTGCAGGATGGTCAGCTCGATCCCCAGCGCCTGGGCGATGAAGACGGTCGCGAGAGTCATATAAATGTTCGTGCCGTCGAGATTGAAGGAATAGCCGGTCGGCACGACGAGCCCCACGACCGACTCCGAGCAGCCGAGGCGCTCGAGTTTCTCCATGAGCGAGGGCAGCGCCGCCTCCGAGGACGACGAGCCGAGCACGATGAGCAGCTCTTCCTTGATGTAGCGAAGAAAGCGCCAGATGCTGAAGCCGGCGTAGCGTGCGATGAGGCCGAGCGCGAGGACCACGAACAGGAAGGACGAGAGATAGAAGCCGCCGACGAGCCAGGTCAGGGATTTCAGAGAGCCGAGCCCGTAATGGCCGACGGTGTAGGCCATGGCGCCGAAGGCGCCGAGCGGCGCGAGCTTCATTACGATGTCGATGACGCCGAACATCGCATGGCCGGCGTCGTCGATGAAGCCGCGCAGGCGCGCGACGCGCTCGCCGGCCGCCATCAACGAGAAGCCGAACAGCAACGCGAACAGCAGCACCTGCAGGATGTCGCCGCGCGCGAATGCGCCGACGGCTGTATCCGGTATAAGGTCGAGCAAAAACTCGACGAGGCTGCGCTGCTCATGCGCCTTTTGCGCATAGGCCGCGATCGCCGCTGCGTCGGGTTTTCCAGGAAAGCCCGCGCCCGGCTGCAGCACCTCGCCGACGAGCAGCCCTATGACGAGCGCGAGCGTCGAGACGACCTCGAAATAGACGAGCGCCTTGACGCCGACGCGCCCGACTTTCTTGGCGTCGTCGATATGAGCGACGCCGCTCGCGATCGTGCAGAAAATGATCGGCGCGATCGTCATGCGCACGAGCCTAATGAAGCCCTCGCCGAGCGCGCGCACGCCGTCGCGGTCGGCGTATTGCGGAAGCAGCGCGCCGAAAAGCGCGCCGAGAATAATCGCGGCGAGCACCTGCGCATAAAGCTGGCGATGGAGAGGTTTGCGAGGCGAAGAGTCGGCGGTCAAGGGCTTTGGTCCAATGGCTGGAGGCGTCGTCCGCGGTGTAACGCTGCGCTCACGCCGCCACAAGCAGGCCATAGTCGTGGCCCTCCGATAGCGCGCGGGTTGCGGGCGCTTTTCCGCCCGCGTAAAGCAGGCCGCATGCCTCTGGATCTCGTCTCCCGCCTGCTTTATCGCGACGGGCTCATCCTCATTGTCGACAAGCCCGCGGGTTTGCCTGTGCATCGCGGCCCCAAAGGCGGAGACAATCTCGAAGACCAGTTCAATCAGCTGCGTTTCGGACTGCCGCGCGCTCCCGCCCTCGCTCATCGGCTCGACAAGGACACGTCAGGCTGCCTTGTGCTCGGGCGCCATCGCAAGGCGCTGGAGAGGCTGGGGAGGCTCTTCAAGAACGGGCGCATCGAGAAGACCTATTGGGCCGTCGTCGAAGGCGCGCCGTACGCCGCCGAGGGTCGAATCGAGCTGGCCTTGTCGCGGCTCGACGCCGAACGCGGCTGGTGGATGGGCGTCGACCCGCTGGGTTTGCCGGCAGTGACCGATTGGCGCGTCCTTGGCCGCGGCGCGGGTCTCGCGCTTTTGGAGCTCAAGCCGCGCACCGGGCGCACGCACCAGTTGCGCGTGCATTGCCAAGCGATGGGCTGGCCGATCCTGGGCGATCCCGTCTACGGGAACGGCAAGCGCGACGGCGCGCCGGCGCTGCATCTCCATGCGCGTGCGATCGTCGTGCCGATGCAGGACAGCAAGCCGCCGATCGCCGCGCAGGCGCCGACGCCGGCGCACATGGCGCAGGCGATCGCGGACTGCGGCGGGGCTCCCCCCTAGGCCGGCGCGCCGGGCGCGACTTCAGGACTTTAGAGAGGAGAATGTCTCAAGAGAGGAGAATGTCTCACCGGGTGGCGAAGGCGCTGCGCAGCATTTCCATCTGCTGCTCGATCGGGCTCACCGCGGGTTGCGCCAGCGGCTTCGCCGGCGGGGCATAGATCAGAGAGTCGAGATGGATGATGCGCGCCTGCAGACGCACTGAGCTGATCGACAGCTCGCGTAGCTTTTGCGGCAGCACGGCGAAAATTTCCGGGTTCGAGGCTAGCTCCTGTTGTGAGAGCCGCACGCGGTGGCGGTCGCTCGCCGCTTGCGCCCGCGTCATCTCGCCCTGGTTCACCGCCCGCTGCAGCAGGAGCCATGAGGCGATCTGCATCAGTCGGGTCGTCAGCCTCATGCTCTCGGCGGCGTAGGCCAGGGCTTCCGACCGCGGCAGGGCCTTCGCTTCTTCCCGCCCCTGCCCGTCGAGATAGGCCGCGGCCTCCTCGACGAGCGCCATGCCCTCGCGAAACAAAGCGCAGAAAGCCTCGGAACCAGCCAGTTTTTCAGCAAAGGAGACGGGCGCCGCCGCCTCGCTCGAGGATTCTTTCACACGCATGGCACGCTCGCGCTGCTTGACGCCGGGGATCGCCGCCCCTGGTTCTCACGTGACGCAATTTAGCCCAGATGCCCCCCTCCCGCTCGCTTAGGATTTTTTTAACCTTAATTTCGATCGAGCGTCGACGAGCCTCGCATGGCAGCTCGCAAGTTGCAACGGTCTTTGCCGCGACCGCAAGCCGCGGTCGGCCGGAGACACAAAGAAAGAGCCGCGGATTTGCGGCTCAGGCTGTCAGGGAGAAGTGAATAGGCGGGGGAGCAACCCACCGCGGCCACATCTCGCTTGAACGCGAGATCGGCGCAGAGTATGCATAGGCATCCTTAATAACCCATCAACGACCGGCTTGTTCCGGTTCCTCGATCGCTGCGACAGGAGTAGGATCAGCATCCTGCGTCGTCTGCGCTTGGATCGCGGGGCTCTTCGGCAGGAAGTCGCTCAGCACCGCCAGATCCGCATAGGCGAGAGCCGCAAGCGCGAGAATCCCGCCGCGCAGCAATTGCCCAAGAGTGATGCACGGCGGCGCCGAACGGAAAGGCGTCCGGCTTCTGCCGGGCCTCGAGTCGTGCGAAAGCCTGAAAAGCGCGGGCGCCGGCTTGACTTTGGGCCGGGCTGTGGGAGTCGACATCGCCATGGGATGGCTCGCTGTTCCGTAAATGCGCCGCTTTGCAAAAAGTTGGCAGGGAATTTTTGAAAAGCTGTTAACAATGTCTTCTCCTTCACAATATGGCGCCTCACCTGCTTGGATATGGGGCGGATGAGCTTATTTTTACTTGTATCGAGTCATTCAGGCGCAAAGCCAAGCCGGAGCAGCGGCGGAAGTCTTTCAAGCGTCGGTTGCGAAGGGTCGTGGAGCAGTGATGCGGCGCGTTGCGCCCGAAACCACGGGGACGAAGCGGAGCCATGACGAAAGACGACGTAATCTCGCAGTTCGCGCGGTCCTATGAGGACCGCCGCGCATCGGAAATGTCCCTTGCGGACTATCTCGACCTATGCCGAGAGGACCCCCGGACTTACGCGAGCGCCGCCGAGCGCATCCTCGACGCCATCGGCGAGCCGGAGTTCGTCGATACGTCCAAGGACCCGCGACTTGGCCGCATTTTCATGAACCGGACGATCAGGGTCTACCCGGCCTTCGCCGAATTTTACGGAATGGAGGAGACGGTCGAGCGCATCGTCAGCTACTTCCGCCACGCGGCGCAGGGGCTCGAGGAACGCAAGCAGATCCTTTATCTTCTCGGCCCCGTCGGCGGCGGCAAGTCTTCACTTGCCGAGCGGCTCAAATCGATCATGGAGCAGCGGCCCATTTACGTGCTCAAAGCCGGCGACGAACTCAGCCCCGTCTTCGAGAGTCCGTTCGGTCTCTTCGATCCCGCGGACGCCGGACCGATGCTCGAGAAGCAATATCGCATCCCGAGGCGGCGCTTGACGGGACTCATGAGCCCCTGGTGCCTGCGCCGTCTCGACGAGTTCCGCGGCGACATCGGCCGCTTCAGGGTGGTCAAGCTCATGCCGTCCCGGCTGCGGCAGATCGCCATCGCCAAGACTGAGCCCGGCGACGAGAACAACCAGGACATTTCCTCGCTCGTCGGCAAGGTCGACATCCGCAAGCTCGAGGCGCTGGCGCAGTCCGACCCCGACGCCTACAGCTATTCCGGCGGCCTCAATCGCGCCAATCAGGGCCTGCTCGAGTTCGTCGAGATGTTCAAGGCGCCGATCAAGATGCTCCACCCGCTGCTGACCGCGACGCAAGAGGGCAACTATATCGGCACCGAAAACATCGGCGCGATCCCCTTCTCGGGCGTGGTCATGGCTCACTCGAACGAGGCCGAGTGGCAGAGCTTCAAGTCGAACCGCAACAACGAGGCTTTCATCGATCGAATTTACGTGATCAAGGTGCCCTACTGCCTGCGGGTCTCCGAGGAGCAGCGCATCTATGAGAAGCTGCTGCGCGGCTCGGAGCTCGCCAAGGCCAGCTGCGCCCCGAGCACGTTGGAGATGCTCGCGCGCTTCGTCGTGCTCTCGCGCCTGAAACCGCATGAGAACTCCAACTTGTTCTCGAAGATGCGCGTTTACAACGGCGAGAGCCTGCGCGAGGTCGATCCGCGCGCGCGCAGCATGCTGGAGTATAAAGAGACGGCCGGCGTCGACGAAGGCATGGACGGGCTCTCCACCCGCTTCGCATTCAAGGTGCTGGCGGCGACCTTCAACCATGATACGGTGGAGGTCGCAGCGGATCCGGTCCATCTGATGTACGTGCTGGAGCAGTCGCTGCGCCGCGAGCAGCTGCCGGCGGAGATCGAGAAGCGCTATCTAGAGTTCATCAAGGCCGAGCTCGCGCCGCGTTATGCGGAATTTATCGGCAACGAGATCCAGAAGGCCTATCTCGAGTCCTACACCGACTACGGGCAGAACCTCTTCGACCGCTACATCGATTACGCCGACGCGTGGATCGAGGATCAGGATTTCAAAGACCCCGACACGGGACAGCTGCTCGATCGCGAGTTGCTGAACCAGGAGCTCACCAAGATCGAGAAGCCGGCGCAGATTGCGAATCCCAAGGACTTCCGCAATGAGGTCGTGAAGTTCGCCCTGCGCTACCGCGCCGCGCACGGCGGGCGGAACCCGTCCTGGGCGAGCTACGAGAAGGTGCGCGACGTGATCGAGAAGCGCATGTTCTCGCAGGTCGAGGACTTGCTGCCCGTCATCAGCTTCGGCTCCAAGAAGGACACCGAGACCGAGCGCAAGCACGGCGAATTCGTCAATCGGATGGTGGCGCGCGGCTACACGGAGCGGCAGGTGCGTCGCCTCGTCGAGTGGTACATGCGCGTGAAGCAAGCGGGGTGAACGACGGCGATGCACATCATTGATCGGCGGCTGAATCCAAGCGGCAAGAACTTCGAGAACCGCCAGCGCTTTCTACGGCGGGCCAAGCGCGTGGTCGAGCAGGCCGTGCGCGAGGCCAGTCGCGGCCGGACGATCGAAGATCTGGAGGCGCCCGCCGAGATCACCATCACCACCGAAGACATGCGACAGCCGACCTTTCGTCCGACGCCCGGCTCGCGCCGTGACTATCTGCTGCCCGGCAATCGCGATTATATCGAAGGCGACCTCATCGAACGCGACAGAAGCGACGGTCATGGCGTCGGCTCGGGCGCCGGACGCGGTGGGGGGAAGGCGGAGGACGCCTTCAGATTCGTGCTCTCGCGCGAAGAGTTTCTGAACATTTTTCTGGACGACCTCGAGCTGCCAGATCTCGCCAAGCGCCGCGTCGCCTTGAATGAGTTGGACGAGCTGAGGCGCGCCGGCTACACGACATCGGGCTCGCCCGCCAACCTGTCGATTCCCCGCACATTGCGGGTCTCGCTTTCGCGGCGCATCGCGCTCGGCCGTCCGAAGCAGCAGGAGATCGAGCTTTTGGAGCGCGAGCTTTCGGAAGCCGTCGAAGCTGCAGCGCTCGAGACCAAGGCCGAGGAGCTTATGGCGCTGCAACGCAAGCGCTCCCGTATCGCCTATCTCGATCCGCTCGACTTGCGCTACCGCCGTTTCGAACGTACGCCGAAGCCCGTGACGCAAGCCGTGATCTTCTGTCTCATGGACGTGTCCGGCTCGATGACCGAGCACATGAAGGACATCGCCAAGCGATTCTTCACGCTGCTTCATATTTTCTTGACGCGGCGCTACAAGCGCATCGAGCTCGTTTTCATCCGTCATACCGATACGGCTTCCGAGGTGGACGAGAACACCTTCTTCCATTCGACCGAGACCGGCGGCACGCTGGTGTCCTCGGCGCTCGCCGAGATGCTCCGCATCGTCAAGGATCGTTATGATGCGGACGAATGGAACATCTATGCGGCGCAGGCCTCGGACGGCGACAACCAGGAGAGCGACAACGCTCGCGCCGCCGAGCTGCTGCAAAACGGCGTACTGCCGCTTTGCCAGTATTTCGCCTACATCGAGGTCAGCGGCGCGGGACCCGACATAGCCGACGCGCTCTCCCTGACCTCGCGCAGCTCGTTGTGGCGAACCTATAGCATGGTGCAGAAGCGCGGCGGCAAATTGCAGATGCGCCGCGTCTCGCGCCGCGCGCAGATATTCCCGGTTTTTCGCGAACTGTTCCAGCGTCGCGCCGCCAAGGAGACCGCCGCGCCATGAGCGACGCTGCGCTCTTCTCGGGCCGGGAATGGGACTTCGACACCATCCAGCGAATCCACGACGCGATCGCCGTAGTGGCGCAGAAGGAGCTCGGCCTAGACACTTATCCCAACCAGATCGAGATCATCACCGCCGAGCAGATGCTCGACGCCTACGCCTCGATCGGCATGCCGCTCTATTACAAGCATTGGTCGTTCGGCAAGAGCTTCGCCGAGCACGAGATGATCTA
>Ga0187781_10004551_pt1 | contig 10328 bp, 7 predicted proteins | sample 0715_SJ02_MP02_2_FD_132447 | JGI IMG/M metagenome (GOLD analysis project Ga0187781, IMG submission 132447) | Tropical peat soil microbial communities from peatlands in Department of Meta, Colombia - 0715_SJ02_MP02_20_MG | ecosystem: Environmental > Terrestrial > Soil > Wetlands > Peat | place...
CCAACGCTCGAGGGCATGCGTCCGAGCAGTCCCGAGATTTCCGTGCCCGCTTGCACAAATCGAAACAAGTTATCCATGAGAAACAGTACTTCGCCGCGCCCGCAGTCGCGCAGCGCTTCGGCGCAAGACAGCGCCGTAAAACCGGTATAAAAGCGAACCCCAGGCGTTTCGTCCATCTGCCCAAATACCATTACGGTTCGTGGCATCACGCCAGCTTCTCGCATTTCGTGCCAAAGCTCATGGCCTTCACGGATGCGTTCCCCCACGCCGGCAAATACAGATGCACCGTGGTACATGCTGCTTACGGCGTGCATGAACTCCATCATCAATACCGTCTTGCCCACGCCCGCACCCCCGAAGAGCCCTGTCTTGCCACCGCGCACAAACGGGCAAAGCAGATCGATGACCTTCACGCCAGTGGCTAAGATCTGCTTGCCCGGCACGGTTTCGGCCAATGGTGGCGGTGCTGAAATCACAGGCCGGCGCTCGCCATCTTGTAGGGTAGGACCAGCGTCCAGAGGTTGGCCAAGAACATCGAGCAATCGACCAAGACATTGTTCCCCGACGGGCACGGAAAGCGGAGCGCCACTGTCCCTTGCGCTCATGCCCCGGGCCATCCCTTCGGTCGATTGCAGAGCAATGCTGCGCACCGTGTTCTCGGAAACATGCTGCACAACCACAAGCATTACGTCGTCACCGTCGACTTGCACCGTGAGGACGTTACCTAATTGCGGCAGCGGCACACCCAGCACGTCGACGACGGGTCCATGCACCGCCGAGATGCGATGCGTGGTGTGATCGGTTTCATTGGGCAGGGCGGCGTCTAACATGGGCAGAGCAACGGAAAGAAAAATTCAGTCAGGCGCCGGGTGGTATGCATTACACCCGTGGCGAGGGCAGTTTAGTAAAAGTTTACGTGCCAATTGCTGCGCGTTGTCAAAGTCAGTGAGTTTGCAATTTGCAAAATTACGCAGCAGACGCCTGGCAGGTGCGCACAAGCATTTGGCCCGGCACAGTACGGTGTAGGACCATAGCTGGCGTTTTCCGCACCGGCTGCTGGCTGCAAAACAGGGACGGTGCGCGCATGGGACAAGTACGCAAGCGCTTTGCGATGCCGCGCAACGAGGGGGCTACGAATGCCTGAGAAGGTGCGTCCATTGCGGCCCCCACGAGATGAGTGAGTGGGCGGTTAGGATTGCCAAGGCCTGGCAACCGCACTAGCTATAACGAGTTGTCATCGGCAAGCGCCATCGCCACGGCGCTTCGGAGGCGATAGACGGTCTCCCCCGTAGGGACGCCCCGTACAGCGTGAGGGGTATCGGTTGGCGAGAAGAGCGCGATTGCGCGCCGCAAGGCGTCCGTTGATTGTTCCTGAACGTCGTTTGGTGTAAAAGCCTCTTAGAAAGTCAAAGCTTGGCCTTCTTGGCTGTCGACGCGAAGGCATGGTTGCGGTCCACTAAAAAGGGGGAGCCAACATGGAGCAAGCCCATGGGCAAATCATCGAGGGTGTGCCGTTGGCCGCACCGGTTCCCCGCGTCACGGTGCCTCAGTTCGTGCGTCAGGGTGCGCGGGAGCACCCGGACAAAACCGCGCTCGTGGACGCGGCGAGTGGCCGCAGTATTACCTACGGTGCGTTAGAGCGGCTGATTGGCCGATGTGCGGCAGGGCTTGCCGCGCACGGCTTTGCACCACGGGATACATTGGTGCTGTTCTTGCCCAATTTACCCGAGTGGCCGATCGCGGCTCTTGGTGCAATGTCTGCTGGTGGCATTGTGAGCGGCGCCAACCCGACGATTGGTGCTTCGGATCTGGCGCGTCAGTTGCGCGTCACGGGCGCGCGCTTTGTCGTCACGATTCCGCTGTTTTTGGAGACGGTCCGAGCGGCTGTGGCTGAGGTCGGTGCTCCCGTGACCGTAATTTTGCTCGGTGATGCGCCACAGACGGTGCCCTTTGCGGCGCTTGTGGCTTGCTCAGATCCGGAACCTCAAATCGTGCCGGACCCGGACGCACTGGCAGCCTTGCCCTTTTCCTCGGGCACGAGCGGGGTGCCAAAGGCAGTCATGCTCACTCATCGGAACCTGGTCGCCAATTGCTGTCAGTGCCTGCAGGCCGTACCACCACCTGAAGCCGCGGTTTGGCTCGCATTCTTGCCGATGTTTCACATCTACGGCTTTACCGTATTAACAGTTTGTGGTTTGGCCTGCGGGCAAACGCTGGTAACGCTGCCGCGATTTGAGCCCGAAACCTTTCTGAAGGCATTGCAGGACTACCGTGTAACTACCCTTCACCTCGTGCCGCCCGTGCTTCACTTTCTCGCAAATCATCCTATGGTCGCCGCCTACGATCTGTCATCGTTGCAAAATATCGGTTGCGGAGCCGCGCCGCTGAGCAGCGAGCTGGAGCAAAAGGTTGGCGTACGGCTGCGATGCGAGGTGGCGCAGGGCTTTGGTATGACAGAGTCTTCCGGCGTGGTGGCAGCCACTTACACGGGAAAAGGCCGACACGGCTCCAGCGGGCAGCTGTTGCCTGGCACCCAAGCTCGCGTAGTCGATCCGATCACGCACGCGGACCTGGAGCGTGGAGCACCCGGCGAGATTTGGTTTCGCGGGCCGCAGGCATTTAAAGGGTATCTGAACGACTCAAAGGCGACGGCCGAAACAATTACTCCCGACGGGTGGGTGCGCACGGGTGACATCGGCTATTTCGATGGGGACGATTACCTGTATATCACGGACCGGCTCAAGGAACTGATCAAGGTCAAGGGTTTTCAGGTCGCGCCTGCCGAGCTCGAGGCGCTGCTGTATTCACACCCCCTTATTGCCGATGCCGCGGTGATCGCGCGCCCCGACGAGCGAGCCGGCGAACTTCCGGTGGCCTATGTGGTTGCCCGCGGCCAGCTCGATGGCGAGGAGCTCAAGACGTGGGTTGCGCAAAAAGTGGGGGAGTACAAGCGCATCGCCGACGTGATTTTCTGCGAGGCGATACCCAAATCGCCGGCGGGAAAAATTCTGCGCCGCCTGCTGCGCGCGCAAGATGCGCAGCGGGTCGGGTCAAGACCCGCGTGAGAGTAGGTGCTGTTCGCTAGTTCGTGCAACAAAGCGCTCCTGCGGCTGCCGGCGGCTTAATCACTGGATCGGGACCTGATGGACCTGCATCAGAGAAAATCCGCTGGGCCGTTGCCTGTGTTGCGGTGCTGCACAGGACTCAAATAGCACGAGTTGCTTTCTTGCGGGTATCGTTGCGCGCCAAATGTCCACTTTTTCTTGCTTGCGATGAGCTTGCCGCGCGTATTGCTTGACCGTCTGTGCCTGCCCGTGGTCGGTGCGCCACTATTTATCATCTCCAACCCCGATCTGGTGATCGCCCAATGCAAGGCTGGGGTGGTGGGATCCTTTCCCGCGCTCAACGCCCGCCCGCCCGAAGAGCTCGAACGCTGGCTGACAAGAATCGAGACGGAATTGGCGGAGCATGATCGATATCACGCTCAGCGCCGAGCGGCGCCTTTTGCGGTAAACCAGATCGTTCATCGCAGCAATCGGCGACTGGAGCACGATTTGGACGCCTGCGTGCGCCATCGCGTGCCCATCGTCATCACCTCTCTTGGGGCCCGCCGTGAAGTCAATGATGCCGTGCATGCCTACGGGGGCCTCACCCTACACGACGTGATCAACAACGGCTTTGCACGCAAGGCCATTGAAAAAGGCGCCGACGGACTGATCGCGGTCGCAGCAGGCGCCGGTGGCCATGCCGGCGTTCAATCGCCCTTCGCGCTGGTCCAGGAGATTCGCCAGTGGTTCGATGGTCCGCTGTTGCTCTCCGGTGCCATCGCGCGTGGAGCATCCATCATTGCGGCGCAAGCTATGGGAGCCGATCTTGCGTACATCGGTTCGCCCTTTATCGCTACGCACGAGGCAAATGCGGCGCTAAAGTACAAACAAATGATTGTTGAGTCGAGTGCAAAAGACATCGTCTACAGCGATTTTTTCACTGGGGTGCACGGCAACTACCTGCGGCCTTCGATCGTCGCCAACGGCCTGGATCCGGACGGCTTGCCATCATCCCAGGCCGCTCAATTGGACTTAGGCAGCTTGCAAAGCGGCGCCAAGGCGTGGAAGGATATCTGGGGCTGTGGCCAGGGGATCGGTGTGGTCGATCGGGTGGTCTCGACAGCCGAACTCGTGCGTCGACTCGGCGAAGAATATGTGGCGGGCGTGCAGCAAATCCAAAACGCAACGCGGGCCTGGCGCGAGAAGCTATCCGTCTAGTGGCTCGCAACGAGCTGATACTCCAGGCGTAAGCGCCACGTTGATTCGACGGCGCAAGCCCGCTGGCGGGGCAGCACACCCGGGGCGTAAACGCGAAGTCGGAAATAGCCTCCGATGCCCGGCGCAACTCGGGCATTCGAAATTGTGCGTGCCGCCAAATAATTATCCTATTTGGACGCAGTCTGCGGACTTCGATCGCGGTTTCGCTCGCGGTACAGCGTCAAGCAGCCACGTCGCACAGCGACGCGCCATACCCATGGCGCAGGACACTAAAGCATCGTTGGGTAATGAGCCAGCCAAAGCCAAACGTATTCGTGATCGGCGCGATGAAGTCGGGCACGACCTACTTTAGCCAGCTACTTGCTGCACACCCTTCGATCTTTGTGAGCGATCCGAAAGAACCGTGCTTTTTTTGCGATCCGCAGATTCTGCGCGAAGCGTATCCGGAAGCTTGGCAGCGGGGATTCTGGCGCAGTCTGGACGATTATTTGAGCCTGTTTGCCCGCGCCGCAGACGCCCAGGTGATCGCGGAGGCAAGTACCACGTACAGCATGGCGCCACTTTTTAGCGGCGTTCCGGAACGCATACTGGCGTTGAGCCCAGGGGCGCGGTTCATCTACATCCTGCGCGATCCGATCGAGCGCACCATCAGCCATTACTGGCATCGGGCAACGTATTGGGGCGAAAGGCGACCCATGCTTCAGGCGATCCGCGGCGACCGCCTATACAAGGACGTGAGTAACTACACGATGCAATTGCAGACGTATTTACGGCACGTTGGCCGCGATCGAATCTACCTGCTCACGTTTGAGGCACTGGTCTCCGATCCGGTCGGAGAAATTCAACGGGCCTATGGCTGGTTGGGGGTGGACTCAAAGGTGACGCCGCCAAAACTCGATGAACCGGTCAACGCAACGCCCGATGCAATTCGAATCGCCCGGGGCTTTGGATTATTGCGTGAGGTTGCCAACAGTGCCTTTTATATGAAGCATGTTCCCTGGGTGCCCTTGGTGATGCGCAAGCTCGGCTCCAAGCTGGCTTTTCGGCGTGTCGCTCGTCGTGAGGTCTCGACAGCCGAGGTCGAAGCGTATCTGCGCCCGATTCAATTGCGCCAGACCGAGGAGCTTTGCGCACTGTTACATCGTAGTTTTCCCGAATGGACCACCCTATACAGAACAGCGGGGACTTCAGAGCTTGCCCGCGGACAAAACGATGCGAGCGTTGCTTCCAATCGTGAACTTCGTACCTTTGGTCCGGAGCAAAAGGGAAGGCTCTGACGATCGCCTGATCTTGACAGATCGCGGCGTTCGCCGCAGGTCGTTGCGCAACCCGTGCGCCGGACCGGGCGCTGAGGACGATATTTCCAAGGGCCGTTTGCCGCAACGGCCGCAAAGGCGCAGGCACACCGCGGCGCTTGGCGATACCCAAAACATCGTCGCACCGCTACGGTACAGTTGCCGCAAGTCCCAGGCGATTTTGCATCGCTGTTCTTTGGCAGATGTGGGCGCCGACCTTTCGGCGCGGTTGCGAGTTACCTGAAGCGGGAAACCCATGTTTGACCGTTCGCCTCCTTCTTTCGTTGATCTTCCGCCAACCCACTATCGGAGTTTGGCTGGCGCTATGCTGCCCGCGACTCCGCTTGCGTTTCTCGCAAGCTTCTTATGGGCGCGATTTCGCTGGCGAGTTGCTGCGGCCGTCGTGTGCACGCTGGGCGGCATTGGCCTGATGTCGCTGGAGCCGATTTTCCTCGGGCAACTTATCGAGGCGCTTCGAGCCGACACCGACCACGATGCGCGACTGGCCGCGGTGTGGCTGCCCTTTGGTCTCGTTGCCGGGGCCTGGCTGGTCTCGGCGATGTTTAACCGCGTAGGTGAAATCGTCGACCTGCAAACGAGCCCGCAGGTTCGCCAAGAGATCCAGGTCTACCTATTTTCGTGGCTGATCGATCACTCGCCGGATTATTTTCACCGCAATTTCGCCGGTCAATTGGCCGCCAAAATCAAGCAGGCGGGCAACAGTTCCATCTCCATTTTGAACCTCGTGACAAACGATGTCGTCCGAGTGCTGGCCTCGGTCGTCATCAGCGTACTGATCATCGGATTTGACCATCCCGGTTTGGCCATCATGGTGATGGTTTGGACGCCGATCTACGTCGGTCTTTCGCTGCTGCTTGCCCGACGCCGTAAATCCTTATCGAAGGCCTTTCAGGACCAGGTATCGGCATCGACGGGCGTGCTGGTTGATTTGGTCAAAAATGCCGATCTGGTGCGGTCCTTCTCCAAGGCCCGGCAAGAGAGTCGACACGTCGAAAGCGCGGTGAGAAAGGAGCGCGACGCGTCCCGACGTTTGCGCTGGTATGCGACGTCAATGAACCTCGTGTTGTACTCGGGTATGCAGGTATTTCAGATTGTTTTGATTGGTGCCACTGTGTACATGACCGCGCGCGGGCAGATGGTCGTTGGCGATACCGTCAAAATGGTGTCGCTGTCGGGGCTGCTAATGAACAACATCTGGGGTGCAGCCTCGCGCATGCTCGATTTGTTGGAACACTCGGGTCAATTCGCCTCGGCGCTGGAGCTCATTTTAGTTCCCCACGCGATCAACGATGCAACGGGCGCCAAGCCCTTGGTTGCGCGTCAGGGTGCAATTCAAATCGAGAACTTGTCCTTTGCCTACAACGATGGCCTACCGGTATTCGACAACTTGACCCTGTCGATACCCGCGGGACAAAAGGTGGCGCTGGTGGGCCCTAGCGGCTCTGGCAAGAGCTCGCTCATCAAAATTTTGCGTCGAGACTACCGACCGCAGGCGGGCCGTGTCTTGATCGACGGGCAGGACATTTCTCAGGTAACGCAAACCTCGGTCAATGAGGCCATCGCCGAAATTCCACAGCAGCCGGGCCTTTTTCACCGCTCGATCCGCGACAACATCCGGTATGCCCGCGAGGATGCTAGCGATGCGCAAATCGTACAGTGCGCCCGCTACGCCCACGCGGAAGATTTCATTGCGGGACGCGCCTTGGGCTACGATGCCCTTGTCGGTGAGCAGGGCATTCAGCTTTCGGGCGGGGAGCGCCAGCGCGTTGCGATCGCACGTGCACTACTGAAGGACGCCCCGATTCTCATTTTGGATGAAGCAACCGCGTCTTTGGACTCGGAGACCGAACATTGCATTCATGACGCACTTTGGCGGCTTTTCGAAGGACGAACCGTGATTGCGATTGCCCACCGCTTATCGACGATCAGCCGGATGGACCGCATTTTGTTTCTCGAGAACGGACGGATCGTGGAAGACGGCACGCACGAGCAGCTGCTGCAGAAAAATGGCCGCTACGCCCAATCCTGGCGACGGCAGGTGGACGGCTTTTTGCGGTAGCACCTTGTGGTTGACGGCGCGGTCCCTGGCATGGCACGGTGGAACGAGTCAAGCGCGCCTTTGTAAGATGTTGAGCATGCGAGCTTGCGCGGCTCGCCTGTGTGTGACTTGCGCGCGTCAACGGGGAGTTTGCATACCATGACAGCGTCCAAAGTTGCGCTTGTTACCGGTTCTGCCACCGGCGTCGGTGCGGCCACGTCCCTTGCGCTTGCCCAGCGCGGATATTGCGTCCTGATCAACTTCTCCAAGAGCGAAGCCCAGGCCCGCTCTACCGAGGCCGCGTGCCGGCAGGCGGGCGCCGAGACCCTGCTATTTCGCGGCGATGTAGCCGATGATGCCCAATGCCGTGCCATGGTAATGGCGGCGGTCGATCGTTGGGGGCGTTTGGACGCTTTGGTCAACAATGCCGGCGCCACGAACTTCGCTGGTGCGGGCAATTGGGATGCGCTCGATGCACAAACCTTTGAGCGCATCGTTAGAGTCAATGCACTGGGCGCCTTCCAGATGATCCGTGCCAGCGCGCCGCATTTAACGGCAAATGGCGGCACGATCGTCAATGTGAGTTCGATCGCCGGAGCGCTGGGAATCGGTTCCTCCGTGGCGTATATCGCCAGCAAGGGCGCGCTCAATGCGATGACGTTATATTTTGCCCGCGCGCTGGCACCGCAGGTGCGGGTAAACGCGGTCTGTCCGGGTCTGATTACGACACGTTGGTTTGCCGATGGCTTAGGTCAAGATGGCTTCGAAAAGATCAAGCAGACCTTCGAATCGACTGCTGCGTTGGGCCGCGCGAGCACCGCGCAAGATATTGCCGAAGCAGTCCTGTGGCTCATCGAAAGCGCGCGCACCATGACGGGTGAGCTCATCTTGCTCGATAGTGGCGTGCATCTAGGCGCTCGCATGCCAGTGCCGGGAAAGTCGGGTTGACGCCCAACGCCTGTCACGGCCGGCTCGCTGATTTCAAATCGCGAGGCCGCCTTGTGGTTGATTGCAAGCTGCGTGGTTTCGCACGGCCGAGCGCTTCGGCGGACAAGCAAAAGCGTCGCTAGCGTTCGCATGCAGCCAGGGCTTTATCGTGCGACCCCAACGGCCCGCAATTTGCGTTTGCAGCGCACATACCGTAACCCAATGACGGTTGACTGCGACCGCAAGGCGGCCACTTCTTGCGTAGGGGCGCGTGTTTGCTTTAACTCTCGCACTGGCGCAGCCCACGCTCAGGGTGCAGCCGGCGAGTCACCTATTTTCGTAGGCGCGCTGTAACTCCGCAATGTCGAGTTTGGTCATCTTCATCAGTGCCGAAAACGCGCGTTGCGATGCGGCAGCATCGGCGCTGTTGAGCAACGCTGGCAGCACTCGGGGCACGATCTGCCAGGAGACGCCAAACCGGTCCGTCAGCCAGCCGCATTGACCTTCCTGGCCGCCTTCGGACAACCGCCGCCACAAGGTATCGATCTCTTGCTGCGTGTCGCAGTTCGCAACCAGCGACATCGCCGGCGAAAACTTGAAAACCGGACCTCCGTTCAGGGCAAGGTGAGCGACGCCATCGAGCTCAAAGAAAACCGTCAACACCGTCCCGGGTGGACTAGGCGCGCCATCAAGGTAATACTTGATTTCGACGACGCGGGAGTTCGGAAAGACACTAACGTAAAAGCTCGCAGCCTCCAGGGCCTGATCGTCAAACCAAAGGCAAGTGTAGATGCGCTGCATGTCACGAAACTCGTTGCCCATCACCTTGTTTTGGACCACGGCGCAATGGCGCGAGGAGAAGCGGCGCGGTCTTTGGCCGCGCACTGGCGATCAAGCTTTGTTCAAATCTTTCTTCTCGCACTTTTGGGCGCAGCCGATCCTGTTGGGGGTGTCTTCATCGGCAGAAATGGCGCCTGTCGTTGGTGGCGATCTGGCCGCGGCTGCACCGTGGCCCGTGGCGCGCAATTCGGATTCCATCCATCCTTGCCCTTTCAAAGACAGCTCGCCGGCGGCTTGCCGAAGCACCCATTGCACGACTACCGGCACCGTGTCTAGGATTTACGCTTCGCGCATGAAATTTTCAACCTACCCGCAAACGACGTACGATACCGTGGAAAGGCGAGGTATGCGGAACAACACTTCGCAAATGGTTTTGCTTTGGAAGAAAAACCATTTCGCAAGGTCGATTCGCAGGGCCACGCAGTGCGTCCGTTATGCTTAACTGCCGTTAATCGGAAATTGGGAGGCCATTCACCTTGTCCAATGAAGCCGCAGCTCTACTGCAGACATTTTGTGAGATGAGCGACGGGGAACTGCTCGAGCGCTGGTCCTCGGGGCGTTTGTCCGAGATCGCCGTGACGGTTGCGCAACGGGAGTTGAAGCGGCGAAGCCTCGCATTTTCGGCTTTTGTACCGGCCAATGAGTGCAACGAAGAGCAAAGTTCAGACTCTGAGGTGACCTTGGAGACCGTTGCCCGTTCGTTCGATCCGCTGGAGGTCGAAATGTTGCGCGCGCGACTGCAGGCCGAGGGCATCATCGCGTTTGCCTTCGATCAGGGCATCAACCAGATGAATGCCTTGTACTCGATTGCCGTCGGAGGAATCCGTCTGATGGTCGCGAGCGAAAAGGCACAGCAGGCCCGGCAAATTGTCGACCTGGTGCGTTCCGGGGCTCTTGCTTTGGGCGAAGGCGAGGATGTGGGTTAATCGAATCGGCCAAAAA
>Ga0187781_10004552_pt1 | contig 10328 bp, 5 predicted proteins | sample 0715_SJ02_MP02_2_FD_132447 | JGI IMG/M metagenome (GOLD analysis project Ga0187781, IMG submission 132447) | Tropical peat soil microbial communities from peatlands in Department of Meta, Colombia - 0715_SJ02_MP02_20_MG | ecosystem: Environmental > Terrestrial > Soil > Wetlands > Peat | place...
GGCTCTAGAGACTGATTGGGAGACGGAAGTTCCTTATAGTGTGGTGGGATTCAACTATGGAGACTTCGTGGAGAAGAGCCACTCCGACCCTGAGCTCACGGTCACGGCCTACAGCGGCAAGGAAATTCCTGACGAATTGAGCGCTCTGAAGGGAGCGCTCGATTTGGCGGACCTTGCCCGGCGTCCTGGGAATCCCGACGTGGCGGCGCAACTCGGCATCAATACCGGCGGTTTCAACACCGCCGCCAACGCCCAGTATGCGGCGGACGTTAGCTTTCAGGCCTTGAAGCTTTACGAGCATTATTACGGCGTGTTGCCGTTCAGGACAATCTCCGTGACCGAACAGCCCATCCGGGGTTACGGTCAGAGTTGGCCGACCTTGATTTTCTTGCCCTATGACTCGTTGCTGGACGGGACCACGCGTCACCAGTTGCGGCTGCAAGATACTGCGGAGGCGCTTGAATTCTACAACATAGTCGCTGTACACGAGATGGCCCACCAGTGGTGGGGACATGTGGTAGGTTGGAAAACCTACCACGACCAATGGTTGTCGGAAGGGATGGCGGAGTTCTCAGCCAGTCTTTATGTGCGCAAGTTTGAACCCGGGCACGTGCGCAGCTTCTGGGACCTAAAACGCAAGTGGCTGCTCGATAAGGATACGGTCGGACGTCGGCCCGTGGATGTAGGCCCGCTGTGGCTCGGCATGCAACTCCCGTCTTATATGGAAGGGAACCTCTACCGCATCCTGGTCTATGACAAGGGTGCGTATATACTGGAAATGCTGCGAACCCTCTTGGAAGACCCCCGGCTCCAGGAACCTGACCAGCGTTTCATCGAGACGATGAAGGAACTCACGGCGACCTACGCCTCCAAGAACGCTTCCACGGAAGATTTTCGCAAGGTAGTGGAAAAACACGCTGGCGAATCCATGGAGTGGTTCTTCAATGAGTGGGTGTACGGCAGGGACGTCCCCCATTACGATTTCCATTACAAGCTCAGGGACGGAGGCGGGGGTAAGACAATCCTAGAGTACTCCGTGAAGCAAAGCGAGGTTTCCGACCAGTTCGTAATGCGAGTTCCGGTCTACGTCCACATCCAAGGCCAGCCTCGTCGTTTGGGGTTCTTCACTGTCCAAGGCTCGCAAGAGGTCCACGGACAGCTTGCCCTCCCGCTGCGACCGGAAAAGGTGACCCTCGATGAATTCCACAGCATCCTTTGTACGGTCAACCAGTAGAGCAGTGGCGCTTACGGCTCGATAACCGTGCCTAACACACGAAGGAACACGGCAAGCCATGCCGGGTGAGCGGGCCAGGCCGGGGCCGTGACGAGGTTCCCGTCTCGATACGCTTCATCCATTCGGAGATCAACGTAGGCGCCGCCCGCTGCCACCACTTCCGGTGACACGGCGGGATAACTACTGCAAGTTCGCCCTTTCAAAACTTTGGCTGCGGCAAGAATCTGAGCCCCATGGCAGATCGCCGCAATGGGTTTGCCGGCATTGCTGAAGTGCCGCACGATCTCGATGACCTTCTCTTTAAGGCGCAGATACTCGGGGGCGCGCCCTCCCGGAATCACCAGAGCATCGTAGTTCTCGGGCTGCACTTCGTCAAAGCTGGCGTTCAGCGCGAAGTTATGCCCTCGCTTTTCGCTGTAAGTTTGATCGCCTTCGAAGTCATGGATGGCCGTCCGCACCGTTGCTCCTTCCTTCTTATCCGGGCAGACCGCATGAACGGTGTGCCCAACCATCTGCAACGCCTGAAACGGCACCATGACCTCATAGTCCTCAACGTAGTCCCCAACCAACATCAGAATTTTCTTTCGAGCCATTCTCCTCCTCCTTTTCGCCGCGTTTAGTCCTCGATCAGCTTAACCGAGAGGCGACCAGGAAGGAAAGTTGGTTGCCCGCACCACCCACGTAGGCCCTCGTAGGGGTAGGGCTTGCCCTACACGGCCAATCGCCCAGGCGGCATGCGGGGGACGGCAAGCCGTCCCCCTACAAACGCGGGACGGATATATGACGGGCAGGGGATGGGGCACGATTCGCACTGGACACGTCGAACGAAGCTTGGCAAAATGGAGTTGCCTTCCCTTTCGGGGCGTGGCGCAGCCTGGTAGCGCGCTTGCCTTGGGCGCAAGAGGTCCGCGGTTCGAATCCGCGCGCCCCGACCAATTTCCTTCTTATTTTCAGCCGATTGCGATTCGACCGATCATGAACCGATCGGTGGGCCGAGTGCAATAACCCGCGAGCGGTCGTGTCAATTGACCCTGCTGGTAAAATATGGGCGCCAAGTCAACCACCCAGACCTTGGGCAAACCTCCTTATTTTGGATAAGTTAATCTGAGCACAGGGAGTCATTAGTAATGGGCAGTGAAGTGCAGTGACGTAATGACCGGGGAGGAAGAGGTCCAAGACAAATGTCATTTGCCCCACCAGCATGGGTAAGTCTCGGCAATCCGAGGGGTTGGAGCTGGGGAACCTTGCTCAGTGCTTTCGGTGGCCTTGTGATCCCATTGACAACTCCTCGTTTATTGCAGGCTTGGACTGAAGTTCGGTAATATTAGGACCGGAGGATCAATGCCGCGGGTGCCGGTACGGCATTTTCTTTTAGGACTTCTCCTTTCGGGCTCCTTAGGTTTGGGCCTGTGGGCCGGAGCCAGCCAGGCTCCCACCTCGAACGCCGCAGCCATTAAGCCCATCAAGGTTGAATATCCCTCGAATGGAGCGATATTCCCCCCCGATTTCACTCCGCCGCTTTTTGTTTGGAGCGACTCAAGTCCCTCCGCCAGGTTCTGGAGAATCAAGATCAAATCTGGCCCCCGGACGCCCGAAATTCAAGCCGAATCGCGCGGTGAGCTGCCGCCCATCGGCCCGATTGACGAGGATTGCGCAAAGGGAGGCGCAGTCCCGCCGCAACTTCCGCCAGACGAGAGGGCTGGGCACTCCTGGAGGCCGGACGCGGCGACGTGGGCGGCAATCAAGCATGGCTCAATCAATCGCCCGGCGGTGGTGACCATCACCGGCTTCACGGACGAGACTTCAACCGAGCCCGTGTCGCGCGGCGACGTTACCGTCGAGACTTCCAGCGACCCCGTGGGCGCGCCGATTTTCTATCGTGACGTTCCCCTGCTTGGCACAACGGAGGCTACCAGGGGCAATATCGCGCCGGTTCCGGCGAACAAAATGCACTTGATCGCCTGGCGGTTGCGCTACGTTTCCGAGCCCAAGAGCCAGCTGATGATGACCGACATTCCGACTTGCATCAACTGTCATTCATTTTCGCGCGACGCGAAATGGATGGGATTGGATGTAGATGGTCCGGCCAACGACAAGGGCCTGTACGGGATCGTGCCAGTGAAAAAGGAGACCTCCATCCAGGATCAGTACGTGATTCGCTGGAACTCATTCGCAAAGAAGGGCGCCAAGCGATTCGGGTTCATGTCGCAGATATCGCCCAACGGCCGGTACATTATCACTTCAACCGAGCCCCCTGGAGGGCAGGTGGGCAGCTTCGAAACCCGGTTTTTCAATGCCCCTTACAATTCTTACGGCTTCAACCAAGTGTTTTACCCGACGCGCGGCATTCTGGCCTGGTACGACCGGGAAACCGGCAAGCTGACGCCTCTTCCCGGCGCCGACGATCCGCGTTACGTGCAAGCCAGCGCTTTTTGGAGTCCGGACGGCAAATGGCTGGTTTTCTCCCGCGCCCCCGCTAAGGACCCGTATTTCGGAGGTCAAAACATAGCGACCTACGCGAATGATCCCAGCGAGACACAAATCCAGTACGACCTGTACCGTATGCCTTTCAACAACGGTGAAGGTGGCACGCCGGAACCCATCGCCGGCGCCTCACAAAACGGGATGAGCAACGATTTCCCGAAGGTTTCGCCCGATGGGCGCTGGGTCGTTTTCGTGGAGAATCACAACGGCCTGCTGATGAGGCCCGACAGCAAGCTTTACATCGTTCCATTCCAAGGCGGCCAGGCGCGGCGCCTGCGCTGCAACATGTCGCCGATGAATTCCTGGCACAGCTTCTCTCCCAATGGCCGGTGGCTCGTCTTTTCTTCCAAAAGCCGTTCGTTGTATACGCAATTGTTCCTGACGCACATTGACCCGGAGGGCCGCGACAGCCCGGCGATTTTGATCGAGAACGCCACCGCAGCCAATCGCGCCGTGAACATTCCGGAGTTCGTCAACGTTCCAGAAAACGGGCTTCAGAAGATCAGCGCGCCCGCCACGGATTATTACCAAATTATCAGCCGGGCCAAGATCCTGGATCAGCAAGGAGATTTCAAGGCCGCCTTACTGGAGTGGCAGAAGGCGGTGGAATACGATCCGAAGGACGGCTTGGCGCGTTTCTATATGGCGGTGGCGCTCGAGCAGCAAGGCCAGCTCGCCCAAGCGCTGGAAGAGTTCCAGAAGTCCGTCGACCTTGATCCCAACGACGCGAGCGCATACTTCTACTACGCTGTCGCCTTGCAGCGTGCCGGCAGGCTGCGCGAGAGCATTGAGACTTACAAAAAGGTCCTCGAAATTCGTCCTTATGACTTGGCAACCGAAAGAAGCTTGGCGGCCGCGCTGATTGAAGCAGGGCGCAACGACGAAGCGGTTGCAGTCCTTCACACGGCGCTCACGCTCGACCCGCAAATCGCCGAAGTGCATCACCTGCTGGGCGCGGTCCTGGCAACCTCCGGCCAGTTGGATGAGGGCATCGGCGAGTTGCAAAAAGCCGTGGCAATCCAGCCGGAAGACTTTCAGTTCCAGTACGATCTTGGCCGCGTCCTTGCGGCGCGGCACAGTTTTGCCGATGCCCTCCCGCACTTTCAGAAAGCCGCGGAGTTATCCGTCCGGGATCCGAAGCAGCAACTTGATAGCCTTCAAATGCTGGCGGGCGTGTACTCCGAGGTGGGACGGTTTCCGGACGCCGTTCGCACCGCCCAGCAAGCCTTGTCTCTCGCCACCCAAGCCGGCGATTCATCTCTTGCGGGTACGCTGCGCGCGAGGATTGACTACTACCAGTCTCAGGAATCCAAGCCGCAATAAGTTCGCGACGGGCAGGGATTCGTCATCGGCTGGTCTAGGCTAGGGCATAACACGTGCACTCTTCCTAGGCCGGAGAGGCTCATTCACTTTCACTAGGCGAATGGGATGGTCTGAAAACTTGAAGTGCGCGCTGGGCAATTCGATCTTGGGCATATGGCAGGTGGTGCGACAGAGAGCCCTCAGCTTCAATAGTGGGCCGTAAATTGCACTGACCTCTTGACCGGAAAGCAAGAGGTCCAAGACAAATGCCATTTGCCCCACCAGCATGAGTAAGTCTCGGCAATCCGAGGGGTTGGAGCTGGGGAACACTGCTCAGCGCCCTCCCCGGGATCCATGGAGGCATGATCATCGCTTATTGCGAGCCTGGACTGAAGTTCGCTAATATTAGGACCGGAGGATTAATGCCGCGGGTCCCGGTACGGCATTTTCTTTTAGGACTTCTCCTTTGGGGCTCCTTAGGTTTGGGCCTGTGGGCCGGAGCCAGCCAAGCTCCCGCCTTGAACGCCGCAGCCATTCAGCCCATCAAGGTTGAATATCCCCCGAATGGAGCGATATTCCCGCCCGACTTCATTCCGCCGCTTTTTGTTTGGAGCGACTCAAGTCCCTCCGCCAGGTTCTGGAGAATCAAGATCGCATTTGGCCGCCGGTCACCTGAAATTCAAGCCCAATCGCGCGGTGAGCTGCCGCCCATCGGCCCGATTGACGAGGATTGCGCGAAGGCAGGCACGGTTTCGCCGCAGCTTCCCGAGGCTTGGCGCGGCGGCCACTCCTGGAGGCCGGACGCGGCAACGTGGGAGGCCATCAAGCATGGCTCAATCAATCGCCCGGCGGTGGTGACCATCACCGGCTTCACGGACGAGACTTCAACCGAGCCCGTGTCGCGCGGTGAGGTCCGCATCGAGACTTCCAGCGACCCCGTGGGCGCCCCGATTTTCTTTCGTGACGTTCCACTAGTTGGCGCCACAGGATCCACGAAGGGCGTCCCTGCGCCGGTGCCCGAAGCCCTGATGCACTTGATCGCCTGGCGGTTGCGCTACGTTTCCGAGCCGCAGAGTCGGCTGATGATGACCAACATTCCGACTTGCATCAACTGCCATTCGTTTTCGCGCGATGGGAAATGGATGGGGCTCGATGTTGACGGCCCGGCAAACGACAAAGGTTTGTATGGGATCGTCCCGGTGGAAAAGAGCACGTCCATCCAGGATAGGGACGTGATTCGCTGGAGTTCCTTCGCCGAGGAAGGGGCCATGCGCTTTGGCTTCATGTCGCAGATTTCGCCCGACGGCCGATACGTTGTCACGTCCATCGAGCCGCCCGGCGGGCAAATGCGCTCCTTCCAATCCCGGTTTTACAGCGCCTCTTACACCTTTTACGGTTTCGGTCAGGTGTTTTACCCGACGCGCGGCATTCTGGGGTGGTATGACCGCGGCACTCATACGCTGAAGCCGCTTCCCGGCGCCGACGATCCGGGGTACGCGCAAGGCAGCGCTTTTTGGAGTCCAGACGGCAAATGGCTCGTTTTCTCGCGCGCCCCCGCCAAGGACTCGTATTACGCGGGCCAGAAAATGGCGACTTACGCGAATGATCCCCTCGAGACTCAGATCAAATACGACCTGTACCGCATCCCTTTCAACAACGGCCAAGGGGGCACACCCGAACGCATTGTGGGTGCTTCACAAAACGGGATGAGCAACGATTTCCCCAAGGTCTCGCCCGATGGGCGCTGGGTGGTCTTCGTGGAGAATAACAACGGTCTGCTGATGAGGCCTGACAGCAAGCTTTATATCGTGCCGTTCCGGGGTGGCAAAGCGCGGCGCTTGGGCTGCAACCTACCTCTGATGAATTCCTGGCATAGCTTTTCTCCCAACGGCCGCTGGCTGGTTTTTTCTTCCAAGGGCTTTTCGCTCTACACCAAACTGTTTCTGACCCATATCGACGCCAAGGGCAACGACAGCCCGGCGATCGTGATTGAGAACGCGACCGCCGCCAACCGCATCTCGAACATTCCGGAATTCGTCAACGTGCCGGAGAACGGGCTTCTCGAGATGCGCGCGCCGGCCACGGATTATTACCAGATCATCAGCCGGGGCCGGATTTTGGGTCAGCAAGGCCATTTGGAAGAGGCCTTGCAGGAGTTGCAGAAGGCGGTCGAATACGATCCGAAGGATGGCATGGCGCACTTCTATATGGCGCTCGCGCTACGCCAGCAGGGCCAGGCTGCGCAGGCGCTGGACCAGTTCCAGATGACCGTCACGCTCGATCCCAATAACGCGCTGGCTAGGTACTACTACGCCGTCGCCCTGAAGCAGGTCGGCAGGCTGCCCGAGAGCATCGCTGCGTTCAAGAAGCTTCTCGAAGTTCGTCCGGATGATTCGGTGGTCGAAAAAGACCTCGGGACCTTGCTGATCGAGGCGGGGCGCAATGACGAGGCGGTCGTCGTGCTTCGCAAGGCAATCCAGGACAATCCGCAATTCGCCGAAGCGTACTACTTTCTGGGCGTTCTCCAGGGGAAATCCGGCCAGTTGGATGAAGCCATCGGGCAGTTGCAAAAGGCCGTGACGCTGAAGCCTGAAACCTACGAGTTCCAGTACATCCTCGGCCGGCTCTTGGCGGCGCGCGGCCGCTTCGCGGACGCACTTCCGCACTTCGAGAAGGCCGTGGAATTGTCGGCCGGCAATCCCGAGCAGCAACTGGACAGCCTCCCAATGCTGGCGGGCGTGTACTCGGAAGTGGGACGGTTTCCGGACGCCGTCCGCACCGCCCGGGAAGCTTTGTCTCTCGCCACCCAAGCCGGCGATTCATCTCTTGCCGATACGTTGCGCGCGAGAATCGGCTACTACCAATCTCAGGAATCCCAGCCGCAATAAGTTCGCGCGGGGCTTCGACGCCGCTGTAAAATACTCCAAAGTGGCTGCGACTCTTCCCCCTAGCCTGGAAACGGCTCATGCGCCTTTACGATGCGAATGCGGTGGTCTGAAAATTTGAAGTGCGCGCCGGGCAATTCGATCTTGGGCATATGGCAGGTGGTGCAGCGATTGGTAGACACGCTGCACTTTTTCGCACCCACCTTCCCACCGCCATGGCACGCCAGGCACTTCGAATCGTAGTCAAGCGGATTGGCGTCCACCTCATGGTGAGGGTCGTGGCAGGCAAGGCATTTGATGCGCGCGTCATCGCCGTCGTAACACTTGCTCATAGTCAGCCGGTAAGGCTGAAAACGCAGATCAGTGATATCAAAACGGCCGGTGGCGGCAACGTCCGAAAAGGTGCGATGACACTGTCCACAGAAATTCGTTACTTGCTCCGTAGACAGCTTGGATAAATCGTTCATCAGGACGAGTGGAGATTCACCCTTAGTCGCCCATTGAACGTGCTTCTCTGCCGACCCGTGACAGCGCTCGCATTGCACGCCGGGCGTCATGACATTTAAAGTAAGCTTCCGCCCATCGGTCGCATTGGTGGCGTGACAACCAAAACACTTGAGCTCCTCGTCGAGTTCCATCAAGTGTCCTGCGGCTTCGAGAAGATCGGCAGGCACGGAACCCTGGGCGCCTATAGTGAGCTCCAGCCCTTTCAGCTTGCGATAATAGCTCACCCGGCTCTGATAGAGTTGGCCATCTTTCTCGAGGATATAGGTTTGTCCAATACCGAAACTGGCGCCCATCACCCAGCGAATGGGCAGGGTCAGTGATTGCTCGCCATCCGTGACGGTATAGAAGCCTTGGCTGCCGCGACGTTCGATGCGATACGTGTATCCTTGGTCCTTGAAGGTGAGGAGAGGATGTGAGGTGAAGGTGGTGCATTCTTCCACAGTTTCGAGCGCGTGGCCCATGGAAGTGGCGGGTTGCCATTTGGCCTCTTCGTGACAGGATGCGCAAACGGGAGCAGGGCGCGAGCTGGCATGCTCGGCAGCAGAGTTAGCGCTGGGGGTCAGGGGCGTACGTGCGGGGCTAAAGCCCGGCGCCGCACTCATAGCGACGGAGAACAGGAAACTGATGATTGGCCAGCGCCAAATCATTGCGGTTTTGAACCTGCGGCCGCGATCCGGCGTTTCAATCTCAAGCACTCGGCGCGTTCCTTCGCCGCACGTTATTTCCGACGTCCATGTAGGCCAAACCTTTCAGGCCGTAGTCCGTAACGCGAGCTAACCTATAATCCCTTTGCCTTCCTCCACTGTGATATATCGGTCGATGGTAAGGCCGGTGAGCCGTTCAACCTTGCCGCTGGGCAGCGGCCATTTCACCTCCACCCAATCAATCTGAGTGCGCGGGCCGATGCCCAGCACCATACGCGGATCGTGGCAGGAGAGATAACCGCCGCCTGCAATCTTCATCGCCGAACGTCTCAGGTCACCGGACTGCCAAGTGAGGATGGCTCCGACGGCATCCGGATTACATGTCTTGCCGATCAGGCGAACACCCAGCCAGTGATTATGTTTGCCAATGTTATTCCGCAGCACTATAGGCGGTCCGTCATTCGGAATGATCAGGGCATCAATGCCTCCGTCATTGTTGAAATCCCCGATGGCCAGGCCGCGCCCCGCGTAGGCCGTCTGAAACACAGGCCCGCTTTGGGCGCTCACGTTTTGATAAGTGTGCTGATAGTCGCGGCCTCCATTGTGGCGCCATAACAGCGGTTTCTCCTTCCACGTAACCATGCCAAAGCGCTCCTCCACCTTATTGTCGGGATGGCCGGTGACGATAAAGAGGTCGATGTTGCCGTCGTTGTCGTAATCAAAGAACTTCACGCCCCAGGCGCTCATGTACCGCACCGTCAACCCGATGCCGTTGGAGATGGATTCGTCCTCGAACGTTTCGTCATGGTTGTTATGGTAGAGGGAAAACATTTCCTCGTCGACGTCGGTCAAGAAGAGGTCCATCCAACCGTCCTGGTCGTAATCGGCGGAGTCCACGCCCATGCCGGAGCGGGCGCGGCCGTCGGCGCTGTATCCGGTTCCGGATTGCAGCCCGATTTCCTCGAACTTGCCGTTGCCGCGGTTGGCAAAAAGAAAATTCGCGACCGTATCGTTGGAAACAAACAGGTCCATCAGCCCGTCGTTGTTAATGTCCGTGGCTACCACGCCCCAGGCGATGCCTTTGACGCTGGCGATGCCCGACGACTCGCTCACGTCGGTGAAGGTCCCATCACCGTTGTTGTGGAACAGATAGTTGGGCATGGGAGAATAGACGGTTGGGATGCAGTAGTAGCGATCTCCGGTTTGGGTGTTGCCGCAGAACCGGTTGTTGGATTTGTGGAAATCGACCGAGCGGCACACAAACAGGTCCAA
>Ga0187781_10004553_pt1 | contig 10327 bp, 8 predicted proteins | sample 0715_SJ02_MP02_2_FD_132447 | JGI IMG/M metagenome (GOLD analysis project Ga0187781, IMG submission 132447) | Tropical peat soil microbial communities from peatlands in Department of Meta, Colombia - 0715_SJ02_MP02_20_MG | ecosystem: Environmental > Terrestrial > Soil > Wetlands > Peat | place...
CGCATGCCGAAATTGTTCTTCGCCTCCAGATACTCAATCAGCTGCTCGGCAAAGTGATGGACGTTGACGACGGCCTCCTGGATGCCGAAGGTGCGCAGGCGAGCAAGGGTGATTTCGAGGAGCGTGCGGCCTTCGAGTTCAACGAGAGCCTTGGGCCGGTCGTCGGTGAGCGGGCGCAGACGCGTGCCCAGGCCTGCGGCAAAAACCATCGCTTTCATGATTTCTGCTTCTCCAGTTCGCGATGATGCAGGATCACGTCCACTCCGCTCGAGCTGCGCAGGTGGCGGGCCAGTTGCTCGGCGAGATAGACAGACCGGTGCTGCCCGCCGGTACAGCCGAACGATACCATCAGATTTTTGAAGCCGCGGCTCTGATAGTTGGCTACGCTTGAATCGACAAGGGCGATGGCGTTCGCCAGGAACTGGCGCACGCTTTCCTGCTGATCGAGAAATTCGATGACGGGTGCGTCCTTGCCGTTAAGCGGCTTGAACTGCTCTTCGCGCCCCGGATTGGGCAGGCTGCGTCCATCGAAAATGAAGCCGCCGCCGTTGCCCGTTTCGTCGGCAGGCAGGCCGCGGTGAAAGGAAAAACTGTTGACCCGCACCGTGAGGCAGCCGGGGGCGGCGGACACTGCCTGTAGTTTCTCCGAGGCGACCATGTTGCGGAAGGCTTCGGTCATGGTCGGCAACGCAACCGGCAACTCCACGTTGTGGAGCAGCCAGCGGAGGTTGCGGAGGGCGTAAGGAACGCTTTGCAGAAAATGCGTTTTGCGCTCGTAGAAGCCGCGGAATCCGTAGGCCCCGAGCGCTTGCAGCACGCGCACATAAACATACGCGTAGTAGTGCTGCATGAACGCCGCCCGGTCCAGGGCAATGAAACTGGCGAGGCTGTCGAGGTAGCGGTCGAGCAATTGCTGGCGGAGCGAGGGCGGCAGATCGGCCTTGGCATCGAACAGCAGAGAGGCAATATCGTATTGCAACGCGCCTTTGCGGCCGCCCTGATAGTCGATGAAGAAGGGATTGCCCTCGACCAGCATGACGTTGCGCGACTGGAAATCGCGGTAGAGGAAATAGTCGCGAGGAGCACTCAGCAGAAACTTGCTGAGGCGGGAGAAATCGTCTTCTAGGCCTTGTTCGTTGAAAGGGATGCCGGCGAAACGAAGAAAGTAGTACTTGAAGTAATTGAGATCCCAGGCGATCGATTGGCGGTCGAAACTGGCGCGCGGATAGCAGACTTTGTAGTTGAGATCGGAAGCGGCCTCAACCTGGAAACGCGGCAGTATGGCGGCAACTTTATTGTAAAACTCGATCACTGGGGCGGCGATTTGCGGGCCCGTGCGGTTGGCTGAGAGGAACTCAAAGAGCGTGGTATCGCCGAGGTCCTGCTCCAGGTAGGCGCCGTGGCTGGGGTCGTCGCCATAGATCTCGGGTACGGGCAAAGCGTGGCGCCGAAAGTGGCGGGAAAACTCAAGAAAGGCCACATTCTCTTCCCGCACGTCGTAGATAACGCCGATGGCGCGTTGTTTCTCCGTCGAGAGGCGAAAGAGCTTGCGCCCGGATCCTCCCAGCTGAGCCTGCAGCGACCGAACCTGGTCGGGTGGAACGCCGAAGCGGCTCTGAAAGAGTGTTCGCAGAATTTCCATGACCGAGCTTGGCCTGTACGGCTCCTCGCGACTTAACGGCAACTGCAAAACCGCGCTGGAGTTAAAGATACATCATCAGGTTGTGCGGGAGGGCTCGATCGAGAGGAGTCGCGCCGCCAGCAGGCGGCCGCGAACCGGGACCCGTGATTCGCTTGGAAGCAAAAAGTCAGGCAATAACGGGTTAACCGGTTGGACCGGCTCCGCGCTCGCCACACGGATCAGAAAAATGGCTTACCCAGCCATTGCACGCTGGGCAATGATCACCGAATGCCGTTCAGGCTGCTTTTTCGGCTGGCCTGCGGCGGCGCACCGTCTGCAGGACAGTCGCGGGAAGTTGCAGAACGCGAACGGTCGGGTTCTTCTTGGTCTTGACGTGGACCGCGATGCCCTCGGCTTCCGGGAAGGGATCGGATACGACTTCAAACTCCTCGCCGTAAAGCCGTACGCGTCCCGAAACTCTATAACCTAGATTTTTGACTCTGTTGCAAATTTCAACAAGGGACGATAATTCCGGCTGGTTCATAGGTGTAATTATAACAATTCCAAGAGAGCTAGAGACGCCAAAGACTGCCAAGGGCAGCGCAGGTGTGGAAAACTTTGAAGTCTCGCTTGCCACATTGTGAACCCGATCTTTCAGTTCCAACATGCAAGAGCGCAGCGGAATTGGCGGGGGCCCAGTCACTCGCGTCTTTTGGGATGAGTGGGCGCCGCTCCTTGGGACATCGCAGCCTAAGGACCGGTGGCAAACGCGTTGCGTTCTGCAGGCACCAGGGCTGCGGCCCTCAGCTGAAAATACTGTTCCTGCACGCTCCTCTGAGCCTGCTGAAGCAGGTCCCAGTCGCGTGCGACGGCGCTGGGGGAAAGCCCGCGGGGAGGAGCATGACGCAACTCGGAGTCAAGCCGTGCCGCTAGCAGTTCCCTGGCCAACGGCAGGCCGTCGCTCGCTTCTACCACTTTCCCGGTGCTGGCTCCGACCCGGAGCAGCTTTCCATCGAAGGCGAGTTGGAGGAATGGCTCGCCCTGACTGTCAAGGCTGAGTTGCGCCCTCGACTGCAACTTTTCCCATAGCTTCGCGGCGTTCAGCCCTTGGCCCAGGGGATCCCACTCCGCTAACAGGCTGTTCAGCTGGCGGCGGTAGATTTTGCGATCCGTTTTTGAAAGAGGCGATTCCAAAGCGCCATCCGGATTCAGAACCAGAGCATCGTGATCGGGCTCGAAGCGTCCGGCCCCGGTTCCTACGTAGACGGCGAATACGCAGCCGGCAAAGATCGGGCTTACGACCGCGCTCGGAACTATATACTTCTTGGACTTCAGAAAGGATTCGACCACACCGTGCACTGGGCTGCTGCGCGGCAGGCTGCCCGGAACCTGCGCAATCACGAAACGCGAGGACTCCAGTTCGGAATGGCGCGCCTCAAGCTTCACCAGCATCTTCGCCATCTGCTTGGGGGTGGTAATGCCGGCATCGGCAATCACGCTGCGATGAAGCGCCTTCGGATAATAGAAGTTGAGGATAGCCTTGGCGAAATCGGCGCAGTTGTGGGTGAGCAAATGAAAATGCGAGCGGTTGGGAGCGTCGTTGAGCCAGCCGATCAGGGCATCGTCCCGCTCCGGAGTGGTCGCGATTTCCAAGCCGTAAATGGTGCGGTCATAGGAAGAACCGACGAGCTGAACCCAGTTGCCGGCAGGTGCTTCCCCGCTGGCGGAGTCGGGGACGATCGACTCGAGATACTTGCGGCGGTACTGGTCGCGCAGGAAGGCGACCATTTTGGCATCGGCGAAAAGCGGCACATCCTCAGGCCGGTCGACCGCATACAGGTAAGGGATGAGCGGGATGGCAAGCCAGTCGTAACTCCCGACTCCGTCGTAGCGGCTCAGGACAATTCCGGTTTCGCCGGGATGACAACGGCGCAACACCGTTGGCGTGTCGGCGCAGACATCCGAGAGGTACACGGCGGCATGCCCGGTGGCGGTGAAAAACCCGAGCTTGCCGTAGGGCTCTTCGAGCAGGAGCGTCGCCGAAGCGCTGGCGCGAGCGGCAGCAACCATAGTCACCGCCAGGGCGCAACCAAGAAGCACCAAGCACCGTAAGAGCTGGTTTCGTCGAGCCATCGTAGGACAGTCGTTCCCCTTCCTATATCTTAGTAACCCCGCCTACACCAGAAGTTGTCGTCATAGGTACCGAAATTAACAACAAAACATTCCTCATTTGTCGGCCAGCAGACTCGTTGGCTGCGCAAAATCATTGAGCACTATGAGACTAGCGCCCTATTAGAAGAGTGTTTAATGAACCACTCCTGGCTGTTCATTTCGCGCCGATTGGTGTAGCCGGGGTCGCGGGCATAGGTGCCATCGGGGTTCATATGCCGCGCTTTCACGACTTCGGAAAGGTAGGTAGCCAGGACTTCATCGCGGATGTAGCGCACCAGCCTCGGATCTTCCAGGGGGAACAACAGTTCCACGCGCCGGTTGAGATTGCGGGGCATCATGTCGGCGCTGCCCAGATAAACCTCTTCCTTGCCGCCATTATGGAAGTAGAAGATGCGGCTGTGTTCGAGAAAACGGCCGACGATGCTGATAACGCGGATGTTTTCGCTGATATTGGGAATGCCCGGCCGCAGGCAGCATATGCCGCGCACCAGCAGGTCCAGTTGCACTCCGGCCTGCGAGGCCTCGTAGAGCAACTGAATGATGCGCCGATCCTGCAGCGCGTTCATCTTCAGGATCATGTGACCGCGAGCACCATTTTTCTGGTGCTCGATTTCACGGCGAATCAACTGTTGTAATTGCTCGCGCAAATTCACCGGGGCGACGAACAGTTTGCGGTACTCGATCTTGGCCGAATAGCCCGTCAGATAGTTGAACAGGTCGGTGCAGTCCTTGCCGATGGCTTCATCGCAGGTAAGCAAACCGATATCGGTATAGAGCTGCGCGGTGACGGTGTTGTAGTTGCCGGTGGACAAGTGCACATAGCGCCGGATGCGGTCCTTTTCTTTTCGAACAACAAGTGCCGCCTTGCAATGCACCTTCAGATTCATCAGGCCATAGACGACGTGCACGCCCTCACGTTCCAGCCGCCTCGCCCACTCGATGTTGCTCTCTTCATCGAAGCGCGCTTTGAGTTCCACGAGCACGGCAACTTGCTTGCCCTGGTCGACGGCATCGAGCAAGGCCTCGACCACCGGCGCATTGCGCCCGACGCGATAGAGCGTGATCTTGATGGCAAGCACGGCCGGATCGCGCGCCGCCTGCTGCAAAAAGCCGACCACCGGCTGAAACGTATCGAAAGGATGGTGCAGCAGGATATCCTCGCGGCGAATGGCGGAAAAAATGTCGTCCACCTCGCCTTCCTCGCTGGGCTGGAGCGCGGCGGGCAGAGTGGCTACAAAGGCTTTGTCCTTGAGGTCGGGCCGGTCGATCGAAAGCAGGTGCTTGAGCCGGCTGAGGGCAAGCGGCCCCTTGACCTTGTAAACATCGCCGCGCTCGATTTCCAGGTTCTTGACCAGAATATCCAGCACCTCCGCGGGCATGGCGTCATTGATTTCCAGGCGTACCACATCCGCGAAACGGCGTTTCGAAATCCCATCCTCCACCGACTCGAGCAAATCGCCAGCTTCGAGCTGCTGAATCGCTGTATCGGCGTCGCGCGTCACGTGGAAGGGATGCGCTTCCAGGATCTCCATGCCCGGAAACAGGGACTGCAGATTGCTCACGATGAGCTGCTCCAACCACACGAAATAGATCGGCTTCAGCGATTTCGTCTTGGACTTCGGTTCCTTGGCGGAGCTTTGCAGGGGCACGAGCTGAGGCAGACTATCGGGAACTTTGACGCGGGCAAAATGCTCGACGCCCTGGAGGTCGCGAATCAGAACCGCGAGATTCAGGCTGAGATTGGAAATATGCGGAAAAGGGCGGCCGGGATCGAAAGCCAGCGGCGTGAGCGTGGGGAAAACAGTTTCCGAGAAGTAACGGTTCGCAAACTCCGCTTGCGCCCCATTAAGCTGCGCGTAGTCGAGGACGTGGATGCCTTCCTTCTTAAGACGCGGCAACAGATGGGAGCGGAGGCAATCCTGCCCGGCCTTGTAGAGTTGTGTGACCCGCTCGCGAATGGCGATGAGTTCGTCCCCGGGCGGCATGCCATCCGGGCCGGATTCGAGCGCCCCGCTCTCCAGCTGACTCTTGAGTCCCGCAACCCGTACCATGAAGAACTCGTCGAGGTTGGAACCCACAATGGAGAGAAACTTCACCCGCTCGAGGAGTGGGTTCTGCTGATCTTGCGCTTCCTCAAGAACTCGCGTCTGGAAACTCAGCAGGCTCAGCTCACGGTTCAGATAAAGGGAGGGATCGTCCAACGGGGGAATGGGAGCCGCCTCATGATGGTTGGTGCCGTTTCGGCTCTTGGGCCTGCGGCGCGCGGCTGAGGACTTCCCTTTTAGCTCGGTCACGGGCATCTATATGAGTGTACTAGCAGTTGAAACGGGCGTCAGCCATGGATTCCGCGTGGATATCCCCCAAAGGATCATGACCTTACAGCCCCTACCGAATTCTACCTCTTGCTCGTTGCGGGAATGTTAATGTCGCCATTGCGTAGTATGCCGATTTCGCGGATGAAGGGATCCACCCGCCGGGAACGTGAAGGATTTCGTGAAGGCCGCGGAGAAAAGCGGGGCGAAATCAGCACAACTTTTGTTTACGAATGCAACCTGTCACGAAAAAGCTCCGTGAATAATTGGGCGCGCCCTTTGTTACGGTTTGGTGGTGACGATCATCACAGCGAACGCAATCGAGAGCACTGATAATTAAATGTGAACCCCCGTTCTCATGATGCTTGCTCGCTCCGGCTGTGGACCATCGCGGTTTCGCCGCTTGTGCGAGATTCCTCCAATAACGCTTCCAACAAAGGAGGTTGCCGATGGAGGCTGGCAAAACGCCGAATGCCGTTCGCAGATCACCAACCTATAAAGTGACCGCATCTTCGCCCGAGGTTCTGCAGTCATATGCAGAAGAAGTGCGCGCGGCGATTGCCCGCCGCGCTTATGAACTGTTTGAAGCCAGCGGCTGCCAGCACGGGCACGACCGCGAAAACTGGTTCCGGGCGGAGACCGAGTTGCTCGCCGACGTGCCCTCGTACCTAACGGAAAGCGGCGACGCGCTCAACCTGCGCCTCACCATCGAGGGATTTAGGAAGAGTGAGATCAAGGTTTGCGTCGAACCTCGGCGGATCGTGCTGGTGGGCAAAAGACGCGTGCCCGCTTCGCTGAAGAAGCGGAGCAGGAGTTCGTATCCGGAGCTGATCCTGAGCGTTGTCGATTTGCCGCTCGACATTAGCCCAAAGAAGGCCGTCATTCAATTCAGACCCAGCATGCTTACGTTTGAGCTTCCCAAGAGCAAGGAAGCCTCTGGTTCCACGGGAACGCAAGCGGCTTAGCCTGCCGACAGTATGGCAGCAGGACCCCAACCCGCAGAGGAGCAGGCTCGAGTGAGCGAAGCGCATCCTTCTGTTATTCAAAGCGGGGAAATTGCCCGCTTGATCGAGGCGCTGGTTCGGCGTGGCTATGATGTGCACGGCCCCACGATGCGCGACGGCGCTATCGTCTACGACCAGGTCGAATCGGCGAACGACCTTCCCAAGGGCTGGACCGACGAACAGGAACCCGGCCATTATCGTCTGCAACGAAGGCAAGATGAAGCTTCGTTTAATTATGTAGTTGGACCACAAAGCCTCAAGAAATACTTTCATCCATCCGAGGTCCGCCTCTTCTCTGCCGAACGCGACAACGGTACGTTCCGCATCCTGAACAACGAGACCGCGCCCAAGCGGCCCTTCGCGTTTTTGGGAGCTCGCGCCTGCGAACTGGAGGCCGTCTCGACACAGGATCGGGTTCTGCTCGAAGACAAGTATGCCGATTCCGCTTACCAGGCGCGGCGCTCCGGGGCATTCATCATCGCGGTTCACTGTACCCGCTCGGCGAAGACTTGTTTTTGCGCCTCGATGGGCACCGGTCCTCGCGCACGCGGGGGCTTCGATCTCGCCCTCACCGAGCTCATGGACGAAGCCGGACATCGCTTCCTCGTCGAATCCGGCAGCCAACGCGGCAACGAGGTTCTCGCTGAGCTGGACTCGGCGGCCGCGTCCGATGGCGAGGTGAGAGCGGCTGAATCCGCTATTGAAGGCGCGGCCCGGCAACAGGTTCGTAGCATCGACACGGCCGGCCTCAAGGAGCTGCTCTATGAGAACTTCGAACATCCGCGATGGGACGACGTGGCGCGGCGATGCCTGACGTGCGCCAATTGCACGATGGTCTGCCCCACGTGTTTTTGCACCACCGTCGAGGACACGACCGACGTCACCGGGGATCTTGCCGAGCGCTGGCGGCGGTGGGATTCCTGTTTCACGCTCGGCTTCTCCTACATTCACGGAGGCAACATTCGCAATTCCACCAAGGCCCGCTACCGCCAATGGATGACGCACAAGCTGGCGTCGTGGCAGGACCAGTTCGGCCGCTCCGGATGCGTGGGCTGCGGCCGCTGCATTACCTGGTGTCCGGCGGGCATCGACATCACCGAAGAAGTGCGGGCAATTCGGGAGGAACGGAGTCATGGAAAATCTTGAGCGGATTATTGCGGAGTGCCCATTTTTTGCCGGCCTCGATCATGCCTACCTTGACCTGATTGTGGGCTGCGCATCGAATGTCCGTTTCGAGGCTGGTGCCTATATGTTTCGCGAAGGCACGCCGGCGGACACGTTTTATTTGATTCGCGAAGGCAAGGTCGCCATCGAAATGTTTGTGCCGCATCGCAAGCCCATCATCGTCGCTACGGTCGGCGAAGGCGAAATCGTCGGCTGGTCCTGGCTGTTGCCTCCGTACGTCTGGAAATTCAACGGCCACGCCCTCCACCAAACGCGAGCCATCGCGCTGGACGGGAAGTGTCTGCGCGGCAAGTGTGAGGAGAATCACGATCTGGGCTACGAAGTCCTCAAGCGCCTGGTTCAGATTGTCGAGCACCGGCTCGACGAAGCTCGTTTCCAACAAATGGATGTTTACGCCGTGCACCGATGACAACCGCAGCCATATCGATGGAACCGATGATGCCCATGGCGCATTTGGTGCGCGAGGTGGTGAAGGAAACTCCCGACACCTTTACGCTTACCCTGCAGCCCGACAACGGCGAGCCTGCGGCTCCGTTTCTGCCCGGGCAATTCAGCATGCTTTGGGTATTCGGCGTGGGCGAGTTGCCCATCTCCATCAGCGGCGATCCCGGCAAGGATGATCGCCTGGTTTATACCGTGCGCTCCGTGGGCCAGGCGACCCATGCCTTTGTCAGCCAGAAGCCCGGTTCGGGCGTCGGGGTGCGTGGTCCGTTTGGGACCGGCTGGCCCGTGGATGTTGCCCGTGGCCGCGATCTGGTGGTGGTGGCCGGCGGGATTGGGTTGGCGCCTTTGCGGCCGGTGATTTATCACGTGCTCTCGCATCGCTCCGAATATGACCGCCTGGTGCTGCTCTACGGCGCGCGCAGCCCCCGCGATCTGCTCTATCGCAAGGAACTCGCTTCCTGGGCGCGCATGCGGGATACGCAGGTGCTCATCACGGTGGACTACGGGGGACTGAGCTGGCGTCATCACGTCGGCGTAGTCACTACTTTGTTTAAGTTCGCGCGGCTGCGCCCGGCGCGTTCCATCGCCATGCTCTGCGGGCCGGAGGTGATGATGCGTTTTGTCGCCCGCGATCTGGAAGCCCACGGACTCACGCGCAGCCAGATTTACCTCTCCATGGAGCGGAACATGAAGTGCGCCCTCGGTTTTTGCGGACACTGCCAGTACGGCCCGCATTTTATCTGCAAGGACGGTCCGGTTTTTACGTATGAGCAGATCGGTCCCATGATGAACAAGTATGAGCTCTGAGAAGACAAATCAGGAACCGAAGGCGCAACGCAAGCGGCGTCCGCGCATTGCCGTATTCAAGTTCGCCTCCTGCGACGGATGCCAGCTGAGCCTGCTCGACGCCGAAGACGATCTGCTGGCGGTGCTCGGAGCGGTGGAAATCGCCTACTTCCCCGAGGCCACGCGCACCATGCTGAAAGGCCCTTACGATATCGGCTTGGTCGAAGGCTCCATCATCACGCACCACGATGCCGGGCGCATCCAGCAGATCCGCCACCAGTGCAAGACGCTGATCACGATTGGCGCCTGCGCGACGGCTGGAGGGATTCAGGCCCTGCGCAACTGGAAAGACGTCGACGAATTCATTCGCGTCGTCTACGCCTCGCCGCAGTACATCAGCACGCTGAAAATGTCGACTCCGATCGCCGAGCATGTTCCGGTCGACTTCGAACTGCGCGGCTGCCCGATCAACAAACTTCAACTGGTGGAGCTGATTTCCGCGACGCTTGCCGGGCGCAAGCCCAATATCCCCACTTACAGCGTGTGCATCGAATGCAAGCGCAAGGCGAATGTGTGCATTGCGGTGGCGCGGGGCGTCGCTTGTCTCGGCCCGGTCACGCAGGCCGGCTGTGGGGCGCTTTGCCCCAGCTACGACCGCGGCTGTTACGGCTGTTATGGGCCCATGGAGACTCCGAACACCGCTTCCCTGACCGAGCAGTTCCGCATTCTCGGCCAGTCGAACGATCAAATCGAGCGCGCCTTCCGCGGTTTCAACGCCTGGGCATGGCAGTTCCGCGAGGCGA
>Ga0187781_10004554_pt1 | contig 10327 bp, 4 predicted proteins | sample 0715_SJ02_MP02_2_FD_132447 | JGI IMG/M metagenome (GOLD analysis project Ga0187781, IMG submission 132447) | Tropical peat soil microbial communities from peatlands in Department of Meta, Colombia - 0715_SJ02_MP02_20_MG | ecosystem: Environmental > Terrestrial > Soil > Wetlands > Peat | place...
CATTCCCTGCCGACTGGTCTTCGAGAAGGGCAATCACTCGATACCCGTCATCGGCGGTTTTCTGCGCGACCAATGCAAAAGACTGTTCCGTTACAGGGCTGGGTAGCGCAGGCTCTGGGTCTTGCAGCACGTTGTAGAATCCCAAGTCAAATCTTGAGTGACACAGGAGTGGGCCCGTTCATGGTTTCGACTGCGCACAAAGATTCCGTACCTGCCGACTATGGCCTTAAGCATGAAATTCTCTCGCCCATGGAGACTCTGGCGCAGTCTGTCTCCACTATGGCGCCGACTACAACGCCGGCGGCAACGATTCCACTGGTGTGTGCCCTTGCGGGCAACGGAACCTGGCTGGCCTACCTGCTGGCCATGGCTGCGATTCTTCTTGTGGCCCTCTGCATTGGGCGCTTCGCGCGCCACTCGGCTTCTCCCGGATCTTTGTACACCTACGCGTCCGGAGTCTTGCCGCCCTGGTTGTCGGCAACGGTGGCATGGAGCCTGTTGTTGGCCTACGTAGCCACCGGAGCCAGCGTGATCGGCGGTTTTTATCACTACGCGAACCTGTTGCTGCGCGATGCCACGGGGCACGTTATCTCCACCGTGCTGCTGGCTTTGCTGGGTACAGGAGTATCCATCTGGATTGCGTACCGAGACGTAAAGATTTCCGCGCGCCTCATGCTCTGGATCGAAGCCACCTCCGTTACTGTGATCGTGGTCGTAGTTGCGCTCCTGCTGATCCGCCATGGATGGCATTGGGACTGGGATGAACTCCATTTGCGAGGCATGACGGGGAGCGGACTCCGTTTGGGCCTGGTGCTGGCTCTGTTCAGTTTTGTCGGCTTCGAAAGTGCGACCACACTCGGAGCGGAAGCTCGAAATCCGCTGCGTACGATTCCGCGCGCCGTGATTCAAAGCTCGATGCTTGCCGGAGCTTTCTTTACGGTGTGCGCCTATGCGGAGGTGCTGGGATTCCACGGGGTAGGACAGGATCTGGGAGCGAGCCAGGCCCCGATGCACGTCCTTGCTGGGGCGGGCGGAGTGCCGGTGCTGGGACAGCTGATTGATATCGGTGTGCTGGTGAGCATGTTTGCCGGTACGCTGGCCTGCATCACCGCTGCGGCGCGTGTGCTGCTGCTCATGGCGCACGACGGCCTGGCACATGGGGCATTGCGAACGACTCACAGGCGCAACCAGACTCCGAGTCGCGCCGTCGTCATTACCGGCATCGCCGCCGTGCTGCCGGTCGTGGTTCTTGCGGTTCGGGGCGCAAGCGGACTGGATGTTTACGGCTGGATGGGCGCTCTGGCGACCTACGGCTTCATCGTGGCCTATGCGCTGGCATGTGCGGCATTGCCGCGCTATCTGCGCCAGGTCGGCGCATTCCGCCCTGGGGCACAGCTGGTTCCAGTTCTGGCCGCGCTAGCGATGCTTTTAGCCCTGGTCGGCAATCTCTATCCGGTACCCGAGGGACCGTACGGGAAGCTCCCATATATCTATCTCGTCTACCTAGCGGCGGGATTGGGCTGGTTCCTGTTGCGGGCGCGCAGCCGGGGCCAAGCGCTGGCGCAGGAGTAGCCGGCCGGATATAAAAATTACTGATTTCAGCCAAAAGAAATTTCATTGCTTTCGGTCTTTCTTCTTTCCCGAAATTGGCGTACATTGGCGGCAACATTTCCAGCCAGGTGGCGGAGCAAACCAGCTCCGCGTGCGGAGCAAACCAGCTCCAGCAACCATGTCGTAGAAAACTGAATGTGCATCTCTGCGTATCATGCAGCTCCGGAATTGTGTTTCCTAACGGACCCTGACGAGGACACGACCATGGCGAACAAAATGAAAGTTGGCATTCTTCTCCTGACAGCAATCGTATCTGCGTTCTTCTGTTTCTGTGTTTGCGCCGCAGCCCAGCAGACCCTGGGTGGCATTACCGGCACGGTCGCTGACAAGAGCGGCGTGCTGCCCGACACGACGGTCACGATCGTCGGTGACCAGACCAAGCTGACGCGCACGCAAAAAACCAACGGGAGTGGTGCGTACGACTTTGTGAATCTGCCCATCGGTACCTACACCGTCACTGTTGCTCACGAGGGATTTGAAACCCAAAAGCTGCCTTCGATTCTGGTGCAGGCCAATCGAACTGTGACTTTGAACGTTACCCTGAAGGTCGGCAAGGTGGGCACAACCATTGAAGTCCAGGCCGCGCCGGCCATGAACGCGGTGGACACCACAAACGGCTACGTGCTGGAGGAGGTGCAAATCCAGGAGGTGCCGCTGTCGACGGGCAGTTTCACGGAGCTGGCCATTCTTTCTCCCGGGGTCAGTGCGGAACTGGGGGGCGGGACCGGCGCCAATAGCGGTCTGGGAAACCAGCCGATCTGGGCCAATGGCCAGCGCGACACCAGCAACAGCTTTCTAATGAACGGCGTTGATGCCAGCAACTTGTTTAACGGGAAGAGCACCAGCCAGGTTGCCTCCGCACGAATCGTCAACAATACCGGCGTGGCCAACGCAGCCAGCACGAGCGCCGCTCCCATTCAGAGCACCGCCTCAGTATACCTGGCGGTCGGCCAGGCGTTGCCGACGCCCGCTCCCGAGACCGTGCAGGAACTGCGCGTGAACGCCTCCATGTACGATGCACAGCAAGGCTCGACCAGCGGGGCCCACATTGACATGAGCACCGCCTCGGGCACGAACACGATCCACGGCGAAGCCTACATTCACCGGGGAACGGATTGGTTGAATGCGGCGCCGTTCTTTAACAAGCAGGATCCGAACCTTCCGGCGAACGACAAGGTCCCGCAGTTGCATCGCTATATCGCCGGTGGCACGCTGGGCGGAGCCTTGGTCAAGAACAAATTGTTCGGCTACCTTGCCTATCAGCACCTGCATTCTTCCGATCAGGAAATCGGATTGTCGCGGATGCTGGTGCCGAATGGGGCGACCGCGGCGGATGCCTTCAGCCCGGCCAATTGCGGCGCCGACCGGAATACCGCACAACTGACCAACTGCCTGGTGAACATCGCGAATACCAACTTCTTCAGTGCCATTACCCCCAGCCAGGTCAGCCCCATCGCCCTGAGCTTGTTCCAGTACAAGCTGCCCAACGGTCAATACATGATCCCGTGGGCGGATGGCCAGATTCCCACTCCGAGCTTTCCCGAGAACGCCATCAGTCCGGGCACGGCGTATTTCCTTTCCGATCAGGCGGTGGCGAATCTGGATTGGAACCGGAATATCAAGCACACGCTGTCGGCCAAGTACTACTACCAACATGATCCCACGATAGCGCCCTACGCCTATTCGAACGTTGCCGGATTCTCGCAGCAACTGGATGCGGGCAGCCAGGTCGCTTCCATCACCAACAGCCAGACATTTACTCCACGCTTCAGCGTCACGGAAGTTCTCGGCATCCTGCGGGAGAAGGCGTACAGCACGATCGGTCAGCCCTTCACACCGCAACAGCTGGGCATCAATACCTTTGGGTCGACATATTTTCCCGGCATCACCATTGTGGATCCGCTCGGACTGAATGGGCCTGCCAACATTGGGGGGATTGCGAACTTGCAGTTCCTGACGATTGGGCAAGGGGCTGCTTCGCAGGGACCCTTCACCGGAGTGTTCCAGAACCGGATCATGCCTTCGGCCAATGCCATCTGGATCCGCGGCCGTCACACCCTCACCTTTGGCGGAAGCTATGCCTACACTCAACTCAATGCTCGCGATGAACGAACCAACCAGGGCATTATTTCGACAGCGGACTTTTCCCAGTTTCTGCAGGGAATCGTGAACGTCAACGATGACTTCACCACCACCAAGTTTTTGCAGGGGAACGCTACCCGCTATTACCGTGCCGGACAAGCAGGCTCTTACATTCAGGACAAATTTCAGTTCCGCTCCAATCTCAGTCTGACCGCGGGACTGCGCTTCGACTGGAACGGAGGTTTGACGGAGAAGTACGGGCGGATTTTCAACTTCGATCCCTCTCTCTATTGCTACACGGGGGATCAATCCTGCAATGGCGGCCCTCCGGACACGATCGTGTCCAATGGCTTCATCATCGCCGGCAATAACAAGTTGTTCCCCACTCAGGGTGTCAGCAACACGACTCTCACCGGTCGCCAGTGGGGACTTGCGCCGCGGCTGGGCGCAGCGTGGAGCCCGCGGCGATTTAACGACAAGGTTGTCATTCGCACGGGCATGGGCATGTACTACGACCGCGGCGAACTGTATACGTATCTCTCACCGGGTTACGCCGAGGGAGTCATCAATGGCGGCCCGTTTGGGGTGAACCAGACTCCACCGTACGTGAATGCGCAGGCGTGCGTTCCAACTTCTTACTACGAGGGATTCATTCCGACGTGCCCGTCTCCGACTTACTCGCTGGCCAACCCCTGGGGTCCGACGCTTGGCCCACCCCCCAGCGGCAATCCCGCGGATATCACGCAGTACTTGCCCAACGAGCAGGCGATCGTCAACGGCACGCAGCTGTTTTCATTTGCTACCTACAATCGGGCGAACAAGCTGCCCTACACGATCAACGAAACCCTCGACGTTCAGTGGCAGCCGCGCAACGACTTGATGTTCGACGTCGGCTACGTGGGCAATGTCGGACGGCATGGCGTCATCCCCATCCCGTTTAATCAGCCCGGAATTGCCTCGCCCACCAACATCATCCACCCGAATTCGTTGTATCCGCAGTCGTATACCTACGGCTATACGGTGGAGGGGCCGGCGGGCTGCAACCCCGGCGTGACCTGCGTCCCACTTAACCTGACGACAGGCCAGCCTTGTCCGACGGTTACGAATACCTGTTTCCTGGCGAACTATGAAGGCGGCAACGTGGACCTGCGGGTTCCCTACATCGGGTACTCGGCAGAATCGGAAAGCTACAAGGCCGTCGGGGTGTCTGCCTACAACGCCCTGCAGACGCACGTGGAAAAACGCATGAGCCATGGCTTGCGGGTTGGGTTTTCCTACACCTATTCCCACGCGCTTGACGAGCAAAGCGCCATGGGCCTGTTCTTCAACGGCAACAACCCGCTGGATCTACGCTCGGCGTACGGTTCGTCAGACTTCGATCGCACGCACATTTTCAATTTCAGCTATACGTACGAGTTGCCGAAGTTCTTCAGCGCTTCCTCGCTCAAAGGAAAGATCGCAGACGGATGGGCGATTTCGGGCAGCGGGGTGTTCCAGAGCGGGCAGCCATACAGCATCATCGACTACACGGGCGCGGTGGGCAGCATCTTCTTCAGCGTTTACGACGGCATCACCAATCCGATCGTTCCGCTTGCTCCCGGCTGCACGGCGAAGAGCGCCGTCACCGGATCTTCGGGTGCGTTCTCCAATCCCGATGACCCTAAGTCTTACGCTCTCTACAACAATTGCTTCACCCTGCCTCTGCTCCAGCCGGGCGATCTCGGCGGCGCGATTCCGCCGAACGACCTTTATGAGACGAATTTCTCGACTGGCCAGCGCAACATCTTTCGCCAGGCGTGGCAAAAGAGCCTCCAGGTTTCCTTGGGGAAGGTCACACAAATCAGCGAACGCTATTCGCTGAAGTATAGCCTCGACATTTTCAACGTTACCAATACCGCGAGCTTCGACGTTCCCCTGGATGACGTTTCCCAGAACCAGTACTACAACCAGTTCCCGGTTTTGGGAACTGCTCCCATGCCTTCCACAACGTGTCCGCAGCCGACCGGCACGCAGAACACGGGCTTTTATAACTGTCCCGCAGGCCTGGGAGTGGTGAACAAGACGATTGGCGGCCCACGCCAGATCCAGATGACTCTGCGGCTTGTCTTCTGAGTCTGGAGCGGTGCGGCCGCTCGTCCGGGCGCGCGCATTGAAATCGGATCGGCGAATACGGACGGACTCCAGAGCCCGCAAACACCTGTTTTCGGGCGGATACTGACGCTATTAGAGTCTCGATGCGAACTCGAATCAGCCCGACGGCCTAGGGGCGGACGCCTTCATTCTGCCGCTAGGCCGCGAGGTGGCAGAAAGATAGTAACCCACAACGAGAACGATCCAGCTTGCCGTTATAGAAGGGGCAACGGATTCGCAGGATGCAACCGTTGGCCCGATGCCTCTGTCACAAACCCCGCCCCTGCGTTGGTCCCGTGGTCTGGAGTGCTCCCTTGACACGGTCGGTGTTGAGGGCGTCAAATGCGGCGTTGCACGGGTTTCACTGCGCGGTTGTCCGCACCGCGCTCCCCCGCATCCCAGTAGCCGTTGTCACGACGGGCCACAGCAGAATATAGGTTTGGTTCAGAATTCGGCTTGAAAGGGACATCAACGATGAACCCACCCACCGTTTCACCCGAATGGAAAACGATAGAGCCAGGTGTACGCGTGCTCAGATTATGGGATTCGATAGGCCCACTGCAACCCCAGGTTGCCATCCTGCAGCTGAGCAGCGAAAAATATAAGGAACTCCGGAAGAACGTGAAGGCTTTCCTGGACAGCCGTAATATCTTCTTCGAGTCGGTACGTCCCGGCGCAAAACTCACCCAGATGTTGAAGCCTTCCAAAAAATACGCGGGCGAATGGACCGTTGCGGGTATCCACCGCGAAAGTGTGGCCCGCTGTGCTTCGTATCCGTCGGCGGCTTGAACGGGTCGGCGGCAACTCGAAGAGCGGTGTCGCGATCAAACAAGGGAGTGCGAAAGAAATCTGCGCGATATGCGCGGCCTTAGTTCGAAGGAAACGCCAGCCGACGCTGCAAGTCTTCCAGGCGTGTATCGGGACGCAACGGGTCCAGCGCGGGACTGACTTTGATCCACTTCAAGTACGGATCTCGCTCTCGATAGCCTTCTTCCAGCCAGGTAAACGCCTGATCTTTTTCGCCTAATGCGCCATAGAGAACTCCCAAGAAGTACGGCGGAACATGACGTTGACGAGAGGTGGCCTGCAAATCGCGCAGCAGATCGCGAGCTTTCCCCTTTTCGCCGGTTCCCGCATAGGCCCTTCCCAGGCAGAGGGCGCGGTCCGGATCCTGCTCCGAGAGCTTCATTGCCGTCTGGCACTCAGAAATTGCTGCAGGGTACATCCGTTTTTCAAGATACGCTGAGCCCAAACAGTCGTGCGGGTTGGCAGCATTCGAATCGATGTCCAGCGCCTTCTTGCACTGCTCGACAGCTTGATCGTTCTTTCGGGCGAAATAAGCGACCCAGCCCGCGCTTGTATTGATGGGAACCGAGAGAGGATCGAGTTCCTGCGCCATACCGATCTCATCCCCAGCTTCGTTTGTCCGGCCGAGCGAAGAAAGGAAAATGGAGTAGGCCTGATGGGCTTCCGCGTAGCTCGGATTCAGCTTGAGGGCCCACTTGAATTGTTGCTCGGCCTCTATCCAGTTCCAATCGGAATACTCGATCCCTGCCAGCGCGAGGTGCGCCTCCGGCAGTGTGTTGTCAAGCGCCAGGGCCTTTTGCACGTAATCATTCGCCTTGGCCATGGCAACTCTTGGCGGGAGCGAATATGTCGCCCGGTAGTAGTCGGCCAGCCCGATGTAAGCCGGAGGATATTTTGGATCTATCTTGATTGCCTCCTCGAAGCACTCACGGGCCTTCTCCAGTTCGGGACCGGTGAGGCGGCTCCAATGAAAACGACCCCGCAAATAGGCCTCATGCGCTTGCGCGTTGACCGAGAGATCTTTCTTCAGAGCCTCCTGCTCGTCAGGCAGAAGCTCCACCGCCAAAGCTTTCGCGATGCTCAAAGCCACCGCGTTTTGCACGGTCAGAACGTCAGCGACCTGGCGATCATAAGTCGAACTCCAGAGCTGCGTTTGGTCGTTCACATGAATCAGCTCAGCCGTGATGTGCAACCGATCCCCGACCTGCCATGAACTGCCCTCCAGAATGTAGTCAACCCGCAATTCCTTCCCGACTTGTGCGATGGCTTTGTCTGTGTTCTTGTAGCGCATAACCGAAGTGCGCGCGATGACGCCAAGTTGCTTCGGGCTCAGGTGCCCAAGTTGCGCAATCATTTCCTCGGTGAGACCCTCGCCAAAATAATCCTGTGCCGAATCGCCGCTATGATTTTCAAACGGAAGCACAGCCAGCATCACCCTGCTTCGTGGCCTGCGAGCAACGGAGTAGTGTTGCCAAGCCAATACACCTCCCATTGCAACCGTGGCAATTAGGATTCCAGCTAGAGCGACCAATCGCGCGCGCGACCGCCTTTCGCTTGGTTGCTTAGCGGGCTCGGTCGGTGGCTGGGTCAGTCGACGCATGTCCACCGCCACTTCCTTGGCTGACTGGTAACGTTTCGCGGGATCCTTCTCCAGGCACTTGTCGATAATTCGATCCAGTCCCTGAGATCCTTGGCGGTTCAGCTTGGTGGGCGGAACTGGCGATCGCCGCAAAATCGCACCAATCAGTTGTGGGTTTTCCACGTCGGCGAACGGACGCTCACCCGTCGCCATTTCGTAGAGAACTGTTCCGGCGGCGTAGATGTCGGTCCGGGCGTCGATTTCCTCGTCCAGCAACTGTTCCGGCGCCATGTAGGGCAGCGTTCCCGCCATGGCGTGCATATCGCTGAGGCTTTCCGTGGTCGCGGTCGGAGTGACCGAAGTGCGCAATTTCGCCAGACCAAAGTCGAGTATTTTGAGGCGTCCGTCCCCGGTGACGCGCAGATTGCTCGGCTTCAAATCGCGGTGAATGATGCCGCATTCGTGAGCCGCAGCCAAGCCGTCTGCAAGCTGTGCTCCCAGAGCAATCAATTCCTTTTCCGTCAAGGACCGCTTGGCGATCTTTTCGCTGAGGGTGATTCCGGGGATGTATTCCATCACCAGAAAATCCAAGCCTTGCTGGGTATCGAAATCGTGAATAGTCGCGATGTTCGGATGGTTCAGTTTGGAAAGGGCCAGTGCCTCTTTGCGGAAACGCCTGCGAGCCGATTCGTCGTGCAGGACGCCAGGTGGAAGCACTTTGATCGCCACGTCGCGGTCCAGGTGTTCGTCGTGGGCGCGATACACCTCGCCCATTCCGCCAGCACCGATCTTGTCACGGATGCGATAGTGGCTCAGAGTCTGGCCCACGACCACATCCTGACCGATCGCGTGGCTCCCCATTGGAGAAGAACTCCTTTCTCCATCCACTTAGGCAAATCGTAGGCTCGACTCCCGGGCAAGTCAAATGTGTGTGGGAGTTTTGGGGTTAGCTACTTGCCGGGAAAAAGTGTCCCAAACAAGCGGCTGTCGCGGGCGGCGGAGCGCAGACGGGCGTGCGAAGCGGCACCGCGCGTCCACAGGCCTGCCGGCAGGCATTTTCGAAGTGGGCGGTGGGTGTCTTCCCATCGCTACCCCTCCGGTCTATGCATTCTGCACACAGTTGCCTGTGATGGCCGTCACAGCCACTCAGGACGAGTGGCCCTTAACATTCGAGGTTGCCGATCCGATGCCGAGCTCCGCGTCCCTGGCACAATCGGTGTTCTATCCCGGTGCTGAACGGGAATTGCTTTCCCGTCTCTTCGATCAGTGACGGACGGCCGCGATTGCGGATTTATCGCGATTGCGAAGGACTGCTTGCGACAAGCTGGCCGCTCGAGGCCGAGTTACCGCAACTTCCCGGCAAACTGGGAGTTTGCGAACTATCTTCGCCGCTGGAATGTTCGCCGGCAAGCTTTTCGGCGACGGAAAAAATCTTGCTATGAGCGCGATCATTGGGATTCGAAGGGAAGACAAGAACAAGTGGGAACGCCGCGTGCCTCTGGTTCCGACTGATATATCCGACCTGCAGACGAAGCGAGGGGTGCGGGTTCTGGTCCAGCCCTCCAGTGTACGTATCTGCACGGATGATGAGTACCGGTCCGCTGCCGTCGAGGTGAACGAGAATCTTTGCCCTGCGTCGGTCATCCTGGCGATAAAGGAAATACCCGCACACCTGCTATTGCCCGGCAAGACTTACGTCTTCTTCGCGCACGTGGTGAAGGGGCAACCGCACAACATGCCCATGCTCCGGCGGTTGATGGAACTGGGCTGTTCCCTGGTGGACTACGAAAAAATCACCGATGAGCAAAAGAGAAGGCTGATTTTCTTCGGCCTGCACGCCGGCTATGCCGGAATGCTCGAGACCCTGCGTGCACTCGGGCAACGCCTGGCTGTGTCTGGAGTGTCAACCCCGCTTGCCCAGGTGCGTCCGGCTTTCGAGTATCGGGACCTGGCTGAGGCAAAAGCACACATTACCGCGCTGGGCGACGAAATGGGGCATCAGGCGGGAGCGCGCCCGTTGATCTTTGGCTTTTCGGGCTATGGCAATGTATCGACGGGGGCGCAGGAAGTGTTCGACTGTCTTAACCCTGTCGAGGTGGCGGTCGCGGATCTGAGTAC
>Ga0187781_10004555_pt1 | contig 10326 bp, 12 predicted proteins | sample 0715_SJ02_MP02_2_FD_132447 | JGI IMG/M metagenome (GOLD analysis project Ga0187781, IMG submission 132447) | Tropical peat soil microbial communities from peatlands in Department of Meta, Colombia - 0715_SJ02_MP02_20_MG | ecosystem: Environmental > Terrestrial > Soil > Wetlands > Peat | place...
ACGGGCGTGAAACTCGCCAATCCCGAGCTTGACGTTTGGATCGTGACCGGCGACGGCGACGGACTGTCAATCGGCGGCAATCACATGCTGCATCTGCTGAGGCGTAACCTCGATTGCCAAGTGCTGTTGTTCAACAACGAAATCTACGGCCTGACCAAGGGGCAATACTCGCCGACCAGCCGCTTCGGCACCCGCTCGCCATCGACGCCGTTCGGATCGGTCGACCGGCCGATCAAACCCGGTGCGTTCGCGCTCGGTGCCGGCGCGCGCTTCGTCGCGCGCTCCTACGACCTGGCGCAAAGCAAGACGCCGGACATCTTGGCGCGCGCGCATGCGCACAATGGCACAAGCTTTGTCGAAATCTATCAGAACTGCATTGTCTATAACGACGGAGCGTTCGAGAAGTTCGCCGGCAAGAAAGCGGCGCCTGATGCGCAGTTGTGGCTCGAAGCAGGTAAGCCAATGTTGTTTGCCAACGGCACGAAAGGATTGCGACTCAACAAGAAGAGTTTGAGACTTGAGGTCGTGTCGGCGACCGACGAAGATTTCGCTGCAGCGGACATCCTCGTGCATGACGAGAAAAACAAGCTGTTGGCTCAGCTTCTGATCGATATGCCGTTCGGCGATTTTCCCGTGGCGCTTGGCGTTATCTATTGCGATCCAGCGCCGACATTCGATAGCGTTGTGGTCGATCAGAACCGCAACGCTGCGGCCGGAAAGAAGCGCGACCTTAATGCGCTACTGCGCAAGGGCGATACATGGCTTGTCGAGACCGAAGGGGCTGCGTCTGCGGCGGCGCTACAATAAATCGACATCGACCGAGAGATTGCCAGTGGGGCATGCCGTCATTCCGACAAACGTGAATTCCTCACACTTGCCAACCCGCCCGTGAGCGGGGCTTTGTCGGAATAGCCTTTGTTGTTGCAGAAACTTCCGATTACTCTTAATCAGCGGGTCCAAGGTTCGAGACCTTGTGCGCCCACCAATCATTTCAAATGATTAGCCAAGGGGCGGGGGCTCTTCCAGCAGGCCTGCCCTCGTGTCCAAAGATCATGGCTGAAACAAACGAATAACTCGACAACGGCATATCGCGGCTGGGGTATTCGGAAATCGCGGCCGGGTCATTCGAGGACGTCGGCGCATGCGCGCAAAGCCGCCGCGTTCTTTGAACGTTGGATTCTCTTGCGCGTGACGGCGCGGTTCCTGCCGAGGCGACTTGGAGCCGCTCTTGGTCGGGCAGGATAACCCTCTTCTCGAGGATATTTCGCGTCAGTTGTTCGAGGAAGTTCGTCAATTGCCTTGCACTAATGCGCCGCACGTTCGGCGTCGCCGCACGATGGCGGCAATGACGGCGCAACAAGGGAGGGTGCGACGGCGGCGCGGCGTGCACGGGGTTCCGACGATTGAATGTTGGTGATGCCGCCTGCACGAATGCCTATCCGTTCGGAGTCCCATGCCTCATACTCGACCTCATTTGGAGCGTCGCATGGCTACCCGCCGGCTTGGCATCGTGATGTATGGAGTCACCGGACGCATGATGGGGGACGGCGTCATAGACCTCCCCGGCATCGGCGCCATGATCGAGAAGGCGGGCTACCGCGGCTGCGTCGAGGTGGAAATCTTCTCGGTCGCCGATTGGTGGAAGCGGCCCGGCGAGGAAGTGCTGCGAGTCTGCATCGAGCGCTTCGACCGCTGCAGAGCGTGCGGCTAGAGCAATATCGGGAAAAGTGGAAAGCCGGTTTTCCGACCAGAACATCTTCAAACGAATAATCAGGAGCCGGCAGGTCATGCCGAGTAACGCGCCAAAAACCACCAGATTTTCCAGGACCATTACGACCATCGCGGACGTCGCGGCGCTGGAGCAAGCGCCCTATGACGAGCTCATACCGGCCCGCAATCTCTTCCAGCTGTTCGAGGCGACCGCGGGGCTGCATCCCGAGCGCCCGGCGCTCACGGTCATGCCGGCCGGTGATCCCGATCAGAGCGCCGCTACGCTGACGCACAAGGAGCTGCTCGATGCGATAGCCCGCGCGGCCAATCTTTTTCGGTCGCTCGGCATATCAACCTCTGCTGGCGCAATCGTCTTCCTCTGTCCGGCGCTGCCCGCGCTTCATCCGGCGCTGCTCGGCGCGCAAGTCGCCGGTGTCGCCAGCACGATCAACTTCCTGCTCAACGCCGACGCCATCGCCGACCTTCTGATCGCCGAGCAGGCGACCGTCCTGGTCATTCCGGCCGAAGCCGCCGACGCCGGTGTCTGGCAAAAAGCCCTTGCGGTCATCGACCGCGTGCCGTCGCTGCAACGCATTCTGGTCATCGGCGGCAAGGCCGACCATGGCCGCGCCTTCGCAAGTTTCGAGGAAAGCGCGGCCGCGCAGCGAGACACGCTCGACTTTGCGCTGACGGCCGATCGCGACACCGTATGCGCGCTGTTTCATACCGGCGGCACGACTGGGCGCCCGAAGCTCGTGCGCCTGACGCACGGCAATCAGATCCATGCCGCGTGGAGCTTTGCGCAGGTGCACGGGCTCGACGAACGCGACACGGCCATCAACGGCTTTCCGCTGTTTCACGTTGGCGGCACCGTGACGGCGGGATTATCGATCCTGGCGGCCGGGGGCCATATGATCATTCCGTCGCCGCTGAGCTTGCGGCTTCCGTCTGTGATTCAAAACTACTGGCGGATCGTCGAGCGGTTCGGGGTGACGATCGTTAGCGGCGTGCCCACGTCCATCGCGGCGCTCGCCGAGGTGCCGATCGGAAATAGCAATGTCGGCTCCGTACGGATGGCGCTCACCGGCGGCGCGGTATTGCCCAAGGCTGTCGGCGAGCGGTTCGAGAAGCGCACCGGCATTCGGCTTTTCGAGACCTACGGCATGACCGAGACGGCGGCGGCCATCGCATTCAATCCCGGGCGCGGCGAACCGCTTGCGGGCAGCGTCGGTTTGCGGGCGCCTTTCGCGCAGACCCTGATCGCCGCGTTCGGCAGCGAGGACAAGAGCCCCGAGGCGTGCGCTCCGCTCGAGAGCGGCTTGGTGCTGGTGCGCGGCCCGCAGGTATTTCCGGGCTATGTCGATCCGAAACATAACCAAGGTGTGCTGACCGAGGCCGGCTGGCTCATCACCGGCGACATCGGCTACCTGACCGCAGACGAAAGACTGGTCCTGACCGGCCGGGCCAAGGACCTGATCGTTCGCAGCGGACACAATATCGATCCGGCGGCGATCGAAGATGTCGCCAACGATTTTCCCGGCGTGCAAATCAGTTCAGCCGTCGGCATGCCCGATCAATATGCCGGCGAGGTGCCGATCCTGTTCGTCGTCACGGCGCCCGGACAGGTCGTCGACCTGGGCGCGCTGCAGGCCCATCTCGAGCGCAACATCATGGAGCCGCCGGCCAAGCCCAAGCGCGTCGTGGTGCTGCCGGCGCTGCCGGTCACCGCCGTCGGCAAGATCTTCAAACCGGCATTGCGCGACCTCGCCATTGAGGAGAAGGCCAAACTGGAAATCGAGCGTGTGTTCGGCGCCGCAACCGCCTCCTCGATCAGCGTCGACCAAGACGAAAGATTGAACACGCGCGTTCGCATCGTGGTCGACACCGACGACAACGCGCGGCTCGGCGAGCTCGCGGACAGCCTCGCTTCGTTGCCGCAGACCTATTTGGTTGAGGGCCGGGCACGCTGAAAGCCACGCACGATGACAGATGAGGTATCTTGGAGCGCGCGGATGGCACCGCCATCGTCGTCCTGAACCGACTGAATGCCGTCGATGCCCTTTCGACAAACGTGATGCGGGCTTTGGGCGGCGTGCTCGACCGGATCGAGGCCGACGCGAGCGTGTGCGCTGTTGTCATCACCGCACAGGGCGGGGCGTTTTTCGGCCGGCGGCGATTTGCTCGAGTTTGAGGGCCTGCTGCACAGCGACCCGCAGAGGCATGCTGAGCGCGCCGAACCCGACGATGGTGAAAAGCGGCCCCTCATCCGAGCGAGTGTGGCGACCTATACCTGCGTTTAGGATCGCTACGCGCTCGTGCAATAGAGTTGGCAGGCGCATTTACCATAACCTGCTGTTGGTACGGTCGTGCCGCGGGCGCGTGGCCGTAAGCAGCTGAGGTTTGACGAGATGCATCAATGGAACCAACTGCATCCGGAATGGGGCATCCTCGTTCCGCCGCGCAGCTTTGCCCGCACCGTTCGCATCCTCATGATCGCGGGAGCAGTGGGTATCACGGCTGGCGCGGGCGTCATGTCGTCGCTGGCCGAGCGACCGTCTGAACAGCCGGCCATTGTGGCGCAGGCTTTGGTGCAGCCGGTCCAGCAGCCCGCCGCAAAGCCAGTGAATACTCAGGCGAAAGCCCCAAGGACTGCTGAAATCAAGACAACGCCCGCGCCGGCGGCGCGAACTGGGCCCGTGTCCGCTTCTGCAGCCACTCAAAATCAGAAGAAAGCGAACAAGAAGCATCCGGGGCCGCACTATGCGGCGCGTGGTCGGGAGTTCACCTCCCTGATGGACGACTGGTATCACGCCGTCGGGCTTTAGAGGCCGCGCTCAACCGAAAACCGGACCATGTTCCGCAAGACCGGTGCCGGTTTCGCGAACAAGATCATCCGACCAAATCGGCGTAGCCTGCGCGCCGCGCGGCGATTACCGCCAACGTAAAGCGCGCGTCCGCCGACGAAAATCGACGGCCGAACGCGCCCTGCAGTTTTCGGGGAATGTTCCTCAGACGCCGTCAGAAGACAAACGCGAGCGCCACGACGGCGAGCACGCCAAAACCTAAAATGGCGAGCCCGAACGGATCGTACGCGGGAATCTTAAACATCGTGGCCCCTCACACCTTGGCAACGGTTACACATTCATTCGGCGTCAGCGAATCGCCGGCAGCTTGCCGCTCACCGCGGTCGGCGCGCCCGCTTTCACAAGCGGCGCCGTGCCGAGATCAAGGTCGCCGATGCGCGAGAACGTGCCGACAGCGGCAACAACGCCCACGCACAGGACCGCAACTACCAAAATCTTCACATGCGTTCGCCAATCGGCGCTGAGCATCGAGTGGTTCACTGGCTGCCTCCCTTCGTACGGCAATCGGGTGTTGGTTTCAGTGCGCGCAAGTTCATGACACGCACCGACCGAAGAACTGTTTGCGCGCCGGCTCGGCGAGCGGGCTGAAGGCCGGCTCGCATCCGACCGGTCGCCGCCCCGTCGACATGTTCGATTGTCGCGGCACGCTGACCTGGCTCGCCTTGGCCACGACACTCTCCAACCGGTCGCCCTTGTTGACGCGGTTGACGGACACTTCAAAAGTGCTGCCGCTTGCCGCGCGCGGCGCGCTCATTGCGCCAAGGGTCGCGGCCGCGAAGCTACCAAGCACGACCGCAGCGATACTCAGCTTCAGAGCAACGTTCATCGCGTGCCTCCCGCCAACTTGGCGACTTTGGAAACCGGGGCTTTGACTGGGGGAACTGGGGCTTTCACCGGCGCTGCGGCCGGATGATTGAGTGAAATGACGCGCGCAGCCGGCCCGGCATCGCCGGCTCGGCGGTTGTCGCGCAGGCAGGATTGTTCGTAGTACGGCCATGTCTGCGCGCAGGCAGCCGTCGCCGCGACAAGCACGGCGCGGTCGACCACCGCACTGTTGCGCTCAGCGTGCGGCTTCGCTGCCGGAGTGGCGGCGGCTACGGCGCGCTCGGGCTCGGTAACGAACCCGACGATGAAGCCGGCGGAAACTCCAGCTAGCAGAATTGCGGACAGTCCCTTGAGCATTGTCGTTCTCACCGCGAGCAAATGGGCGCAGCTCAACGCAGATTGTCTGTCAGGACGTTCGGCGCGGACGGCAACGAGGCCATGGCGACTTGGCGGTGGCCCATCGGCAGCACGATGACCTTGGTGCCGACGCGTGCGCGCCCGTACAGGTCGATGACATCCTCATTGAGCATGCGGATGCAGCCACTGGAGACGTGTTGCCCGATGCTCGACGGCTTGTTGGTGCCGTGGATGCGATACACGCTGCCGCTGAGATACATGGCGCGGGCGCCCAGCGGATTACCGGGGCCGCCGGCCACGAAACGCGGCAGGTAGGGTTGGCGCGCCAGCATGTCAGCCGGCGGCAGCCAGTCAGGCCATTCGGACTTGCGCTCGATCGTCTTGACGCCGGACCAGGTGAAGCCCTCGCGCCCGACGCCGACGCCGTAGCGGATCGCCTTGCCGCCGCCGAGCACGAAGTAGAGGAAGGTATTCGGCGTGTCGATGATGATCGTGCCTGGCGCTTCCGCCGAGGGGTAGTTCACGATCTGACGCTGCAGGCGCGATTGGCTCGCCCCGGGCGCGACCGTATCGTTCGAAAAGCCTTGTCTGCTGATTGTCGGCGCGGTCAACCCGTTGATCGTTGCAAACATCTGCGCTTGCGCAGTGTCCGCAACGAAGGCGCTGGCCAACAGCAACGCCGCAACTTTGATAGCCCGTATCCCGCCCAATTTGCTTGGGCTGGTAAGATTCCCATCCATATCCGCATCCCCGCATTTATCTTTTGTTGTTGGGGACAGTAAAATGGTGCCGCGCGTCGCTCCATTGCACGATGGTTAACGCTCGGTATCGAATTGGTGCAGCACCTATACGTTGGTTTAGGGAACCGCACGGCTTGTCGGGATTGAGCGAGCCGCCCGGCGTTCCGGCAAAAATCCCGACCGAAGAGCGCCCCGCGCCGCAAGCCGACCTGCCACGCCGGGTGCCATCATGCCGCTCGTCAAACGCGTTTTTTCCTGCAAAAATGTCAAGGACATGGGGCGACAGAGCGCGCATCCCGGCTTGCCGCTTCAAGGGGGCACTTTTCGCTGGCTGGTCGAGCCAGCGTCGTGAGGGGTCGTGGAGGGGCATCCCGCAGGCGAAACCGTCGTTTTCGTCGTTGACGACGACGCCTCGCTGCGTCAGGCGCTGGTCAGCCTGTTGCAGTCGGTCGGCCTGCGCGTCGAGGCCTTCGGCTCGGCCGCGGATTTCCTGAGAAAAGCGCAATTGCGCGACGCGGCGGCGGCCTGTCTCGTCCTTGACGTCCGCCTGCCGGGCCTTAGCGGTTTAGATTTTCAGGCCGAACTGACCAAAGCCAAGATTCAAATCCCGATCATTTTCATTTCGGGTTTTGGCGATGTGCCAATGACGGTGCGCGCGATGAAGGCGGGCGCCGTGGAATTCCTCACCAAGCCGTTTCGCGATCAGGATCTGCTCGATGCGGTCCAACTCGCGCTCGAGCGCGACCGCGAGCGTCGCGCGCAAGAATCAGGTGTCGCCAAATTGCGCGCCCGCTTCGAGGCATTGACGCCGCGCGAGCAGGAGGTGATCGGATTGGTGACGGCCGGGCTCATGAACAAGCAGATTGCGTCGGAACTTGGCGTGAGTGAAATCACCGCCAAGGTACATCGTGGCAACATCATGAGAAAAATGGGCGCCCGTTCGCTACCGGAACTTGTGCGAATGGCCGACGCACTCGGAATCCGGCCGGCGCTGCGCGAGCGCTAAACCTTCGTATAATTCCACTAGTGTCTTCTGAGCGTCGATATTCGCGAATGTTCAGTAGAACGTGCTTGCCATGCAGTCTAGACAATGTGACAAATGGTTCGGGACCGCGCCGTGGCACCTGTACGGCGATACAAATTGTGCAAAACCAGGAGCGCTCAGATGAATGATCGTATGCGAAAGGCCGACAGAGTGATGTCTCACCTGACGCCCGCGCTTTCCCGGTTTGGCGGCCGCGCATAGAGGACGGTCCGTAGCGCATCCCTCAGCTATCGCTAATTCACAATCTCCCGCTCGGGCTGTTCAACACAGCCGTTGTTCTATTGTTCGATCGTCAGCGGCGGGTGATATCCGGACAGTCAAACCTGGAGAAGAACTTGGAGCAGACGCCTTTGATCTCCATCGTAGATGATGACGAGGCCGTCAGAGAGGCCACCAAATCGCTGATTCGGTCGCTGGGCTATCATGCGGAGACTTTCGGTTCGGCCGAGGAGTTTCTGGCATGGACGCAAATCGATGATACCGACTGCCTGATCACTGATGTGCAGATGCCGGGCCTGAGCGGAATGGATCTGCAAGACCGCTTGATCTCGGCCGGGCGCGAAATGCCCACAATCTTCGTGACCGCCTATCCGGACGCCAAATTGGAAAAGCAGGCGCTGCGCGGCGGGGCGATCGCGTACCTTCGCAAGCCCATTGAAGAGGACCACTTGCTCGAACACATCGACACCGCCTTGAAGCGACGTCGGTAGTTGCAGCAGTGCGTTGCCCGGCGGCCACCGGGTGAAACGAAGGAAGATCCGGTCCGGCCCAAAATCAGACTCGCCGGGGCGTCGCGGCCTGTCGCGCGCTTCACCTTCATGCTGGCGTCGGACCGATCCTGGGGCCGATTGCCTCGCCATTTGAGTAGTGCCAAACTCTCCACCGACGATAGCCCCGTCGTCGATCGGCAACTTGGATGGCATCAGCAGACACGGACGAGGAGCCAGAGGCTGGATCCCTTTTGGGTTTGCGGGTCCTTGTGGTCGAGGACTCTTGGCACGTCGCCACGGCTGTCCAAAGTCTACTGCGATCGTACGGGGCGGAGGTGGCCGGCCCGGTGGCCAGTACCGCCGAAGCTGAACGGCTGGTCGCCGAGCGGATTCCCGATGTCGCGATTGTCGACATCAATCTTCGCGGCGGCGAACTCGCCTACGATCTCATTGATAGACTGAGCGATCTTGCGGTTCGCGTGGTCGTGATGTCGGGCTATTCGTCGCTGCGGCAGCACCAGGACAAGGTCGCTGCGGTGTTGCACAAGCCCATCACCGAAGCGGAGCTTCTTGCGGCGGTTCGGATGCCGAAGGAGCCGTCCTGATTTGCGGATGTGCCCGATTGATGTGCATTGCAGCAGCAACGCTCAAGGCGAACGCAAGGCCTGCCCAGCGCCGCCGCCGCCCTATACGAAGGTATCGAATGAATCGTCATGGAGATACCGGCTACTTCCGAATGTACAGTGGAGGTTGGTTGGTTTGCCGCTAGATTGGCATTCGTTAACGGCGACGCGGTGGTCCCCATCCCCCCGACACCCCGCTGCCGCGTCGCTGATCCCCATTCGAGGGAGCTAAGAACCCCAGGCGTTGCGCCTGGGGTTTTCTGCTTTCAGGGGCGACACATGATTCGGAAAAAGCTCCGGGAAAAAGCATGCCAGGGCGCTTTCCAAGTTAGAATGCTGTTTGAATTAACAATCTATGACATCATCTGGAAAGGTCCGCGGTGGATTTCATCCGGGGCTCGACCGGCTTCCGAGGAGCCAAGGCAGCGTCAGAAAGCGAGAACCTCAACCGATTCGATCGGAAGCGATTGCGATCGAGGTGAGAGCTTCCGGCTGTATCGCGCCTTGTGGGCTCTTCCCGGTTACTGGTCTCGCCAGCTACGATAGCTGCTGGCACGGGCAGGACCATGAAGGGGCGTTCCAGAGCAGGCGGCGAACCGATCAAGACGCGTCGCCGCAAGCGCGCGCCGCCTAAGCGCGTCAAGGCAGCGCGGCCGTCATCGAGCGCGCAACCGGACAGCGCGATCGGCCACCTCACGCGTGAACGAGATCAGCTGCTGGAGCAGCAGGCTGCGACGGCCAATCTCCTAGGCATCATCAGCCGGTCGAAATTCGATCTGCAGCCGCTGCTACAAACGGTGGTCGACGCCGCCGTACGGCTGTGTCACGCCACCAGCGGCGAGATTTTTCGACTGGACAAGGGGGTGTATCGCTTCGAGGTCGGCTGCAATCTCGACCCCCAATATGTAAAGCGGCAAAGGCCGCTCATGCCGGGACCCGGCACCATGGTCGGTCGGGCGGCGATGAGCCGACACGTCGAGAAGATCGACGATCTGCTGAGCGATCCCGCTTACACCCTCAAGGAGGATGCAAAAATCGGCGGGGCTCGTTCGATGATCGGCGTCCCGCTCATGCGCGAAGGCGAGCCGATCGGCGTCATCATACTGGCGCGCCATCGCGTCGAGCCGTTCAGCGAACGCGAAATCAAGGTAGTGGCCGCCTTCGCCGACCAGGCGGTCATTGCAATCGGCGCGCGCGAACGCGAGAGCCAAATGGCCCGCCAAGCGCGCTCGGCCGAGCAGGCGCTGGAACTTTTGGCCGGCGTGTCAAAGGCCGCGAGCACCGCGACCGATCTCCACACCCTGGCGCTCGATTGCCTTGTTCAATCGGCCAAGTCTGCCGGATGTCAGTTCGGCCAGTTGTGGACACCAGAGCCAGACGGCGATCTCATTCGCTGCTCAGCCAACGACTATTTCGGCGAACAATTCGCGGATTTCCATTCTTGGAGCATCA
>Ga0187781_10004556_pt1 | contig 10326 bp, 4 predicted proteins | sample 0715_SJ02_MP02_2_FD_132447 | JGI IMG/M metagenome (GOLD analysis project Ga0187781, IMG submission 132447) | Tropical peat soil microbial communities from peatlands in Department of Meta, Colombia - 0715_SJ02_MP02_20_MG | ecosystem: Environmental > Terrestrial > Soil > Wetlands > Peat | place...
GAAACGCCGAATCGTTCAAGAGCGGCCCGATCCCAGGATCGTAGCTGCCTTTCGATTGTGCAAAAGGATTCGCGCCGGGAAGGACGGCGGGAATACAAGCGGCGTCGAACTGCGAAGGAACATTGCAGTTGCTCGAAGTGAACCAGAGGGGTGTGCCCGAGGAGAAACGAAGAATGGTGGAAAGTTGCCATCCTCCCAGGACTTTGTTCACTACCCCGCCGCGATTCAGGAAATGCTGCCCGCTTCCGACGGGCAGGTCATAGACCAGAGAAGTGGTGACGATCTGAGGCACGTCATCCACGGCCAAGGCCTTGTTGCGCTCCCTTTGGAAAGGCGAGATCACTCCTTGAGTTACGCCGAGCATAGCTGAGGTTTGAATCTGATCCGAATCCGTCAGGGTCTTGGAATTGGTGTAGGAACCCAACAGCCACAAACCATGACCCATTCGGTGCTCGGCCTTCAATTGCAGGGCATGGTAAGTCGAATTTCCTGCATTCTCATTCAGTCCGAAAAGCGCACTACAGTATTGAGGGTACGGCAGGAGAGCTTGCGCCACAGTGGCCGGGCACTGCATTTGATTCACCCAATCGGCATAGGGAGTGTTGACCCCGTCGAGGGAGGTTTGGCCGGGCTGAAATTGGTCGAAGAGCGACTCTCCCATCGACAGCAAGCTGGGATTCAAGGCGTTCAGCGGTGCAGTGGTGGATAATAGCCGAGTGCCCTTATTCCCCACGTAGCTGCCGCTCACGTAAAAGTTCGGGTTGAACTGGTGCTCGACCGTGAGGTTCCATTGCTGGGCGTATGGGAGACGGTTGGCGTCAAACGGGCGGTACATGATCGTGCTGGTCCCGTTATCGGCGCCGGGATTAATGAAAGGCGGCGGAGCGAAGTTCTGCGGGAAGCCTTGACTCAGCACAAACGCCGCCTGGATCCCACCGAGTGAGCTGGAAAACGTTGGGGTGGCGTTAAATCCATCCTGCGAGACACCGCCGCCCCATCCGGGGTAGTAAGCATTCTGGAAGAAGATACCGTACCCCGTCCGGACCACCGTCTTGTCGCTGATGCTGTAAGCGAGCCCCACGCGCGGCGCGACGCCGCCATACCAGGTATCCTCGGGGTGGCGGCTTCCAAAGCTTGCCGAGCCCCACCGCGTCCCGGCAAAGGCCAGCGTCCCAAGCAGCCCGCCGGCGTCGGGATTAACAGCGTGTGGATCGAAAAACGAAAGGTCATCGTGCTTCTCGACCGCGGGCAACCCGACGTCCCAGCGCACACCATAGTTGATGCTCAATTTGCGCGAAAACTTCCAGGTGTCGCCCGCATACAGGTTCCAAGCTTCTTGCCGTGGGTATTGGGAGCCTTGAGTGGCAAACGTGTCGCTGGCGCTATTTACCTGTTCAAGGAGAAAACTGGCCACAGGATTGCCGCTGTTGATCCCGATCAGCCCTGTGTTCGAGTTGGCAAAGTAGAAGGTGCCCATATAGCCATAATTGGTATTGTTGAAGCCCGCCCAGCGGAACTCTCCGCCAAATTTGAGCGTGTGCCCGCCGTGCACCCAGGTGGCCATGTCATTAAAAATCGCGGTGGGCCGGTGCTCGTTATCGCCGCCGGGGTTCGTGGTGCAACCGAGTGAATTAAACCCCTGAAGATTGATGGTGGGAGCAAACGTGTAGTCAGAAAGGCCGGGAATATGCGGGAAGTCGTTGGTATACTGCTTGTTAATGCACCATACGTTTATATACTGTGAGTTGTAACCGGCATTGAAATTGTTCAAAAGCGTGGGCGTAAACGTGTGGTCCCAGTTAAAGCGATTCAGGAAACCATAGTTGGCCCAGTACGGCGCCTCATTGGCAATGGGCCTCGGCAACTGGCTGATGGCCGGTTGCATGGATCCGTGGTAGTGCACCGTAACAGCAAAATGGTCCTTATCGCGCCAGTAATGGTCCACCTTCACGTCCAGCAGACTCTGATCCCCGAAGACCGTAACCGGCACCGGCGTGGGCACGACGTAGTTATTCAAGGGTCCGGCGAAGGTCGGTGTCGGAAGGTACTTGAACCAAGCCAAAGCCATCGAATTCTGGAGGCGGGGATCGGAAGGACAAATCACATTGGGCGTGTTGCCATTGCATCCCATGAATTGCTGGCGGAGGTAGGGGAGGTTGTTGGGGCCGGTGGCTACGTTCGGATTGTAGGCCGGGTTCGGCTGAGTGGTCGCCGGATCGTAAATCGGAATAAGGTTACCGTTTGCGTCCTCCCAGTCGCTGAAATCGCCCTGCCGCTCCTGCATCGAGGGAATGCTAATAATGGGAGACACGGGGGCGCCGCGACGGTGGAAGATCTCGTAACCAACCAGGAAATAGGTTTTCTTGGTTCCTGTCCAGGCAAGCCCGGGAATCTTCACTGGACCGCCGATCACGCCGCCGAAGTCGTTTTCGAGGTCCTGGGGCCGTGCCGTGCCGGGGATCTCGTTGCCGTTGGCATCGGTCAAGTTCACCGCGTCGAAGAAGCGGGCATTGAGGTCGGTGTTTCGCAGGAACTCGTAAACATCGCCGTGAAACGCGTTGGTGCCGGACTTCATGGTGGCCGTGATCTGGCCGGAGGCGGCGCTGCCATACTGTGGCTCGTAATTGGAAGTCAAGACGCTGATCTCGCCGAGGGTTTCGGGCGAGAGGGGATGATCAACCAGTGCCTCCGTCATACCGCTCTGGGAGTTCATGGAATCCTGCAAGCTGATCCCATCCAACACCGCTTCGTCGCTCGACTGCTGGCCTCCGTTGACGCGCGCGTCGTAACCGTTGTTCCCTGCTCCCGTGGTCACGCCGGGCATCAAAACCACAAATTGCGCCGAAGATCGGATACTGCCCGCGATAAGGAGGGGTAGATCCTGGATATTTTGAGTGGTGATAGCCTGTTTCAACTCCGGGGTCTCGAAATTAAGAGGCGAAGCATTGGCCGCCACCTCAACCTGCTGATGGGCGGCGCTCACCAGGAGCTTGATGTCCACCCGGACCGACTGACTCAGGTTGAGACTGATGCCTGTTTGGATGAACTCCGCGAAACCCTGCGCAGAAGCCTTGAGCTCATAAACGCCTGATTGAAGGTTCGGGAAACGGTAGAGGCCGTCCGGCCCAGTAGTAAACCGCGCTTCTTCACCGGTGGCTAGCGCTTTCAACGTAAGCTGTGCATTCGGAATTACGCCTCCGGTCGGGTCTGTTACAACGCCGCTGATTGACGCGTTCAGGCTTTGCCCGTGCAGCAGCGGCGTGACGACGAGAATTAAAGTCAGACCTAACAAACTCTTTGTTAAATTCTTGCCCATGCGAATGACCTCCTTTCCAAAATATGGTCCTATCGGAATTCTCGTTACGCGCTCCAGTTCGAACGAAAAGATACATCAACCGACACCCGAATGCAAATCACCTCCTTGGCCTTCCGCGCATATTCGAAACCAAACGAAAAGATACATCTACCGGCCCCGGAATCTAACAGCCAGCCCCACTCTGGAGCGTTCGGAGCTTCCACGGGCCAGCGAGTTGGAGTTTTGGTAAATTCCTTCCGGACACTCGCATCTCACAGCACATAATTCGTGTGGGGGTTACGGTCCGTGACCGCGCGGCGGCGGACCGCTTCTACAAGGATATTCTTGGGTTCCAGTCGATTTGGTATGGGGGCATGACCGACGACCGTGTCGATTGGGTGGACATGCGTGTACCCGACGGCACCGACTGGCTTGAGTATATGCTAAACGTTCGCAATCCCTCGCCACGCACCCTCGGCGTCATGCACCACTTGGCGCTGGGCGTTCCGAAGATTGACGCAGCCTATAAGCTAGCCGTTAGCCGAGGGTATAAAGCCGAAGAACCCAGGATCGGCCGAGACGGCAAGTGGCAGTTGAATCTCTACGATCCCGACTTCACCCGCGCGGAATTGATGGAGCCGAAACCCGTCCGAACGCCGTGCTGTTCTCCGATGTCAAGTCAGTAGTCATCGTAGCGTGGGCGTCCGGCTTTGAGGTCCGGGGCCCTTCCGGCGGTTGCTGGCCTGAAGGCAAGCTCTACGAGCCAAATTGGGACATCACGCGTTCGCGCCGGTGGTGGACTCCGCCTACATTTTTGTCCATAATGGCACACTGAAGACGTAGTGCGCATGCGCAGGAGGTTGCGGAACAGGGAAGTTCGTAGTGCGCGCCGTAAAGAGGCTGGCATGGAATCCGGTCCGTTTAGGCAGGAAGTAATTAACGTAGTTCTGGCGCAGGAACTCACGGAGCGCGGGTTGACGGCGTCTCCGGAGGTGTTCTTACAGCGCGCAGCCGTGGATGTGCTCGCCTCCTTTCGCGGCTTGCGACTGGCCATCGAAGGGGAAGTCGACGACCAGCCTGGCGCCGCCGAACGCGCGTGGCGAAAAGCCAGGGAGCGCGTAGAGCGCGGCCTCGCACACGTCGGGCTGGCCGTCGTGTACCCGAGTCGCCTGAGGCACCTCTCACTCGCCGATTTACCGAGAGGCATCGCCGAAGGAAGACTGCGCTTCAGTTTTTGCCTGAGAATCAGTCCCACGCCGCCGGCATGGCAGGAAGGGGACTTGGCCTTTCTCCGGGCAGCTCTCGACGAGGCGTTTCGGCACCTCTCGTCTGAAAATGAGGTGCGCGCGGCAGCAAAGCTACTCACAAACTGTATAGAGGAACTGGCCCGCGAGATGTTCTCAGAGGCGGCCGCCGTACGGCGCGCCGCTGCCCCCTTAGGTGTGCCCTGGGGCGACAACGGTCAGTACGTTCAGGTTGCAAAAATCGCCGCCCTGGTGATTGCCAACGCTCTCCTATTTCAAGAGGAACTGGCGAAGGTCAACGAGAACATAAAAACCTTGCGACAATGCCTCGAAGCGTTGAGTCCCCAGGATGAGCTGTTGACTACCTGGCGCTTCATCCTCAAGGAGATTAATTACCATGCGGTGTTCGATGTGGCCGCGCAAATCTTGCTCGGGCTACCCGCAGACCGTAGGCTCGACCACGCGCTGCGACGCGCGTGTTTACGGGTCATCGAAGTGGCCAGGATGCAGGTTGCGCTGGAGCACGATGTAACCGGACGTCTGTACCATTTGCTGCTGGGAACCATCGCAAAGCCCCTTGGAACGTTCTACACCTCCGTGTCGGCTGCAATCCTGCTTCTACGCTTGGCTCTGGACCCAGCGCGCTGGAGTATCGGATGGGACGACGTCGAGGAGGTCGCGGGGCTGCGGATTGGTGATTTGGCTTGCGGAACCGGCACCCTGCTTGCTACCGCAACTCAGGCGCTCGTCGACAACGTGCTACGCATCTCCGCCCAACAGGGAACGCTGGGGGGGCTCGATTCCAGGCGGCGGCAGCTCCTCGAGAGCCTGCTTGAGAACTCCATCTGGGGGTTGGACGTCCTGCCCTCCGCTACTCACCTGACAGCGACGACATTGGCGCTCCCGGTTCCTGAGGTCATGGCGAAGGGAATGCGCCTGTACTCCCTCGACCTCGGCGTTCGAAAGGCGAAGCCTTTGTTGGGTAGCCTCGACCTGCTCGAGGAGGCCCCTCTGACTGCGTCCTTGAGTATGTTCCCAACCCGCCGCCGCACCCGAGGAAGAAGAGCAACCACACCTGCGCCAACCCGCACATTGGTTCCCCTGCCCGCTGAATTTGACCTCCTGTGCATGAACCCTCCGTTTACTCGCACTTGCGGGGATAACCTTCTCTTTGGCTCTATGCCGGCAGAGCAGCGAAGGCTACTGCAAGTTTCCCTCGCCCGGCTGGTTAAAGAAAAGAAGGTGAGTGCGTCTATCACGGCCGGGCTTGGGTCTGTGTTCCTGGCTGTCGCAGACCGGCGCCTGCGCATCAAAGGGCGGCTTGCGTTTGTATTACCCAAAGCCATGCTCTCAGGCGTCGATTGGGAGCCTACACGCAAGTTGTTGCGTGATTATACGTTGGAGGCTGTCATCGCGAGCCATGACCCCCACCGCTGGAATTTTTCGGAAAACACCGACCTCAGCGAGGTTTTGTTGGTCGCTCGAAAGGGTACTGCGCGAGGGTCTGAGGGGGATACCCTGTGCGTGAACCTGTGGAGTAACGCAGACGTGCCCCTGTCCGCGCTGGAGATCACCGAGCAATTAAGAGTGAAAGGGGCGGCGCCACTCAGCCAAGGGGCGACCGCCCTCCGCGTGGGAGATGAAAAGGTAGGAGAGGCGTTCACGATTCCGTGGCCAGAACTCCGTGAAATGTCTCATTGGCTCTTTCCTTTCGCCTTCGCGCAATCAGAACTTGTGCGGCTCGCTCTGGCCCTTTGTGGCGGTCGGCTTACGGTGGGCTCAAAGACATACTCGGTGCCGCTCTGCCCGCTTCACTACCTAGCAACGATTGGACCAGATCGCCGACGTATCTGGGCGACGTTTGCAGTCACGGACCGGGAGCCCGGATTTCCCGCTTTTTGGGGTCACGATGCGGCGGTGGTGAACTCTCTTGTGCAGAGACCCAACGCCTACCTGACCAAACTCGCTAGACCAAAGGAAAAACAACGCGCCGGGTACGCCGACACATTGATGCAGCAGTCGGGGAACGTCCTGATCGCGGAGCGCATGCGGCTCAACACGCAAAACACGCCTGCGATGCTCACGACGGAGAGGGTCCTTTCTAACGTATGGTGGCCAGCCAAGCTCAGGAACCATTTGACCGACGACGCTGCAAAGGCACTCATCCTCTGGATCAACAGCACGCTGGGGCTTCTAATATTCCTCAGTTTCCGCGCCGAGACCGAAGGCGCGTTTGTAGACTTCAAGAAGCCGACGCTTCAGTCAATGCCAGTGCTGGACCTGGCCGCGTTAGGAAGCACAGACCTTCAAAAGCTGGCCCACGAGTTTGACAGAATCGCCCAAGGGACCATGCAGCCCTTGAGAGAGATTGCCTCAGACGAAGCGAGGAAAAGAATTGACGATGTGCTGTGTCAGGTCTTGCGGCTGCCGGACCTCACGGATTTGAGGCATCGATTAAGCACCGAACCCATTCTGTCTGCTTCTCCCTTGAGCTCGAAGTTTCTGTCTGACCCTCACTAAGAGCTACGTGCCATACTGGGGCACGTTTGCACGTCCCGCCTTCCGCGTCCTCCGTGGTCGGAGGGGCTTCAACGCGAAGGTCACGGAGGAACTCCGCCCTGCACCATTCAGTGCAGGGCTCCGTGGTCGGCGTGTCAATGCCTGGGGAACATGGTGAGCACAGGGGCTCTCGAAACATATGCGGTTTTTTGCATGTGTGTGTCGATATGACACACATTTGGCTGAGGCAGCTACATTATGTTTACCCTCGCGGGCCCGCAAATCCCTAATTCTATGGGGCTAAAGATAAACATTCTCATCCTTTCCACCTTTTGCCACCCTTCCATCTTGATCTGGTAGGCTAGTAGATTTAGCTTTCGGATGGCCCCGCGCGGGTCTGGCGGAAAGCGCAGGCCGGGCTTTGCCGCAGGGCCTGGGAGCTAGTGAGGAGAACACACATGTCTAGCAGCCACACCGAGAATCTCACCGCTCCGCAATCGCCAATCGTCAATCAGAAATCGCCCCTGCCCAAGAAGTCTACCGGCCCCCGCACGCCGCAGGGCAAGAAACGTTCGAGTCAGAATGCTCGCAAGCACGGCCTGTTTGCGAACGCCAGCTTCTATTGGGACGCGGCCATCGCCCTGGGAGAAGACCCGCGTGACTTCCAGCGTCTGCTCAAGCGCTTGGTGGAGGCGCGGCGGCCCGCCGACGCCCTGGAGATGGCGCTGGTGGAGGACATCGCGCTGCTCATCTGGAAGAAGGCCCGCCTGGACCGGGGGGAGCTTGCCGTGCAGGTACGCAACTTGCAAAAGCACGACTTCCAGCGGCGCAAGCAATTCGCACAGGTGGGGCGAGAGATCAGCAAGGCCTTGCAGTCCGAAGTGCGCGAGAAGGGCATGCGCACCCACTTCGATGCTCTGCGCCAGGCACGAAGGGCGAGTAAGGGGACAGCAAGCCGTCCCCCTACGAGTTGATTTCGAAGGTGCGCAGCCGCCATGGCTGAAGCTCGAAGCTCAGCTTGCCGGCTCTTAGAGAACCTTCCGCCACCTTCTTACCCAGAAGATTGGTTTCCGCCGCCCCGGTCATCGGAACGGCCAACTCGACGGAAGCCTCCCCTTTCTTGCCTTCAACTTCCATGCATCGGAGTTCGAAACCTCCTTGTTGCTTCGAGCGCCAAACCATCAGGTGCGCGCACGCGGGCTGCACAGTAATGAACCCTTTCCGCTGCGGCAGGCTTCCGCTGTGCGGCTGGCCCACCACCGTGATGAGCTTTTGGCCGAACTCCTCCGCGGCCCGTACGCGCTCGGCATTCGTGATGTTTGCCCCATGCGGCACCAAGGCGTGACGGTACTCCGAATAGCGAGGCCAGCCGTACTCGCCGGTAAAGTATGATTCCCACTCCCGCATGACCAGGTTTGAAAACACTCCGTCGTTGTCGCGCTTGAAATACTGTGTTCCGGGGTGCAGCAGCAGAAGCCCGGCGTCCTTTCCCACCAAATCAACGAAAGTGCGGGCTTGGAAGACCTGGCGCTCCGTGGGCTCGATACCCAAGGGAAAATCGCGGACCAGCGAGGCGGGTTGAAAGGCTGGCGCGAAGGTCAGCCAGTAACCCTGCTTGATTTCGGCGGGGAAGCGATTGTCGGGCCCCAACGCGTCGGGCGCAGGCGGAATTTCCGCGAGCACCCGGCTGGTGACCTCAACCCAAGGCAATCCTGCGCAGAGGGTGACGTACGTCTCGAATTTCAGAAGTGGCCACTGGTGGGCCGTCTTGACGGTGGCGCGCAACGGGCCTTGTTCGATCCAACGAATCGCGGATTTCGATATGGTACGCCAATCCGCTGCCCCGCTCGGGGCCGTGATCTTTTCCGCGCCCTCATACGCCGCTTCCGAGGCCGAGCTGTCAAAAAGGGCAGGAATCGCTGTTCCTTGCCGGTGATACTTCTCCTGGACGAAAACGCTACGCAGACAGTAGTCCTGATTGGGTGTCCCTTTGAAAACCGGGAATGGGCTCTTGGCCGCGTCCAGCATTTCACGACCTGTCCGCTTGTCCACCAAACTGACGATGGCCCCGTGTTTCGAGCTAAGTTTAACTTTCAGGAACTCGTTCTCGAGCTCCAATTGCCGTTCATCAATGCGCAAATCCGTGGCGGCGGGCTCGGCGATATCGGGCGTGAATTCCATGTAGTAGGTGTCGTACCCCACGCTAGGAACTCTCTCGGCCAGGAAGGCCACATCGGCCACCACCAAGGTTCCCTGCTTGTCCCTATCGCTCTTGATGATCTGCGCGGGCACCACGCGGCCCGATTGGTTTCTCACCACAATGTCTTTGGCCTTCTCGTGAATCGGATAGATGCGCCCTGTCGTGGCCAAGTCGGTCCGCTCCCAGGCACAGGGATTAAACACCGTGACCGCGAGTTGGCCTTGCTTTCCCGCCTCCGAGCTGATGTGGCTAGCGACGTGGCCAAGTGCCGCCTCCAGAACCTCCTGCCCTTGTTTCTCAGCGGCATCCAGGTGGTTGTAGCCGATGGCGCCCCAGGTGAAATTGTGGTAGTCCTCGAGGCGATCCAGCGGTGCCATCCGGTCCCCTTGCCAGCGCGAGTACTCGCACAGGCCTACGTCGTGACTCTGCGAAGTCAGCAAATGCTTCCAGGCCTGCTCGAGTGGCCGCGCTTGGTTCTTTGCGCCCAAACTGGCGGCGATGGCGTCGAAGCGCTCCGCCGCCAACAACTTCCCCTCCACTCTGCGGTCCATGACGCGCAATTGGTCGCCGCCTAATCCCCAAGTTAGCAGCTTCGTCCAAGCGTCCATGTTCAGGTAGATGGACTCCTTGGCACTACTCCCGTATTCGTCGAGATAATCTTTCAAGGTGACGAACTCCACCCGAGAGTTCTCCGCAAACTTCCTGTATTTTTCGGGAGTCTTTAGGTACGCGGGCTCATCCGGCGGTTCCCATCCGAACTCTTCCCAAGTGAAAATGAGGGGCTTGCCCAGGGCCTGGAGTTTCTCAAAGGCCTCCGAGCTGGCAAGTTGCTTCAGGTCGGGGGAATAGCCGAAAAGTGAGTTTTTGGGGGTGCTCAGAATCTCGCTGCCGTCCATCCCTTTCCACTTGAAGGCGTTGACTTCCAAGTAAGGGATTCCCGCACGGCCCCAAGTGTCCACCTGTGCCAGGCTGGCATAGCGGTATCCTGCTCCCAGCGCGATCTGTGGGATCTGCGGATGAGAGAATTCTTCCTCATCGAGAAAAGTCGCCACCTCATAATCCAGGGCCTTGCGGATCGTCTCCCGGCC
>Ga0187781_10004557_pt1 | contig 10326 bp, 9 predicted proteins | sample 0715_SJ02_MP02_2_FD_132447 | JGI IMG/M metagenome (GOLD analysis project Ga0187781, IMG submission 132447) | Tropical peat soil microbial communities from peatlands in Department of Meta, Colombia - 0715_SJ02_MP02_20_MG | ecosystem: Environmental > Terrestrial > Soil > Wetlands > Peat | place...
CCCGGCGCGATCGAGCTACCGGTCGTGGCGGCCGAACTGGCCCGGCACCACGACGCGGTGGCCTGCCTCGGCGTGGTTATCCGCGGCGGCACCCCGCATTTTGAGTATGTCTGCGATTCGGTGACCGCGGGCCTGACCCGGGTGGCACTCGACACCAGCACCCCGGTAGGTAACGGCGTGCTCACTTGTGCCACATTGGAGTCGGCCCGCGACCGGTGCGGCTTGCCCGAGAGCCACGAGGACAAGGGGTGGGAGGCCGTGGTGGCGGCACTTGAGGTTGCGCTCCTGCTCCGCTCCATCCGCCGCACCCACCAAGAGCTTCTCCCAGTGAAGGCCTGAAACTCTCCCCGAGCCCACCCCCACTTTCTCCCCGAACCCACCCCACTACCTCCCCGAGCCCAGCCCACTTTCTCCCCAGGCCCACCCGAGGATGCCCATGCTGTCGCTGGTACTGCCGAAAGGCTCGCTCGAGCGCGCCACCCTTGACCTGTTCGACGCGGCCGACCTGACTGTGCGGCGGTCCTCGGACCGGGATTACCACGCGTCGATCGACGACCCGCGGATCGACAAGGTCCGGTTCCTGCGCCCGCAGGAGATTCCGCCCTACCTGGAGCGCGGGCTCTTCGATCTTGGTATCACCGGCCGCGACTGGATCGAGGAGACCGAAGCCGACGTGGTCTCGCTCGGCGAGTTGCAGTACTCCAAGGCCACCTCCCAGCCAGTGCGGGTGGTGCTCGCGGTGCCGGACTCCGTGTCCTGGCGGTCCGCCGCCGACTTGCCGGAGGGCGTCCGGATCTCGACCGAGTTCCCGTCCTTGACCAGGCGGTTCCTCGAAGCCAACGGGGTCAAGGCCATGGTGATACCCTCCTACGGGGCGACCGAGGCCAAGGTGCCCGACATCGTGGATGCGATCGTGGATCTTACCGAGACCGGCTCGTCGCTGCGCAAGAACGGCCTGCGCATCCTGGAGACGCTGCTTACCAGCTACACCGAGCTGATCGCCTCCGGCCCGGCGTTCGCGGATCCGCAGAAGCGGGCCGCCATGGAGGACATCGCGCTGCTGCTGCGCGGTGTCATCCAGGCCCGCGGCAACGTCCTGCTGAAGCTCAACGTCGCCGCCGACCGGCTCGCCGCGGTCACCGAGATGCTGCCTGCGATGTCCTCGCCGACGATCACCACGCTGGCCCGGGGAGACATGCACGCGGTCGAGACTGTCGTGCCCAAGCGCGGCGTCAACACCCTGATCCCGACCCTGAAGGCGGCGGGTGCACAGGACATCCTGGAGATCCCCATCTCGAAGATCGTGGAGTAGCAGTGCCCGCTTGGCGCAGACAGACGGCCCGGGTCCTTCCTGTCGACCGGGAGGGCCGGGTACTGCTGCTGCACGGCTGGGATCCGCATCACCCCGAGGCGCCGTTCTGGTTCACCATCGGCGGCGGCGCCGAACAGGGGGAGTCGCTACGCGACGCGGGCGCCCGCGAACTGCGGGAGGAAACCGGCATCGTGGTGGAACCGGAATCTCTCGGCGAGCCGATCGCCCACAACACTGTCGAGTTCTCCTGGAACGGATATGACATCGTCCAGGGGCAGACCTTCTACGCCGTTCTGGTCGAATCCGCGGAGGTGACCCTCGACGGCCTGGACCAGTGGGAACGGGCCACCACCGACGCCTACGACTGGCTCTCCGCCGATGAGTTGGGACCCGACAAGCCGCCCGCGGATCCCAGCCTTCCCGACCTCATCCGCGCCGCCGCGGCCAGCGTCCGCGATCGTCGGCCTTAGCGTTCGTGACCTTGGCTGGCATCGGGAATAGTCTCGGTGGGACAACAGGTTCCGTGTTCAGGAGCGCGAGGGGACGGTAGGGCCGAGGTGACGCAGTGCGCGACATCCTGAGCAAGGTCACCAAGTGGTGGGACGCCGGGGAGACGTTCGGCCTGGCCACCGTGGTGCGCACGTTCCGCAGCGCCCCCCGTGACCCGGGTGCGGCGCTGGCGGTCTCGGCCGATGGCGAGGTCATCGGCAGCGTATCCGGCGGATGTGTGGAAGGCGCCGTCTACGAGTTGTCCACGGATGTGCGCCAGACCGGTGAGCCGGTGCTCCAGACCTACGGCGTGAGCGACGACGACGCGTTCGCGGTCGGCCTGACCTGCGGTGGAATTCTCGACATCTTCGTCGAGCCGGTCAATCAGGCTCGTTTCCCCGAGCTGGGCGACATCGCCACCGCGGTCGAGCGCGGTGAGCCGGTCGCGGTCGCGACGGTGATCGCCGGACCGGGCCAGGTTGGCGGGAGGCGGGTGGTCTGGGGCCGGGACCGCTCGGACCAGGATGATCCCGAGGAGCCCGGCGACGGCTGGCACACGGGCGCGTCCGGCACGCTGGGCTCGGGGCCCAGGCTGGATGCGGCGGTCGACGACGACGTGCGAGGCATGCTGGCCCAGGGCCTGACCGGGATCCGCAGGTACGGGGCGCACGGCGAGCGGCGCGGCGACGAGCTCAGCGTGTTCGTGAACTCCTTCGCCCCGCCGCCGCGGATGCTGGTCTTCGGCGCGATCGACTTCGCGGCCGCCGTCGCGCGCGTCGGGAAATTCCTCGGCTATCACGTCACCGTGTGCGACGCCAGGCGGGTGTTCGCCACCAAGTCGCGGTTCCCCGACGCGGACGAGGTGATCGTCGAGTGGCCGCATCGTTTCCTCGCCGGGACCAGCGTGGACAGCAGGACGGTCATTTGCGTGCTGACCCACGATCCGAAGTTCGATGTGCCGCTGCTCGAGGTGGCGCTGCGCACCCCGGCCGGATACATCGGGGCGATGGGCAGCCGGCGGACCCACGATGACCGGCTGGTCCGGCTCCGCGAGGTCGGGCTGACCGACGACGAGCTCGCCCGGCTCCGGTCGCCCATCGGCCTGGACCTGGGGGCCAGGACGCCCGAGGAGACCGCGGTCTCGATCGCGGCCGAGCTGATCCAGCTTCGCTGGGGCGGCAGCGGCCATCCGCTCACCCTCACTGAGGGCCGTATCCACCACCAGTTCGTCGGCTGAGCCCACCCAAAGGACCCCCGGCTGCCTCGTCATGCTCCCCGGCGGGGTTCTCCTCCATGGTGCCCTGGCTCTGATGGCCAGGTGGCTGCCCGGCGCCTCAGTACGGGCGCGTACGCTTGGACGCCGTGCGCACGAGGGTCGCGGGCGTCCTGCTCGCTGCGGGAGAGGGGTCCAGGTTCGGCCAGCCCAAGGCGTTGGTGGAACTGAACGGCCAGACTCTCGCCGAGCGGGGCGCGAACCTCCTGCGAGTCGGCGGCGCGGACCCGATCCTGGTCGTCACCGGCGCCGCTCCGGTGGAACTCGACGGAGCACGTATTGTATACAATCAAGAATGGCGCACCGGTATGGGCTCTTCTCTCCGTGCTGCCCTGCAAACCCTGACCGACGCCCATGCTAGCCAAGGCGCCGACGCTAACACGGACTCCGAGGCCAGCACCGGCACCGGCCCGAACGTCGGCGCGGTCGTCGTGGCCCTGGCCGACCAGCCGCTGGTGGGCCCCGAGGCGGTCGCCCGGCTGATCGCCGCGTACCGCGACGGCGCCACCGTGGCGGTGGCCGCCTACGACGGGCAGGCGCGCAACCCGGTGCTCCTGGCCCGGGAGCACTGGGCCGAGGTGATCGCGACAGCCGTCGGCGATCAGGGCGCCAGGACGTTCCTGCGCGCCCATCCCGACCTCGTCACCCTCGTCGAATGCGGCGATACCGGCCGTCCCGACGACATCGACACACCCGCGGACCTGGCCCGTATTACAGCCATCCAGGACTGAGCGCGTGTGAAGCCAGCATGCCGCGCCTGGTCATGTTCGGCTGCATATGCGGCCCGGCGGTCCCACGGCCCCGATTCAGGTCTCCTGCGGTCATTGAGCTGATCAGCAACACTACTTAGTTCACAAGTACGAGCTACAGTCACATTATCGCGGAAGATCCGACTTTAACGGAGAAAAATGGCTGCTATCGTTGCCCGGATCCTCCGCGTAAGCCGGAATTTCCGCACTATTAGCCGCTCCCGCATCACGGCACTCACCGGCACCAGGAACGGGCGCCATCAGCGTCGACGAGGGCAAGACACAGCACTAGGCGTCATCGTCGATGCCCACGGGAACGAGCTGGCGCTACGGGCGGCGCTCCATGATGCGGCCTGTGCTCACGGGGACCGCCGGTAGGCCCAGACGGCGTGAGCACGACGCACATCCCCGGCAGGCGCCCGTAACGAAGCCTCGATGCCCCAGGTGTGCGTCACCGTCTGGCCGGGCTGCAGGACCAGCAGGTCCTCACCTGTCACGAAGGCATTCGGCGGGCAGGTCATCGGCTCGACGGCCAGTGCCTTGCGACGCCGGTCGGGGCCCAGCGGGTCGCCGGTGAACACCTGCAGCCATCGATAACCCTCTCCGGCCCACAGGCTGGCCCCGGCCCCCGAACCGCCGTCGGCGGTCAGGTGCGCCCAGGCCCGGCCGCCGTCGTCCCGCTCCAGCCCGGTCAGCGCGTGATCAAGCCGGGTGGCGCCGATCGTGCGCGGTCGGCGGTAGTCATACGGCGTGCCCTCGACCGAGGCCGGGGGTCCGGATGGGATGCCGCGGTCATCGATGGGCAGCCAGGACGCCGCTGGCAGGGACAGCTCGCAGTCGTCGACCGAGGGGGTCCGGACGGTCAGGTACGGGTGCGAGCCGGTGCCGTAGGGGGCCGCGTGGCTCCCGCGGTTGCGCGCGGTGATGGCGACGTACAGGCCGCTGTCCGGGTGCAGCCGGTAGCCGGCCTCGATCTCCAGGCCGAACGGGTATCCCTGATAGCCGTGCGGGGTACTGCGGAGCAGCACCGAACCGGCGTCGTGGCTGACGAGCGTCCACGCCGTCCAGCGTGTCAGGCCGTGGATCGCGTTGCGGCGGGTCGGCTCGCTGAGGGCCAGCTGGAATTCGGCACCACCGAAGGTGTATCGCCCGCCATCGATCCGGTTCGGCCAGGGTGCGAGCAGCTGACCCGCCCCGGCGGGCGGCAACTCGTCATCTTCATGGCCAAGAATCACCGGTTCGTCGCGGAACAGCAGTTCGCGCAGGCCTGCGCCCAGTTCGGTCACGGTGGCCCGGTACGGCCCGGCCTCGAGGTGATACTGCTGTCCGGTCAGCGGAACGCTCACCCGGTAAGGATACGGATAGCAGCAGCGCCGCGCGGCAGCCTGCCACCAAACCCCAGGCCAGATCGGCCCCCTGGCCCGTGGCGAGCAGTTTAGCGGCTGCGGGCTCCAGCGGCTCCTGCCCGGCCATCCCCAGCAGGACGGCGGAGACCTCCGCCGCCGCCTGACCGTTGGCCGCGCAGTGCAGCAGCGAGGCGGCCAGCGTCGTGGTCCGCTGCGCCGCGTCGCAGGTCGCTGAGGCGCTGAGCCAGTTCGCCAGCCACACGGCGCGCGTTCCTCCGGAGATGGCCCCGCCCAGCAGCCGGAGCGCGAGCAGCGTCCCGCCGACCACGCTGTCGCCGCTCGGGACCAGGCCCGGGCCGAGGCCGACCAGCCGCTCGACCGCCTCGACCGCGCCTGCCAGGTCGCCGTTCGCACAGCAGGCGGCCAGTTGGACCGGCCCGTCGTGGCCGGTCAGGCCCGGCGCGTACTCGGCAGCCGCGCAGAGCCGGGCCAAGACGCTGCAGCCGTGATCGAGCCTGGCCCGTGACAGCGGCCCGAACACGGGGGAAGGATCCCACCAGCGCCTGACCCGGATGTCCAGTCCGCAGGTGAGGATGCGGCCCTCGCCCGCCGAGCAGTCCTGCGAAGCACGTGCCTCCCAGGGGCCGGTGATGATCGCGTTCGGCAGCCGGAGCGCGTCCGGAGGTGAGATCGCGATGACGCGCGGCTCGGGGCCCGGATCGGCGAATTCCAGGTAGATCGCGTGCGGCAAGGCGGCCAGGACCTTACCGAGCCGACGTGGCCCGCGCAGCACGTCGCGGACGGCCAGGCTGGCGACCCCGGAGAATACCAGTGGCGGACTCGCGTCCTCCTGGACCGGAGAGGCTCGCCTGCCGCGTGACCCAGTCACGCACGCAACAGTACCCGGGCAGCAGCTCGGCCCGGTCGGCGCCAGCGGTCCCGCCCGGACGCCCGGAAGGGCGTTTACCGCCCTGTTGTGAAGCAAATAACGATATGTCCGCTAAAGACAAAGAAATCGATTTGTGATACGTTAGTTGAAATTTGCCAACCAAGCTTGGGGAGGCCGACGGGGCTGCTTGGGGAGCGGGGGACCGTCAGCCCCGCCGGCTAAATTAACCCTAGCCGGATGAGATGACGAGTTGGGCAAATTTCGTCCCCGTAAGTACTTCGAAACGTTTTCAGCGGAGGTGGGCGACGGGTCCGACGGCGCGGATCCGTCGCGATGTCCGTTGGCTCGGGCCGACCCGTTGGGCCCGAGGCGACCGCTGCGGACCGCCTCCGCGGCCAACACGCCGAACAGGTAGAAGTAAGCCGCTTCCTCGTCCTCGAAGAAGTGCACCTCGAGCCGCGCGTCATCGGTCCGGCTGAACACCTCGAAGCCGCCGTCCGCCTCGACCAGGCACATCGCGCCCGGCACCTCCTCGTCGACCGCATACGCGGCCTGCGGGATGGCGGCCAGGGCGAGCAGTTCGGCGAAGACCGACTCGGGCGAGATACGGTCCTTGCGGCCGGTGCGTCGGCCTGGTGTCGGAGCCGTCTCAGGAGCCAGGCCCGGTTGGCGTTCGGGCCAGGGGGGCGACCAGGGTCCGCCCTCGCTCCGCGGCTCAGGTCCGGACGCTGGAGCGGACACCGGATCGGGCTGGTCTTCGGCCCTCACCTCGGTGCCGGGTCCGGTCCTGTCCTCTGGTGCGGTCTTCGGCCAGGGCTCGGGCGACCCGTGCCATGCGGCCATCCGGTCCGGCATGCGGGGTGTGTGATCCGCGCCACGATACGCGGCCAGCTGGCCATTTCCGGTCGGCCCGCCATTTACCCCCGCGGCATGATATGCCTCAAGCCCGGCATTTCCGCCCGGTCCCGAGTATTCATTCACCCCCGCATATCCCGCAGGCTCGGCGAATCGAGTCGGCTCGATGTATCCAGTCGGCCCAGCGTCTCCGGACGGCCCGGCCGGAGCGGGGTTCGCGGCGGGACCGGACGCAGGATGCGTTCCGGTCGGCGCGGCGAAGGCTGCCGCACTCGCCGGGGGCTTGGACGCCGACTGCTCACCAGGCGGCGGGAACGTGGCCGCGGTCAGCGGGAACTCGACCCGTTCCTCGGTCAGGCCGATGACCTCGCTCCGCGCCACGACGACCTCGAAGACCTCCCGGTCTATCTCCCAGTAGCCCAGCTGCGCGGCGCGCGCGGCGTCCCGGCCCAGATAGGCAATGTGCAGCCGGTCACCGAGGTCATCGAGCACCAGGCACGGCTCGCCCCGGTAGTCGCCCACCGGCCGCGATTGCCACAGCGCGCCGAGGTCGGTGAGGCTGACCTGCTTGCGCCAGTGCCCGGCCACGGCCGTGAACCCGAGTTCCGCCGGGGGCGGCCCGGGCGAGAACAGCGTCGCCTCGGTGCCGTCCGGACCCAGTCCCGCCTGGTACGGGACGCCGAGATAGGTTGCCATCAGCCGCAGTCGCATGGCTCACGGCTCCGCGGGATGCCACGCCAGGCCGTCGTACCGGGCCACCAGCTCGTCTCCCTCGGCGCCCAGCCGGCACATGCCTGCCCCGACCGGGATCGGGATCGGCTCGAGATAGAACTCACCTGTGCCCGGGCCTGCGGTCGGCTGGTAGCCGTCAATCGCCCGGGCCAGCCAGCACAGCAGGTACAGCTCGTTCATGACCGGCGTGAATTCGGAATCCTCCCAGCCCAGGCTGAGCGCGAGGTAGGCCTCGGCAGGGTTGTGGAACCGGACATCCTGGGCGCGGTAGACATAGCCGGCCAGCACTGATCGCTGCCCGTCCAGGTATGGTCCTACCAGGCGTGGCGGGACGGCCTTCCACATCGGCGTGCCCGGTGCGATGGCGGGCACCCGCTCGGGCTGGCTCACCAAGCTCCCTTCCGTTCGCGCCGAACTCCCCGCACAACTGATTGTGCCTAGTTAATGACGGCGATTAGCGGGAAAGCGCCTCATTCAGAGGATTATTACTTTCAGTAGTTAACCGATCGCCGGGTAGGCCGCCACCAGCCGCGCGACCGGGCCCGGCGGCCCGTGCCGTGGGGCCTGCCCGTGCCATAGGGTCTGTCACATGTCAGGCCACCTGAATCCTGGCGGGCAGCAGTTCCGCGGCGACCGCGGCGCGGCCGACCCCCGGGTGACCGCGGTGCTGGCCGCCTACCAGGCCGGGCAGGGCAGCGAGCGGGCGGCGCTCACCGCGCTGGCTGCGACGCGGCTGCTCGTCCCGGTGATCGCCGTCCTCAGCGACGGAGCGGCAACCCCGGAGCAGGGTGACAAGGACAGCGAGATGGTGCTGCCCAAATTGATCGGCCGGGACGGAAGGCCTGCGGTGCTCGCCTTCACCAGCCTGGACGCGCTGGCCCGCTGGCGCCTGGATGCCCGCCCAGTGCCGGCCGAGGCGGACCGGGTGTGGCGTGCCGCCGTCGCCGACGGCTGCGCCGTGGTCATCGACGTGGGCGGGCCGGTGCCGCTCGCTGTCGAGGGCGCCCGGCTGACGGCGCTGGCTGCCGGCCAGCCGGTGCCGCCACCGCACGAAGATCCTGATATCAGCGCCGAAGTCCTCGCCGCCACCGCCGACGAGCCCGCTATCGCCGGGTTCAGCTTGGCCCCAGGCCGCGCCGACGCCACCGATCTCACCGTCACGCTGTACCTGGCTAGGGCCGGGTCCGCGCCGGCGCCGGAGCAGGGACCAGCCGTGAACCGGGCCGCGGCTGGCCTCGCCGTCCGGCTCGGGGCGCGGCTGCGCCGCGGCATCGAGGTCATCATCGCAGAGTGATCAGGTGTCCTATGAAGATGTGGTGTTATGCACCGACCCGCTGTGGTTGCCGTCCGCGGCCCGCACCGGTGGCTCGCGCAGGCCCGAAAGGCCTGCACTGGCAACGGGGTTTGCATAACGCTCTAGGATCGGGTCCATGTTTCGCTGGCTGACCGCGGGTGAATCGCACGGGCGCGCGCTCGTGGCGATCTGCGACGGCGTGCCCTCGGGGGTGCGAATAACCACCGAGGACCTCGCGGCCGCGCTGGCCCGCAGGCGCGCCGGGTACGGCCGCGGCGCGCGGATGACGTTCGAGCAGGACGAGGTCGAGCTCACCGGCGGAGTCCGGCACGGCAGCACGCTCGGCGGGCCGGTCGCGATCAGGATCGCCAACACCGAATGGCCCAAGTGGGAGGCGGTCATGTCCGCCGACCCCGTGGACCAGGACACGCTGGCTGGCCTGGCCAGGAACGCGCCGCTGACCCGGCCGCGGCCCGGGCACGCCGACCTGTCCGGCATGCAGAAGTTCGGCCATACCGACGCCCGCCCCGTCCTTGAGCGGGCCAGCGCCCGCGAGACGGCCGCCCGCGTCGCCTTGGGCGAGGTGGCCCGGCGCCTGCTCAGCCAGGTGCTCGGCGTCGAGATCCTCAGCCACGTGGTCGCTATCGGCCACATAACGGCCTCCGGCGAGGTAATGCCGGGCCCGGAGGACAAAGCCGCCATCGACGCGGACCCGGTGCGCTGTGCCGACCCCGTCACCAGCCAGGCCATGGTGGCCGAGATCGACGCGGCCCGCAAGGACGGCGACACCCTGGGTGGCGTGGTCGAGGTGCTCGCCTTCGGGCTGCCGCCCGGGCTGGGCAGCTTCACGCACTGGGACCGACGGCTCGACGGCCGGCTGGCCGGGGCGCTGATGTCCATTCAGGCCATCAAGGGCGTCGAGGTCGGCGACGGCTTCACCACCGCGACGCGCCGAGGCTCACAAGCGCACGACGAGATCGAAGCCACCGAAAACGGAATTGCCCGGCGCACCAACCGGGCAGGCGGCATCGAGGGCGGTATGAGCAAAGGGCAACCAATAGTACTGGGAATCGCCGTAAAGCCGATACCAACGTTGATGAAGGCGCTGCCCTCGGTCAATCTGCACGAGCGCTCCGACGCGCCGGCGACGATCGTTCGCAGCGACGTCTGCGTGGTGCCGGCGGCCGCAATCGTCGGTGAAGCGATGGTGCGCCTTGCCTTGATGAGACCGCTCTTGGAGAAGTACGGCGGTGATTCGATGGAAGAGACATTGGAGAATCTCGAGCGCAGCCGCATCGCCGCGGAGCGCCTCTTTGGGCGAGAAGGCAGCACTAGGAGCCTGTAGGGTGGATTCGGCACCGGATTCGAAAACGGACACAACCCTACA
>Ga0187781_10004558_pt1 | contig 10322 bp, 8 predicted proteins | sample 0715_SJ02_MP02_2_FD_132447 | JGI IMG/M metagenome (GOLD analysis project Ga0187781, IMG submission 132447) | Tropical peat soil microbial communities from peatlands in Department of Meta, Colombia - 0715_SJ02_MP02_20_MG | ecosystem: Environmental > Terrestrial > Soil > Wetlands > Peat | place...
CCGGCCCCACCCTAGCTGACCTGCCTGGCGCGCCCCCGCCGCCTCCCGACTTGCCGTTGCCCGGTCCGGCGCCGCTGGCCCGGAGGCCGGGCGCGAAATTCAAGAGCTTGGATGAATTCTTGGGCGACATGCTGCGCAACTTCAACAACGACATCGTCGCGATGTCGGTGGTCAAGATCAATTTCGAATTACTAGACCGCCTGCGCCGGGCCGAGGAAGTGATGGGGGAAGACAATCCAATCCCACTGCACGCTCTGGCCGCCGGCCACGCCCATGCTTCCGATGCGGTACTCAAGGCATTGGAGCAGTTGAATCGCAATGCCGAGAGCCGAGTCCGGCAGCAGCGCGGCATCGTGTCCATTACGGACTCGGACGGCGATTACACCCCGGTTCCCCCACCGGGACCATCTACGCCGCCAACGATCGACGGCAGCTGGCACAAGCAGGAGCCAGCCACAACCGAAAAGAGGCCGGCCGAGAACGCGGCCGGAACAGCACAAAGACAGAAAGCCGAGGAGAACCCCTACGCAGCGCTATCGTCGCTTGACCGCATGCTGGTGCGCTCGATCACAGAGAAGCTAATTGCCAGGACGCGCCTGCAGCAGCAGATGGATCGTGAGCAGCAATCCCAATCCGCAGCCCAAGCACCCGGCAATGCAACCGTCTTGGGCTAACATGTCAGGGCGCGCCGAGCGCCTCGACCAGGAGATTCTCGCCGACCTTGACCGGCTCGACCCCGCGACGCGGGAGCTCGTGCTCGCGCGCATCCACGAACACAACCCAGAGGCCGAGCTGCGTCTGCAGCGTGCGGTCGACTACCTACGGGATCCGGTTTCAGTTGAGACCTTCATCTTCGGCGACCACTACCTGGGCCAGAGCCTGAAGGGCAGCACCTTCCCCGCCATCGTCGACGACCTGGTCGAGCTGTTCGAGGGCGACTACCTGGAGGTCTGCCTGGGCGGCAGCTGGGGCTGGGGCAAGTCCCGGGAGATTGAGATCGGCATCGCCTACGAAATCTACCTGCTCAGCTGCATGCGCGAGCCCGCCCTCGCCTACGGCCTGATCAAGGGCTCGAACCTGGTGTTCCTGAACGTGTCGGTCGACGTCACCCAGGCGCAGCGGGTGCTGTTCGGCGGCCTCTACGGCCTGCTGGAGCGCTCGCCCTACTTCCAGTTCACGTTTCCCTACAACCGTGGGCTCAAGAGCGAGCTGTGCTTCCGCCGGGGCAAGAAGGTCACCTGCCGCCCGGTGGCCGCCAACGAGCAGGCCATCCTGGGCGAGGATGTGTACTCGGCCGCCATCGACGAGGCCAACTTCATGGAGATCGTCGAGAAGTCCAAGCGTGCCGTCCCCGGCGAGACTGGCGTCTACGACCAGGCGCAGGCGGTCGCCGACAAGCTGAGCGCCCGCATGCGCAACCGCTTCAACCAGCGCGGGAAGCTGCCCGGCCACATCTGGATGGCCAGCAGCGCTCGCTTCCCCAACGACTTTACCGAGCGCAAGGAGGCCGAGGCCAGGACCAACCGGCAGATTTTCGTCCGCCACCGTGCCCTGTGGGAGTCGAGGCCGCGCCACACCTTCATGCCCGACAATTTCCGCGTCGAGGTGGGCAACATCACGCGCCGCACCCGCGTGCTCGACGGCACCGAGACCGACGTGAGCGGCACCGTGATCGAGGTGCCGATGGACTTCCATGCCCCATTCGTCGCCGACCCGGACAAGGCGGTGCGCGATCTGGCGGGCTACAGCGTGCTGTCGATCACGCCCTTCATCGCGCGCCGCGAGATGATCCGCAGGATGTTTGAGCTGGGCTGCCAAGCCGGGCTCCGGCATCCCTTCAGCCGGGTGCAGAAGGTCGGCGAGGTCGAGGTGCCGCTCGATGTGCTGCTGCAGGGCAAGAGCCTGGAGATCGAATACATCGTGCCCGAGCGCCTGCACTACATCGAGCGCCAGCGCGTCGACCAGCTGGGCCGCTCGATCTTCAAGGACGCCAGGATGACCCAGCCGGAGCTGGAGCGCCTGCTCTATCCCGGGCTCTACTGGGCGCACGTCGATCTGGCCAAGGGGCAGCGCGACAAGTGTGGCCTGGTGATCACCCACGTGGTGGGGGCGCGCGAGGTCGAGCGCATGGACTCCAAGACGCTCAAGATGGTCAAGGAGAAGCTGGCCATCACCAGGGTGGACCTGGTGCTGCGCATCGTGGCCCCGCCCGCTGGGGAAGTCGACATCCCCAGCATCCGCGCCTTATTTCACCAGTTCCGCGAGCTGGGCATGCAGTTCGGCAAGATCACGTTCGACGCCTATCAGAGCCAGGAAAGTATCAAGGCGCTGAACGACGCCGGGTTCACCTCGGAGCTGTTCTCCGTCGACGACGAGAACGGCACCGCCTACGAGATGCTGAAGCAGGCGCTCTACGACGAGCGCGTGCTGTGCTACGAGTACCCCCTGCTGGAGCGCGAGCTGGCCCAGCTGGAGCGCACGCCCAAGAAGGTCGACCACCCGGTGCGCGGCTCGAAGGATCTGGCCGACTGTTTAGCGGCTGCCGTCTATCATGCTGAGGAGGGCTATCGCGCTGGTGCAGGATCGCTGGGCCTGTTCCAGTTCGGCAGCGTGGAGCGCCCGGGACAGATCGCGGAGCCGCCATCGGCGCTGGTGCGGGCGCAGACCAAGATGGTGACCGGCGGGGGCATCGACGAAATGACGCCGGCGGAGCTGAACGCCATCCTCTTCGGCAGTCTGGGCAAACCGTGACGACATTATAGATGTGGTTGCCCTGCAGACGTCCGACACGAACGCAGGGGTGGCAATAGTGCTGGTAGTTTCGTTTTTTGTTCGTCATGTCCAGTCCGGTGTGCCACGTGGAAATAGGGGGCCAACGGCGGGAGGGCTCACCGGGGACAGGCTCTACAGGAAGACCCGAGTGCGGTCTACCCTTTCCCGATTGGTCGGCCCGGTGGAATCCCGGCAACTGCCGGCAGACAGTGGGTTTGTGCGGAAATTACTGCAGCAAATTTGAGCCCTGTGTTTCCCGATCTGCCTGTTAATTAGTTGAGTATCCCCCGCTGAGGCAATTGATTTTCTACGTCAGCATCGCGTTGCTGTTCGGCGGACTTGCAGCCCAGCCTTGGGCAGAGCAACTGACTCTTAATCCGAACGGCGCAGGCGCACCGACGCGCACCGAGAAGCACCCTCCAACAGAATCAACGGATTGCGCAACGGCGGAGAGCACCACAACGCACCAAGCTGCACAGAATCTCAAAACGAACTGACACCACAACTGACACCAGAATTTGGGGCGCTCCGGATCGAATCTAGGTCAGGGTTGCCCGGGGCTTAAGACGCGTGTTCACGTTTGACTAGTCTTCTTGAACGCGCGTATGATGCGCTCGCTCAGGCCTGCCGAGTACAAAAGTCAGCCAACCGTTCCCCCTGAACCTCCCCTCAGGGCCGTAGGGCCGAACCCATCGGAAAAGTCTCAAGGCGGTCCCAACAAAGACAAAGGAGAAGACTATGTCAAGGATGAGACGTCCGATTGCGTCACTTGTGATTGCTGCTTCGCTGTCCCTCGGCTGCGCGAGCAGCCTGTTGGCCCAACGCAGCGTCACTGTACCCGCTTCCAGTATGGCCCAGCCTGGAGACGCCGGTGTCCGGGCCCACACCAACGTCCGATTCGTGAACTCCCCGCAAGATTTTCAGGCAGCGACACCTCAGTCTTACGGGCCTCCGTTTCCAGCGTACTTCGCTGAAGATCCCGCTTCGATAGGCTGTATTTACGGACTGACCCCACCGTCGCCGGGCTGCAATCCGGACGTGGCGACGGTGAATCCGCATGGCGGCAGCAAAGCCATCGCCGTCGTGGATGCCTACAACGATCCCACTGCGTATGCCGACCTGTCCATCTTTTCCAGCCAGTTCGGAGTAGCGCCGATCCACCACCGAAACTTCATCGTGGTGCATGCGCCGTTCGGCGGCGCCGCACCCGGATCTTGCACCTCACCCCCACCGGGCCCCAAACCACCGGTCGACCCTACCGGAGGCTGGGAGCTTGAGGAATCGCTGGACATCGAGTATCTGCACGCCATGGCCCCCTGGGCCACACTCTATTTGGTGGAAGCTCAGTCCAATTCCTATTCCGACTTGCTTTGTGCCGTGACTGTTGCCAGCAATCTGATGGCGGCGGCAGGAGGCGGCGAAGTAGTGATGCCCTGGGGGAGCGGAGAGTTTTCGGGAGAGACTTCAATCGACCCGGTTTTCACCACCCCCACCGTGGTGTACTTTAATGCGGCGGGTGATGCGCCCGGAGTTTACTACCCGAGCGCCTCTCCCAACGTTGTTTCTGTCGGCGGCACAACCCTCAGCGCCAACACCATCACCTTCAACTTTCTTGAAGAGAACGCGTGGCAGGATGCGGCCGGGGGCCCGAGCGCTTATGAATCCCGGCCAACTTACCAGAACGGCGTCCAGGCCGTAGTCGGGACGCAGCGCGGCACTCCCGACGTTGCCGCCGCCGCCAACCCCTATACTGGGGCGTGGGTTCAGGACAGCTTCCCAGTCGAGGGTTACCCACCTTGCCCCCTGCGGACACCCTGCTGGTGGATCGTCGGTGGCACCAGTCTATCCGTGGACGTGTGGGCGGGCACGGTCAACGTGGCAGGCTCGTTCGCTGCCTCCAGCAGTGCCGAACTCACCAAGTTATACGCGGACCCTGCTAAAGATTTCACCAACGACGGCGGGGGTTCGTGCGGTCCCACTATGGGATATTTCGATGCCTTTGGCTACAACTTCTGTACCGGTCTCGGCAGCCCAGCAACTTATGCAGGGAAATAGGCCAAATCGGGTATAACGAACTCTTGGCGGACACGGCTCGCAGTGCAAATGCTGCCGGTGTCCGCCGGGGCCTTTCCAGGGAGCCCGGCGAGAGGTGAGAGACTTAAAACCTCATCGCCGGGCCTTAAGAAGGCTGTTGATTGGTCATGGCATAGGCGTGGGCGTCAACTGACCGGTGACGGAGAAAGCATAAACAACGTGGCTACCCGTACCGCCACCGTAGGTTGATCCACTATCGATCCAGCCGTGCGGGTAGCAGGCACCGGCAGGACAAGTGCCAACAGTGGCACCATTGGTTAAATAAGTGTAGTTGCTTACGATTAACCCTCCCGGGGGAGTGGGATAGAAGTTGAAGGGAATCAAATTGCCCGCCTCGCTAACCCCCCCATCCCCAATACCCGTGTTGCTGACACCGGCGGGGTTCCCGCACTTGTCACCGCCCTGATAGGTGACGGTCAGCATCGCGGGCGTGCCGACAGAGCCCGGAGTGTAAAACAGGTCGCCGGGTACAGTGAGGTAACAAACTAGTTCGTTGTATTCGCCTTGGGTGGAATTGTCGTCCTCACCCCCGAGATTGAGCGTGAGATTCACGGCGGTATTGGTGCCCTGTGAGAACGTTGCCGATCCCGCCATCGTGAAATGAAGCACCTCCGTCGCGCCAAAGGTAGCCGTATAGAAAGAGGCGGTGCCGCTCGCTTGCACGACATAGCTGCCGTTCAAACTAGTCAGGTTCGATGCGTGCGCGGGTGTCACCATTCGTTGCATCTCCGGAACCACGGAGATGGCGACAACAATCGCCACAGTTAATGCTGCGATCAGAAGAAACCGCTTTTTCAAAGTTAATCCAGCAAAGCGTTTCAGAGTCATTTCGATATCTCCTCAGTTTTTCCCTCGCCGTTTTCTGTTCAAACGGAGAGGGTTCCGTTTTTCAGTTTTGTTGGTTAGGGAAATGATGGAACGAGGGCTTACCGTCGGCGGCCAAGGTTCGTCCCCTGGAGCGAGGCCACGAGGGAGATTGAGTTTCATGGGCTTCTCCCCTGTCTCTGAAGTTTTGGTCGAGGGCCTAGCTTGGGGCCTGAGACAATGTTTGCTTTGGCGGTTTGCACTGCGCTGACGGCGGTTGGTGCCTCGCCTTCAGCGAAATCAGAAATTAGAGGTGGGGCCTGAATCCTGAGGATTCCTACGGCTTTTGAAGGTAACTTTTCAAGAAATCTTAGGTAATTTATTGCGATAGTTACCGCTTACACGCTTGCTGGACAAATGGGTGCGGATAGACGTTGTGAACAGGGCTTCACATAACTTACACGTTTGCACCATCAGCGGTACAGCCTTCGGGGAGCGTAACTTACGAGAAGCCGATTTCAGGACAATTACGATGGCGACCCCCAGCCGAACAGCGTAAGGACACCGCTCGCGTAACTTACCCCAGGGAGCGCAGCGACCGGAACCCGCCAAGGCACCTGCCAGCCCCAGCCTCAATTTGCTAGGTTGAGCGTGGACTTCCACTACTTGTTAGTTGGTCCGTAGATGTCAGGCCATCGGCGCCAGCCGCGATTGAAATGCGTTCTTCCGGTCCGGGTTGTCGGCACTGATCCGGAAGGAAAACCCTTCGAGCAACTTACGTGTACGCTCGACATTAGCGGCAGCGGCGCGCGGATCAGCGGTCTCGACGCGCCACTACGCCCGGGCGCAATCCTGACTGTATCTTACAAGTACCGGCGCGCATCGTTTCGCGTCACCTGGGTTGGTCGCCCCAGTGGCCCCACCAAGGGCCAAATCGGTGTAGTCACCACCGATCCCGACGTACATTTTTGGACAGAAGTTCCGGCTGAGGAGTTGGGTCAATACTCAGACCAGTACGCAATCAGTGAGAACGAAGAGCAGGAGAAAGTAAAGGCCAGTCGCGCGAAGAGCCTCGGACCAGGTACCTTCGAAATTTCTCCTGAAGAGGCCACCGACCGGCTCCGAATTGAGACAGAAGAGTTACTCGAGCTGGCAACTCTGCTCGAGCGCGGTAACGTTGATCCAGCCGCACTTCAGCAGTTCCGGCAGGCACTCGCGTACGTCCGCAACACGAGTTGGATCCTGCAGCAGTGGGTTGAACTGAAGCAGAAGCCTGCCGAGAGATTCCCTTTGCTGAAGATGCTAAACGCCGAACGCCTGCGCATTGGCATCAGCGTCTGTAATGAACTGTCCGCCTTCGTTACCAGCGTTAAAGTCCAGCTTGACCCCGGTCTCACGCAGCAATTCATCAGTGCTGTCCAGCAGCTGTTTCTTATCATGAGCGCCACTCAGGAAGCAGCCGTGCCGCCTCCCGACCTGTAACAGTCTTGATTGGCGATGCTTCGGGCGTTCAGGGGCGGTTGTTAGCGGCTCACGTGGGAGTAACTGTTGTGAACAGGGCTTCACGTAACTTACACGTTTGCACCATCAGCGGTACAGCACCGTTCGGGGAGCGTAACTTACGAGAAGCCGATTTATCGACAACAGCGGTTGAATCGGGGTCATTGCGAGTTGTCCGACGATTCGTGGATCGGAGAACTGTTTAGTTGCGCGTGGGATATGATTGCCAAGAATGAAGAACACTGCAGTCTTACTGCTGAGCAGCCCCATACCTCTTGCGCGCAAAGGTGCGGTGGCGAAGATCTCCCAGTTTCTAATTGCGCACAACGGGAGCGTCCTGCATACCGACGACCACGTGGATAGTGGCCGGGACTTGTTCCTATCCAGACTGGAGTGGGATTTGGATGGCTTCGATATTCCAATCTCCGATTTCGAGGAACACTTCAAGCCGCTGGCTGAGCGTTTCCGGATCCAGTATCACTTGGCGCTAACGGACTACCGCCCCAAGGTAGCTATCCTGGTTTCCGCTTATGACCACTGTCTTGCCGATCTGCTTTACCGGCAGAGCACGGGCGAGCTGGCGTGCGATATCGTCATGGTCGTCAGCAATCATCCTACAGCCAAACCGCTGGCTGAGTTTTATAGAGCGCCGTTTCATCTGCTGACTAACCTCAAAGATAAGTGCGAATGCGAGCGGGAAATGCTTGAACTATTGGGGCAGGATGTGGACCTCATCGTGCTCGCGCGCTATATGCAGATCCTGAGCCCGGATTTCGTCGCCCAGTACTTGCTGCGCATGATCAATATCCATCATTCCTTCCTCCCGGCCTTTGTGGGTGCAAAACCGTACCAGCAGGCTTTCGAGCGCGGGGTCAAGTTGATCGGCGCCACCAGTCATTACGTCACTGCGACCCTGGACGAGGGACCGATTATCGAGCAGGACGTGGTGCGCGTTTCCCACCGCGATACTGCCGAGGACATGATGCACAAGGGCCGCGATCTGGAGAAAGTGGTGCTCTCGCGCGCGGTGCGCTGGCATTTGGAAAACCGCATCCTGGTGTACCAGAACAAGACAGTGGTGTTCATCTAGGAGCCGACTCACGCGCTCGTTCGAAACCGCGCCCAACACTCTGCCATTTGCCTGAGCCGGGCGTCAATTGCACTAGTAGAGGGTCACTTACGATATGCCGACTTCACGACAGCTATCCCGTATTTCCGCCTGGAGTGGAACCTTTGTAACGCCCCGGCACCGTCATGCCGGCGCGGACCCCAAGCGCCTTTACGTGCCTCCTCAAAAGGTCAACTTGTCTCCCGGATTGATCGGGAAAACCTTTGTCGAGGTAGCGCCGAGCGCCTGCTGGTACTCCTGTGGCGTCCCTCTCAGCGCCGGGCTGGTCCCATAGTGGATCGGGATCGCGAACCTCGGCTTCAGGTACTGATTCGTCGCGTAGGCAGCGTCCTTCGGGTTCATGACAAAGTGCCCGCCGATGGGAATCATGATCAGATCCGGCTTGTAGTATTCGCCGATGAACTTCATGTCGCCAAAGATCGCCGTGTCTCCCATGTGGTAGAGCTTGAAGCCGTTTTCGAATTCGATGATAAAACCACCCGGCTCTCCCCCGGGGTGAGTTTCGTCTTTGCCGGTCGCCGGATTCCGCCAGACGAGTTCGGAACTGTGCTCGGCACGCACCATGGTGATCTTGATGTCAGGACCCAGAGGCGTGATGGTGCCGCCCTTGTTCATCCGCGGCGCCAGTTCGGGCGGCAGGACGCCGAGTGTCTGCAGGGACTGATCGAGCCCCGCCGGCCCCCAAAGCTGTGCCTTATTTCTTTTCGCTAGCTCAGGCGCATCACCTAGATGATCTGCGTGGGCATGTGTGACCAGAATGAGATCCACCTTGCCGAGCGCGTCAAGGTCCTTATACTGCGGCGGCGTCTTCGGATTCTGTGTCAGAAACGGATCGATGACGATCACTTTGCCGCTGACGGTCGTGATCCTCGTGGCCGACTGACCGAGCCAGAGGACTTCGATCTTGCCGGTCTGCGCCCGCAGCGGGGTCATCCCAGCCACGACGAGCAGGATTCCTAGGATTAGAGTTGAAACGCGACCGTCACGTCGGCACATTGGGACCCCCAAGCCGGAATCTCTGTTTCGAGATTCCAAGTGCGCGGGATTATACGCTCGCCACCTTGTCCCCGAATTTTCCCCGACCAGTCTGGTCGCGGGAAAAGGCAGATTCTGGCTTCAGAAGATTGATGCCGCGGCGACCGGGTGCGGTGCGGTCCGAGCCAGAATTGGCTCCGTCTGCTCACAGCACGCCGATGGCGCAGACGCGGGGTTTGCCGCGAGGGAACAGCAGGTCGCGGAACTGCGGCTTGCCGAGCACGGCGAGCCCGAAAGCTCCATCAGTTGCCATCACGGGGCCGAAGAGAAGAATTCTGCCAGCGGCAAACTGCTCTTGGAAGTACTGGCCATGCTCCTCCATCAGGTAGTACCGCATGCCGCACCGGCATAAACGTGGAGCTACGGCGGGCGTATAACAATGTCACGGGAGCAATGGCATGGTGGACTTGTCCGTTTCAGGCGGCAATCTGGTGCTGCACGTCCGGGGGGCCGACAAGCTGTGGGCGCTGAAGAGTTCCCTCGAAATCCCGCTGGTGCACATTGCGGAGATTCGGGCAGACCCCGCCGTAGCCCATGGCTGGTGGCACGGGTTTAGGATGCCCGGCACCAACATTCCCGGAGTGATCACGGCCGGCACGTTCTACCAGCATGGCAAGCGGGTGTTCTGGGACGTTCACAATCCGGACAACACGATTGTGATCGAGTTGCGAGATGAGCGTTACAACGAACTGATCGTCGAAGTCGCCGACCCGCAGGCCGCTGTGGAGTTTGTGAAGAGCGTATTGCCGCCGCAAAGGGATTGACCGGGCGGCGTGGGAAGGCAGGCGAGGAACGAGGCACGCATGAACGCGGATGCGCTGGCGCGGCTGAAGCGGCTCGCGGGCAAATCGACCCTGATCCTGACGCACTACGGGCGGAAGTCCGGGAAGCCCTACGAGGTCAAAATCTGGTTCGTCGTGGACGGCGACCAAGTGTTCATCGGGACGGCGAACGTCGAGCGCCAGTGGGTGCGGAACGTGCAAAAGAA
>Ga0187781_10004559_pt1 | contig 10321 bp, 11 predicted proteins | sample 0715_SJ02_MP02_2_FD_132447 | JGI IMG/M metagenome (GOLD analysis project Ga0187781, IMG submission 132447) | Tropical peat soil microbial communities from peatlands in Department of Meta, Colombia - 0715_SJ02_MP02_20_MG | ecosystem: Environmental > Terrestrial > Soil > Wetlands > Peat | place...
CCGAGAAGATGGTCGGCTTCACGAAGTAGCCGGTGTCGAGGCCGTCGGGGGCGTCGACCCCGCCGGTGACCAGGGTGGCGCCCTCGTCGATCCCCTTCTGGATGTAGCCGCGCACCCGGTCGCGCTGGACCGCCGAGACGAGGGGGCCGAGCAGCTTTCCGGGCTCGAAGGGGTCACCCGGGGCGAACCCGGCCGCGGCGTTGGCGGCCCGCTCCTCCACTTGGGCCAGCTTGTCCCGGGGCACCAGCATGCGGGTGAGGGCCGAGCAGGTCTGGCCGGAGTTCATGTAGCAGCCGAAGACGCCGGCGGGCACCGCCTTCTCGAAGTCGGCATCGTCGAGCAGGATGTTGGCCGACTTGCCGCCCAGCTCGAGCGAGACCCGCTTGATGCCCTGGGCGGCGAGCTCCATGACCCGGCGCCCGGCCCGGGTCGACCCGGTGAAGGAGACCATGTCGACCTTGGGGTGCGCCGCGATGGCCTCACCCACGACCGGGCCGACGCCGCTGACGAGGTTGAAGACGCCCGGGGGCAGGCCGACCTCGTCGATGACGTCGGCCAGGATGAAGGCGTTGATGGGTGCCACCTCGCTCGGCTTGAGCACGACCGTGCACCCGGCGGCCAGCGCGGGGGCCACCTTCAGGACGACCTGGTAGAGCGGGTAGTTCCACGGCGTGATAGCCCCGACCACGCCCACCGGCTCGTGCACCACGAGGGAGTTGCCGATCTCCTCCTCCCAGGCGAAGGTCTCGGCCGCCTTGGCGGCGTCGCCGAAGGCGCCCGCCGGCAGGCCGACCTGGATGGATCCCGACAGGGTCATGGGCATGCCCACCTCGTGGGAGATGACCTCGGCCAGCTCGTCGGTCCGGGCGGCCAGCGCCTCCCCGACGCGGTTGAGCAGCTTGGCCCGCTCCTCGACCGAGGTGCCGGCCCAGGCCGGGAAGGCGGCGGCGGCCGCCTCGACCGCCTTGTCGACGTCCTCGGGCGTGCCCTCCGGGATGGTGGCGAACACCTCCTCGGTGGCCGAGTCGATGACCTCCAAGGTGCCCTTGCCAGTCGACGGGACCCAGGCCCCGTTGATGTAGATGGTGTCGCGCACGAGCATGGGTGCCCTCCCTCTCTTCGGCCCTCTTGTGGGTGCCAAAGCGTCAGCGTACCCACCCCAGGCCGGTGCCGCCCCGCCCGGGCCGCCCGCCGTGGTGCGGGGGAGGGTGCGGGTGCGGTTGCGGGTGCGGGTCAGCCCTTCTTGTTGCCCAGCAGCGGGTGCTCGCCCATGCCCACGGGCTGGAGGTGCTGGCCGAGGACCTCGTGGAAGCGCTCGGCGACCTGTTGGGGCGTCCAGCCGCCCTCCTGCCACATGCTGGCGATCTGTCGCGGCGTCTGGAACAGCGTGTAGGCGTAGCCGGTCCGTCCGAGAACCTGGCCGTTGACGTAGGAGGCGCCCTCCGAGGCCAGGAAGGCGATGAGCGGAGCGTTGAGGGCGGGGTCCTGGTCGGCCGGCGGCTCGCCCCCGGCGTAGAGGTTCTCGGTCATGCGGGTGAAACCGGCCGGGGCCACCGCGTTGACGGTGATGCCGTACCGGCCGAGCTCGAGGGCCCACACGAAGGTCATGCCCATGATGGCGGCCTTGGCGGCGCCGTAGTTTGTCTGACCGAAATTGCCTCGCAGGCCGGCCGACGAGGTGATGTTGACGATGCGGCCGTAGCCGGCCTCCTTCATGAGCGGCGCGGCGTGGCGGACGGTGTTGAAGGTGCCCTTCTGGTGGACGGCGATGACGGCGTCGTAGTCGGCCTCGTCCATCTTCACCAGGGTCCGGTCCCGCACGATGCCGGCGTTGTTCACCACGATGTCGATCCCGCCGAAGGCGTCGACCGCCGTCGAGATGATGCGCCCGGCCGCCTCGAAGTCGCTCACCGAGTCGTGGTTCGGTACGGCGTTGCCGCCCCCCGCCTCGATCTCCTTGCAGACCTGCGCCGCCGGGTCCTCGGCCGTGCCTTCGCCCCCGAGGGTGACGCCGATGTCGTTGACCACCACCTTGGCCCCCTCGGAGGCCAGGCACAGGGCGATGTCCCGCCCGATGCCGCGACCTGCGCCCGTCACCACCGCCGACCGACCGTCGAGAAGTCCCATGGGCGCGACAGTACCGCGACGCTGTTTCCCTGACGGCGGCGTCAGGGTCGGCGGCGGAGAGCTACCATCGCGCCATGGCCACCTTCATCGAGGACGCACCCGAGACGATCGTCGCCGCCGCGCAGGAGCTGTTGGCGAAGGGGCTCGTGGAAGGGACCTCGGGGAACATCTCGGCCCGCATGGAGGACGGCAACATCGCCGTCACCCCCTCCTCGCTCGACTACCGCATCATGACGGCCGACGACATCGTCGTCATCGACCCGGCGGGGGAGGTCGTCTCCGGGGAGCGCGGACCGACGTCGGAGAAGTACCTCCACCTTGCCGTGCAGGCTGCCTACGAGGACATCGCGGTGTGCATCCACTCGCACGCCGTGCACGCCACCATGTTCGCCGTGGCTCACCAGGACATCCCGAGCTGCATCGACGAGTTCACCGTGTACCTCGGCGGGGACATCCGCTGCACCGAGTATGCGCCGAGCGGCTCACCCGACCTGGCCGAGCAGGTGGTCAAGGCGCTCGAGAACCGGGGCGCCGCACTCATCGCCAACCATGGCATGGTGGCCGTGGGGACCACGATGGAGAAGGCCATGCACAACACGGCGTTGGTCGAGCGCTCGGCCCAGATCATCTGGGGCGCCAAGCAGCTCGGCGAGAGCTTCCCACTGCCCGAGAAGGTGAACGCCAACTTCGCCAACGTCTACCCCTTCATGCGCTAGCGACGAGGGGCTGAGCGGATGAGCGACGGCGTCATCCGGGGCCGGCTGGCCACCCTCGGCCTGACCCTCCACGGTCCGCACCCGCCGCACGACCCGCTCGACGCGGTCGTCGTCCACCGGGGCGTGGCCCGCACCTCGGGGCAGCTGCCGCGCATCGCCGGCGCCCTCACCTGTAGAGGCCGACTGGGCGACACCGTGACAGTCGAGGAAGGACGCGAGGCGGCAGCCGTGTGCGCCCTGAACGCCTTGTCCGTGCTTGAGGTGGCGCTGGGGTCGCTCGACCGCATCGAGCGGGTGCTGAGCGTGACGGGCTACGTGGCCTCGGCGCCCGACTTCCACCAGCAGCCCGCCGTAGTGGACGGCGCGTCCAAGGTCCTCGCCGACGTGTTCGGCGAGGCCGGGCGCCACACCCGCTCAGCCGTCGGAGTGGCGGCCCTGCCGAGGGGCGGGGCGGTGGAGATCGAGATGACCGTGGCCGTGAGGGGCTGAGCCTCGATGCGCCGAGGGAACCACTGGGTAGGCTTGGGACGGTGTTCGAGCGCTTTACCGACCGGGCACGGCGGGTCCTGACCCTGGCGCAGGAAGAAGCACGCCTCCGGAATCACAGCTTCATCGGCACCGAGCACATCCTCCTCGGGCTCATCGCCGAGGGTGGCGGTCTCGGCGCACAAGCACTGCGCTCCTCGGGGGTCTCCCTCGAGGCGGCACGCCGAGAAGTCGAGGAGACGATCGGGGTGTCCGACACCCCGCCGAGTGGGCCCCCGCCGTTCACGCCTCGGGCCAAGAAGGTCCTCGAGCTCTCGCTCCGCGAGGCCTTGGAGCTGAACCACAGCTACATCGGCACCGAGCACATGCTCCTCGGTCTGATCCGCGAGGGGCAGGGTGTCGCCGCCACCGTTCTGGTCCGGCTGGGGGCCGATCCGCCGCGGGTGCGCCGAGAGGTGCTCAGGCTGATTTCCGGTTCTGGACACCAGACGCTCGGTGACGAGATCACCGACGACGTGCGGGGCGCATCGAGCCCCGGGTTCGTGCCGCTGGCGCCGTGTTGTCCCCGCTGCCGTGCGGGCGTGGGCGAGACCGCCCGGACACGAACCATCGTCGTTCGGTCGGATTCCGAGGACACCCCGCCGGCGTCGGTCGAGGTCGTCTACTGCGCCGCCTGCGGCACGACGTTGCAGATGTTCAGGGCGGAGGGCTGAGCCCGCCGGCCCCGCTTCAGCCGGTGGCGGCGGGCTGGGGGAACTCCCACCACTGGAACTCGATGGTCATCGGCAAGATGTAGTTCAGGTACAGCGAGTGGATCTTGACCACCTTCTGGTCGTCCACGTGCAGGTCGACGAGGTGCAGGCGGTCGTCCTTCTCGCGGAATGCCTCGGCGCGCTCTTGGATGCCCTGCAGCTCGTCGAGCGACCCCACGGAGAACCCGTAGTGGTCCATCTGCGGGCAGCGCATGGGGTCGTCCTCGGCGATGAGGAAGATGAACTGGTCCCAGTGCACGCAGCTGAGGATCAGACGGCGCCGGTCCTCGGTCATGACCTCGAGCTCCTCGAAGCCGAGGACCTCGTCAAAGAAGCGGCAGAGGTCGGCCCGACTCTCGGTCCCCAGCAGGTCGGCCGGCAGCGACATGGCGACGTGGTTGAAGCGCGGATTGCCCGTCGGGTAGTACGGGTGGGGCATCAGGGCTGCACCCCGGGGACGACCATGACCTTGCCGGCGATGCGCCCTCCGGCCAGACCGTCGAGCGCCTCGGCGATGCCACTCAGGGGGATGTCGTCGGGAGCGATCAGGATCTCCGACGGGAATCCGTCGGAGGCGAGGAGCTCGAGGGCACGCTCGAATCCGTCGAAGTCGTAGACGAACGAGCCGGTCACCGTGAGCTCGTTGAGGATCATGCGGTTGATGTCGAAGGTGGGGTGCTCGATCCCTGCCCCGACCATGACCAGGATGCCCCCACGTGCGACCTGGTGGAAGCCGGTCTCGATGGCCGCCCGGTGCCCGGAGCACTCGAGGACGACGTCCACCGCGCGCGAGGAGAGCCTCTCGGGCTCCCACAGGGGGAACACCTCGAGCTCGGCCGGGTCGATGATCGAAGTGACCTCCAGCTCGGCCGCCAGCTTTCGCCGGCCCTCGTGGGGTTCTACGACGGTGATGTCTTCGATCCCCATGGTGTGCAGCGCGGCCACGCTCAGCGCGCCGATGGGGCCGGCCCCGAAGACCATGACGCTCTGCCCCGGGCTGACACCCGAACGGGTGATGCCGTGCAGCGCCACGGAGAGCGGCTCGGCCAGGGCGGCGTGCCGGGGGGAGAGGCCCTCGGGCAGGCGCAGGGCGCTCTTGGCGTGGCACACGACGTACTCGGCGAAGGCGCCGTCGAACCAGTGGTTGACCGACGCGGAGCGGTTCTCACACTGTGAGGGCTTGCCCTCTGCGCAGCGTCGGCACGAGCCGCAGCGCGGGGAAGGCCCACCGACGACGTGGTCGCCCACCGACCAGCCGGTGACCCCCTCGCCCACCGCGGCGATCGTGCCGCTCCACTCGTGTCCGGCCACCCGGCCGGGCGTGAAGCCCCAGCCGTCGCGCAGCTGGTGGATGTCAGAACCGCAGATCCCGCAGGCCTGTACCCGCACGACGAGCTGGTCGGGTGCCGGGCGCGGCACGGGTCGCTCCTCGACGGTCACAACGCCGGGGGCCCGGTAGACGGCCGCGGACATGACCTCTGGGAACGACCCTCCGACCGGTCCCCCCGATGAGCCTGACATGGGTGTCAGGTTAGGCGTCCGCCGTGTCCGCCGTGAGCCAGGCGAGCCCTCCGGCCAGGTGGCGCAGGTAGGCCGGCGTCTCCCAGGCCACGGGGAAGTGACCGAGCGCGCTGTAGAAGGAGCGGGCGCCGCCGTCCTCGACGCACCAAGCCAGGGGGAAGCCGCAGTCAGGCACTCGCCCGCCGGGCACGGTGAGGTCGACCTGGTCCTCGGCCAGGGTCAGCAGGACCCGGGCGTCGGCCCGCAGCGCCCGGAAGAGGTAGACCTCGTCGTGCCACGCCCAGCGGTTCGGGAGGTGGGCGGTGGCGGGGTGGTCGGCGTCGACCACGTCGATGGTGAAGTCCTGGGTCCAGGGGTGGCCGTCGAAGCGAGCGCCGAGGACGTCCCCGTACTCCGCCCAGCCGTGGCTGGCATCGCTAGCCGAGTGGACCCCCAGCACGCGCAGGTCGCCGGCCCGCCACGCCTCGAGGATGGCCATCCGCTGGTCGGGCGACCACGGCGTCTCCCCGATGGTGAAGAGCGCCAGGGCGCGGGCGGAGGCGAGCTGACGGGGGGAGAGGTCACCCACGTCGGCGACCACGGTGGGGGAGAGGCCGGCCAAGCCGGCCAGCTCGCTGAGCGCCGTCTGCGCCTGGGGCAGCACCTGGTGCACGCCGGCAGGCCCGTCGGAGTAGGGGGCGACCTCGGTGACGATCAACATCTGCTCGGCCACGGCGGGAGTGTAGGGCTGGTGTGCCAGCCACGCCCAGTGGTCGAATGCACGTCGCCGGGTCGTGGTCGACCCGTCAGACGGCGACAGTGAGGGGAGGCATCGTGACCGGAGCGAGCAGGAGTCCCGAGGAGGTGGCTGCCACGCTGGGCGCGCTGGGCTCGGCCACCTTGGGTGAGTCCGGCGGGAGGGCGGCACACCGCCGGCTGCGGCCGGCGTGGCCCGGCGCGGCCGTGTCCGCCCCGGCCTACCCGGTGGGCTGCGCGCCGGGCGACAACCTCGCCGTCCACGTGGCGGTGACCACGGCACCACGCGGCAGCGTGCTCGTCGTCGACGTGGGGCAGGTGGCAGACCGCGGCTACTGGGGCGAGGTGCTGACCACGGCAGCCGAGGCGGCCGGGCTGGCCGGGCTGGTCCTCGACGGGGGCGTGCGCGACGTGGCTGCGCTCGAGGCGCACGGCTTCCCGGTCTTCTCGTCGACCATCGCGCTGACCGGCGCCACCAAGGACAAGCCCGGAACAGTCGGCTCCGCGGTGCGGGTGGGCGGCGTCGAGGTGGCCGCCGGCGACTGGGTGGTGGCCGACGTCGACGGGGTGACCTTCGTGCCGGCGGGGTCACTCGATGCCGTGCTCGAAGCCGGGCAGGCGCGCCAAGCGAAGGAGGCCGGGTTCTTCGAGGCGTTGCGGTCGGGCTCGACCACGCTCGAGCTGCTCGGGCTCGACGCGTCGCTGGTCCGCCAGCCAGGCGACCCCTAGCCCTAGCCCCGACCCGTCCCCGTCGACCTCCGTCACGGTCCTCGCCTGGGCACGCCGCCGCCCCGAACAATCAGGCCAGAAGACGAGAAAATAATCAGGTCGGCCTTATAAGGCTAACCTGAAGATATGTCCGGGGACGGAGATCGCCTGGTGGAGGAGACGGCGGGCGCGCTGCAGGCCGCTGTGCGCCTGCTGGTACAGCGCCTGCGCCAGTCGCCGGCGGTCCAAAGCGGGCTGACCTCGTCGGAGACGTCCGCCCTGGCCCGGCTGGAACGGGCCGGTGACGCCTCACCGTCCGCCCTGGCCCGGCTGGAGCGCATCAGCCCACAGTCGATGGGCGCCACCCTCGCGGCTCTCGAAGAGCGTGGTCTGGTGGAGCGCACGCCGGACCCAGAAGACGGGCGAAGGACGATCCTCTCGTTGACCCCTGCGGGCACGGAGCTGTTGCGGCGCGGACGCCGGGCCCGTAACGACGTGCTGACAGCGGCGCTGGCCGAGGGCTTCACCCCGGCCGAGCTGTGGCAGCTGCGCACGGCGGCGCCGTTGATCGAGCGACTGGCCGACAGCATCTGATGGCGCGATCTTCGGCGCCGGCAGGGATCGAGCCCTCGCAGCTGGGGGAGAAGTACAGGCGGACCGTCCTGGCGAACACCACGGCGGCGACTTTCATGTCGGTGCTCGACGGGTCCATCGTGCTGATCGCCCTGCCGGCCATCTTCCGGGGCATCCAACTGGACCCGCTGGCGCCCGGCAACATCGCCTACCTGCTCTGGATGATCATGGGCTACCGCCTGGTGCAGGCGGTGTTCGTGGTCGGCCTGGGCCGCCTGGGCGACATGTACGGGCGGGTGCGGATCTACAACGCAGGCTTCGCCGTGTTCACCGTGGCCTCCGTGCTGCTGTCGTTCGATCCGTTCAGGGGAGCCCCGGCGGCGACGTGGCTCATCGGCTGGCGCTTCCTCCAGGCCATCGGCGGCTCCATGCTCATGGCCAACTCTGCGGCCATCATCACTGACGCCTTCCCCGAGGACCGGCGCGGCTTCGCTCTGGGGGTCAACCAGGTGGCGGGCCTGACCGGCCAGTTCATCGGCCTGGTGGCCGGCGGGCTGCTGGCCGCCTGGGACTGGAGGGCCATCTTCTGGGTCAACGTGCCGGTCGGGATCTTCGGCACGTGGTGGGCCTACCGCCGCCTGCGCGACGTGCGGACACCCAGCGGGGGCCGGATGGACTGGTGGGGCAACGCCACCTTTGCACTCGGCCTGGGCGCCGTGCTGTTCGCCATCACCATCGGGATCCAGCCCTACCACGGCCAGCCGATGGGGTGGACCAGCCCACAGGTGCTGGCCCTGATGGGCGCCGGCCTGCTGCTGCTGGTGGCGTTCGCGATCATCGAGACCAAGGTGGCCGAACCGATGTTCAAGCTCGGCCTGTTCCGCATCCGCGCCTTCGCGGCGGGCAACGTGGCCAGCTTCGCGGCGCGGCTCGGCCAGGGCGGCCTTCAGTTCATGCTGGTGATCTGGCTGCAGGGCATCTGGCTGCCCCTGCACGGCTACAACTTCAGCGCCACGCCGCTGTGGGCCGGCATCTTCCTGCTCCCGCTCACGGCTGGGTTCCTGGTGTCCGGCCCGCTGTCGGGACACCTCTCGGACCGCTTCGGCGCCCGGGGCTTCGCGACCGCGGGCATGGTGCTCTTCGGCGCCTCCTTCCTCGGCATGCTGGCCCTGCCCGTCGACTTCGACTACCTCGAGTTCGCCGTGCTGATCACGCTCAACGGCGTGGGCATCGGCATGTTCAGCGCCCCCAACACGTCGTCGATGATGAGTGCCGTGCCCGCCGAGGAGCGCGGCGCGGCCTCGGGGATGCGCGCCACGTTCCAGAACTCGGGGACCGCGCTCTCCATCGGGGTGTTCTTCTCTCTGATGATCACCGGGTTGGCCAGCAGCCTTCCCGCTGCGCTCTCGGGCGGTCTGGAGCGCCAAGGGGTGCCCAGTGCCGTGGCCCACCACGTCGCCACGCTGCCCCCGGTTGCCTCGCTCTTTGCCGCCGTCCTGGGCGTCAACCCGGTGCAGCACCTGTTGGCGGCGGCGCACGCCCTCGACACGCTGCCGGCCAGCGCCCGGCGCGTCGTGACGGGACGCCAGTTCTTCCCCCAGCTGATCTCGGCACCCTTCGAGCGGGGCCTCACGGTCGTGCTCATCGTTTCGGCCGGCTTGGCCTTCGCGGCCGCCGTTGCCTCGGCAGCACGTGGCGGGCGCCGGGCGCCAGAACCCTCCGGGGGTGGCGAGCAGGCGGTCGTGCCCGCCCCAGCGGGAGCGCCCGCCGTGATGGCAGACTGAGGCCGTGAGCGCGCAGGAGGCAGGGGCGGAGCGGTTCGAGGTCCAGCGGTTCATCCCAGCCGAGCCCGCCCGCGTGTTCGCCGTGCTCCGGGACCCCCAGGGGCACGTGACCATCGACAGCTCGGGCATGTTGATGGACGCCACCGGTGCCCCGGCGTCCGCGGTGGGCGACGAGTTCGTCGTGCACATGGACCGCGAGGCGCTCAACGACTACCCGATGGGACGCTACGACGTCACTGTCACCATCACCGCCTACGAGCCGGACCGGGAGATCGCATGGACGATCCTCGGCACGATCAAGCCGCCCATCGGGCACGTCTACGGCTACCGGCTCGAGCCGGTCGACGGCGGCACGGAGGTCACCTCCTACTACGACTGGTCCGACATTGACCCCCAGTGGCGCGAGGCCGACATCTTCCCGGTCATCCCCGAATCGGCTCTGCGGGCCACGCTCGGCATCCTCGACCGGACACTGCGGCGATCGAGCCAGTGGTGAGTTCGCGCGTCGGTTGACCCGCCGCAGTCGCTCAGCCGGCAGCTGACGCGCCGGACAGTGACGGGATGGCCACCATGCCCACTACCGGGCTGTTGAGGTGGAGGCTCCCGGCCGACCCGAGGAATAGCGCGTCGCCGAAGCTGAAGACACCGCCGTCGCTCGCCACCATCCAGTAGCCGCCGCCGTCGGCAGTCGGGGTGAGGCCGACCACCGGGGCGCTGAGGGGCAGGCCTCCCGTCGACCCGTAGAAGCCGGCATTGCCAAAGCTGAAGATTCCGCCGTCGGAGGCCACCAGCCAGTACCCGTCCCCGTCGGGGTTGGTCGCCATGCCCACGATCGGCTTCTGCAGCGGCAGTCCCCCGGTGGAGCCGTAGAAGGCGGCGTCGCCGAAGGCGAAGACGCCGCCGTCGGAGGCCACCAGCC
>Ga0187781_10004560_pt1 | contig 10321 bp, 10 predicted proteins | sample 0715_SJ02_MP02_2_FD_132447 | JGI IMG/M metagenome (GOLD analysis project Ga0187781, IMG submission 132447) | Tropical peat soil microbial communities from peatlands in Department of Meta, Colombia - 0715_SJ02_MP02_20_MG | ecosystem: Environmental > Terrestrial > Soil > Wetlands > Peat | place...
GGCGGCGTCGGGGAGCGTGGCGGTCTCCGACTCGTCGTAGAGTCCGGCGCCAAAGAGCTCCGCCTCGGCTTCGGATGTGGCGCCGCAGCACGAGGCCTGGGCTGCCTGGGCCGCTGCGCCGTAGCGTTCCTTGACGGCGTCGTGGATCTGTTCGTGGTCAGTGGTGGTCATGATCCTCCCTCCACAGGGCTCTCGGTCCGAGCCGGGATGCCGGACCGCAAGATGTCGTCGACGCCGGAGAAGCCGCGGACCGTTACGGGCACGGTCTCACCGGCCCCCGAGAGCCTGGCGGAGCCTCGCCAAGGCTGAGGGTTCGGCCCGCCACCACATCCAGCGCCCCCGCTTCTCGCCGGTGATCAACCCGGCTTCGGCCAAGACCTTGGTGTGGTGCGAGATGGTGGGCTGGCTCTTGCCCAGCGGCGCCTCGAGGTTGCAGCTGCACACCTCTCCTTCGGCTGCCACGATCGAGAGGAGCCGCAGGCGGACGGGATCGCCCAGGGCGGCGAACACGCCGGCCAGCTCGGTCGCGTCCTTCGCTCCGATCGCGCTCTCGGTGATCGGAGCGCAACAAGCGGCGGCCTGCTCCCCACGCTCGCGGGTGGCACCGCTCCTCGTGATGGTCCTCGTCGCCATGTCAGCTCCCGGGGTCGTTCCTATTGACATTGACATCTGTCTATGTATTCTACAGACTCTCATATCGATTTCAATCAATCTAAGGGAAATCCCATGTCCAGACTGCAACTCGCCCTCAACGTCTCGGACCTCGAGGAGGCCATCGCCTTCTACTCGAAGCTGTTCTCGAGCCCACCGGCCAAGGTTCGCCCCGGCTACGCCAACTTCGCCGTGGCCGACCCGCCGCTCAAGCTGGTGCTGATCGAGCAGGCCGACGGCCGGGGTACCGGCGTGGCGGGTGCCCTCAACCACCTCGGTGTCGAGGTGGAGGACACCGACGAGGTGGCCCAGGCCAAGGGCCGTCTCTCGGGCGAGGGCCTCGACACGGTGGACCAGCAGGGGACGACCTGTTGCTTCGCCGTGCAGGACAAGGTGTGGGTCGAGGATCCCGACGCCACGCCCTGGGAGATCTACACCGTGCTGGCGGACGCTCCGGTCGAGTCCGGGCTGGCGGGCGACGGAGAGTGCTGCGAAGGTGTCGAGACGGTCGCGTCGGGCACGGGGGCCAAGGCGTGCTGCTGAGCAGCTTGCCGGTTTCCTCCACGAGAGCGCGGCGATGAACGACGTCGTCCTGTGGCGCCGGTTGGTCGCCGAATTCGCGGGGAGTGCCTTCCTGGCTGCTCTGGTGATCGGCTCGGGCATCGCGGCGCAGACCCTCTCGCCGGGCGACACCGGGTTGCAGCTGCTCGAGAACGCAGCGGCCACGGCGGCCGGGCTGTTCGCCATCATCTTGATGTTCGGTCCGGTCTCCGGCGGTCACTTCAACCCGGTGGTGTCCTTCGTGGATGCGGCCTTCAGGGGTATGCGGTGGCGCAACGCCCTTGCCTATCTGCCTGCGCAGGTAGCGGGCTGCATTGTTGGCGCCTTTGTCGCCAACATGATTTTCTCGAAGGCCGCTCTCGAGTTGTCGACCAAGCACCGGGCGTCGCCGGCGCACTTCCTCTCCGAAGTGGTCGCCACGCTCGGGCTGTTGCTCGTCATCTTCGCCCTGGCGCGCTCGGGCCGTTCCGCCAGCGCCCCGGCCGCCGTGGGCGCCTACATCGGTGCCGCCTACTTCTTCACCAGCTCGACCAGCTTCGCCAACCCGGCCATCACCGTCGGGCGCATGTTCTCGAACACCTTCGCCGGGATCGCGCCCTCGTCGGTTCCGAGCTTCATCGTCGCCCAGGTCATCGGCGGGGCCGCCGCCTTCGTCCTCATCCGGTTCGTCCTCTATCCCGACGTCACCCCGGCTGAAGCGGCGGACATCGTCTTTCCCCACCCGGTCCCCGAGATCTCCCAGGAGGCGCATTGATGCCGCACACGCCGACGGTCCTGTTCCTCTGCGTGCACAATGCGGGCCGCTCCCAGATGGCGGCCGGCATGCTCCGGGCAGCCGCCGGGGAACGCATCGCCGTCCTGTCCGCCGGTTCGGAGCCGGCGGACCAGCTCAACGCTGCGGTCGTGGCGGCGATGGCAGAGGTGGGGGTCGATATCACCGATCAGCACCCGACCAAGCTCACCGACGAGATGGTGCGGGGCGTCGACGTCGTGGTCACCATGGGCTGCGGCGACGCCTGTCCCGTCTACCCGGGGAAGCGGTACCTGGACTGGGAGCTGCCCGACCCGGCGGGACAATCGCTTGAGGCCGTTCGCGCGATCCGTGACGACATCCGCGGGCGCGTCGATGCCCTGGTGGACGAACTCGTCCGGTCTCCTCGAGCCTCAGCCGATGGTTTCTGGATCAGCTCAACAGAAACCCGCTGACCTGCGATGGGAATCGTCGCCCGGGGAATTGCTCAGGCCGCATCTATCAGCTCCGATCGCAGAGCTCCTTGCTTCCCTGCGACTCGTGCTTTGGGAGCGCTTACGACGAACGATGGGGCGGTGGAAGGTCAAGCCGATGTATGCATGCGTGTTCGGGTCAGCTGCTCGCGGCGACGGCGATGCGGACAGTGACATCGATCTTCTCTTGGTACATCCCCCGGTCGTAGGCGAGCGTGCTCCGAGTCGGATGCGTTCACTCAAGGACTTTGTCGGAACTGCGGTGATGGACGTTGGGGTGTTCCAGATGGGAGAGCCCGAACAGGCAAAATGGAGCGCCCAGATCGACCAGCTCCACGATCAGGTCTTCAGGTGGACTGGAAACCGGCTTCAGGTCGTGAGCCTCTCGGCCTATCGGTGGATCGACCGGCGGAAGGTTGAACCGTCTCTGGTGGACAACATCGGTCGTGACGCAGTCGAGCTCGTATCACCGGGTGCACTACTCAGCACGGCGACTCGGATCGGAACCTCGTGACGCCGTCCGTAGCTTCAGGGCCAAGCGAGACGTGTTGGCGGCGAACCCTCGGACCCGGGCCAGACGTCGGCGGGGGACGTGGGGAGACCCGTGTGCCTCGGTCGCACCGGTCACGCCCGCTCGCTCAGGCGACCGCCCCTCTGATCGTTATACCGCCTCGAGGATTTCTCACGGATCAAGAACTTGATCGGCGTCGTCCGCTCGGACAGCTGGAAGGAGCGGTTCCGCGCTTGCTGGGTGACCCAGCCGGCGACCGGGTTGGCGGTGACGCCGGCCACACGGAGGCGGTGACCTCGTCGGCTCGCTGCTCTACGTCGCGACGCATAAGTTCCACCTAACCTGCGATACGTGATGGGGATCAACACACGGCACCCGTCGGGATTTCTCCAAGGTCTCCGACTCCAGTTCGCAATACGCTTGCCACAACGCCATGCCCTCTGAGCCGCAACATTCTGTGGCCGTCATGGCGAAGCTCTCGAGGTGCATCACCGTCGATACGGTCGGCTCAAAGAGCGAACCATATGTCCGTGACGGCAGTCCCCCCCAGGCGAGCGAGACGGGATGAGATATGCGGTGGCGCCAATTCGGACGAGGGAGCGCTGCCTCAGCGCCCCATCACACGCCGCCGTCACCAGCGCCGGACGGCCGCGGCAGTCACCGCCCCTTGCTCTCCTTCATACCGAAATGGTTGCGCCATGGGCTCGTCATCTTCATCGTGCTTCTCATCGTCGAGTTTTTGGTTGTCCCCGAGTTGGTCGGCGCGAGCAAGAACCTCAAGATTCTCGGCCAACTTCGGCCGGGATGGCTTGTTGCTGGAGTGCTCCTGGAGATGGGCTCGTACCTCAGTTATCCGTTGCTCACCCGGGCCCTCCTTCGGAAGGGAGGGCCCGGCTTGGGCACGCTCGCTCGCATCACCCTTTCGACCACCGCCGTCTCCCACGTCGTCCCCGGAGGGAATGTGGGCGGCGTCGGGCTCGGCTACCAGCTCCTGACCACGAATGGCGTGGAGGGAACCGATGCCGGTTTCGTCCTGGGAACCCAATCGGTCGGTTCATCGGTCGTTCTCATCGCCTTGTTGGTGATGGCACTCGTCGTTTCCATTCCGCTGGCGGGACTCCATCCCGTCTACGTCGCCGCCGCCCTGGTCGCACTCCTGGGCCTGATCGGGGCCGCCGCCCTCGTCTACGGATTCACCAGCGGTGAGGAGCACTCGGTACGACTTGTGCGGGCCCTCGGACGGCGGATCCCGCGCGTGGGCGCCGACCGACTCGAGCTGGTGGTTCACAGGGTGGGTGATTCGATCGTCGAGCTCTGGCGCGATCGCCGCACATTCACCGAGGCGCTACTGTGGTCAGCCCTGTCGTGGCTTCTCGACGCCGCGTCACTGTGGTCGTTCCTGGCGGCACTGGGTTGGATCGTCGACCCGATCGAGCTCTTTGCCGCCTACGGCATCGCCAACGTGCTCGCGGCCATTCCCATCACGCCGGGTGGTCTGGGCGTGATCGAAGCCTCCATGGGCGCCCTCTTGGTCAGCTTCGGTGTGCCGGCGAGCATCGCCACCCTCGGCGTCCTCGCTTGGCGCCTCCTCAACTTCTGGCTGCCCATCCCCCTGGGCGCCGGCTGCTACCTATCGCTTCGGGTCCCCCGGGGCTCGGGTCTGAGGGCGAACCGAAGAGCCCTCTCGGAGATGGCCGCCGAGGCCAAGGGCTCGCAGGACGCTCACCCGGGCCACGAGTAGGTGGCGCTTCCGGGCTCACGAAGCGCCTATGGGCTGATCGTTTGTCCGCTGTGGTCGCTCACGTCTCCAATGCGAAGGGCCTACGAGACGGCCATCGAGCCGGGAAGCACCGGCTGCCAACCGTCGAACAGGTCCACATTGTGAAAGTGGTCACTGTTGAGTCCCAGCCAGACAAGGCTGGGCCGGCGTTTTCGCACATCGGGTGGTGGCAAGGAGCCGAAGCTCCCCGCCACCTCCAACGAGGCACTTTCATGAACACTCGACGTGTTCTTTCGTGAACATGCGTGATGAGTGTAAGTGAGTGTGGAGGTGGCGGGAATCGAAGGATGTCAGGCCGTACGAGATAAGTCCACGTCAGCGGCACTGTGTTCAATCTAGCTGCGACGGAGGGGGACGTAGTGGTAGCACTTGGCACTCGCCGGCACGCGTCGTTTCGTCGTTTCGTGTCCCGTTTGTGTCCGTCAGGGTGTCTCCGGAGCGAGGTCACGGCCTGGTTTGGATCCGGTACTCCACTTGGCCGGGGTCGTGCGCGGCTGTGGGGCCCGACAACAGATCAATTTCGATATGGTTGTCCGTCAAGTGAACGGGAGTTGCCATGGCAGATGTAGTCGTTCTTGGTGGAGGACCTACCGGGTTGGCGTCCGCGATCCTTCTGGCGGAACAGGGGCTGGACATCGTCGTGCTCGACCGGGACCAGCCCCCGCCCGATGATCCCGAGAATGCATGGGAGGTTTGGGAGAAGCGGAGCGTGGGGCAGTTCCGTTTGGTCCACTATCTGCAGCCGGGTGGCCGGGTGCTCATGGAGGAGCACTTGCCGACGGTCTTCGGCGAACTGGAAGGGGTTGGCGCTCTCCGGTTCAATGCCGCCGCCGCAGCTGCTCGACTCCTGCCCGACAACGCGGGAAGTCAGCTCGACCTCGGCCGTTTCGAGACGCTTACGACCTGCCGTCGTCCGCTGATCGAGTTCGCATATGCCGCTGCGGCGCGGAAGACGGCTGGAATCGACATCCGCTACGGCAACGCCGTGGCCGCGCTGGTCACAGGGGCCGAGGTCTTCCCCGGTGTGCCGCACGTGACTGGAGTTCGAACAGACTCAGGCGAGACAATCGACGCGCGGGTGGTGATTGACGCCGCGGGCCGTCGTTCGCCGCTCGCGTCCATGATCGAGGCCGCTGGTGGCTGCCGGCCGCCTGAGCATGCCTTCGAAGCCGGCTTCGTCTACAACACGCAGTACTACCGCGGGCCGGAATTGCCACAGGTGCGTGATGACCTTTTGTCCGCCATCGGTTCTTTCTCTGTTCTGACCATTCCTGGCGACGATGGATGGTGGTCTGTAACCCTTTACCATTCGCCGAAGGACAAGCAGATGCGCAAGGTCCGAAACCCGGAGGTGTTCGAGCGGGTTGTGCGGTCGTTGCCCAACCACGCGCACTGGGCGGACGGGCGCCCGCAGGGCGACGTCTTCTCCATGGCTGCCACTGCGAACACGACGCGCCAGTTCGTAGTCGACGGGACTCCCTGCGCCACGGGCCTCGTTCCACTGGGCGACGCGTGGGGATTTACGAACCCATCCATCGGGCGGGGGCTGACGCTCGGCATGATGCACGTCATCGACATGGCTCCTGCCATCGTCAAGCATATCGACGAGCCTCGCGAACTCGCAGGCGAATGGGAGCGCCGAACCGGCGAGCGTCCGGCAAGGTGGCACGCTTCGACCGTCGATTTCGACCGCCTAAGGGCACCGCAGGTCGACGCCTTCATGCGTGGCTTGCAAGACCCATTCGACCCCTCGGACCCGGCCGTCGCTGGCCCGCGGGCGCTGACGTCGGCTGCCCACTACGACCCGCAGGTCCTGGAATGGTTCTTCGAAGTGATTACCTGTCAGACCTTGCCCGACGACCTCATCGCTCGTGAAGGTGTGCTCGAGCGCGTGCTCGATGTCGCATTGTCGAACGCGCCCTATGAGTCGCCCGGACCGAGCAGGACAGAATTGGAGGAGTTGCTTGTCTGAGAAGAGCCAACCGACGGCGGTGTTCGTGCACGGCAACCCCGAGACCTCCGCGATCTGGGGACCCCTGCTGATCGAGTTGCATCATCCCGCTGCGATCACATTGTCACCACCGGGATTCGGTGCCGCCGTCCCCGAGTCCTTCGGAGCGACCGCTGATGAATACGCAGCTTGGCTGGCGTCGGAGCTGGAGCGACTGGGTGCTCCGGTCGATCTGGTGGGCCATGACTGGGGTGGTGGCCACGTGATGCGGATAGCGATGGAGCGGCCGGACCTCATCCGGTCGTGGGCGATGGACATCGCTGGCTGTTTCGCGCCGGACTACGTATGGCACGACCTCGCCCAGGTGTGGCAGACCGAAGGTGCTGGTGAGGACTTCGTCGCCGGCACCGCGTCGATGCCCGTTGCCGACCGGGCGGCGATGTTCGAATCGCTCGGTATGACGCCGGACATCGCCCAGGCCGTGGCTGAGGCCGCCGACGACGCTATGGGCCGCTGCATCCTCTCGCTCTACCGGTCTGCGGCCCAGCCGGCGATGGCCCGGCTGGGTGAGGAGCTCGGCGCTGCCGCTTCGCGTCCCGGCCTGGTGATCGTCCCAACCGAAGACGAATACACCGGCGGTGAGGCACGGGCCCGCTGGTCAGCAGAGCAGGCTGGCGCGGAGGTTGCAGTGCTACAAGGGCTTGGTCACTGGTGGATGATCCAGAACCCCGCCGCGGGGGCTCATGCGCTGCGATCGTTCTGGAGGTCGCTGTAAGGAACGCCTGCGGCGTCGAGCGACCAGGTGGCGGGTGCGACCCTGCCAGCTCCGACGGAGAGACGGTTCCAGGTACCTCGGGGTCAGGTCGATCTCTCGCTATGCCGAACACGATCCGGCCACGACCTGGTGATCGCTGAAGTCATCCGAAGAGAACCTTGACCGCGCGTGGCTAGTGCGGATTGTCAACAAGGAGCGTGTGACTGGTCGTAGTAGCCGCCTACTAAGACCCGGCAGGGGGTTGACGACTGAACAGCGTCCAGTCTTTCCGGGGCGGTGCTTGTGCCGAAAGACCCCCGACGTGAACGTCAGGAGGCCCTGCTGCGGTACTCGTCCAGTGCCTCTGTCGGAATGTGGGCGATACCGTCGACCAGGACGAAGCGGATGTTCCGGTCGTGCACGAGGCGGAGCAGTTCCTTGGTCGGGATGTTCAGTCGCCGTGCCGCTTCCGTTGCTCTGAGTAGTTCAGTGCCCACCCCGACCTCCATCGTCCAGGCCGAGTCTACGGCTGAGACGTTGGATCTCGCGCTCGACCTGGGCGAGCACCGAGAAGTGATCCGTGTCGACCAAGACGTCGCGGCTGTCCTCCAGGGCGGCCAGCAGCTCCAGGGCCTCCTCGAGGTCGAGCTGTACCCCATCGGGCGGTCCACTCGTCACGAAACGATCCCACCCCGGCGCACGCCCCTCCTGCCCTGGCTGATGGGCACCACGGCAGCCTTCGTGGGCATGGTGGCGGCCCGGAGCGCGTCGATCTTCTCGCTCAGCTGGTGTTGAGCTCCCTCGAAGAGGTGGCCGTAGAGGCGGAGCGTCATCGCCGGGTCGGTATGGCCCATCCTCTGAGCCAGGGCGAGCAGGTTGACGCCCAGGTCGATCATGATCGACGCATGAGAGTGCCGAAGGTCGTAGGTGCGGAACGTCTCGGGGAGCCCGGCGTCGCGCAGTGCCGGCCGGATGACCTTCTCCCGGAGCTTGTCCCGGTTCAGCGGATTGCCGTATCGGGTCTGGAAGAGCGGCTCGTCACATCGAGCGTCACCTTGACCCTGCGAACTGCGTGGGGCGACGAGGTGGGCCAACTGATCGCACAACCACGGTGGGATCGGAATACGGCGGTCACCGGCCGAGGTCTTGGGCGGACCGGTGACGAGTCCGAACCCTTCGGTGTCGAACGAATGGACGGGGAGAACGGTCTGACTGACGTGGATCACGTTCTTGGTGAAATCCACGTCCCGTACTCGCAACCCGCACAACTCGGCCGGTCGCAGGCCGGCCAGGAGGAGTAGCCAGACGGCCGGCTTGTAAGGGTCCCGGACGTGTTCCACCAACTGGTGGACCTGCTCCATAGTCAGCACGTCACCCTCGTGCAGCTTGCGTTGCGGCACGGGAATGTGGTGCTCAGCCGCCGGGTTGCTCTTGCGGAGGTTGGCCTGCACCGCGCTCTTCATAATCAGCGAGAGGACGGACACGCAGTCCCGGGCATGCTTCGGGGAGAGGCCTTTGTCCAGCAGATGTGCGATGTACTCCTCGACATCCATGTAAGTGATCTCCGAGAGGGGCCACCCCTCGAAATACGGACGAACGTGCCGCTGCAGGATGCCCCAGTGGCCCCGGCGGGTGGTCGGTCGCAGCTTGGTCGTCGTGCCCCACCAGCGGTCGGCCCACTGCTCGAAAGGAATGCGGGCGAGCTTCGGGTCGATCCATTCCCCCCGGCGCATGTCGTGGCCAACCTCTTCGAGGAATGCACGGGCGTCCGCCTTGCGGTCGAAGGTCTTCGAGCGCGATTGACCCGCCTTGTCGCGATAGCGAGCACGCCATCGTCCGTTCCGTTGATCGATCGAGCTCATTGGGCGCGAACCGGAGCAGGTCGATGCGATCGACAAAAGCCCTGCCGCACCGCCTTCGGCGGCTTGGCCTCCGGGCAATGACTTACTCGGACCGGGTGTACCACTCGAACTCCGCTTCCCGTCGTTCCTCGGCCCGTTGCCGCTGCTGGTAACCGGCGAAGATCTCCTCGCCCCGGGTGGCCCACCCACCGCGGACGGCCTGCCACCTGCCTTCGCTCACCGGCTCGGCCGACGTGCCCGCACCGCTGCGCTGTTCTTCTCGCCACAGCGCTCGCGCTGCACGGAGCGAGCGGAAGTTCGTCGAGTAGGTGCGCGACTTGGAAAGGAAGTGGCCGCTGTAACCGAGACGGTGGGCGTAGCGACGCAGGCGCAAGGGCTCGAGGTCCCGCTCAGCGCCCAGCGCCCATGCCGTGGCGGCCATGCGGTGCAGGTGGTCCGGGAGATTGCGTCCGGCCAGGTCGTGCTCGGAGGCGATCCGGTACTCGAGGCCGGCGTGTTCGGCGGACGACTTGGTCGAGTACTTGGCGACGTACGAGGCGACGCGTGCCGCCCGGTCGTCGGGCTCGAGGACCTGCACGTCGACTTCGTGACCCCAGCGGGCGACACCGCGGGGATGGGTGTACGACACCACGTGCGCGGCACGCGCACAGGCCTGGGCCAGCTGACCGCCGTCGACGGGAGGCGCCGAACCGTCGGGACCGTCGGCTCGGATCACGGCGTGCAGGTGGACAAGGCCGCGGCGCTGGAACTCGGCCACCCGGCACGAGGCGAGACGGACTCGGCGGGCGGCCTCGGCCTGGGTGATCCCCATGACCGCCGCCAGGTGGCGTTGGACATAGATGGCGGTGCGTCGCCAGAGCTCGGGCGTGGAAGCGTTGTGCAGGACGGCGCCGACGTAGTCGTAGCAATCGGGGCACAGCGGGGTGCCGACCTGGTCGTCCGAAGCCCTGTGCGCGACGGCGCAGCCGAGCGGCCGCCCGTGCGGGCAGCAAGAGGCCGTTGCACGGGCCTGGCATGCCCCGCCCGA
>Ga0187781_10004561_pt1 | contig 10318 bp, 9 predicted proteins | sample 0715_SJ02_MP02_2_FD_132447 | JGI IMG/M metagenome (GOLD analysis project Ga0187781, IMG submission 132447) | Tropical peat soil microbial communities from peatlands in Department of Meta, Colombia - 0715_SJ02_MP02_20_MG | ecosystem: Environmental > Terrestrial > Soil > Wetlands > Peat | place...
CCGGCGAGCGCGCCCAGCACCACGAGAAGTGTGGCATCGCCGATCCCGAAAGCGCGCATCGCCATGCCGGCGGCATAAGCGCCGGCGCAATAAAAGGTGCCCTGCCCGAACGAGACCAGCCCACCGCGCATCAGCGCGACGATCCCGAGTGCCACCAGTCCCTTCGCGAAGGCCAAAGTGGCGACAAGAACAAGCCAATTCGGCGCCGCGAAGCCGGCCACAGCCAGCGCCACGCATGTGATCAGCGCACCCGCGAGCGTGCCGACGATCCCGGTCATTCAGATTTTCCGCGCCGACATGCGCTGGAATAATCCCTCGGGGCGAAATGCGAGCACCAACGCCATCACCAGATAGACGATGAAAAGTTCCGCCCAGGGCACAAGATGGATAGCGGCCGCCCGGGCGAACCCAACAAAAAGCGCAGCGATGGCCGCCCCCTCCACGCTCCCGAGACCGCCGATCACGACAACGGCAAAGCTGAGCAGGATCACCGTAATGCCGATGCCGGGCTGCACCGAAATCTTCGGCGCGGTGAAAGCGCCGCCGAGCGCGGCGAGAAAGACACCGAGGGTGAAGGCAAACGCGAACACACGGTTGACGTTGACGCCCATGGCCCGGCTGATGTCGCGGTCATGGATGACCGCGAGCACAATCTTGCCGGTAACGGTGCGGTTGAGCCCAAGCCAGAGCAGAAGGCCGGTGACCACCGCCAGTCCGATCAACGCAAAATCGTAACCGACATAGCTCAGACCAAAGAACGAGACATTACCGAGGAGCGCGTAAGGCTCCGACGCGTAGTAGGATTCCGCGCCCCAAATGAGCTTTGTGGCATCCTCCAGGATGAGGAAGAGCGCATAGGTTACGAGAACCAGCACCACCTCGTCGCGGCGATAAAAGAAACGAAGCACGCCACGCTCTAAGAGCGGCCCCAGGATCAGCGCAACCGCGAGCGCGGCGCCCAGCATCAACAGATAGCCGAGAAACGGCGGCCCCAGTTCGCCGCCATAATACCAGCCGACCGCGCTCGCCGCCGCGTAGGCGCCGACGGCGAACAGGCTGCCGTGGGCGAAGTTGAGAATATTGAGTACGCCGAAGACGAGCGTCAGACCCACAGCTACGATGAACAGCCACGAGGCATCGATGACGCCGTCGATCAGGATCGCTGCCGCAAGTTTCACGCTCGTTCTCTGCACATTGAGAGCATGATCCTCACGGAAGATCGATTTCCGGCATCAGGCAAAGCGCGGCTTAGGATGCGCCCCGCTTCGGGATTTCGTCAGCCTGTTGCGCAGTTCAGTCGCATTTCGCGCCGGGGAAACCCTGTGCAATCCAATCGGCGGCCTTGACGCCGGGCGGCGGATTTACGCATTCGGCGCCAAAGCGTTCGATGTCGACCAAGCGCACCATCTTGGCGTCCGGATCCCACTTCGACCGCCCGGCAGCATTCGACTGGATCGCCTGATGGCCGTCGCCGAGCGCAAGTTTGATGTGACCAGGCGGCGCATCCCATTCGATACCGACCATGGCTGCAGCCATTTCGTCCGTGGTCGGCTTCCTGCCGCCGTTGGCCGCCATCGCCTTTTCGACAGCAGTTTTCAGCCCGAGCAAGCCTTGCGCGGCACGGTAATGCGGCTGCACCGGAATGAGCCCTGGATACGTCGCGGCCAACATCGCCACGTACCAATCGTTGATTGGGCTCTTTTCGGCGAACTGGCCGTTGGAACCGCGCGCCCCGATAATAACGCCGTCCGGCATTTTGTTGCCGAGCGGCGGCAGCACGTGATCGGAAGCGCTCAGGACCACGACGCGATCCTTCATGAGCCCGCGCGGCGCCGCTTGCAGTACAAACGCCTGCAGATCGCCGCCCCATAGGCTCGAATAGACCAGGGCGGGGTTTTCCTGCAGCAAGGTCGAAATTTCGGTGCCGTACTGGCCGGCGCCGAATTTCGGCCAGAGCTCCACTTTCGTTTTCGCCTCCGGTTCAAGTTGAGCGAGGCTGCCCTTGAAATCTCTCCAGGAGTCCTGTCCCCATGCGTAATCCTGGTTCATGGCGCCGACATCGGCGACCTTGATGCCGCGCTTTACCAGGTAGCGGGCCATGGCGACGTTATCCATCGCGCCATGGGCGGCGGTGCGAAAGACGTATTTGAACTTGTTCTCCTCGAAGATGCGGGGCGTGCCGCAGTCGAAGAGAACAAGAAGTTTTTTGAGTTCCTCGGCCGCCGGCGAGACCGCCAGGCAATCGCCCGAACTGACATAGCCCAAGACCGCATCGACATGGTCGCGATCGAAGGCGTTGCGCAATTCCTCAACTTGCTTGGTCGCGCCGCCCGCCTCGTCGATAAGCTGAACTTGGATTTTCAGGCCGCCAAAGCCGACTTTGTCATACGGCTTGGGCAGGCTTCCGGCATTTAGCGCATCGATGACAGCCTTGGCGGCCTGCACAGCCGGCTTGCCGAATGATTCCGCCGCCTGGCCAGAGAGAAAGGCGACGAAGGCCAATTTGAAAACGTCGTCGTCTTGCGCTGTGGCGCTGGTCGTAAACGAACCGACGACACCGGCGCCGGCGACCAAGGCGGCTGCGAATCCACGAAATTTCATGCTCAGGCCTCCTCCACCTGGATTTTTGTTGCTGCGTGCGCTCTTAGGGCACTCCCGCTTTCTGATGAGTGTGCCCGATGCGCGCAGCTCTGTCCACGCCCCAGCGTGTTCGGTCACGACTCATGCCCGCACGGTCATTTCGCAAACGAGCCCTTGCGGATTCCAGTCAAACCGCGCTTTGCCATGCAATTGCCCGATCATTTGTTTGATGATCTTGCTGCCAAAGCCCTGCACGCTAGGCTCCTGCACCTGAGGCCCGCCGGCTTCCGCCCAGCGCAGTGTGAGCTCGCCGTCGGGCGCGCGCCGCCACATCAAGTCAACACGGCCTTCCGGCACCGACAGCGACCCGTATTTGGCGGCATTTGTCGCAAATTCGTGCAAGGTGATGGCGACGGCTTGCGCGGCGGCCGGCTCCAATAAGATCGCCGGCCCGTCGATGCGCACGCGCTTTTGGTCGGGCGCGCCATAGGGAGCAAGCTCCCGAGCCACTATGGCCGATAAATCCGCGCCGACCCAGCGCGAATCAACAAACAGCGATTGTACGTTCGCGAGTGCTTGGATGCGCCCTTCGATGGCCTCTTTCAGGCCTTTCGGGCTGTCGGATTGAGAAAGATTGACGATCGCCTGCACGCTCGCCAACAGATTCTTGCCGCGATGCTCAACCTCGCGAGCAAGCGTCGCGATTTGCTCCTGGCTTTGCTTCTGCTCGGTAATGTCGCGTGCGATTTTCGAGGCGCCGATGATTTCGCCCTCGGCATTTTTGACCGGCGAAACGGTCAGTGAGATGGCGATCAATCGGCCGTCCTTGCGCCGCCTAATGGTCTCGAAATGGTCGATACGCTCGCCGCCTCTGATCCGTCTTAGAATTTCAGTCTCTTCATTTTGCCGATCTTCCGGAATGACGATGGTGATCGGGCGGCCGATCGCCTCTTCCGCGGGATAGCCAAAGATACGCTCCGCGCCCTTGTTCCAGGTGGCAATGATGCCGTTGAGGCTTTTGCTGACGATGGCGTCGTCGCTCGATTCGACAATGGAACTCAGCCAATGAGATCGCTCATCGGCGAGCTTACTTTCGCTTAAATCACGCGTCACCGTTCCATAGGCGACGATTGCGCCCGATGAATCGCGCAGCGGAAAGATATTGTAGAGCACCGGTATGGTCGCGCCGGTCGCGAAATTTCGAAACTTCAGTTCGCCTTCCCAAAAGCCGTTATTGCGCGCTGCCGGCAATACCTTTTGCGTGACTTTGTCTCGGTCGTCCGCTGCGAAATAATCGATAACCCGAGTTGACTGCACCGTGACGTGATCGGGTAACCCGACGAGCCTGCGCCCGGCTTCGTTGAGGAACAGGCCGTTGCCTTCGAGATCGGCGATGCCGATGAATTCGTGAGAGGCGCCGACCAGCGCGGCCAGCATGCGCGTGAAGCCGTCTTCGGAGCCTAATTGGCCAAGCCCGTGAGCAATCACCGAAAGGTCGTCCGCCACGACGCTATTCCACGCCGGTCGGCCAAGCGCGGAGCTGCCGGCGCATATCTATTGCCGCAAGTGACAACAGATTACGCGCCGCCGCCGGTCAGCTTATCGACTTTCTTCTGCATTTCGTCGAGCTGACGTTTCAAATCGTCGATGTCGCCGCTCGTGGTCGCAGTCTTGCCCGCTTCCGTCTCAGGCTCGCCGCCACCCTCACGCCGCGCGAACGGCGCAAACATCGAGAAGGCGCGTTCGAACATCTCCATGTTCCGCCGGACCTGATCTTCCAGCCTTGGAAACCCGCCGACGCCGAAGGCCTGCGCCATCTGCTGGCGAAACTTCTCCTGCTCACGGGTAAGCGACTCGATGGAGACCTCGAGATAGCGCGGCACCAACATCTGCATGCTGTCGCCGTAGAAGCGGATGAGCTGGCGCAAAAAAGTGATCGGCAGGAGGTTTTGCCCTTCCTTGTTCTCCTGCTCGAAAATGATCTGCGTCAGCACCGAACGGGTGATGTCCTCCCCGGTCTTGGCGTCGTAGACCACGAAATCCTCGCCGTTCTTCACCATGGCGGCGAGATCTTCGAGCGTGACGTAAGTACTCGTGCCGGTATTGTAGAGACGGCGGTTGGCGTACTTTTTAATGGTGACCGGTTCTTCGGTCTTGGTTGAGGGCGCAGACATCGCGTTGACCATCTTGGTTCCGGGCAAAATAGGCGCTTTCCCGAGGCGCGGCTACCGTTTTATGACGCTGGCCGGCTGCCGGGCGACGGCGACCGCCGGGGTAGTCGTCCGCATGGCGGCAATGCGGCGCTACTTCGTCTTGTCGAGCGGCGGCGGCGTCCTTATGACTTATATCAATGAGCCTGCGGCAATCCCGCGTTAAAAAAAAAACCCTTACCGAAAGGATTCTGCCATGAAAGACGACATTGTGATTGTCGGCGCGGTACGCACGCCGGTCGGAGCATTTAATGGGGCGTTCGCGAACATGCCCGCTCACGATCTCGGCAAAGTCGCGATCAAAGCGGCCATTGACCGCGCCGGCGTCGAGCCGTCGCGGGTTTCGGAAGTCATTATGGGCCAAATCCTCCAGGCCGGTCAGGGTCAAGGCCCGGCGCGGCAGGCCTCCATCAATGCCGGCATCCCGGTCGAAGTGCCGGCGTGGAGCGTCAATCAGCTCTGCGGGTCGGGACTGCGCGCGGTCGCTCTCGGCTATCAGGGCATTGTCAACGGCGATTCTGAAATCGCCGTTGTCGGCGGCCAGGAATCCATGAGCATGGCGCCGCATTGTGCGCATCTGCGCGGCGGCGTGAAAATGGGCAATTTTGAGATGATCGACACCATGATCAAGGACGGGCTGTGGGATGCCTTCAATGGTTATCACATGGGCAACACCGCCGAGAACGTCGCGCGCCAATGGCAAATCACCCGCGCGCAGCAGGATGAGTTCTCCGTTAAGTCGCAGAACAAGGCCGAAGCCGCGCAAAAGGCGGGAAAGTTTAAGGACGAGATCACCCCGGTAACGGTCAAGAGCCGCAAAGGCGACATTATCGTCGACGCCGACGAGTATCCGAAGCACGGCACCACGCTTGAAGCCGTCAGCAAGCTCAAGCCCGCCTTCGACAAGGAGGGCACGGTGACGGCGGCAAGCGCATCGGGGATCAATGACGGCGCCGCCGCCATGGTGCTGATGAAAGCGAGCGAAGCGGCCAAGCTTGGCAAAACCCCGCTCGCCCGCATCGTGTCCTGGGCTCAGGCCGGCGTCGACCCGAAAATCATGGGCACCGGACCGATTCCGGCTTCGCGCGCCGCGCTGAAAAAGGCCGGCTGGAGTGTCAGCGATCTCGACTTGGTCGAGGCCAACGAAGCGTTCGCGGCACAGGCTTGTGCGGTCAACAAAGACCTCGGCTGGGACACCAGCAAAGTCAACGTCAACGGCGGCGCCATTGCCATCGGCCATCCGATCGGCGCCTCAGGTGGGCGCGTCCTGGTGACGCTGCTCTACGAGATGCAAAAGCGTAACGCAAAAAAGGGTCTGGCGACGCTGTGCATCGGCGGCGGCATGGGCATCGCCATGTGCGTTGAGAGATAGGGAACGGACGACAAAACCCATAAGTCGTCATGCCCGGCCTAGTGCCGGGCATTCACGACTTTAATCTCGAACAACAAGACGTGGATGGCCGGGACAAGCCCGGCCATGACGATAGAGGGAGGGAACTAATGCCACGCGTCGCATTGGTGACGGGCGGAACCCGCGGTATCGGCGAGGCGATTTCCAAGGCGCTCAAGGCGGCCGGCTACAAGGTCGCTGCCGGTTACGCCGGCAACGACGAGGCGGCGCACAAGTTCAAGGAGCTGACCGGCATCCCGATCTACAAATGGAGCGTAGCGTCGTACGAGGCCTGCGCTGAGGCTGTCAAAAAAATCGAGGCAGATCTTGGCCCGATCGACGTCCTGGTCAACAATGCCGGCATCACCCGCGACGCTATGCTCCATCGCATGAAGCCGGAACAGTGGGCGGAAGTGATCGGCACCAATCTGAATTCGCTGTTCAACATGTGCCGGCCGCTGATCGAAGGCATGCGTGCGCGCAAGTTCGGCCGCATCATCAACATCTCCTCGATCAACGGGCAAAAGGGGCAGATGGGGCAGACAAACTATTCAGCTGCCAAAGCCGGCGAGATCGGCTTCACCAAGGCCTTGGCGCTGGAAAGTGCCAAGAGCGGCATCACCGTCAACGCCATCGCGCCGGGCTACATCAACACCGAAATGGTGCAGGCGGTGCCGAAGGACGTGCTGGAAAAAAGCATTCTGCCGACCATTCCCATCGGCCGGCTCGGCGAGCCGGAAGAGATCGGCCGTTGCGTGGTGTTTCTTGCCTCCGACGATGCCGGATTGATTACCGGCTCGACGCTGACCGCCAACGGCGGGCAATATATCGCTTAGCAGGACGCCTGGTTTTCCCGCTCATTCCCGCGGAAGCGGGAATCCAGACCAAAGATAGATCTGGGTCCCTGCTTTTGCGGGAGGACCAGCGAACGTATCCCTCACGCATCGAGGTCGAGGGTGAACAGCTCCTGCGAATGCGACACACCGCGCAGCGCGAACCGTCCGACCGATACCAGCTGCCGCTTGATGTCGCCGACCGCGGCAAAGGCGGCTGACACCAGAAGCGGCTGATCGGCGGAACGACACATCGCCGCAATGCGGCTTGCTTCGTTCACGGCGGGACCGATGACGGTGAAGTCCAGCCGTTCGTGGCTGCCAATATTGCCGTAAAACACCTCGCCGACGTGCAAGCCGAGATACATGTCGGTCACTGCCTGGCCCGCCGCCGACCGGCGCCCTTTCAATTCGGCTACCTCTTTGCGCGCAGCAATCGCTGCGGCCAAGGCCGCAGTGCAGGCGTGCTCGCGATCGGCGGCGGTGAAGATCGCCAGCACACCGTCGCCAATCAGTTTAACCACGTCGCCGCCATGCTCGTGGATTGCTGAAACGATGACGTCGGCATAGTCGTTCAACAGCGGAATCACCTGTTCCGGAACGGAATCGGTGATACGCGTAAAACCGCGCAAATCGCTGAACCAGATCACGGCGTCGATGCGTTCGGTAATGCCACGCACGATCCGTCCGCTGAGCACGCGCTGGCCGGCGTCGCGGCCCAGATAGGTTTCCATCAACGTTTTAGTCATGCGTTGCAGCGCCGCCGTTTTGAACGCGAGCGCAAGTGACGGCGCAAGACGTTGGAGCGCGGTGATTTCTTCGTCGCCGAACCCGTTCGCGGCCGCCGTGGCCCACGCCATGTACACGCCGTCCATGTCGCCAATGATTCCCTCGGCGGAAAAACGGCAAATCATCGCCACATAGTCGGTCATTCCCGCGGTGCGCAAATCCGCGAGCATCGAAAATTCGTCGGCAGCCGCTTCGTTCAAGCGCCGCCGCAACAGCGGCTCGCCGGTCTGCAGCAACTGATAGAACGAGCTCCTTCGCCAACGCTCGGCCGCTTCCAATTCGGCGGGACTGGCGCCGGACGCGGCGAGCACCGCTGGATCGGTGCGGCCATATTCCAACAGGCGCAATTCGGCAGCGCCGTGGTCCCACTGGTAAAGACGGCCCTCATGCACAGGATGCAGCGTGTCGATAAAGATATTTGCGCGGCCAAGCGGCAAACCGGCGGCAACACAGCGGCGGCAAAAGCCGGAAACGATGTCGCCCTCAGACGCGCCGGCGAGACCGGCCTCGGTCAGCCATGCCGCCGTTGCGGCGAAGAACGCTTCGTCCATGGTGCGATTATACAAGTGGGCCCCAAAAATCGGGCGGCAATATTATTGCGGCGCCCATCCCGCCCGCGCCAGTTCGAATTTGGCAAACTCAAAGCCGGGCGCGACCGTGCATCCCACGAGCGTCCAGTCGCCGAGCGTCTCGGCCGCCTGCCAGGCGCGCGCCGGCACGGTCACTTGCGGGATCTCATCGGCATGGATGTCGGAGCCGAGCCGGAAAATTTGCTCGGTCGCTCCGTCGACCACGGCGAGCCGAAGCGGCGCCCCGGCATAATAGTGCCAGACTTCGACGGCGTCGATGCGATGCCAACGCGAGCGTTCGCCGCGCGCCAGCAAAAAATAGATCGCGGTCGATGCGGCGCGACCGTCGTCCACCCGACGCGTGTCGCGAAAAGTCTCGCGAAAATGCCCACCCTCCGGATGCGGTTTTAGATCGAGCAGCCGGATCACGTCGGCGGCGGTGAGATTTGGCGAGATCACGAGCGATCCGTGCTTCGCATTTGTCGGCTTAAAACCTATTCTTTCGCTCGCGGATTTCGGCAAAGACTTTCCAAGCCGGACTACCGACAAGACCGACCGTCTTGGCTACATCGGGCAGATCGGCGCGCAGGAATGGATTCTCCGCCTTTTCCGCGCCGATGGTCGCGGGAATGGTTGGATTGCCCGCGGCGCGCAATTTCGTCACCTCGGCGGCGCGGGCGGCAAGCCGCGCGTTGTCCGGCTCGATGGTCTTGGCGAAGCGGATATTGGCTTCGGTATATTCGTGGCCGCAGAAAAACTGCGTGTCGTCGGGCAGATCGCGCAGCTTAAGCAAAGATTGCCACATCATCTGCGCATCGCCTTCGATGACGCGGCCGCACCCGATCGAAAACAGCGTGTCGCCGACGAAGGCTAGCTTGTCCACCGGGAAAAAATACGAGATGTGCCCCGCGGTGTGGCCGGGCGTCTCAATGACGCGGCCTTGCAGTCCGCCGACCCGTACCGTGTCGCCTTCGCCGACGGTTTCGTCGACTTCGGCAATGCGCTGCGCCTCGCGGCGCGGAGCAACAACCCGGCACTTATAGTGCCGCTTCAATTCGGGAATGCCGGCAGTGTGGTCGCCGTGATGATGGGTGACGAGAATGTCGCTCAGCCGCCAGCCGGTCTTCTTCAGCGCGGCTTCGACCGGCGCCGCCTCCGGTGCATCGATCGAGGCGGTCGCGCCGCTATCCGGATCGTGAATGAGCACACCGTAATTGTCCGACAGGCAGGGAAACAGATAGGTCTGTGCTGACATGGCTTTCATCATTTGGGGATTGTGGAGCCCGCGGTTCGAGCGTGGCTCCGTGGTCTCAATGCCAAAGTAGGCATTACCCGCCGTTAACCGCAAGATCATCCGTTTTAGATTCCGGGTTCGCGGTCGTCGCCCGCAACCCGGAATGACAACCAAATCCGTGCTATTTTCCGGTATATGGACGTCGTTGACCTGCGCGATTTTTATGCCCAGCGGCTCGGCACGGTGGCCCGCCGCTTCATCGGCCGCGGCATTCGTGCGCGCTGGACGGACACGGCGTCGCTGCGCGTCCTCGGCGTTGGTTACGCCACGCCTTATCTCGGCTTGTTTCGTGAAGAAGCCGAGCGCTGCCTCGCGCTCATGCCGGCGCCGCAAGGCGTCGTGCGCTGGCCGTCATCGAAGCCGGCGCTGGCCGCGCTGGTCGAGGAGGACGATTTGCCGCTGACCGACTCGGCGGTCGACCGCGTGCTTTTGGTGCACGCTCTGGAAAATTCGGCCGACCCGATCGGGCTTCTGCGCGAAGTGTGGCGAGTGCTGGCGGGAGGCGGGAGACTCCTTGCCGTGGTGCCAAACCGGCGCGGATTGTGGGCGCGCATGGACACGACCCCGTTCGGTTCCGGCCGGCCCTATTCGCGCTCGCAGATTACGCATCTGTTGCGCGAAACCTGGTTCACGCCGACCGGCTGGGGCGAAGC
>Ga0187781_10004562_pt1 | contig 10317 bp, 9 predicted proteins | sample 0715_SJ02_MP02_2_FD_132447 | JGI IMG/M metagenome (GOLD analysis project Ga0187781, IMG submission 132447) | Tropical peat soil microbial communities from peatlands in Department of Meta, Colombia - 0715_SJ02_MP02_20_MG | ecosystem: Environmental > Terrestrial > Soil > Wetlands > Peat | place...
AGATCGTTGGCGCGGTTGTTCAGCGATTGCGACTGGAAATAGCTGGTCGGATTGTCGAAGGCGCTGTTGACCTTCTTGCCGGTGGCAAGCTGCTCCTGCGTCGTTGTGAGATCGGCGACAGTATTTTGCAACGACAGCAGGTTTTGCCGAATTCCCGCACTCAAGGTGATGTCAGACATGGGCGCAAGACCTATCTAAGTCTCCACTCTCACCGAGATTTGTACTTTGTTACCGTTAATGATGCGTAAAGCGATACCAGCCCGGATCGGGACGACTTCGCGTTCTCCATGCTTCGGAGGTCTTCCAACTTCACGGAGAATGCCGCTTGAAGCCGCCGATCGCGCTTGGCGGCAGCGGTGCGGCGTCTCGCGTCGGCCCCGGGGCGCGTGCCAGCAACGCGGCAGAATTGCGGCGATGACAGTGAGACGGCGCGCAGGGCGTCGATGCCAAAGCAAACATTACGCAGCTTTAATGCGCGCGCGGCGCTTCTCACCGAACTTTAACTTGAAGGAACGCGCACAGCGGCTTCTATTGGGCTTCACATCGTCACCCTCGTTCGCAGCAATTCCGGGAGGAGAGCATGTGGAAGCCAGCAGTCGTTGTAGCGGCAGCATTGGCCGTTGCGGCGCCTTCAGTCGTCTTAGCCCAACAGCATTTCGACGGGCCGCCGGATCGAGACGGCCTGCGCTTCGAGCACCGGCATCGGCTGAGCCCGGAAGACCGGGCGGCATTCGTCGATGCCCGCATTGCCGCGCTCAAAGCCGGCCTCGAGCTCACGCCCGATCAGGCGAAGAACTGGCCGGACTTCGAGAAGGCCTTGCGCGACATGGCGCAGTTGCGGGCCGAGCGAATCGCCGCGCGCGAAGCGGCGGAACAGAATCCCGACAAAGCGCCGAGCGCGCCCTTCGACCGGCTAGCCCAGCGCGCCGACAACATGGGCAAGAAGAGCGCAGCGCTCAAGCGCATCGCCGACACCGGCAAGCCGCTTTATGCGAGCCTCGACGACGCGCAGAAGGCGCGGTTTCAGAAACTCGCGCGGCTGCTGCACCCGCATCATCACTGGCATGCCCGTTACCTGGAAGGCCAGGAGGGCCATGGCTGGAACCAAGATCACGATAATGGCGGCCCGATGTGGCGGCACCATTGGCGGCATTTCGGCGAAGACGGCGGCGGGGCGGGCGGCATGCAGCGGATGATGGACGAGGGGCAGGACTCCGAACTCTAGGTCTATTCCGCACTACCGCTCGCTGTTCGGTCACAGGTCGCGAGCGCCAAGCCGAAAGCCGCAAGGGTCATCCTTGCGGCTTTCGCATCTATAGGCATCGTTGGTGGAGCGCGATCGCTTCGGAAAACCCAGCCACTTGTCTGGGTCATGCTTTAGGTCCGATCATTCTGGCCATAAGCGCCAAGTGGTCGCCGGACCGCAAAAATTAAAAGGCTATGATGGGCGGCGTTCCGACGTAGCAACGCAAGTCCGGCTTGGGCTAGTATCAAGCGCGAAAAGGATTGAGCACGCCATGACCCCCAGATTGAAATCAGCCTTTCGTTGCACCCTGCCTGTCTTGCTGGCCGTAGTCGGCGCCGCGCTGGCGCAGGCGCAAACGGCGGCGCCGCCCAACGCGGCGGTCTATTTCATCAATTTGAAGGATGGCGAGAGCGTCAAGAGCCCGTTCAAGGTTCAGTTCGGCCTGAGCGGCATGGGTGTGGCGCCGGCCGGCGTGGAAAAGCCGAAGACCGGCCATCATCACCTTCTGGTCGACAGCACGCTCACGCCCGAACAGGCGAAAGAACCGCTACCGGCCGACGAGCATCATCTGCATTTCGGCGGCGGGCAGACCGAAACCACACTGACGCTTCCGCCCGGCCGGCACACGCTGCAACTCGTGCTCGGCGATTGGTCGCACGTGCCGTTCGATCCGCCGATCGTGTCGCCGGTCATCACCGTCGACGTGAAGTAGCGCGCGGCTCTTGCGGATCACAATCGGCCGCTGGATTACGGACGCGTCAGCGGCCCATCGGCCTTTTTCCAGGCGGCAATGCCGCCTTCGATGTGGCAGGCCGACGTAACGCCGGCATCCTGCGCGGCCTGCACCGCCATGGCCGAGCGCTCGCCATAGGCACAATAGAACACAATGCGCCTTCCGGTCGCGGCCGCGAGTTCATGCAACATGCCGCCGGGGCCGACATTGGCTTCCAAGCTCGCATACGGTGAGTGGAGCGAGCCGGGGATGACGCCATGCTTCGCGCGTTCGTCTCTTTCGCGCAGGTCCACCATGACCACGCCCGGACGACCGCACAGCGCAATCGCATCGGCCGCCGACACCGACCAACCTTTGCTGGCGATATCTTCCTGGCGCAGGCCGACCCGCATATTGGCCGGAACGGCGACGTCCATCATTTTTGGATTGGGCAGATTCAGATTGTTCATCAGGTCGACATATTCGTCGATCGATTTCACTTTGAGTCGCGGATTGAAGGATTTCTCTTCGCCGATGGTCGAGACCGTTTCGCCCTTGTAGTCGTGCGCCGGATAGACCAGCGTCTCCTCCGGCAGCTTCAACAGTTTGTTGAAGATCGAATCGTACTGTGCGCGCGGGTCGCCGTTCTGGAAATCGGTGCGGCCGGTGCCGCGGATCAGCAAAGTGTCGCCGGTGAACACGCGATCGTCGAGCAGGAAGGAATAGGAATCGTCGGTGTGGCCGGGCGTGTAGAGCACGTCGAGGCTCAAACCTTCGATCTGAACACGATCGCCTTCGGTGACCCGCATGGAAACTACATCGGCCTTGGTGTGCTCGCCCATCACGGTGATGCAATGGGTGCGGTCGCGCAGCGCGCCGAGCCCGGTCACATGATCGGCGTGCAGATGCGTATCGACCGCCTTGACGAGCTTAAGATCAAGCTCGCGGACAAGCTGCAGATAGCGGTCGATGCGCTCAAGGACGGGATCGATGATCAGCGCCTCGCCACCATGCCGGCTGGCCAGCAGGTAGGTGTAGGTGCCGGACGTGCTGTCGAACAGCTGGCGAAAAATCATCTTCGTCTCCCGCATTTGCACCGAACATCATTCATCGACTGCATACACGACGACGGATTCGCCGGAATGAAAGCCGATCGCAGGCTGCGCTCTAGCGGGGCAGGCAACCGTCCGGCTTGAACACGCGCTCCCGCGAGGCCGGGAATAGCGCGAGCTTCGCCGCCGGCCGGATCGGTCGCTGCAGCAATTCACCGCCGCAATTCGGGCAGCGGCCCTTGAGAACGCCTTCGGCGCAGGAACGGCAGAACGTGCATTCGAACGAGCAAATCATCGCCTCGCGTGAATCCGGCGGCAAATCGATGTCGCAGCATTCGCAGCCCGGCTTCAGCAGCAGCATATGGCCTCCGATTCGTCGATCCGTCGTCTTTCCAGAAAGCTTATCGCGAAATAGGCGCCGGCGCACTTCCAATAGGTCTTAACCGATCGGAACCGCGGCGAAGACCACCATGTCGCCGCGCATGACCCGCAGCAGCACGCTTTTTTTCGATTGCGCGCGCGCCTCGTCCACCAGCTTGCGCACCTCGCCCGGCGTATTCACGCCGCGGCGGCCGACATCCAGAATGACGTCGCCGGTCTGCAGCCCGCTTTCGGCGGCATGGCCGTTGGGATCGATTTCGGTGATCACCACGCCCGGAGCGCCGGCGCCGGCGAGCGCACTGGCCGGCGCAAGCATCAGACCAAGCACCGGCGCCTCGCGCGGCTTCGCCTCTTCGCCCCTGGCTTCCGCCGAGGTTCGTGGCAGCTTGCCCAGCGTCACCGTGACGGTCTTTTCTTGTCCGCCGCGCGAGATGCCGAACTTGGTCGATGCGCCGGGCGGCATGGCGGCGATGCGCCGCGCCAGCTCGCGCGAATCTTTGATCTCTTCGCCGTTCACTGCATGGACAACGTCGCCGATCTCGATGCCGGCCTTGGCGGCCGGGCTGTTGCGCTCGACTTGCGCGACCAGGGCGCCGTCGGTGCTCTTGAGCGCCAAGGCGTCGGCGATCGCCGGCGAGAGCGACTGAATCTGCACGCCGATCCAGCCGCGCGTGACCAGGCCCTTTTCCTTGATCTGTTGGACCACGAACTTCACGGTGTCGGCCGGGATGTCGAAGGCCACGCCGACCGATCCGCCCGACGGCGAGAAGATCGCGGTATTGACACCGATCACTTCGCCTTTGACATTGAAGGTCGGGCCGCCTGAATTTCCGACATTGACCGGCGCATCGATCTGAATGAAGTCGTCATAGGGGCCTTCGCCGATGTCGCGGCCGCGCGCCGACACAATGCCGGCCGTCACCGTGCCGCCCAATCCGAACGGGTTGCCGACCGCCAGCACCCAGTCGCCGACGCGCGGCAGGCCCGAGGCAAATCGCACATAGGCGAACTCGGTGCTGGCGCTGACCTTGAGCAGCGCCAGGTCGGTTTGCGGATCGGTGCCGACGACCTTCGCCTGATAGGTCTTGCCGCTGTCGGTCGTCACTTCGAAGCTGAGACCATTGGCGACCACATGATTGTTGGTGACGACATACCCGTCGCCGGAGACGAAAAATCCCGAACCCAGCGAGACGCTGGTATCGGATTGAGATTTGTCGGGCGGGGGAGGCGGCGCGCCGAATTTGCGCCCCGTGGCATCGGGTGGGCGTCGCTGGGCGTCGTCCGGCGCAGCCGCCTCGGGGACTTTGACGCGGACGCCGACGACTGCCGGCTTCACCCGCTCGATCACATCGGCAAAGCCGATCGGCGCTGGTGCGCCGATGGCGTCGACCTCCGCCGCTTGCGTGCGCAACGGCTCATACGACGCGGCGATCGCGCAGCCGACGAGCAAGCCGGCAAGGATCCGAGCAGCCGTGTGCGCGGGGGTAAGGAGGGCGTTGTTGTTGTCGACCATGTCTCTGTCCCGCTCCGTTTATTCGCAGTCCGCTTGTTCCCGAGCGGCGCGCTGTCACAGTGCACCCGGCGCCCGCCTGGTATATTCGCACCCGACGGCTGCACGAAGTCGGCGAACCAGGGCAGGGCGGGCGATCGGCGCTTTGATGCCGCTCAAGCCTAGCATTTGATCATTCATAGGTGCTAATCGCCTCGGCATCCCGGGCCAGATCGCGTCGGCCGACGGAGCCGGAGGTTTGGCTCCCGCGCGGCGCGGCAGAATCCTAGGGGACGTCGGATGGCGGAACCTGATCGAATAGCGGCTGCTCGCCGCGCTCGTGCGCCAAGAGCCAGCGCTTGCGATGGAGCCCGCCGCCGTAGCCGGTCAGCGAGGCGTTCGCGCCGATCACCCGATGGCATGGTATGACGATGGCGATGGGGTTGGCGCCGTTCGCCGCGCCGACCGCGCGCATAGCGTTCGGCCGTCCGATCGCTGCGGCAAGCGCGCCGTAGCTTACAGTGCGGCCGGCCGGAATGCGGCGCAGCGCGGCCCAGACGGCGCGCTGGAACGGCGTGCCGTTGGTCTCCGTCGCGAGAGCGACGATGGCATCGAGGTCGCCCGCGAAATAAGCACCGAGCACATGCGCGGCGCGCGACTGGCGCGTGTTTTCGCGCAAGCTCACCGCGTGCGGACCGTAATGCCGACGCAACAGGTCGAGCATGCGCGTTCCGTGGTCGTCCCAATCGACCGCGCGCAGCCGGCGTGCTTCGTCGCTGACGATGCGCATGCGGCCCGTCGGCGTCTCGATATGCTCGACGAAAAAGGTCTGCGGCGTGCCCATCTGCTCTATTCCCAGATCGGCATTGCTCACTCGTTCCGCCAAGTCTGGCGGCTTTCGGACATCACTATCCGGCGCCGGGCCAGTGGCGGTCATGTCCGAAAACCGCTAGACGCAAGGCCGCAAGCGGATCAGGCTTTCACCAGCCGCAACCAATGCAGCCCCTGCTCGATGAAACGCCGCACCAAGCCGGACTCCCTGGAGCTCGATCACGCGGCTTGCTACCGCGTGCTCCGCCAGCGCGACCCCCGCTTCGATGGTCGCTTCTTCACCGGCGTCAAGACCACTGGAATCTACTGCCGGCCGATCTGCCCGGCGCGCACGCCGCTCTCCAGGAACGTCATCTTCTTTCCGACCGCCGCGGCTGCCCAGGAAGCCGGTTTTCGTCCTTGTTTGCGCTGCCGGCCGGAAACCGCGCCCGATCTCGGCGCCTGGCGCGGTACGTCGAATACGGTGTCGCGCGGCTTGAGCCTGATCGAGCATGGCGCGCTGGACGATGCCGATGTCGATGCGCTCGCCGGACGGCTGGGCGTTGGCGAGCGGCAGTTGCGGCGTCTGTTTCGGCAGCATCTCGGCGCTTCGCCGGTTGCGGTGGCGCAGACGCGGCGCGTGCTGCTCGCCAAGCAGCTCGTTCACGAGACGCATCTGCCGATGACCGAAGTCGCCTTCGCCGCGGGCTTCGGCAGCATTCGCCGCTTCAACGAGACCTTCCGGCAGTTGTTCGGCCGCTCGCCGCGCCAATTGCGCTGCGCCGCCGCCCCGGATTTTTCGGCGGCGACCGCCGGAGAGCTTGTTCTGTTGCTGCGCTATCAGCCGCCGTACGACTGGGACGCCATGATCGCGTTCCTGCGGCAGCGCGCGATCGCCGGTATCGAGCATGTCGAGGCACGGCGTTATGCGCGAACGCTGCAATTGGGCGGCTTGACCGGAACTGTCACGGTCGAGCCGGCGACCGGCAATGCGCTGCGCGCGAGCGTACGGTTTCCGAAGCTTTCGGCATTGCCGGTCATCATCGCGCGGCTGCGCCGTGTGTTCGATCTTGGCGCCGATCCGCCTGCCATCGCCGCACATCTTGCCAAGGATCCGACGCTGGCGCCGCTGGTGAAGGCGCGTCCGGGCTTGCGCGTACCGGGTGCTTGGGATGGGTTCGAATTGGCGATCCGCGCGGTGCTCGGCCAGCAGATTACCGTCGCTGCCGCCGCGCGCCTCGCCGGCCGCATCGTGGCGGCCCATGGCAAGCCGCTGCCATCGCCGAGCGGTCCGCTGACGCATGTCTTCCCGCGGCCAGAGATTATCGCCGCCGCCGATCTCGCTTCGTTCGGCATGCCGCGGAGCCGAGCCGAGGCGCTGTCGGCGGTCGCGGCCGCGGCCGTCGCGGATCCGTATGTGTTCGATGCCAATTACGGGCTTGATGACGCGGTGAAGCGGCTTTGCGCCATCCGCGGGGTCGGTGAATGGACGGCGCAGTATATTGCCCTCCGCCAATTGCGCGAGCCCGACGCGTTTCCGGCCGCCGATCTCGGGCTTCTGCGCGCCATCGCGGGCCGCGAAGGCCGCCGGCATTCCTCGTCGGAGCTTCTTGACCGCGCCAATGCCTGGCGACCGTGGCGCGCCTATGCCGCGCAACATTTGTGGGCGGCGGCGTGAGCGCAGGCTACGATTTTTCGCGCTCGACCGGCAGGTCCGGGCGCGAGCCCCATTCCGCCCACGAGCCATCGTAAAGGCCCTTCGGCTCCTTGCCGATGGCTTCGAGCGCGAAGGTTAAGATCGCGGCAGTCACGCCGGAGCCGCATGAAGTAATCACCGGCTTGTCGAGATCAACGCCGGCATCCGCAAAGGCCGCTTGGATGCGCGCGGGCGAGACCAACTTACCGTTTTCCACCAGCCGCGCATAAGGCACGTTGAACGAGCGCGGCATGTGGCCCGATCGCAGCCCGGGCCGCGGCTCGGGCGCCTTGCCGGCAAAACGGTCGGCGGGCCGCGCATCGACCACCTGGGCGCTGTCGTCGACCAGCGCCATGCGTACGTCGGCAAGCATCGCCACCGCGCCGACATTCATGTCGGCGTGGAATTTCGTTGCGACGGGCTTCGGGTCGCCTTTTTCCAGCGGACGGCCTTCGGCTTTCCAACGCGGCAGTCCGCCGTCGAGGATGCACACCTTTTTGGCGCCGAAAATCCGGAAGGTCCACCATACGCGCGGCGCCGAGTAGAGCCCGACGCTGTCGTAGATTACAATGGTATCACCATCGCCGATGCCGAGCGCGCCGGCCGTTTCGCCGAATTGCGCCGGGCCCGGCAGCATGTGCGGCAGCTCGGTCGAATGATCGGCGATCGCTTCGATGTCGAAGAACACCGCGCCCGGAATGTGCCCGTCTCGATACTCGGCGTGCGCGTCGCGCTGCTGGGACGGCAGGAAGAAGCTTGCGTCGACCACGGCGACATTGCGGTCGCGCAAATGTTCGGCAAGCCATTCGGTCGAAACAAGCCAACGGCTCGCAGGGGAGGGGGCAGGGCTGTCTTCGGGTCTGAGCATGACAACGACACCAATGCGCGAACAGGCGCGACGGGTTCAAACAAAGGGCGCCTTGATGTCCGAGCGGCGCTCCAGCCACTGCGGCACCGGCAGTTTTTTCTCGCGCAGAAAGGCCGGATTGAACAGCTTCGATTGGTAGCGGGTGCCGTAGTCCGCCAGAATGGTGACGATGGTGTGGCCGGATCCGAGCTCCTTGGCAAGCCGCACCGCGCCCGCGACATTGATGCCGGAAGAGCCGCCGAGACAAAGCCCTTCATGCTCGAGCAGATCGAAAATAATTGGCACGGCCTCTTCGTCGGGAATCTGATAGGCCGTATCGATCGGAGCGCCTTCCAGATTTTTTGTCACACGGCCTTGCCCGATGCCTTCGGTGATCGATGAGCCTTCCGATTTGAGCGTACCGGTCGTGTAGTAGCTGTAGAGCGCGGCGCCCATCGGATCGGCAAGCGCGATGCGCACGGCCTTGTTGAACGATTTGAGCGCGATCGCGATGCCGGCGAGCGTACCGCCGGTGCCAACCGCGCAGACAAAGCCGTCGACCTTTCCGTCGGTCTGCCGCCAGATTTCCGGTCCGGTTGTCTCGATGTGGCCCTGCCGGTTGGCGACATTGTCGAACTGGTTGGCCCAGATCGCGCCGTTCTTCTCGCTCTTGGCCAATTGCTCGGCGAGCCGGCCGGAGAGCTTCACGTAATTGTTCGGATTGGAATAAGGCACCGCCGGCACTTCGACCAATTCAGCGCCGCAGAGCAACAGCGTGTCTTTCTTCTCCAGGCTCTGCGTTTCAGGAATGACGATCACCGAACGAAAGCCGAGTGCGTTGCCGACGAGCGCAAGCCCGATGCCGGTGTTGCCGGCCGTGCCTTCGACGATCACACCGCCCGGCTTGAGCGCGCCGCGCTTGACGGCGTCCTGAATGATGAACAGCGCGGCGCGATCTTTCACCGACTGTCCGGGATTCATGAACTCGGCTTTGCCGAGTATCGTGCAACCGGTCGCCGCCGAAACCCGCTCAAGCTTGATGAGCGGTGTATTGCCGATCGCCTCGACGATTCCGTTGCAAAACTGCATCGCCGCACCGTGCCTAGCGCGCATCGACATGCGCGTTGGGTTTCTTTCTTTTGCGCATGTCCTTATCGGAAAACAGGTTTCCACTTTTCCGGAACATGCCCCGAAGGGCCTGGACCCTAAATGACTAACCCCTTGGAAACAAGGCTCGTCCGCCATTGCTTCAAATCTCGCGCGGGGGCGAAAGGTCGCCGAAACCATGTCGATCCGGACGCCGCAAGCGACCCACCGCTATTCACTGAATTTTTCCGGGCTTTGGCTTATCGCGATGACGGCGAGGGTTTTCAATCCATCGGTAGCCTCACGAATATTGGCGGAGCACGATGAATCTCGACGTCAATACGCTGTTTCTCGTCACCATCTATGTCGAAGCAATCCTCGGATTGCTGCTGCTGTTTGCCTGGGCGCAGAACACCGCCATCACCGCCGTGGCGTGGTGGGGCTTCTCGCATCTCTTGCGCGCCGCTTCGGTAACATTGTTCGGGCTGTACGGCTCGGTCTCGGACCTGATCTCCATCGATCTCGCCAACGCCATTTTGTTTACCTCGTTCGCGGTCACCTGGACGGGCGCCCGCCTGTTCGATCACCGCAAGCCGCGATACGTGCTCCTATTCGCGGGCGCAGCGGTCTGGCTCATCGCCTGCCGCCTCCCCGGCTTCACCGCCTCGCTCGATATGCGAGTGCTGCTGTCCTCGGGCATCATCACGTCTTACACCTGGGCCGCCGCCTTCGAGTTTTGGCGTGGCCGCAGCGAGCCCTTGGTTTCGCGCTGGCCGGCGATCTTCATGCTGTTCGCCCACGGCGCGCTTTATCTGCTGCGCACGCCGCTCGGCGACCTGCTGCCCTGGCTCACGCGCAACAACCCGCTCCTTGGAAGCGTTTGGCTCTCGGCGCTCAGTTTCGAAGCGCTGTTGTTCACCATCTCCATCGCCTTCATCCTGCTGGCGATGGCGAAGGAGCGGGCCGAGCAGCGCCACAAGACTGCGGCGTTGATCGAT
>Ga0187781_10004563_pt1 | contig 10317 bp, 7 predicted proteins | sample 0715_SJ02_MP02_2_FD_132447 | JGI IMG/M metagenome (GOLD analysis project Ga0187781, IMG submission 132447) | Tropical peat soil microbial communities from peatlands in Department of Meta, Colombia - 0715_SJ02_MP02_20_MG | ecosystem: Environmental > Terrestrial > Soil > Wetlands > Peat | place...
AAAGCGCCTGCTTCAGATTGTCACCCGCGAATCGGAGCGGCTCAACGCCATCGTCACCGATTTCCTTGCCTATTCCCGCGGCAAGCAGTATCGCTTTGAGCCCGTCGACTTGATTCCGCTGCTGGAGGATACGCTTACCTTGCTCGAACATCGCCTGGCCGCCGAAAGCGCGGGAATCAGGGTGCAGCGCGGTTTTCAGAAGCAGGAAGCCTGGGTCCTGGCGGACGGCGACAAGCTCAAACAGGTTTTTTGGAACTTTTGCGAGAACGCGGTACGCGCGATGCGGGACACCGGCGGAACGCTGAACGTGTCCCTGGACGAACGCGGCGCCGATTGGGAGATCAATTTCGCCGATACGGGACCCGGTATTCCGGCGCAGCAGACGGAAAAGATTTTCGAGCCCTTTCAGTCAAGCTTCGAAGGCGGGACCGGCTTGGGGCTGGCGATCGTATACCAGATTGTTCAGGCCCACGAAGGCAAAGTGTGGGCTCGCTCGGAAGCGGGAAAGGGCACGAGCTTTGTGCTGCGCTTGAAGCGCGGGGAGCGAGCCGCTTCCGCTCCGGCTGCCGCCGCAACCAAGGTCGCGCAAGGGGCATTGGCGGGCACGGGAGGTCCGAACCGTGGGTAATATCCTGGTCTGCGACGACGAGCGCTCGATCTGCGAACTGCTCGACATAGCCCTTCGCCGCGATGGCCACAAGGTTGAAACCGTAACCGGAGGCGATTCGGCCCGCCGCAAAATTGACTCCGCACTGTTCGACGTCATTGTCACTGACATCAAAATGCCCGGTGTCGATGGAGTCGACGTTTTGCGCCACGCCCACCAGGTGTCGCCCGACTCGGCCGTGATCCTCATGACTGCGGTGGACGACTACGAAGCAGCGGTGGAGGCGGTAAAAGCCGGCGGCGCAAGCGACTACATCCGCAAGAGCCCCGGCCTGGTGGAAGAGGTCAAACTGGCCATCGCGCGGTCGCTAACCCGGGTTTCTCTGAGCCGGCAGAACTTCGCTCTGCGGCGCGATGCCGCGGCGCGCAATTCGCTGGAGAATATCGTTGGCGTCAGCGCAGCCGTCGAGAAGCTAAAGCAGACGATCCGCACCGTCGCCACCACCAGCAGCACCATCCTGATCTACGGCGAGAGTGGAACCGGCAAGGAGCTTGTCGCCCGCGCCGTGCACACCTGCTCGCCCCGCGCCACCGAAGCCTTTGTCTCGGTGAACTGCGGCGCGTTTCCGGAGACGCTGCTGGAGAGCGAGCTGTTTGGCTACGTCAAAGGGGCTTTTACCGGTGCCAGCCAGAACCGCCGCGGGTTGTTTGAAGTTGCCGATCAGGGCACGCTCTTCCTCGATGAGATTGGGGAAATGACCATGCCCATGCAGGTGAAGCTGCTGCGCGTGTTACAGGAGCGCACGGTGCGCCCGGTGGGAGGCACGAGCGAAATTGCCGTCGACGTGCGCGTGATTGCAGCAACGAACCGTGACCTCGACAAGCAGGTTGCGGAGGGGTCATTCCGTGAGGATCTTTATTACCGCCTCAACGTAATTCCCATCCGCGTGCCCAGCCTGCGCGAACGCCGCGAAGACATCGCCCTGCTCGCCAATAACTTTCTGAAGAAATACGCTCCCGCGGCTGGGAAAAGCATTCACGGCGTGGCGGCGGAGTCGCTGGAGGCGCTCGCCGGCTATGATTGGCCGGGCAACGTGCGCCAGCTCGAAAACATGATCGAACGCGCGGTGGCGCTGGAGTCCGGCAGCGAGCTGCACGTCGATTTGCCGGTGGAACGTCCCAAGGCGCGCGCCGCTGCCGCTGCCGCGGACGGATCCGTTGCCGCGACCGGGTCGGTTCTGCCCGAGGGCGTCAACATGGAAGCCTACGTCGCCCAGATCGAGCGTTCTCTTCTACAGTCAGCGCTGGGGCAAACCCAAGGCGTGCAGGTTCGCGCTGCCGACCTGCTCGGCATTTCCTACCGTTCCTTCCGGCACCTGATGAAGAAATACGAATTGTAGGCTGTTGCTCCACCCTTCCCTAAGTCGGTTTCCTCTCTTTGCGCGTGTGATATCTGGACGAGCTGAAAAAGTTCTATCGCCTGATCGCTTCGGACGAGCGGAACACGACAGTGCTCAAACCGGCTGCTACCGGCCAATAGGGCAAGCAGAAGAAAGCGGGAGATTGGTCGGGGCGATAGGATTTGAACCTACGACCCCCTGCGCCCAAGTTGAGCCGTTTAGCGGGCGTGAGCGAAGCGGGGGTCCCCATCACGCGCGTTTTTGCGTGATGGGGTGGAGGAGCGGGAGCCCGCTGGCGAAATCCTGAACGAAGTGAAGGAGGCCAATGCCGAGAAAGAGAACAATCATGGTCGGGGCGATAGGATTTGAACCTACGACCCCCTGCGCCCAAGGCAGGTGCGCTACCAGGCTGCGCTACGCCCCGACGGGTTGATTATAAATGAGCGCGTCAGAGGCTCATCCGTTATCGGTGCTTAATTGCTCCTCAGACTCAGCTCGGACGGAGTTGCTTCTCGACGTATCGAAGCAGCAGGATCGCGAGTCCGGAGGAGAGCGCGGGGAATCCAACTGCGGCAAGCCAAAACTCCAGCCCATCAAAGCGGTTCAGGCCGAACTTCCAGAATTGAAAATCCAATACCGAAGTGAATACAGCAGCCAGTGCTCCAACCACGCCAGGTTCCCACCTCCGCACTGCGGGTAGGAAAGGAAGGCACAGTACGAACAGAACCAGAATGAGGATGGCGCGCATCTCTACGGCGAAGATCACCATCCCTATCCCTTCTGGCACGTCTGGCCTAGGAGGTCGCGTTTTCAGGTAATTGTCCGTCGCCGAGTCCCATACCCGCACGAACAGCACGAAGTACGTGAATATGAAAGCCGGAGGGAAGTTGAAGCGGCACCATTTTGAGCGCCTCGACGGTTGCCGTACGCAAATCGGTCGGTCGGCGATGATGGACACAGGGCTTCACCCTTCTGGGACAGGATCGGGTTCCACAACGATTCTGCAACAATCGCGTCGGGGAAACAGCGTCACGAACGTAACGCGAGGCATTGCCCCGTGACCTTGGGCAGTCCAGCTAATCGGCTGCAAATGAATGGGATGCCGTAAAGTGTAGGGTATCCCCCAAAGGTGCTCTGCCCCAACTCGCGTACGCTCCGCTATAATTGGCTCGAATGTTATGACGGGTTTGCGCTACGCCCTCGTCTCATACGTACGTGATCCAGTCGGTGAGTTTGTAGAGAGCTTGCGCCGGGAGCTCCATCCGGCCTTGCCCCACATGCCGACCCATCTCACGATTCTTCCACCCCGCGACCTGGGAGTACCCGAACAAAAGGCGCTCGAGTTCCTGGAGGAAACGTGCGGCCAGGTTGTTCCTTTCAATGTGGAACTCGGCGAGGTGTCTACTTTTCTGCCGACCACCCCGACGGTGTTCATTGAGGTGAAGCGGGCCGCCTACCGTATGCGAGAGCTCCACGATCGGCTCTGCGGCAAGGAGCTCAGCTGCGAGGAATGCTGGCCATATATTCCTCACCTGACCATCCTGAAAGCCGAACTCAACGAGCAGGCGCGGAACATCGCCGTCCTCGCCCGGGAGCGCTGGGCGCAATTCCCGGGAAAACGCGAGGTCCGCATCGAGGAACTGTCGTTTGTACGCGAATGCGACGGCCTATGGAAGGACGTGGCACCAATTCCTTTAGGCCGCGGGCAACTGTCCTCAAAGTCCTAGCCCAATCCTCGAAAACTCCAGGCAAAACACCCATAAAACCGCCAAGATCTCGGCATTGGCCAATGGGGCATGTACTTTCCGGCTGTTGCCTAGCTCGAAAGAGGGATTACCATAGAGCTACTGGCTCGACACTAAGCGCCGGATCCCAGGCTGCGGGTTCACGTGAGAAGAGGGCTATGCATATCGGCGTCTACGGATCCGGCTACCTCGCTACCGTTTTTTCCGCCTGCCTTGCCGATTTCGGCACCCCCGTTTGCTGCTGTCACGGCGACGGTTCCCACATCACGGAAGTGGCCAAGGGCGACATCCCGTTCTACGAAAAGAACCTGCGGGACGTAATTCGCCGCAACGTTCGTTCCGGCCGCCTGGTTTATTCCTGCGATCCCGACGAGTTGGCACGCAAGGCACAGGTTATCTTCCTCGCTGAGGATTCGGCCGATGGATTGGAAGAGCTGGTATTGCGCCTGGCCCGCGCGGCAGGGCGCTTTCAGGTGCTGTCCATTGTCACGCCCGTGCGCGTGGGTTCAACCGCCCAGATCGAGAAGACGCTGAAGGCCAACCACCTGAACAGCCTCTTGGTTTGCCAGCCCACATTTTTCACCAACGGCTGCGCTGTGGAAGACTTTAACTGGCCGGACCGCATCGTTCTTGGAACGCCTTCCACCGAAGCCGTTTCCGCCATCAAGCAGATATTCCATCCTCTGGTGATGCGCGGCGTTCCCGTGCTCGTCACTAACTACGAGACGGCCGAACTGGCGCGCGAAGCGACCACCGCCTTCGTGGCCACCAAGATTTCCTTCATCAACGAAATTTCCAGCTTGTGCGAGCACGTGCATGCCGATGCCGTCAGTCTCTCGCTTGCCCTCGGGCTCGACAAGAAAATCGCTCCCCGCTGCTTGCAGCCGGGCGCGGGCATGGGCGGCATCTTCGCCCAGACGGATATGGATTCCCTCACCGGCCTTGCCCGCGAGAACCGCGTCGATCTCAAGATCTTGAATGCGGCACGCGAAGTAAATCAGGACCTGGCCGATCGCCTGCTGCACAAGGTCTCGGCCGCGCTCGATACCGTGCAGAACAAGGACGTCGGCATGCTTGGCCTCGCCTTCAAGCCGAATACCAATTCGGTCGCGGGATCCGCAGCCGTGCAACTGGCGCAGATCCTGCTCGCCAACGGGGCGCGTCTCAAAGCCTACGATCCCGTCGCTATTCCCGACGCCCGCGCTCAGCTCAATGGCATGGTCAAATATTGCGAGTCGGCCTACGCGGTCGCCGAGGGCGCGGATGCGCTCGTCCTCGCTACCGGCTGGCCCGAGTTCCGCACCCTCGACTTCACCAAGATTCGCCACCTGGTCAAGCGGCCCATCATCATCGACACCAAGAACCTGCTTGATTCCACTCGCCTGCGCGCCATGGGCTTCCAGGTCATGGGCGTGGGAAGGTAGGCTTTCGGCTTTAGACTCTTGGTCCTCGGCACACCATCAAGCCGCCGAGTCCTGCACCGCTGTCCTAAACCTCGACAGCACTCGGTTCAACATCCGTCCGACGGTCCGCTGCGCGTGAGTGATCAGACGTCAACGTTCAGCTTCATCGGTCCGCCGCTGACCACTGGTCATCGATTCACTGTCCTTCGTGAGCCCTACGGCTTCGGTCGGGAAACGCTAAGTTCAAGTCTTGGCAAAATGAGTTGAAACTCATCGCTGTCGAGTGGCCGGAAATCGACGCTCGGCGTGTTGTAACGTCCTGCGAAATTCCTTGCGCTGAAGTAGTAAGTTTTGCCGGCCTCAGCCGTGAAATGGAGAGCGCCTGCATAGTAGCCAGAACCCCACGACTCATATGAGCCTTGCCAGCTTGCGCATAGATGGTGCTCGCCGGGGTCGAGCGAAATATAAAGATAGGAATTGCTGTGCGTAGCTCCCATCCAGTTGCCGTCGACTGCAAAGCGGGTCGTTGGCCTGGGCCTGGTGTCGAAAGTAGAGTCATCCTGCACAAAATAGACCAGCGCCTTGCCGGGCTCCATTTGAGGAGATGGAGGCTGGTCGGTGGTCTTGACTTCAAAGCGGGCAGTGGCCGGGCCGCAACCCGGCGCAGTGAGAGAGCTGCTGGAATTCGGTTGAGCAGCTGCGAACGAAACCGTGATCAATAACGCGAGAACGAGTTTCATAGCCTGCCTCCGCGGGGCTGTGAGTAGTTTGGCCGAAGGGTCAACTTCGCATCGATACCTTTAAGTCTACGAGCGACACCCGAGCTCACAAAGTGAAGAATTGTAAATCGGAGTTTTGCTGCTTTCGCGGCCAGGGTTGGTGTCAGGCTAAGATTCGAGGGCGTTCCCTGCTGCAATCCTCGCGGGGTTGTTATAATCAGCATTTGCGGTGGGAGTAGCTCAACTGGCAGAGCACCGGACTGTGGCTCCGGTTGTTGCGGGTTCGATTCCCGTCTCCCACCCCAATTTTGCGTTTTCTCTCTGCTGGCTGCCTGGCTGACAAAATGCTTTTTGACCGGCGTGCCACTGTGCGAAATGCTTGTCCGGAGCGCCTGCATCTCGAGAAATCCGAGCGAGCGACTTTGTGGGTCTACTGCTTCCCCTGCTCGAAGCGCGCCGTGCTCATGATCTTTGCCAGGTCGCCTTTTAGCGTCTGGATTTTTCCGTTGTCAAATCCGCACAAATCGGGACTTCTTTCCCCTTTGAAGAAAACATATTGAGAAGTGCCAAAGGAGACGCTTTTTGCGCAATGTGTTTTTGGCAGCGCGGAAAGCGGCCTGGCGGCCTCGACGTCGCCAAAGATTTGCTCCGCGAGAGAAGCTGAAATGCTTCCTGCCTGATCGGACGGCCCGGCTTGCCCAGCAGACTGGCCTGGCCTGAATTGAAATCGGGAGGGTCCTGTCTCCTTGATCACCGTGCCGGAACGAGTAACCGTATAGCAGTAAGAGGGGGTGTTCGTGGAGCGAGTGACAAGAAAGAAGGCCGCTTCCTCGTCCGATTGGGAGTCAGGCGCACTCGCACAGCCGAGCGGTACTTTAGCCGCACAGCAGATGACGCTACAGCAGATGAAGCACGGGAAAATTAACCCCGCCAGCAAGAGTGCGCGTCTGATCGCCAGTTCAATCACTTCTCAAACCCAGCCAGTTCCACCCGCTTCGCAATGTGGTCTTTAATCCAGTGCGCGTCCCACCACTCCTTCGGATCAATCTGCACCCCGTCGAGCTGCATGGCGAAATGAATATGGTCGCCGCCAGCCATGCCGGTCATGCCGCTTAGTCCCATCGCCTGGCCCTGTTTCACCATGTCGCCTTCGCGGACGTTGATCTGGCTCAGGTGTCCGTAAATGGTCTGTAATCCGTATCCGTGGTCGACGACGATGCAGTTGCCGTAAATGCCAAGCGGTGCCGCATAAACGACCTTTCCATCATTTGATGCCTCGACGCCTACATGCTGCGTTGCTGCCAGATCGTATCCGAGGTGAACCCGCTGATCGATCTTTTTGCCCTGGTAAATGTAGTTGCGCACGTCGGCGAAGCTCGACTCCGTTTTCGAATTGGTCTGGCGTTTGAACGGCTGCGACCACAAAAAGTGGTCCGCGGTCTTGAGGCGCAGGTCGGAGAGGGTCTGGTTATTCGCCCGCCGCATCTCGCTGTTGATCTTGACGAATCGCGCCACCGGATCGCCCGAGGCGTTCGGGTCCAGCTCGTTGATCACCTTTTGCATGAAGGCATCGCTGATCTGTAGATCGTGCGTGGTGTAATGCGGCTGCTCTTTCTTCGGGAACACGACGACCAGCGGGCTCGCCGCATCGTTGCCCGCGCCATTCGAGGCGTACGCCTGCGGCACGGTTGCCGGCGTCATGTTCCACGCGAAGGCGTAGAGCGCAAACATGCCGGGTTTGCCGCCCGGCATCGGCCAGGCTCGGAACTTCTGGTCGCCAACGCGAACGCCCGCGTCGGTCCAACTGCCGGAGACGTTCATGGTCGCCAAATCCGCCATGCCGAGATATAGATAGTGTTGCTCGGAATCCGCGGTCACGCTTGGCGGCTGCGTCACCACCGTGACCTCGCCTTCCCATCGCCCGGTTCCCCGCAGCAGGTCGTTCGAGATCGCCTCCACAATCAGCTTGGCCTTCCCGTTCCCGAGCTGCGGAGTGGTTTTCACTCCTGCCGTGAACTTCCACGTACTCTCCGCCTCAGCCGAAAGTTGCGCCGATTGCCAAACCGGATAGCTCACTCCGTTCTGCTCCACGATGGCCCTCAGCCAGCGCACGCCGTTGCGGTCGCTGACATGCACGCTGATAGGAGTGGCTTGTCCTAGAACGGTAACTGGAGAAGCAAGACTAATGACCGGAGTCGCCGACCGCATCACGACAAATCCGATCGACGCCACGATGGCGAGAAGAATGAGAACAACGATGAAGGTTCGCACAGGACATTGTAGCGCGAGGCGTCCGCAGCCTCACCACGTGTAGTGCGCCGTGTACGTGACAACCTTCTCTTCATCGGGCGCGATCTTTACCGGGAATTCAATGGTATGGCTGTCGGTCTTTCTGTACTCGTCGGATTTCTCGGTAATCTCCCAATTCTCGCCGCGATATAAGTGTTCCACGACGCGCACTTCCACCGGTTCCTTCTTGTGGTTGCGCACTTTGATTTCAAACGACTCAGTCGCAGTTCGCCTTCCATTGTCCACTGCGTACTCCATGCGCCACCGTTCTCCGGCTAAGTCGAAGGCGTTGCCCGTGTAAATGTGAATCGTCTCGTCACGCGGAGTGTGCTCGATCGTATTTTCGCCGGTAAACTCGATCTGTCCGTCGTCGTTGCGCCGGTAGAAACGCACGCGCCCCTTGGGTAGCGGCATGCCCAGATGGTTCGCCTCCGAATTGCGAATCTCACGCATCGTCCAAATCTTTGGGTTCGACTCCGTGCCGTAAGAATGATCGTTGCGAAAATTGTCCCAGTTCCAGCCGTAGTAGCGACCGGCGTCAATTCTGGCGCCATCGTAGATGTAGATTTCCTTCGTCCCAACTCCGGCCGCGCGAATGAATTCGACCTGCTTCGACTCGTGGTCGCGCAAAGTCGTGCTGCGCTCGAGCGTGTAAAGGTGATATTCGTCGAAGGCTTTTTCAGTTACAGGATGGTCTCCCATTCCGTTAACGGCCACCATTTGAGTGACGAGCCCGCCCACTGCTCCGCCCCTGCTCGCCCGGACTTTATTCACATCCCCCGCCATCAACTTGATTCGCGCGTTCTCAAAAGTCTTGCCGCTGCGATTATCCATGGTGACCCAACCGACGATGTCGCAGACGTCTCCCTTCTCGGGCGCGACAATGTTGTAATCCGCCTGCCAGGTGAAGCCGCCCGTGACATAGGAAAACTCCGCCGGAAACTTACCTGACTTATCAGTTGCAAGCAGCCATTCCAGCCGCGGTTTGAGAACCGTCTCTGCGGTAAGATCCGGAAAAATCGGCGTGCCCGGCAGTCCAAAGCGCAACTGGCCCGCGACCTCGACAATCGGCTCCTCCTGCGCAGCTTCCGGCTGATAACCGTTCATGTTGAAGTAGTCGGGACGCACGAATCCGCTGCGCACCACTTTGCCTTTGACAGTTGTGCGGTCGGGCAATTCGAAGTCGATGGTGCGGCCTTCGTACAACGAGAGCAGGGAAAATTGCGACACCGGGTCGGCTCGATAGTTCTGCTCAAGAACGCGGAGCGAATGCTTGCCCGTGGGGTCGCGCAGCACCACAGAGTCCGGCTCGAGGTGCAGCGTGATGTCGCTAACGATCGCCTGATTTTCGCCCACCTTCAGTTCCAGCGGAATCTCCTGCCGAACGACAGCGAAGTCTTCGTTATAAATAGTGAGCGACGGCTGCCCGGACTGCTGGGCGAGGGCACTACCTACAAGAAGCAGGAAACAGACGAGGCGAGCGTTCATGGAGTAACACCCCTGTCCCAGTATTTCACTAAGTCTATAAGTCGATAGACACCGCTGCGATGGAATTGGTTGCATGCTCGTTTAAGTGACTATCTTAGAACGCAGCGTCTTTCACTTCTTGCGGAAGGTGTTGAGGGATTACACGGCAACTTCTTTTTCTTTTGCTGCGTAGTGCGACTCTACGTAGTCGTCGAGGATCTTGGTGAACTCGGCTACTATCTTGTCGCCTTTTAACGTCGTGAAGAGGCGGCCGTCTACGTAGACTGGGGCTTTCGGTTCCTCGAAGGTGCCGGGGAGGGAGATGCCCAGGTTGGCGTGCTTGGATTCTCCGGGGCCGTTGACGACGCAGCCCATGACTGCGACCTTCATCTCTTCTACGCCGGCGTGGCGGGATTTCCAGATGGGCATTTGCTCGCGCAGGTAGGTTTGGATTTGCTCGGCCATTTCCTGGAAGAAGGTCGAGGTGGTGCGTCCGCAGCCGGGGCAGGCGGTGACTTGCGGCATAAAGCTGCGGATGCCGAGCGATTGCAGGATCTGCTGCGCGACGCGGACTTCTTCGGTGCGGTCGCCTCCGGGCGCGGGCGTAAGCGAGACGCGGATGGTGTCGCCGATGCCTTCCTGCAGCAGCACGGACATGGCGGCGCTGGAGGCGACGATGCCTTTGGCG
>Ga0187781_10004564_pt1 | contig 10316 bp, 11 predicted proteins | sample 0715_SJ02_MP02_2_FD_132447 | JGI IMG/M metagenome (GOLD analysis project Ga0187781, IMG submission 132447) | Tropical peat soil microbial communities from peatlands in Department of Meta, Colombia - 0715_SJ02_MP02_20_MG | ecosystem: Environmental > Terrestrial > Soil > Wetlands > Peat | place...
CGAAGCTGACGAAGATGAAGGTGTCGGAATGGATGCCGTCGAGCTCGTGCCGGGCGAAGAAATGCGGCGCGTGCAGGATGGTGAAGTCGGGCTCGAAATCCGCCAGCGCCTCGCCGCGCGGCCTTATGAACATGTTGCGCACGAAGAGGCTGTGCCAGGCGCTGTCGGTGATGACGCGCAGCTTGAGCCGGTACTCCGGATCGGCGCCGCCATGGAGGTCCTGGACGAAAAGCTCGCGCCCCTGGAAATAGGCGGCGAGCCGGCGGTACATGCTCTCGAATGTCTCCTCGCCGACCGGCTTGTTGATGTCGCCCCACCAGATGTCGGCCTTGCTCGAGGCTTCCTCGACGATGTACTTGTCGCGCGGCGTGCGGCCGGTGAAGGCGCCGGTGCGCACGACGAAGGCGCCGCCTTGGGCGACCAGCCCTTCACCCCGGCGCACCGCATGCTCGTAAAGCACCGGCACCGACAGGTTCCAATGCGCCGCGGCGAGGTTGCGCAGCCCCTGCCGTTCGAGGCCGAAGCTGCTCGCCGTCCCCGTCACCCGATGCGCTGCGTCTTGCACGGCAATGACCTCCTGGATTCTCACTTTTTTAGCTTTTTCAGTAGCTTGTGATAGACGAAACGCGCCGCGGCGGCATCCCGCGGCACTCTCTCGGGCCGGGCGCCCGGTCCGCCGGAGAACGGCCTTCCTCCCTCGTTCGTTCCCGCGGCTTCAGACGCCGGTCACCCCATCCCTCTTGCCGATTGGGCAAGCCGGACGAGCTCGGCCCGTGCCCCTTCCGCATCGCTTACCGGCGTGCGGAAGTCAAGCCTCGCCACGACCCCGCCGCGGCGGAGGTCGGTGCCCTCGGGATCGACCCCGGTGAGCCGCCAGCCTTCGCCGGAGAGCCCCAGCAGGCGGTCGGCGTAGAGGTCGATGGTCCTGGCGTGGTCGGCGTTCATATGCGCCAGAATGTCCGCCTCCGCCGCTTGAAGCGCCGGAGCGGGCGGCGACAGCAGCGCTTCCCCCTCGACCCAATCGATCCGGCCGAAGCCGGCGACGAGATGCGCCCGCGCCGCTTGCAGCCGATAGAGGCGGAAATCGGCGAAGCCGGCATAGCGCTCGGCCGAGGGATGGCGCCTGATGAAGCGCGCCAGCAGCGCCGGATCGGCCGCTTCCGCCACCTCGCCCATCACGGTGACGCGCGGGCCGGTGAGCGGATCGACGCGCCCGGCGGTCCCGTCGAAGAGCAGCGAGGCGCGGGGATCGCGCTTCAGGTTCTTGGTGTGCTCGGCAAGGTTGGAGAGCAGCAGCAGCGGGCTTCCCTCCTGCGCCAGCGCCACCAGCGCCAGCGACGCATAGGGCCAGCCCTGCTGCGCCGTCGCCAAACTGGCGCGGTCGGCCGCGCGCATCAGCCGGCGCGCCGTAGCGGCGGGGGAGGGGGCGTCGGTCACGGCGGCAGTCTAGCACCGATCTGCCGTCCTGCCGCCGCGCGGCGCGGGCCTTATTCCGCCGGTGCCCTTGCGGGAATCGCGCGGCGCTCGCCGCCCGGGAAGAGCAGCGCCGTCGCCAGCGTGCCCAGCGCGATCGCGGCAAGCACGCCGAAGAGCGGCACGAAGCCGCCGCCCTTGGGCTGAAGATAGGCCACCAGCGGAATCGCCGGCAGGCTCGCGCCGAAGGAGACGACGTAGCGCAGCGCAAAGACGCGCGAGCGCCAGCTCTCATGGGCGTAGCGCGCCACCATCGCGTCGTTGATCGGGATGATGCCGAAGATGACGAACATCATCGCCACCGTGACCGGCAGCATCGCCCAGTCGGTCAGCATCCCCGCCAGCGCCAGCAGCGGCGCCTGGAAGAGGGCGAGCGCCAGGAATACGCCGCGCAGCGAGCGCCGGTCGATGAGCTGGCCGACCACGAGCTGCGCCATGGCGGCGACGACATAGACCGCCGAGACCAGCGTGCCGATGCCGGTGGTGGTATGCGCCAGCGCGGTCAGCCGCTCGTCGAAGATCTTGGGGAGCGCGTTGGTGGTGGCGGCGAAGATCACGCCGCTGCACGCCGTCGCCACGGCGAGCAGCCCGAAGACGCGGCGCGCCAGCGCATCCGGCCCATGGCGCTGCCCGCCGCTGCGTCCTTGCGCCGCCGTGGCCTCTGTGCGCGGCACCAGCAGGGCGAAAGCGAGGCCGGCGGCGAAAGTGGCGACCCCGGGCGCGAAGAAGGCGGCGCGCCAGCTCAGGCGATCGGCGAGCCAGCCGGCGATCAAGGCGGCGCAGGCAAGGCCGAGATTGCCCCAGACGCCGTTCCAGCCGAGCGCGCGCCCGACCCGCGCCTGGTCGCCGACCAGCATGGCGATGCCGACGGGATGATAGATCGAGGCGAAGACGCCGATCAGGGTCAGGCCGGCGGCGATCTGCCAAGGCGTCTCGGCAAAGCCGGTCACCACCAGCGCCGCGCCCAGCCCGAGAAAGAAGACGATCATCATGTTGCGCCGGCCCCAGCGGTCGCCGAGCCAGCCCGCCGGCAGCGAGCCGCCGCCGAAGGCGAGGAAGCCCCCCAGCGACAGCGGCAGCATCGCCTCGTAGGAAAGGCCGAACGGCGCCATCATCGCCAGCACCGCGGTGGCATAGATCAGCATCGCCAGATGGTCGAGGAAATGGCCGAGATTGAGGAAGGCGACGGTCAGGCGCAATTTGTCCATGGCTCCGGCTCCGGCAGCGGCGCCCAGCATAGCCCTGGCGGCCTTAGCCAACTTGCGCTAGTCTGCCATCCTCTATCGCGAATCGGACATTCTGGACATGGCTCGGCGCAGCACCGACCCCGAGGATTACCAGGACGTGCCGCGGCCCATTGCCGCCATGGCCAAGGATTTCCCCGACGGCAACCGCGTCCCGCCGCATCGCCATCGCCGGGCGCAACTGGTCTTCGCCGCCCAGGGAGTGATGGTGGTATGGACGCGGCCGGGCACCTGGGTGGTGCCGCCCAACCGCGCCGTCTGGATGCCGGCCGAGACCGAGCACGCCATCCGCAGCCGGGGCCATGTGGCGATGCGCACCCTCTATATCCGCGCCGATCTCGCCCAGAGCCTGCCGCGGCAATGCTGCGTCATCGCCGTCTCGCCGCTGCTGCGCGAGCTCATCCTGCGCGCGGTCGAGCTGCCGCTGCTTTACGACGAGGCGGGGCCGGAAGGCCGCGTCATGGCGCTGGTATTGGACGAGATCCGCGCGCTGCCGGTGTTGCCGCTGCATCTCCCCTGGCCGGAGGAAGGGCGCCTGCGCCGGCTCTGCGAGGCGATCCAGGCCGAGCCCGCCAGCGAGCGCACCTTGGAGCAGTGGGCCGGCGGCGTCGGCGCCTCGAGCCGCACGCTGGCGCGGCTTTTCCGCAAGGAGACCGGCATGAGCTTCGGCGCCTGGCGCCAGCAGGTGCGGCTCGTCGAGGCGCTGGGCCGGCTCGCCACCGGCGAGAAGGTGACCGCCGTGGCCATGGACCTCGGCTATCAAAGCCCCAGTGCCTTTACCAGCATGTTCCGCCGCGCGCTCGGCCGATCGCCGACGCGCTATTTCCTGGAAAGCTGAGGATTTGATGCTTATGACAATACCGGTTCCGGCCACAGCTTTTCACGGCGCCGCCTTAAAGCCGCCATACCTCGAGGCGAGCGTGGCCGTGCCCAACTTGCGGGAAAGGTGAAATGGCCGTGACGAACAACATCGCGCTGGTCGACGACGACAAGAACATCCTGACCTCGGTGGCGATCGCGCTCGAGGCCGAGGGTTTTCAGGTGCGGACCTATTCCGACGGCGCCGAGGCGCTGCGCGGGCTCGCCCAGCATCCCGCCGACCTCGCCATCCTCGACATCAAGATGCCGCGCATGGACGGCATGGAGCTGTTGAGCCAGCTCAGGAAGCAAGGCTCCATGCCGGTCATCTTCCTCACCTCCAAGGACGACGAGGTCGACGAGGTGCTGGGCCTGCGCATGGGCGCCGACGATTACATCAAGAAGCCATTCTCCCAGCGCCTCCTGGTCGAGCGCATCCGCGCCCTGCTGCGCCGCGGCGAGCTGGCGCGCGGCAGCGGCGAGAGCGAGCCCGTCATCCAGCGCGGCGAGCTGCTGCTCGATCCCGCGCGCCATCAATGCAGTTGGAAAGGCACCAACGTCGATCTCACGGTGACCGAGTTCCTGATCCTGAAATCGCTGGCGCTGCGCCCCGGCCACGTCAAGAGCCGCGATCAGCTCATGGACGGCGCCTATGGCGAGCACATCTATGTCGATGACCGCACCATCGACAGCCACATCAAGCGCCTGCGCAAGAAGTTCAAGGCGGTCGATGGCAGTTTCGCCCAGATCGAAACCCTCTATGGCGTCGGCTATCGCTACCGCGACCGCTGACCCTGCCAAGCGCGCTGCCGCGCCGGCGTCGACGACACCGTTGCGCCGCCGCCGGCGCCGGCTGTCGCCGCTCACCCGCCGCATCCTTGCCGTCAACGTGCTGGCGCTGGGCCTGCTCGGCCTCGGCCTCCTCTATCTCGGCGAATATCAGCAGGGCCTGGTGGATGCGCAGCTCGACGCGCTCAAGACCCAAGGCCAGGTCTTTGCCGCGGCCCTGGGCGAGGGCGCGGTGATCGACAGCCTCGGCGAAGGCGAGCAGCTCCTGCCGGCGCTGGGACGCCAGATGATGCAGCGCCTGGTCGAGCCCACCCATACGCGCGCGCGGCTCTTCGGCGCCGACGGCAAGCTCATCGCCGACAGCCGCATGCTGAGCGGCCCCGGCGGCGTGGTGCAGATCAACGAGCTGCCGCCGCCCGGCGAAAGCGACGGGCTGCAAAACCTCGCCGCCTCGCTCTATGGCTGGGTGGTGACGCGGCTCTCCGGCCAGCGCCGCTATCCCCCCTATCACGAGGCCGCGGTGCAAAACGCCGCCGATTACAGGGAGGTGCAGAAGGCGCTTCTCGGCGACATCGGCACGGCGGTGCGCAGCGAGCGCGAGGGCGGCAGCCTGCTGATGCTGAGCGTCGCGGTGCCGGTGCAGCGCTATCGCCAGGTTCTGGGCGCGGTGCTGCTCTCCACCGACAGCGCCGAGATCGACCAGGCGGTGCGCGCCGTGCGCCTGGAGATCCTCAAGGTCTTCCTCATCGCTCTCGGCGTCACCGTGCTGCTGTCGATCTATCTCGCCGGCACCATCGGACGGCCGATCCGCCGGCTCGCCGTCGCCGCCGAGCGCGTGCGCCGCGGCCATGGCCGCCAGATGCTGATCCCCGACTTCACCCGGCGCGGCGACGAGATCGGCGATCTCTCCGGCGCCTTCCGCGAGATGACCGGCGCGCTCTGGGCGCGCATGGACGCGATCGAGCATTTCGCCGCCGATGTCGCGCATGAGATCAAGAATCCCCTGACCTCGCTGCGGAGCGCGGTCGAGACGGCGGCGCGCGTCGACGATCCGCAGAAGCAGCGCAAGCTGCTCGCCGTCGTGCTCGAGGACGTGCAGCGCCTCGACCGGCTCATCACCGACATCTCCGACGCTTCGCGGCTCGACGCCGAGCTCTCCCGCGTCGAGCTTGAGCCGGTGCTGATCGGCCGCATGCTCGAAACCCTGGTCGACCTCTATCAATCGGCGGCGGACGAGCGCGCGCCGCGCCTGGAGCTGTCGCTGCCGGGACCGGTCGGCACGGCGGCGGGCGACCTCGCCGTGCTCGGCATCGAGGGCAGGCTGGTGCAGGTGTTCCGCAATCTCATCGCCAACGCGCTCTCCTTCAGCCCGCCGGGCGCGGCGCTCCATATCGCCGCGGCGCGCCAGGGCGAGTGGGTGGTCGTCACCGTCGAGGACGAGGGCCCCGGCATTCCCGAAGGCAAGCTCGAGGCGATCTTCGAGCGCTTCTACAGCGAGCGCCCGGCCGGCGAGAAGTTCGGCACGCATTCCGGCCTCGGCCTCTCCATCTCCAAGCAGATCGTCGAGGCGCATCGCGGCGCGATCCGCGCCGAAAATCGCCGCGCCGCCGACGGCAAGGTCGTCGGCGCCCGCTTCATCGTGCGCCTGCCGGTGGGGTGACCGGGTGGTGCTGCCGGCCATGCTGCGCCGCATTGTAGTGCGATGACGGCTTCTCGCAGCACCGACGATCCACCTACGGATTGAGGTAATTTGACGATTGAAAAGCTATAAGTTGATATCGAAAAGGTTGAAATAAACATCAAAACGCCGGGGCATTGACATTGGCCCGCGGGCGGCGCACCTAAACCGCCCATGATCCGCGTCCACGGCACCGCAGTTGCCCTCGGCGGCGACGGCATCCTCTTGCGAGGCCCGTCCGGCAGCGGCAAATCCGATCTGGCGCTGCGCCTGATCGACGAGGGGGCGCGTCTCGTCGCCGACGACCAGACCGAGCTCGAGCGCGTCGCTGGCGGGCTGGAGATGCGCGCGCCGGCGACCATCGCCGGCCGCATCGAGGTGCGCGGCCTCGGCATCCTGCGCGTGCCGGCGCTGGCGGCCGCGCCGCTGCGCCTCGTCGTCGATCTCGTGGCGCTCGAGACGATCGAGCGCCTGCCCGAGCCGCAAGCCTGCACCTTGCTCGAGGTGAGCGTGCCGCTGCTGCGTCTGGCGCCGTTTGCGGCCTCGGCGACGGCGAAGCTCCGCCTGGCGCTGCGGGCTTGCGCGCCCGGCGCGCTTGCCGCCGCATCATGAGCGAGCCCGCCGCAGCGACGGCTGTGCTCGCGCCGAAGCGCGCGCCGGGAAGGCCGGCGGGGCGCGGCCGGCTGCTGGTGGTCACCGGCATGTCCGGCGCCGGCCGCTCGACCGCGCTCAAAGCGCTCGAGGATTTGGGTTACGAAGCGGTGGACAATCTGCCGTTGTCGCTGCTGCCGGATCTGCTGCGCGCGCCGGCGCCGCGGCCGCCGCTGGCGCTCGGCGTCGATGTCCGCACGCGCGATTTCGGCGTGGCGTCGCTGCTCGCGGCGCTCGACCGGCTGGTCGCCGAGCACGGCGTCGAGCTCAGGATCGTCTTCCTCGATTGCGAGGACGACCGCCTGGTGCGCCGCTACACCGAGACGCGCCGGCGCCATCCGCTGGCCGGCGACCGGCCGGTGACCGACGGCATCGCGCTGGAGCGCCAGCGCGTCTCCCCCTTGCGCGACCGCGCCGACCTCGTTATCGATACCACCGCTCTCAGCCCGGGGGATTTGAAACGGCTGCTTCATGGGCATTTCGCGCTCGATGCCGCGCCCGGCATCGCCATCTTCGTAACCTCCTTCTCCTATCGCCATGGCGTGCCGCGCGATGCGGATCTGGTGCTCGACGTGCGCTTCCTGCGCAACCCGCATTACGTTCCGGCGCTCAAGCCGCTCACCGGCCGCGACGCCGAGGTCGGCGCCTTCATCGAGGCCGACGCCGATTTCGCGCCGTTCTTCGACCGGCTCTGCGCCTGGCTCGAGCCGCTGCTGCCGCGCTATGAGAGCGAGGGCAAGAGCTATCTCACCATCGCCATCGGCTGCACCGGCGGCCGCCATCGCTCGGTCTATCTCGCCGAGCGCCTGGCGGACCGGCTCAGCCGGCAGGGCCGGCCCGTCGGCATCGGCCACCGCGACCTCGATCGCTCGGCGGCGATGGTCGCGGACGCCGCGGCGGAGAGCCCGGTAAAGGACATCCAATGATCGGAATGGTACTCGTCACCCATGGGCGCCTCGCCGCCGAATTCGTCGCGGCGCTGGAGCACGTCGTGGGGCCGCAGCGCAACATCGCCGCCGTCTGCATCGGACCCGAGGACGACATGGAGAAGCGGCGGGCGGACATTCTGCGCTGCGTCGGCGAGGTCGACGCCGGCGACGGCGTCGTGCTGCTCACCGACATGTTCGGCGGCACGCCGTCCAATCTCGCCATCTCCGTCATGGACAAGGCCAAGATCGAGGTCATTGCCGGCATCAACCTGCCGATGCTGATCAAGCTGGCGAGCCTCCGGCAGAGCGAAACCCTCGCCAACGCCGTGCGCGGCGCGCAAGAGGCGGGGCGCAAATACATCAACGTCGCCTCGCAGCTCCTCGCCGACGTCAGGGGATGAGTGCCGAGGACGGCACGGCGGCGGGCGCCGAGCCGGTTCGGCGCACCGTCACCATTTGCAACAAGCGCGGGCTGCATGCCCGCGCCGCGGCGCGCTTCGTCAAGCTCGCCTATACTTTCGATGCGGAGATCATGGTGGCCAAGAACGGCGCTGCCGTCTCCGGCCGCTCGATCATGGGGTTGATGATGCTCGCGGCCGGTCCCGGCACGGCCATCGAGCTGCGCGCGACCGGTCCCGAGGCCGAGCGCGCGGTCGCGGCGCTTGCCGAGCTTATCTGTGACGGCTTCGATGAGGACTGACGATTCCAGCGATGACAAGCCCAGAGGCGAGCGCGTGCTGCACGGGCTCGGCGTCTCGCCCGGCGTCGCCATCGGCCCGGCCTTCGTCAGCGACGACCGCGAGATCGCCGTGCCCGACTACCGCGTCGCCGCCGACGCGGTCGAGGCGGAGCGCGAGCGCTTCGCCGCCGCGGTGGCGGCCTCGCTGAAGCAGCTCAAGAAGCTCAAGGGCAAGGCCGCGGCGCTGCCCGCCTCGGCGTCGGAGGAGGTGGGCTATCTCCTCGACGCCCATATCGCCATGCTGACCAATTCGCGCCTGGTGCGCGGCGCCGTGCGCCGCATCTCCGAGGAGCGCGTCAACGCCGAGCGCGCGGTGCAGATGGAGATCGCGGAGATCGCCGACAGCTTCGACGCCATGGGCGACGCCTATCTCGCCGCGCGCGGCGAGGACATCCGCGTGGTGGGCTCGCGCCTCATCCGCAACCTCACCAAGACGCCCTATGCCGCCTTGCAGCACGTCGCCGAGGGCAGCGTCATCCTCGCCGAGGAGCTGACGCCGGCGGATACCGCGCTGATCGATCCGCGCCGCATCGCCGGCTTCGCCGCGGTGCTGGGCGGGCGGGAGGGCCATACCGCGATCATGGCGCGGGCGCTCGAGCTGCCGGCGGTGCTCGGCGTCGCCGGGCTGCTGACCGAGATCGATTCCGGCGACATGGTGATCATCGACGGCACCGAGGGCGCCGTCGTCGTCAATCCCGGGCGCGAGACCATCGCCCGCTACGAAGCGCGCCAGCAGACGCTGGAGCGCGAGGAGCGGCAGCTCGCGCGGCTCAGGCGCCTGCCGGCGGTGACGCGCGACGGGGTCGAGATCGCGCTGCAGGCCAATCTCGAGCTGCCGCGCGAGCTCGACCAGGCGCTGGCCGCCGGCGCGCAGGGGCTGGGGCTGGTGCGCACCGAGTTCCTTTACATGAATCGCGAGGACCTGCCCGACGAGGACGAGCAGTTCGAGGCCTATCGCGGGCTGGTGCGCGGCATGGCCGGGCGGCCGGTCACCATCCGCACGCTCGACGTCGGCGGCGACAAGCTCGCGGCCCCGCTCGCCGAGGCCGCCGGCGAGAGCGCCAACCCCGCGCTGGGCTTGCGCGCCATCCGCCTGTCGCTGCGCGACCGCCCGCTGCTCGACGCCCAGCTCGGCGCCATGCTGCGCGCCAGTGCCGAGGGGCCGGTGCGCATCCTGCTGCCGATGATTTCCTCCGTCGCCGAGATCCGCAAGGTGCGCGAGGCGGTGGGACAGGTGGCCCGCCGGCTCAAGCGGCGCGGCGTCAGGATCGGCGATCCGCCGCCGCCGCTCGGCATCATGATCGAGATTCCCGGCGCCGCGCTTGCCGCCGACGCGCTTGCCGCCGAGTGCGACTTCTTCGCCATCGGCACCAACGACCTCATCCAATACACCCTCGCCATCGACCGCAGCGACGAGCAGGTGGCCGATCTCTACAACCCGCTGCACCCCGCCGTGCTGCGCCTCATCCAGTTCGCCGTCGAGGCGGCGCTGCGCGCGCGCATCGGCGTGAGCCTGTGCGGCGAGATGGCGGGCGATCCGCGCTACACCGCGCTGCTGCTCGGCCTCGGCATCCGCGAGCTTTCGATGGCGCCGGGCAAGATCGGCCGCGTCAAGCAGCGCGTGCGCGCGCTCGATCTCGTCGCCGCCGGCCGCCGCGCGCATGCCATCATGGATCAGTTCGACGACGCCCGGATCGTGAGCCTGCTCGACGATTTCAACGCGTCGGCGTGAGGGAAGCCGTCAGCGATCAGCCGTCAGCCGTCAGCTATCAGCCGTCAGCGATCAGTCGTCAGCCCATCATTGCCCACGAGCCGTGGGCAAATGGGCAGCGATGTTGTTGGCTGATAGCTGACGGCTTACTTATAGCCGCCAGCTTCTTGCTCCAGCAACGAACCGTTGCTATATGCGGTTGTCCGTGGCTTACCGTCTCCAAGGAGCTTCACGATGGCCGCCG
>Ga0187781_10004565_pt1 | contig 10315 bp, 9 predicted proteins | sample 0715_SJ02_MP02_2_FD_132447 | JGI IMG/M metagenome (GOLD analysis project Ga0187781, IMG submission 132447) | Tropical peat soil microbial communities from peatlands in Department of Meta, Colombia - 0715_SJ02_MP02_20_MG | ecosystem: Environmental > Terrestrial > Soil > Wetlands > Peat | place...
GGCCGCGTCCCAGCGGCTCACAAACAACGACGCCACCGAACCGACCTGAGGATTGAGGCCGGCATTGATGCGCCGTTCCACGCCGCGCAAGAACGCCTCTGCCGCCGCGACGTAATGTTCGCGCGAGAACAACAGCGTCACATTGATGGGAATACCCGCAAAGATTGCTTCCTCGATGGCCGGAAGGCCCTGCTTGGTGCCCGGAATTTTGATTAACAGATTGGGACGATTCGCGCGCGCAAACAAATCCTTTGCTGCAGCGAGAGTGCTGGCCGTGTCATAGGCAAGCAGCGGGGACACTTCCAGCGACACCCACCCGTCAACGCCGTTGGTCTTTTCATGAATCGGCCGAAAGAGATCCGCGGCACGGGTAAGGTCCTCCAGGGCCAACTCAAAGAACAGCGCTTCAACCGATGTGCCTTTGTTCAATCTTGCGGTAATCGCCGAATCATACGTCGCGCTATTCTTGATCGCATGATCGAAAATCGTCGGATTCGAGGTGAGTCCGGTAATGGACAAATCGGCGATGTATTGTTTCAGCGTGCCGGTATCCAGCAGGTCGCGGGTAATGTTGTCGAGCCAGAGGCTCTGGCCTTCATCGTGCAGCAATTGTGTAGCTTTCATGGTGTCACCTCATTCGCTTGCTGAGTTCGCTTGCTAACTGGTTGCGCTCGCGTGGACTCGCGTGGCGGCATCCTGCCCGGTTGACGCGAGCACGTGATGGGTGTCATTCCAAAGCCGGATCGCCGGGTAAGTAAGGCTGTTTTCATACCCAACCGCGCTCAGGCTCGCCGTGCCCAGCATGAGCGATTGGCCATTGATTGGCTCGATCCCGATCCATCGCGTGGCCAACATTCGCAGAAAATGCCCGCTGGAAAACAGCAGAACATTCCCCGTCACCGACCGCACGCGGCTCACCACCCGATCCGCTCGCGCGGCCACTTGCTGCGGCGATTCTCCGCCGGGACAGCCATCGCGGAACAATTCCCAGTCCGGGCGTTCCTTCAGGATGTCAACCCGCAAGCGGCCTTCGTACTCACCGTAGTCCCACTCTCGGAGGTCATCGCATACCACAGCGCGGTCTCCGTACCCGGCCAGCTCACACGTTTCGCGCGCGCGCCGAAGCGGGCTCGTGAGCACGAGCGAGAACTCCCAGCTCGACAGAATCGGCCCGAGGGCGACCGCCCGCTCCCGCCCCTCCTCGATCAGCGGCAAGTCGGTGCGGCTGGTGTGCTGCCCGCTGCGGCTCCACTCGGTCTCGCCATGTCGGACTAGAACGATCCGCACTCCTCACCCCCGAAAGTTCGCAGAAAACCTGCCGCGCGCCCTACGCGTCGGCGGCGTCGTACGCCTCAAGCTCGATCGTATCGCGCGCCTGCTGCTCATCCATCGCGGCATCGGGGTGCTCTCGCGTGTAATGCCCGCGCATCTGGCTGAGCAGCTCGTCGTCGGTGGCGGCGGCCAGCGGCTCGCCGCAGATGTTGCACTCGATCACTCTCTTGGTCATGACCCACTCGCTTCCTCGTGTGCGTTGAGGGTCGCCGCCGGGCCGTTCACACGATCGCCGGCGGCCGACGCCTCGACCTCATGGGCGGCCAGCAGCGCTGCCCCCAGCACGCCGGCCCGCACGCCGTGCCAGGCGAGCCGGATGCTCGTGCGCCGGCCCAGGCCCGGCACCACGTATTTGAGCGCCACCCGCCGTGCCGGCTCGAGCAGCAGATCGCCGGCACGAGCCGCCCCTCCCCCGATCACCACCTCCTCGGGGTCGAATGTGTTGATCGCGTTGGCGATCCCGATCCCCACCCGCTCGGCCCACAGCTCGACGGTGTGCGCCGCGGCGGGATCGCCGGCCTGGGCCGCCTCCACCGCCTCGGCTCCGAGCACCGGCTTCCCTTGCGCCCTGAGCTGACCGAGCGCCGAGTCCGGGTGCTCACGCGCGCACGCCGCGGCCAGCCGGTCGAGCGCATGACCGGCGGCGACGAACTCGAGCGATCCGGGCTGCGGAAACCGCTCACCCGGCTCAGGCACATGCTTGGAATCGTCCAACCCGAGGCCCACGATCGTGTGCCCGAGCTCGCCCGCCCCCCCGGTGGCTCCACGATAGATCCGCCCGCCGAGCACGATCCCGCCTCCCACTCCGGTTCCGATCGTGATCATCACCAGGTTCTGCGCGACGAGACGGAGCTCCGAGTCGTGCGCCTCCGCCAGCGCGGCAACGGTGGCGTCGTTGTCGACGAACACGGGCACGCCCAGCCGCTCGCCCAGCACCCGGCGGAGCGGCACGTCGGTCAGGGGGATGTTGACCGACGACACGACACGCCCGGTCTCGAACTCGACTATCGACGGGACACCGATGCCGATCGCGGCCAGGTCGTCGGACCGGATCCGGTCGACCATCGCCGCCAGCTGGTCGATCAGCGCCGCACTGGCCGAGCGGTCGGTGGGCTCGAGCGTCGACTCGCTGAGCTGGTTGCCCCGCAGGCAGGCCACGACCGCCTTCGTGCCGCCGAGGTCGACGCCGATCACCGAGCTCACGTCTTCAACCCCGCGGCCGCCTCCCGGTCGAGCAGCACCTTGATCTCCTTGGCCATCGTTGGCAGCAACGACGACGGGACGTGGGGGTCGGGCTCGGCGCCCGGGCCGAACGCCGCCGCCACCGGCTCCGCCTTCGAAGCTCCGGTGGCCAGGAAGACGATCTGGCGGGAGTTCACGAGCGCCGGAAAGGTCAGCGTGACCCGTGGCACGTACGGCTCCCAGCCGGGCTCTTCCACGCCGAGCACCAGCCGCGAGCGCTCCGACAGCGAGTCCTGGTCGGGGAACATCGAGGCCAGGTGACCGTCCGGTCCGATCCCGAGCAGCACCAGGTCGAAGCGCGGCGGCCCCGCGGCGCGCAATTCTCGCTCGTATTCATCCGCCGCCTCATGCGGACCCAGCTCGCCGGGTATACGGTGGATCGCCGGAGCCGACGCCTCTCCCAGCGGCTCTAACAGCGAGTCACGAACCAGCCCGTAATTCGAGCGCTCGTCCTCCGGCGGCACGCAGCGCTCGTCGCCGAACCACATCGTGCAGTGGGACACGTCGATCCCCACGGTCCGAACCGCATCGACGAACTCGCCGTAAGCGGCCTTGGGGGTCGTGCCCCCGGCCAGCACGATCTGCCCGCCGCCCGCGGCGACCCCGACCAGCATCGCGGCGCAGGCCCGGGCCGGATCGTCGACGACCTCGATGTCAACCGGCATCGGGGCAGAACTCCCTGGCGGCTCGGAGCGCCGGACCGTAGGTCGGGTCGCGCAGATGCGACTGACGGACTCCCTCGCCCAAGATTCCTCCCTCCCCCCGGGATGCGCCCAGCACCAGCCAGCTTTTCTCCCCCTGCTCGCGGGAACACTCCCGGGCGCGCAGCCCGCCCTGGGCGCGGTCCAGCGACAGCTTGTTCTCCTCTCCCCATGCGACTGTCACCCCGGCGAGCCCGGGGACATCCTGCTCGAACGGCTCGAGGACGATCTGGACATAGCGCGGCCCGCCGGTGTAGGCACGTCCGCGGAGACCGTCGCCGCCCGCCGACTCGAGTGGCCGGATCTGCCACCCGAGACGCGAGGCGATCCAGCCAGCGAGCAGCAGAGCGCTCGCGGTCGAGCTCGCCTGGTGGCGGATCGTGAGACCGTCCAGCGACGCCAGCGCCACGCGCCGTGCGGGCGGATCGAAGCTGGCGGCCAGACGCTCGCGCCACGGCGTCGTGCGTAGCCAGGCGAGATCGACCACGTAAAGGCAGCGGAGCTCGTCCTCGGCTCGGGCCAGACCCTCTCCGGCGTCGGGCAGGTCGTCGGAGTCGAGCAGCATCACATCGAGCAGGTCCCGCAGCGCCTCGACGGCCTCCTCGTGACCGTGGGGGCTCCACAGCACGGTGGGTAGGTCCGACATCACGACCGGGTCGACGATCGACTCGAGCCCTTTCAGGTGCTGCGGCCCCATGTCGATCTCGACCTGCTCGCTCATCACGCCGATGCCACCGCCGCTCGGCTCGTCGTAGCTCACCACGGCGACGGCGTCGAGCGTGTCGCGCCCTTCCTCGACGGCGCACAGGATCGTGCGCGAGGCGTGGTAGCGGCCGACACGCTCGAGCCGGTTGGCGATCTCGCCTTTCCACTCGCGGTCCACGACGACAACCATGTTGAGCACACGCGCGGGAGCCAGCGCCTGGTTGGCGGCGTGGCGTTCGCGCAGCAACTCGCGCAGCGCGGCCTCGATCGCGTCCGGATTGGTGTTCTCTTCAGACCAGACGTCTTCGCTCACAACCGCCGCCACTTGCGGTCGCCTTCGAGCAGGGCATCGGCCTCCGGCGGCCCGGCGGAACCGGCTGGATACTGCGGGATCGGCGACTCCGTGTCCTGATGCCAGCCGGTCAGAATCGGGTCGATGATCCCCCACAGCGCCTCGATCTCATCCCCCCGGGTGAACAGCGTCGCGTCTCCGCGCATCGCGTCGAGGATCAGCCGCTCGTACGCCTCGGGAGACTCCGACATGAACGACGTGCCGTAGCGAAACTCCATGTTGACCGGCCGGATCCGCATCGTCGGCCCCGGGATCTTCGCGCCCAGTGTCACGGACACGCCCTCGTCGGGCTGCACGGTCAAGATGATCTGATTCGGCTGCACGCCGACCGAGCCGATGCTCTGGAAGGCGAGATGGGGCACCGGCTTGAGCGTGACGGCGATCTCGGTCAACTTGCGCGCCAGTCGCTTGCCCGTGCGCAGGTAGAACGGGACGTCGGCCCACCGCCAGTTGGAAACGTGTAGGCGCAGCGCGGCGTACGTCTCGGTGCGAGAGTGCGGGTCGACGCCCTCCTCCTCGAGGTAGCTCGGAACGCGCTTGCCGCCGACGGTCCCGGGGCCGTACTGCGCGCGAACCGCCATGTTCGGGACGTCTTCGACCGCGGGCGGGACGATCGCCTCGAGCACTTTGAGCTTCTCGTCGCGCACGCGGTCGGCGTCAAACGAGGTCGGCGGCTCCATGGTCAGCAGTGCGAGCAGCTGCATCATGTGGTTCTGGACCAGGTCCCGCAGCGCACCGGCGCCCTCGTAGTAGCCGGCGCGTCCCTCGATCCCCACGTCCTCGGCGGCGGTGATCTCGACATGGTCGATGAAGTTTCGGTTCCACACCGGCTCGAACAGCGCATTGGCGAAGCGCAGCGCCATCAGGTTCTGGACCGTCTCCTTGCCCAGGTAGTGGTCGATGCGGAACACCTGCGACTCGTCGAATACCTCCAGCACCTGGGCGTTGAGTTGGCGTGCCGAAGCCAGGTCGTACCCGAACGGCTTTTCGATCACAATCCGGGTGTCGGCGTTCTCGGACCGCGCGAGCCCGGCGGCGCCCAGCTTGCCCGCGATCACCGAGAAGAACTGAGGAGCGGTCGATAAGTAGAAGACCCGGTTCAGCGGCTGGCCGGCACGTTCGTCGAACTGTTGCAAGCAGTGGCTCAGCTCGTTGTAGACCTCGTCGTCGTCGAACGCGCCCGGTACGTAGCGCATGTCCTCGAGCAGCCCCTCGAGCACCTTCGGGTCGGGCCGCCGACGGGAGAAGCGCTCGATTGACTGCTGCGCCATCTCACGGAAGTCGTCGTGCTCCTGGTCGCGCCGGGCGATACCGACCAGCTCGAAGCGCTCGGGCAGCGCCCCTTCGTGTGCGAGGTTGTAGAGCGCGGGCAGCAGCTTGCGGTGCGCCAGGTCACCCGTTGCGCCGAAGATCACCAGCGCGGTGGGCCGGACGGGGAGGCGCTCGAGGCCGGCGACCAGCGGGTTTTTCTGCTCGAGATCGGTGGCTACGGCTGCGCTCTGCATCGATTAGCTCTCCTGAAGGATTGCGGTCATCCGCCCCGTCACGGCTCGAGCGGCCTTGGCGGGGTCTCCCCCACCCTCTACCCGCTCGCCCGCGCCCGCTCGACGACCTCCCGTGCCGTGTCGGCGACCCGTTCGGAGGTAAACCCGAAATGCTTGTAGAGGGCGCCGGCCGGGGCGGAGGCGCCGAACGTCTCCATCCCGATCACCTCGCCCAGATCGCCCACCCAGTCGCGCCAACCGAGCTTGGCCGCGGATTCGACCGAGACTCGCGCGCGGCAGGAGGCCGGCAGCACGCCTTCGCGGTACCCGGCGTCCTGGGCGGCGAAATTCTCCATGCACGGCATGCTGACCACGCGGGTCGCGATTCCCTCGCCTTCGAGGACGTCTGCGGCGGCGGTACAGATGTGGACCTCGGTCCCCGTCCCGATCAGGATCAGATCCGGGTTCGGTCGCTTGCTCGAGTGGCGCAGGACGTACGCACCGCGCTCAATCGCGTCGTCCGGGATATCGGCCGGGTTCCAGGTCGGGATCCCCTGACGCGAGAGCACCAGCGCGGTGGGATGGTCCGTGGCCTTGATCGCGTAGTGCCAGCCCATCGCGGTCTCGTTGGCCCCGGCCGGGCGCACCACCCTCAGCGTGGGCATCGCCCGCAGTCCTGCGAGCTGCTCGATCGGCTGGTGGGTCGGGCCGTCCTCGCCCAGCCCGATCGAGTCGTGCGTGAACACGAAGATCGAGGGGAGCTTCATCACCGCGGCGAGGCGGATCGAGCCGCGCATGTAGTCGCTGAACGTGAAGAACGTCGATCCGTAGGCGCGGAAGTAGTGCAGGTTCAGCCCGTTGACGACCGCCCCCATCGCGTGCTCACGGATGCCGAAGTGCATGTTGCGCCCGTCGTAGGAGCCCGCCTCTACGTCGCCGGCGCCGTCGATCAGCGTCAGCGTAGAAGGCGCGAGGTCAGCAGACCCTCCGACGAGCTCGGGGACGTGAGCTGCCGCCCACTGGATCACCTCCTGGGAGGACTTGCGCGTGGCGGTCATCTTGTCCGAGGCGTGGAACTTCGGCACCTCGGCGTCCCAGCCGGCCGGCAACTTGCCGGCGATCATCCGCTGATATTCCTGTGCCGGCTCGGGATTCTGCTGGGCGTAGTCCGCGAAGAGCTGGCGCCAGTCCTCCTCGAGCTGCTCGCCACGTTCGACGCAGCGCCGAAAATGCTCGAGCGCCTCTTCGGGGATGTAGAACGGCTCCAGCGACGGCCAGCCCATGTGCTCCTTGGTGAGCTTGATCTCCTCCTCGCCCAGCGGCGAGCCGTGGGCGCTGGCGGAGTCGTGCTTGTGCGGGCTCCCCTGGGCGATGTGGGTGCGAATGATGATCAACGACGGCTTGTCCTCGACGGCGATCGCGTTGTCCAGCGCCTGCTCCAGGTTGTCCAGCCCGATGTCCTCGTCGAGGTCCTGGACGTGCCATCCGTACCCCTCGTAGCGCTTGCCCACGTCCTCGGTGAACGCCAGCTTGGTGTCGCCCTCGATCGAGATGTGGTTGTTGTCGTAAAACGAGATCAGGCGGCCGAGACCGAGATGACCGGCCAATGAGCTGGCCTCGCCGGAGATCCCCTCCTCGAGGTCTCCGTCGGACGCGATCACGAACGTTCGGTGATCGACGATCTCGTGGCCGGGTCGATTGAACCGGGCGGCCAGCATCCGCTCCGCCAGCGCCATGCCGACGGCGTGCGAGATGCCCTGCCCGAGTGGCCCCGTGGTCACCTCGATGCCCGGGATGTCCCAATGCTCCGGATGCCCCGCCGCCCGGGAGCCGAGCTGGCGGAAGCGCATGATGTCGTCCTCCAGGCTGACGTCGTAGCCGGCGAGGTAGAGCGTCGAATAGAGCAGCATCGAGGCGTGCCCGCACGAGAGCACGAACCGGTCACGGTCGGGCCAATCCGGCTGCTGGGGGCTGTGGCGCATTACGCGCGTGTACAGGACATAGGCGACCGGGGCAAGTGCCATCGGCGTTCCGGGATGGCCCGAGTTCGCCTTCTGCACGGCGTCCATCGACAGCGTGCGGATGGTGTCCACGCACAGCTTGTCGAGCGTGGTCGTGTCCGTAACGGTCACGCGCGCAGCATAACCCGATTGCGGTCCCGGGCAAGAAACGCCGACGCTAACCGGTCGCGCTCAGCCAAAGAGCACGTCGAAGCTCTCGTACTCCTCGACGGGCACGTGCCGGACCTCAGCCACCGCGTCGGCGAGCGCGATCAGTTCGACGTTGGTAGAGCGGAGCGCGGCCATCTTGCCCCATTCGCCGGCGTGGGCCCCGTCGATCGCAGCCAATCCGAGCCTCGTGGCCAGCACCCGGTCGAACGCCGTGGGGGTCCCGCCACGCTGGACGTGCCCGAGCACCGTGGCGCGCGCCTCATACCCGGTCCGGGACTCGATCTCGCGCTCGAGCGCATACCCGATCCCGCCCAGGCGGGGATGCCCGAACTCGTCGACGCCCCCGGTTTGCAGGGTCATCGTGCCCTCCTTGGGCATCGCCCCCTCGGCCGCGACCACGATCGAGAAGTATCGCCCGCGTTCGTGGCGACGCCGGATCCGCCGGCACACCTCGTCGATGTCAAACGGGATCTCCGGGATCAGGATCACGTCCGCGCCACCGGCCACCCCGGAGTGCAGCGCGATCCAGCCGGCGGTCCGTCCCATCACCTCGACGACGAGGATCCGGTTGTGGCTCTCAGCCGTGGTGTGCAGCCGGTCGATCGCCTCGGTGGCGATGTGCAGCGCGGTGTCGAACCCGAACGTCACGTCCGTGCCGCCGAGGTCATTGTCGATCGTCTTGGGGACCCCGATCACGTTGATCCCGTCGCCGTAAAGCCGGTTGGCGACCCCGAGCGTGTCCTCGCCGCCGATCGCGATAATCCCGTCGAGGTTGAACTCCGCCAGGGTCTCCCGCACCCGCTGCACGCCGTCGTCGCGCTTGTAGGGGTTCGTGCGCGAGCTGCCGAGGATCGTCCCGCCGCGTGGCAGGATCCCGCGCGTCGATTCAATCGTTAGATCCATGAACAACGGCTCGAGCACCCCGCGCCAGCCGTCGCGGAACCCGATCAGCTGGTCCCCATAGTCGTCGATCCCCTTGCGCACCACCGCACGGATAACCGCGTTGAGTCCGGGACAGTCGCCTCCTCCGGTGAGCATGCCGATCCGCATCACCGCGGAATCCTATGCGGTCCGGGCACGCGCGTGTTGCCGGGGTGTAGGCGCCTCGCCTCCGGGCGCCCGCATCGAGGCCTCCGGGCTTCCCCGGGCCGCGGTAGGCTTGCACTGACCATGACGGTGTGTCCAGCCCGAGCATGAAGCTCCCGCTGCTGACTGACAGGGAGCGCCGGCGCGCTCTCTGGACGGCGGCCGGAGCCGCAGGCGCACTGGCCGCCGGCGGCATCCTCGAGTCCGCGCACACGCGCCGGATCGCTCGAGACCCCGAGAGAAAGACGCTCGAGGGACCGCTGACAGGCCGCGTGCATCGCGTCCGCTCCGCCGACGGCACCCTGCTGCACAGCGAAGTGTTCGGTCCCGAGGACGGCGAGAGCGTGGTGCTGGCGCACGGCTGGACCGAGGCGCGGCGGTTCTGGACCTACGTGATCCGCGGTCTCGAAGGCAAGGGCCTCCGGGTGGTCGCCTACGACCTGCGCGGCCACGGAGACAGCGAGCCGGCCAGGGACGGCAACCATGCGATCCGGCGCTTCGGCGAGGACCTCGAGGCCATCCTGGTCGCCTGCGTTCCGGATGACCGCCGCGCGGTTGTTGTGGGCCACTCGCTCGGCGCGATGTCGATCGCCTCGTGGGCCGAGCAGCACGACGTCGAGCGACACGTGCGCGGGGCGGTATTGCTGAATACCGGCGTCGAGAACCTGATCAACGAGCACCTGCTCTTTCCCGTTCCCGGACTCGGCAACGCGCTCAACCGGACGATCGCCTTGCACGGCTTCCTGGGCAGCAAGGCGCCGCTGCCCCGCTTCTCGACGCCGCTCTCCGCCGCTGTGATCCGTTACATCGCGTTCGGCCCCGATGCCTCCCCGGCGCAGGTGGCGTTCTTCGAGCGGATGCTCGTCACCTGCCCGCCCGACGTGCGGGCGGACGTCGGTATCGCGATGTCCGAGATGGACCTCAGTCATGCGCTGCCGCGCCTGACCGTTCCGACGATCGTGATCGCCGGGTCCGCCGACAAGCTCACACCGCCCTCGCACGCTCGCCGGATCGCCGAGATGCTGCCCCAGCTACGGCGTCTTACCGTGCTCGAGGACACGGGTCACATGACGCCCCTCGAGCGTCCCGGGGCGGTGATCGACGCGCTGGCGGAGCTAGCCACGCTTGCGCCGGAGCATGCCACCGCCTGACGCTTTGACAGAGTGGTGGGGTGGGAGTGAACGCCGTGTCTGATTCGTCTTTCCGTTGTCACGTATTAAGGGAGGATCCCGAGCTGGCGGA
>Ga0187781_10004568_pt1 | contig 10311 bp, 10 predicted proteins | sample 0715_SJ02_MP02_2_FD_132447 | JGI IMG/M metagenome (GOLD analysis project Ga0187781, IMG submission 132447) | Tropical peat soil microbial communities from peatlands in Department of Meta, Colombia - 0715_SJ02_MP02_20_MG | ecosystem: Environmental > Terrestrial > Soil > Wetlands > Peat | place...
GGCGTGGGGCAGGTGAAGGGGAAGAATCCCCTTCCCCTGCACCCCATCCCCTCGAACAGCCGGAACCAAAAGTGTCAGGGATGTGCCCGGTCTAAAATGTCAGACATGTCCCCGACCGTATCTCTTGCGAACGACGCGTTCGACGACGCTTCTCCACACGCTCGCTCCGCAAACCACGCACACTCCGCCGCTCTTGCACCCATTTGAAATTTCAAATTTGAAATTTGGGATTCTTGGAGAGCTACCGCGGCCCCGGCTGCGCATTCGGAATCTGATTTTCTCGCGCGGGCGCCACCGACTCCGTCACCGCATAATCCGCCGGAATCTGGAACAGCGCCGGGTCCGGCTCCGACCGCTCGATCTTCTGCATCGCCGTCGTCGTCTTCGCTCCCGTGCGCGTATTCTCCGTGGTCCGCAGGACCACCGCCGCAATCTCGTCCGAGCACCACACTTCCGCCAGCGTCGCTCCCGCCGCTCCATCCGCGTTTCCGCCGATCGTGAGTGTCTGAGAAGTGATCCGTTTCCCGTGCGCCGCCACTCCTTCGATCACCCGCTCGCCCAGGTCTTCCACCGCGACATTCGGATTGCGCGCCGAAGGAAACCGCGTCGAGCAGAATGTGCGCGTCGCCAGCGAACGGCTCAGCGCGCTCGGCCGCGCATGAACGATCTTCGCCGTGGCATTCACCGTATCCATCATCGTCAGCGTCTCCGCGCCCGTGTCGCAGATTTCAATTGCGTGCGCCACTTCCTCCGTTCCGGTCTCCGGCCCGTTGTCGTGCTTGAACTTTCCGCCCGCCCGGTCCACCCGCACCCGCCCCTCGCCGTCCCGCGCCACCTGCTCGGGAAGCAGAAGCAGCGGCGGCGGAGCCAGCGACGGCGAATCGCTCCGGGTAATCACAATCTCCGCCGTAAACGGATTCCCGCTCACAATCCCCAGGTCGCCAAACCCCCGCGAATTCACTCCGCACTGCCCGCGCGCCGCGGAAGTGCAAATCATGACCAGGGCGCCCAAGCCAACCAGCCGAATGAAAGTAGCCGAATAGGAGCGCATCGCATTTCCTCGCATCTTGGTTTCTGTCGGGGATGACGCAATCCTGCCCATAAGATTGGCTGCTGAGAATTTGAGTTGCCTGGCTCCCGAGTGGCACAGCCTTCAGGCTGTGCTCTTATGAGCTGCACCTCAAATGATAGACAATCCCCTTCGCTGTAACAGGGTAATCATCTCAGGGATCAGGTTTTCTTCACTCTCGTCCACGCAGGATTGCTGCCATGATGCGGGGATTCCTCCGGCCATGGATCACACCTATAACAACAAGAGGCTTTTCCTCGTAGGCGTAGGCGACAAGATATTGGCGGACTTTCTGAAACCGCAGTGGCCGCGAAGTTAGATCACCTCGTTTGTGTCCCTTGTGGGGGAAGCTGACGAGCTTGCGGATAGCCTCCAGTATCTCTTGCCGGAAGCGCGTGGCGGCGCCGGGATTCTCTCCAGCGATGAACTCCCAAATTTCAGTGATGTCCTGCGCTGCGCCAGGGTGAAGGACAAATCCCTGTTCAACTGTCATTTGCGGCTGCGTCGCTTAGGGTGTTCGCTTTCGCGGCGGCGGAGACCTTCGAAGAAGGCCTCTCCATCAATCGGTTTCACGCGGCCGCTTTTGATGTCATCGTAGCGGCTATCGAGTGTGTTCCGCACTTCGGCCACTTCGCTCAGGTAAGCAGCCATGGCGTCTTCAACGAGTTCGTCCGTCGGACGTCCGCTCTTGGAGGCAAGTTCGTTGAGGCGTGACATCGTTTCGGGCTTGAGTCGCACTTCCATGCTTTTAGTCTAAGGACTCGCTCCGGCCCTGTCAAAAGCATTCCACGGTTGAGTCTGAGTGAGATACGATTATCGAAAAGAAATGTAGCGAGGGGGTGCGGCAGCCGATGTTCGGAGGGAAGAATCCAAACCACTTGATTTACAATCTCGCGTTTGTTGCAATCTACTGGGTGGTTCCCTTCCTGCTCGTTTTCACGGCCTATCGGCGTTTTCAGCGGCTAGGCACCGGCGAAATTTCACTTCGCGTGGGGGTGATAGCGCTTCTGGCCAGTGAGTTTCTGTTGTTGGTGGTTGGGGCTTTCACTGTGGCTGAAGCTGCGGGCAGGCTAAGCAGAGTGGTAAGTCCTTTTCTGATACTAGGGATCAATCTCCCCCTCTGCTTGATTGCTCTGTTCACAACGGTTGCTCCAAAGGCCAGGGAAACCAACCCCTTGCGCAGAGCCATCGCGACTGCAGGCATCTACCTCGCCTTCGTGTGGCTGGAGACCATGTTGATGTATTAAGGTAGATCGCTCAGCATTTGAAGTTGGCTTCTTTGCGCAGTTCGACTTTCGGCGGCGGATCCTTCCCAAAATTAGGGGAGCGTGCCGATCTTGAGCTTGCTTCGGCAGTTGGTTCGGGCTCTAAATCCTTTGCTCCTTTGCATCATCGGCGTTCTCTGCTTCCTATTCGTCCTTACAGGAATCGAGACTTGACACGATCCCTTAACTATGTTATAATTGTTATTGTTTTAGTATTCGCTGTAACTTGTTGACCCTGCGGGTGAACCGCATCCCCCCTGCCATTGGAGGTTGCCACGGGGCGCCTTTGGCGCCATGGGGGAAGTGTGTCGCTCTTGATGAGAGGAGGAATGGCCGGTGCCAAAGGTGAGGATGCAACGGATTCCGGAATCGAGCGCGGGCCGCACCCGGCTACCGAACCGGAATTTTCTAATCGCGGATCCGCGATTAGAAATCTCCTTAACCCCTTTCATTCCAGCGAAATCTGAATTTCTAATCGGCTCAAAACGACCCCCCAAAGGGGGAAATCTGTGAACAAAAAGCAAAGGAGGTTTCTGGCACCGCCCTCACGCCCTCGACCGTCCGGCCTGCGTATTCGCTTGCCCACATGCGTGTCCCGGCAACCCCCAAATTACACGAGTGCTCTCGCCACGGCCGGGCCACAACGGACGCTAATCCCCTCATTTTCAAGCGCTTGCAGGCTCCCGCCCCGGGCCACTCTGTGGCCGAGCGAGTGCTTTGCTCCAATGTGGCATGTTTACCCAAACGGCGCGGGAGTCTGCATGCGGCGGATTTTTGTTCGCCCGCGGCGCGGCGACTCTGGCATCCTGAAAGACGGCACACGATGACGAAAGCATTGCACACCAACGGGCGGCCTGTCTGGGCGGAAATCTCGCTCGAGGCCATCCTCCACAATTTGCAAGTAATCCGCCGGCACGTGGGCGGCAAGCGGATGGTCCTGGCGGTGGTGAAATCCAACGCCTACGGACTCGGCGCTGTGCCCATCTCCAAGGCTCTGCAAAAAGCCGGGACGGAATGGTTTGGCGTCACCTGTGCGAATGAAGGCATCGAGCTGCGCGAGTCCGGCATTCGCAAGCGCATCCTGGTGCTGACGGGCTTCTGGCCCGGCGAGGAGAAGCGCCTCTTCGAAAATCACCTCACGCCGACGGTCACGCGAGTTTCGGACGTCGCGCATCTGGAGCGCGCGGCAAAATCGCTGCGCGGCAAATCGAAGCGTGTGCCGTTTCATCTGAAAATCAACACGGGCATGAACCGCCTCGGCATCCTGCCATCGGAAGTCGACGCATTTGCCGCCGCGCTGGCCGATGCGCCGCATCTCATGCTCGAAGGCACGTGCACGCACTTTGCATCCGCCGACGATTTTCGCGCACAGCAAACGACGGACCAGGAGTCGCAGTTTCGCGAATGTCTCGCGCGGCTGCGCGCGCTGAGAATTTCTCCCGGCATCGTGCACCTGGCCAATAGCGGAGCAATCTGCGCGCGGCCGAGCACCTGGGAAGACATGGTGCGGCCCGGCGCGATTCTCTATGGTTACCATCAATCGTTCGAGCCGCCGGAGAAGAAACGCGAAATCATGGGCATCATGCCGCTGGAGCCGTGCCTTTCGCTGCGCGCCCGAATCATTTCGCTGCGCGAACTGCCGGCGGGCGAAGCGGTCGGGTACGGCGCGAGGTTTGTGACGTCGCGGCCGTCGCGCATCGCCGTGATGAACGCGGGCTATGCGGATGGAGTGCTGCGGCAGCGGACCAATCGCGGCTGCGCCCTGCTGCACGGGCGGCGCGTTCCGCTCGTGGGCACGATCTCGATGGACTTGACCACGCTCGACGTGACCGATGTGCCGGAGGCGGCGCTCGGCGACGTCATCACCATTTACGGCGAGGACGGTAACGCGGCGATTCAGGTGTCGGACGTCGCGCCGGAGATCGGCACCGTGACTTCGGATCTGCTTTGCGCGCTCGGCCGCCGCGTCCCGAAATACTACTTGTGACCTATGCGCGCACTGCTGACGTTTCCCGCGCACCCCTTCGACGCGCGCGTTGACTCCCGCTTCGCTTCCGGTGATATACTGGCGCCATCATATCCGTTGATATCGGGGGTTGTTTCCTTCCGGCGTCTCGAAAAAATTTTTATAGGGCCGGCTGAAGTGGCGGGAGAATCGGCGTTTCGGTTGATACCGATTCATAATTTCATAGGCGTCACAGGGTGCAGAGATGCAAAGGCCTTCTAACGCGCCGGGCCGGACGCCGGCTGGCGCGCCATCGGAAAATCCACCCGCTCGAAATGTCGCATCGCCTCGCGCCGCGCAGGAACGCGTCGGCACCTTCTGGGACATGCTCGCGATTCGCCTCGTGTTCATCGCGGTGTGCGTCGCAGCGGGCTATCATTTCCAGCCGTTCAGCCTGTCGAAGGAGACCGCGTCGCTCGCGGGCCTGCTCTTCGCGCTCGCGGTGATTTTGTTCGAGGTGCGCCTGCGCCGCGCGAGCCTGCGGCGGTTGATCGGGGCGGCCACGGGATCGATCCTCGGAATTCTCGGCGCCTATCTCACCGCGCTCGTGCTCGCGAACACATCCATGCCCGAAAGCACGCGCTCCTTCTTCAGCCTGGCCATTTTTCTGGTGATGACCTACGTGGGCCTGATCCTCGGCGCGAACAAAGGCGACATGCTGAATCTTCAGGCGCTCGGCGGATTGTTCGGCTCCGAGCGCAGCATGAAGCACTCGTTCAAAGTGCTGGATACGAGCGTGATTATTGACGGGCGCGTGGCCGACATCGCCGACGCGCTCTTTCTCGACGGCACGATCATCATTCCGCAATTCGTGCTCCGCGAACTTCAGCTCGTGGCCGATTCCGCCGATCCGCTCAAGCGCCAGCGCGGGCGCCGCGGCCTGGAAGTTTTGCAGCGCATCCAGAAAATGCAGCACCTCGAGGTGCAGATCGCCGAAGACGATTTCTCGCAGGTGGCGGACGTGGACCTGAAGCTGATCGAGCTGGCCAAGCGCTACAGCGCGAAAATCGTCACCAACGATTTCAACCTGAACAAAGTGGCCACGCTGCAAGGCATCGAAATCATGAACGTGAACCAGCTCGCCAACGCGCTCAAGCCCGTGGTGCTGCCGGGCGAAGCGATGCGCGTTTTCATTCTGCGCGAAGGAAAGGAGTACAACCAGGGCGTCGCCTACCTCGATGACGGCACGATGGTGGTGGTCGATGGCGCGCGTAAGATGATTAACAAAACAATTGATATAATCGTTACCTCCGTCCATCAGACCACCGCGGGCAAAATGATCTTTGGCCGGTACGACGAGCGCGGCGAGCGCGAGCAGACTCCGCGCCCGGTGTCGGTCCCGCAGACGGAAACGCCGGCGCCGCGCGCGGCCGAAGGCGGAGCGGGCGGCGAGCGCCCGCCGCGGCCGCTCTATCCGGAATCGAATCGCTCCTAATTCGCAAGGCGCCCGCAAGATGAAAATCCGCGCACCGCGCCCGATTCCCACAGGCCTCGCGGGGCCGGCGCGGCTCGATTGCGCTACACTGTGTGCCCTTCCATGAGCCGGATTGCTGCCATCGTCCCCGCGGCCGGGCTGGGCACGCGCATGGGCGCGGGCCCGCTGAAACAATTTCTCGAGCTCGATGGCGTGCCGCTCATCATCTTCACGCTGCGGCGCCTCGCTGCATGCGCCGCAATCACCGAATTTTTCATCGCCACTCGCGCCGACGACATTCTCAACGTGCAAGACAAAGTCGCGCGCTGCGGGCTCGGGCGCCCGGCGCGTGTGGTGCACGGCGGCGAGACGCGGCAACAATCGGTGGCGAACGCGCTGGCGCAAGTTGATCCGGCGACGGAGATTGTGCTGGTGCACGATGCCGTGCGGCCGTTCGTCACCCGCGAGCAGACGGAGCGAGTGATTGCCGAAGCGCGCAAGCGCGGCGGCGCGATTCTCGGAATCCCGGCGATCGACACGGTGAAAGAAGTGAAACGCGCGAGCCTGCCTGAGGACGTTGCGCTGATCACGGCGACGATTCCGCGGGAGCGCATCGTGCTGGCGCAGACGCCGCAGGCGTTTTCGTACCCCATCCTGCGCGATGCGTTCCGCAAGGCGCAGCAGGACGGAATCACTGCGTCCGACGAAGCGGTGCTCGTCGAGCGATTGGGACACGAGGTGTTCGTCGTGCTCGGCTCGGAGCGCAACTTGAAAATCACCCGCCCGGCGGACATGGAGCTCGCGCGCTTCTATCTCGAGCAGGAGCGACAGCCGAAATGACGCGCTCGGGCATCGGCTACGATCTGCATCGGCTCGCCGAAGGGCGGAAGCTGATGATCGGCGGAATCGAGATTCCGTTCGAAAAAGGATCGGTGGGCCACTCCGACGGCGACGTGCTGAGCCACGCGCTTTGCGACGCGCTGCTCGGCGCGGCAGGGCTGGGCGATATCGGCACGCATTTTCCCGACACGGATCCGAAATGGAAAGGTGTTTCGAGCCTGCTTTTTTTGGAGCACACACGAAAGCTGCTCGATGAGCGCCGCCTGCGCATCGCTCACTTGGATGCTGTTGTGATCTGCGAGCGCCCGAAGCTCGGCCCGCATTTTCCTGCCATGCGCGCGGCGCTGGCAAAGTCGCTCGGCATCGCCGAGGCCCAAATCAATCTGAAGGCGAAGACCAACGAGGGCACGGGCGCGATCGGCCGCGGCGAAGCCGTTGCAGCGCATGCCATCGCAACGCTCGAAAGCCTCGCGTAGCCCTATTTCAGCAGCCCGCTCTTCTGATTCGTTCCCGGAAACTTCGCGGCAGATTGATTTGATTCCGTGCGCCGCGCGCGTTACATTCGGATTGCAACCGCGGTCCCCTTCCGAGCCCTGAAATCCGGGGCGGGTCCATCCCCTTCCAAGCGAGATTCGCGCGCTCGTGGTGTCGCCGGTGGAAATTTCCGGCCGGTCATCACCATCTCGCTTGCAAGTTGCTGCGAAGAAAAAGCGGATGGTGACCACGCGATGCGGACGCGGATTTTGATCGGATTTGCGCTGGTGGTGATTTTCGGCGCAGGAATCGTGACGGTTTCCTACCAGCGCATCGCGCGCACGATTGTGCTGCAAGAGCGAGTGAGGCACGCGAGCGCGATCCTCGAACATGTGAATGGCCTCGCCAACGATCTCGCTGAAGTGGAGGCGGCGCAGCGGGCTTATCTGCTCACGGATGAAGAGCAATTCCTCAAAGCCGCCGACTCCGCCTCGGAAGCGTCGTTGGAAGAGCTGGCAAGCCTCCACGAACTCGCCCAGGACCGTCCGAGCCAGCAGCAGCGTCTGAATGCGCTGAACGAACTCGTCCGCGAGCGCCTCGCCCATCTGGACGAATTCGCTGCACTGAAGCGCTCGGAAGGAATCGCCGGTGCGCGGAACGAACTGCGCAACGAGCAGGCGCTCGCCGACAAAATCCGAAGCACGGCGGCGGAACTTCAGAAGGAAGAAAAAGCGCTGCTGGAGTCGATCGAAGCGGAATCGAAGGAAAATTCGCGCAGGACCGCGCGAGTTTTGATTCTCGGCAGCGGCACCGGCTTTTTGCTTCTGACCACGGTGGCCTGGCTTTTGATCCGCCAATCGAAGGCGCGAACGAGAATCGAAGAAACGCTGGTGCAGTCGAACGAAGCGCTCACGCGCACGGTGCGCGCGCTGGCTTCGAAAACGGGCGAGACGCGCCTGCTCGGCGAAACCGGCGACTTGCTTCAATCCTGCCTGAATTTGAATGAGGCCCGCGACGTGCTTCACCATCTGATGCCTCAGCTTTTGCCGGGGGATTCCGGCGGTCTCTACGTCCTCAAAAATCCCGAGCAGCTCATGCAGCCGCTGACCACCTGGGGACAAGGCGAGCCGGACGCCAAAGCGTTCGGGCCGGAAGATTGCTGGGCTTTGCGCCGCGGCCGGCCGCACAACGTGGAAGTCCCCGGGAGCAATTTGATTTGCCGCCATTTGAATGAATCATTCACCGGCAAAAGCCGCTGTCTTCCGCTGGTGGCGCAGAACCAGGCGTACGGCCTGCTGCACATTCTTCACAACGAGAAAACCGCAGCGCCCCGCGGCGGGCGGCCGGAGGCGGAAACCGGGGAATACGAAGAGTTGACCGACCGTGTCGCTGAACGCATTTCGCTGGGGCTCGCGAACATCCGCCTGCGTGATTCGCTTCGCGATCAAGCGATCCGGGATCCGCTCACCGGACTTTTCAACCGGCGCTACATGGAAGAATCTCTCGAGCGCGAATTGCGCCGGAGCATCCGCCACGACCGGCCCGTGGCCGTGATCATGATCGACGTGGACCATTTCAAGCAGTTCAACGATCGCTACGGACATCCAAACGGCGACGCTTTGCTGCGCTCGCTCGGCAGATTTCTCGTCGAACAGGTCCGCGAAGAAGACATTGCCTGCCGCTACGGCGGAGAAGAGTTTCTGCTCGTAGCTCCGGAAGCGGCGCTCGAAATAGCCCGCGATCGCGCCGACCGCATCCGCGAACAATTCAAGACGCTTTCCCTGATGCAGCGCATGGAAGTGATGGAGCCGGTGACACTCTCGGCAGGAATTGCGGCGTACCCGGAGCATGGTTCCGTGCCGGAGGCGCTGATCCGCGCCGCCGACCGCGCTCTTTATATTGCCAAGCACAGCGGGCGCGATCAGGTGGTGGTGGCGCGCCCGGGCGATCAGGTCAGCTTGCGCCTGGTGTCGAAATTGCCGACGTGATTCGCTGGTTGCCGGCATCGTGCGGTGAATCGCCGCTCTTCCCAGCGCGGGGAATCGGCCATGCATGTAGAATCATCTCGCCGTGAAGCCCGAGCCTTCCACCGAACCAGGCGCTGAATCTCCAAACTCCGGTGCACCGCATTGGACGGGTGCGCAAGTGCGAGCCATCCTCCTGGAAGCAGGCTGGCTTGGTGAGGGTTCCATCGGATCGGTTTCGCACGATTCCCAGCGGATGCCTCTCGACGCATGGCTCGAGGAGGCGGCTGCGCTGCTCGGTCCTCACGCAGCGGACCGGGCGGCCCTCACCGAGCTTCTGCGAATGATTTTTCACTACCATCCCCGGGCGGTGATGGAAAATCCGGAAAACCAGTCCGTGCTGATGCGAAGCGGAGCGCGCGAGGTGATTCGTGAGCTTGCGAACCGCGTGCTCGCGGGAAGCGAGATCGATTCGGACCGCTTCAAGGAAATCATCGAAGGGATCAAGACCGCGCTGCCCTACCGCAGCCGCGCGCTGTTTCATCCGATTCGCGTGGCGTTGGCCGGGCGCGCGGGCGAGGGCGAACTCGACCGCGCAATCCTGCTTCTCGATTCCGCTGCAAAAATTAATTTCGCCGTGAAAGTGAAAGGAGCGCGGCAGCGCATGTTGGAATTCTGCGCCGCGCTCGATTGAAACGGATGAACTGGCTCACCGGATTTCACGCCGTGGAGGAAGCGCTCGAAGCCGGGCGCGCGCTCGACCGCATCGTGATCGCGCGCGGACGGCACGGCGAGCGCCTGGAAACGATCGTGCGGCTCGCGAAATCGCGCGGCGTTCCGGTGCGGTTTGAAGACCGCCAGCAGATCGATCGCCTCGCGGGAACGCGGGAGCATCAAGGGATTGCCGCGCTGGCCGCGGCGAAACCTACGGTCGAGCTCGAGGATTTGCTGCGCGCGAAGGCCGGAAACGGACTCGTGGTGCTGCTCGATGGCGTCGAGGATCCGCACAATCTTGGCGCCATCATTCGAACGTCGCTGGCTGCGGGCGCCACCGGGCTTGTGATTCCGGAGCGGCGCGCCGCGGGGTTGAGCGATACGGTGGAGCGCGCATCGGCGGGCGCGCTCGCGCATCTTCCGGTAGCGCGGGTGAAAAATCTCGTTCGCGCGATGGAGGAAATGAAGCAGGCAAGCTACTGGCTCGTGGGCCTCGATGAGCGCGCGGAGAAACCTTACACGGAGGCGGACTTCACGCTGCCGGTGGAAATCGTTCTCGGGGGCGA
>Ga0187781_10004569_pt1 | contig 10310 bp, 7 predicted proteins | sample 0715_SJ02_MP02_2_FD_132447 | JGI IMG/M metagenome (GOLD analysis project Ga0187781, IMG submission 132447) | Tropical peat soil microbial communities from peatlands in Department of Meta, Colombia - 0715_SJ02_MP02_20_MG | ecosystem: Environmental > Terrestrial > Soil > Wetlands > Peat | place...
GCGCGGCAGCGGTTCTTCTCGTGCAGATGCTCGATCGTCGCCCAGGCGATTGAGAGTCCGTCAAATGTGGCGGTGCCGCGCCCGATTTCGTCCAAAATGACCAGCGCCCGCTCGCCGGCCTGATTGAGAATCGCCGCCGTCTCCACCATTTCGACCATGAAGGTGGAACGGCCGCGCGCCAGATCGTCGGCGGCGCCGACGCGCGAAAACAATCGGTCGATCGCGCCAATATGCGTAGCCTGCGCCGGCACGAAACTGCCCATCTGAGCGAGCACGGCGATGAGCGCGTTTTGCCGCAGGAAAGTCGATTTTCCCGCCATGTTTGGTCCGGTGACGAGCCAGATGCGGCCGGCACTGTCTTGCGCCGGCGGCGAGAGGTCGCAATCGTTGGCGATGAACGGACCGGCGCTGGCGGTGAGCACCTGTTCGACCACGGGATGCCGGCCGCCGCTGATCGCAAACGCCAGACTATCATCGACCTGTGGCCGCACGTAGTCGCGCTCGACGGCAAGCATCGCCAGCGCGGCAACAACATCGATCATCGCCAGCGCGTCAGCGGCAGCTTTGATGGCGCCACTATTGGCGGCCACCGCGGCGGCGAGGCGATCGAAAATCTCAAGCTCCAGCGCCAGCGCCCGGTCGGCGGCGTTGGCGATTTTTGTTTCAAGTTCACCGAGCTCGGTGGTCGTGAAGCGAACCTGCCCGGCGGTCGTTTGCCGATGGATGAACGTCGCATTGAACGGCGCCGCCATCAATTTCTCGCCGTGCTGCGCGCTGACGTCGACGAAATAGCCGAGCACATTGTTGTGCCGGATTTTCAGCGAGCGAATGCCGGTCAGTTCGGCGTAACGGACTTGCAGGGCGGCGATAACGCGGCGCGACTCGTCGCGCAGCGCCCGGGCCTCATCGAGCGCTACTTCGTAGCCGGCGCGCACAAAGCCGCCGTCGCGGCGTAATGCCGGGAGCTCCGCGGCGAGCGCTTTTGTTAATTCGTTGGCCAGCACGGGATCGGCCCGGCGCAGCGCCCGCACGGCTTCGCCAATCTCGCGCGGGACCTGTGCCAGGGCCGAGAGCCGTTCGGCGATACGGGCGGCGGCAAAAATGCCGTCGCGAATTGCGGCAAGATCGCGCGGACCGCCGCGGCCAATGGCGATGCGCGACAGCGCGCGAGCAAGATCAGGCGCGGATTTAAGCCGCTCGCGCACGTCGTCGCGTATCGATGCATCGGCCACAAAGGCGTCGGCCGCATCGAGCCGATGGCCGATCTCCGCTGGATCGGTCAGCGGCGCGGAGAGCCGTTGCGCTAACAGCCGGGCGCCGGCTGCGGTCATGGTGCGATCGATCGCGGTGAGCAGCGAACCCGACCGTTCTCCGGCCAAGGTCCGAATCAATTCGAGGTTGCTGCGGGTTGCCTGATCGATGGACAGTGTCGCTCCGGCTCGCTCGGCCACGGGCGGCGCCAACGGCGGACGCTTGCCGATCTGGGTCCGCTCGACATAGCTGATTGCCGCTGCCGCCGCCGCCAATTGCAGGCGCGAGAAGGAACCGAAGGCCGCCGTCGTGGCCACGCCAAAGAACGCCGCGAGCCGCCGCTCGGCTGTCGCGCCGTCGAACACGTCGCGCGGAAGCGGGGTCACCGCCGGCAGTGTGCGCAAATAAGGAACCCATTCCGGATCGGAATAAAGCGTGTCGGAAACGATAATCTCGCCCGGCTCGATGCGGGCAATCTCCGCAGCAAGCGCGGTGCGCTCGCATTCGCGCACGCGAAACTCGCCGGTCGATATGTCGATCCAGGCGAGCGCGAACTGATCTTCGCCGGCCGTCATACGCGCGCGCGCCAGCGCGAGGAGATAATTGTTGCTCTTGGCGTCGAGCAGCGAATCTTCGGTCAACGTACCGGGCGTAACCAGGCGAACGACGTCGCGGCGGACGACGCTCTTGGCGCCGCGCTTTCGCGCTTCCGCCGGATCCTCAAGTTGTTCGCAGACCGCGACGCGATGGCCGAGCGCGATCAACCGATGGAGGTACTCGTCGGCGCGCTCGACGGGCACGCCGCACATCGGAATGTCGCGATTAAGGTGCTTGCCGCGCTTAGTCAGCACAATGCCAAGGGCGCGTGAGGCGACCTCGGCATCGTCGAAGAATAATTCGTAAAAATCTCCCATCCGGTAGAACAACAAGCAGTCCGGATTGGCCGTCTTGATCTCGATATATTGCTCCATCATCGGAGTGATGCGGCCGGCTTCCGGCGGAGGTCCGGCATCATCGCGCTTGACGGGCTGCGCAGCATCCATGCGGCGCCACGCTAGCAGAGCCGCGATAACCGCAAAAGCGCGCGGTCTGTGCGGGAAAGCCGAGTACGTCCGCGCTGCGCTTAATGACCAACAGCCGCGCGGGTGCCGCGCGGCTGTTGTTCGATTAGGCCGAGACAATTAACGGCAACGCAGCCGATGTGCGCTTTGCCGTCGTCATTCGTCTTAGTACGGAACGACGCCGTCCCATACTGTCCCGGCGTACGGATTGGCCGCTTGATCGCTGCCGTAAGGCACAATGCCGTCCCAAACCGTGCCGGCATAAGGGTTGGACGTGTAAGCGCCCCGCGGCGCCAAATTTTGCGCGTAGTCCGGAGCAAACTGGCGGTAGGTCGAGTTTTGCGCCGACGCTATCGCCGTCGAACCGATAAGCAGGGCGGCGGCGGCAACGATTGCGGGGATAAGTTTCTGTGACATTTTCATTCTCCATTTTCGGGAGCGAATTCCGCCTCGACCCACAGCGGGAATTCTGTCTCCACCGCGTGATCTAATTGTCAATCATGTCATCGGAATAGGTCACCCCGCGCGTGATGCGCATTGCACCTATGATCGAGCAAAGGGTTGTTCCGGCGTCCGCCATTCGCCACCTCGCCGGCGGATGCGACCGAATCTAAAATGTGACCGCGGTCACAAAATGTGGCGCGTGTCGTCTGTTTGCTTGCGGCTGTGAGCAACGTGCCCCGACCGCATTTGACATAACAGCGCACTCGCAGATGTTTGCGGTGTTCGTTAGCCGTCTCGTTGTTCCGCGGCCTCGGCCCCGGCGGGAGAGTGCAGCAGGCGCAGCCGATAGCCGACTGGAAGCAAGCGAATTCCAAATCGATCTTCCACGGTTCCCCATAAACCGCGGGGCAGAAACAACGCGAATACAATGGCCGCGCCGCCAAGACCCACGAGATACCACACGCCGGTTTCGCCGAAGAGATATTCGATCAGAAAGAAAATGACAGCGCCGATAATCGGGCCCTCGAAAGTGCCGAGCCCGCCGACCAGCACCATGAAGATCATGTAGGCGGTCCATTGAATGCCGAAATATTGCCGCGGCTGGAAGCTGATCGAGGTCGCGAGCCAAAGGCTTCCGGCGAGCGCGCAGCCGAAGGCGGCGAGGAAAAAGATTGTGCGCTTGCCTGCCAGCACCCTTACGCCGACCGACTCGGCGGCATCCTCGTCGTCCCGAATCGCCTGCACCGAAGCTCCAAGACGGCCGCGCAGCAGCGCAAACACCGTGCCGAGCATCACCACCATCACAGTCAGAGCAAGCCAGTAATTGTAATCCCGCCGGGCATCGGGAGCAAAAGCGTTGAGTCCGATCATCGACACGCCGGTCTCACCGTTGATGAGTGGATCCAAGGCGACGAGCAGATGCACAAGCTCGGCCACCACCCACATGCCGATCGCGAACTCGCCGCCGCGTAGCCGCAGCATCAGCACGGAGATCGGCAGCGAAAGAAGCCCGGCGATAGCCGCGCCGAGCAGGAGTGCAGGGTAAACGCTCACTCCATAATAGGAGAGTTGAATCGCGAAATAAGCGCCAAGCCCAAAGAAAGCCTGCTGACCGACCGAAACAAGCCCGGCGTAGCCGGCCAGCGCGTTCCACATGATGGCAAGGATCAGATAAATAAAAAGGTTGGTGAGGCTGTCGACGACATTGGCGCTGAACAGCAGCGGCGCCAGTGCGAGGACGACGAGAATAATGGCCGCGATCAGGCTCGCCGTTGCCGACAGCCGCGTCCAACGCTCGACCGAAAAGCGGCGTTCGCTGCTCATGGTGCCCGAGCAAGCAATGCGTGAATACCGCCGCGGGCGCGCACGGCGCCGAGCGCAAGCCGCGCCGCAAGGACGACGAAGAACACGACGTGGCCGGCGATAAAAAAGCCTTGCGGATTGATTTGCGCCCCAAAAGTCTGCGCGACCCCAAGGACGACGCCGCCAATGAGCGTTCCCAACAGCGAGCCGATGCCGCCGATAACCACCGCCTCGAAGGCGAAGATCAACTGTTCGGGCCCGGAATAAGGGGTAAACACCGCGCGCATCGCCAGAAACACGCCAGCCAGTGCCGCAGTGGCGACGGCAATGGCCGCCGCGATGGCGTAGACCGCCCTTGTATTTATACCGACCAGTGCAGCGGTGTCGGGATCTTCCGCGGTGGCGCGGATCGACCGGCCGAGCGGCGTGTAGGTGAGAAAGAGTTTCAGGCCGCCAAGCAGCAGCACGGCCAGCGCAAAAATCAGCACCGCGAGCGACCCGACGTAGAGATTGCCGGTGATCGCCCAGCTGTCAAAAGCGAAATCGCCGATATAGGGCGCGAGCGAGCGCGTGTCGGCGCCGAAATATTCGAACAAACCGTTTTCAATGACGATGGCGAGCCCGAAGGTGGTGAGCAAGGGTACCAAAACGCCGGCGCGCAGACTGCGTTCCAGCATCCACCGTTGCAGTCCCCAGCCGATGAGACCCATGACCGGGAGCACGGCGACCAGCGCGATGAAGGGCGAAATGCCGGCGCTGTCGGCGAGCAGAAAAACCAGGCAGGCGCTGAGAATGGCGAGGTCGCCGTGCGCCAGATTGATTATGCCCATCACCCCGAACATGAACGACAGCCCGCAGGCCAACAGCGCGTAATAGCCGCCGAGGAGAACGCCGTTGATGAGCTGCGTCACCCAGATCATGACGCGCTCCGTCGCGCCCGTTGCAGACCGAAATAGGCTTCGGTGACCTGCTCGCGCGTCACCTCCTTCGCATCTTCCTCGAGAATGATCCGGCCCTCCAGCATGCAGGCGACCCGGGTCGCCACGTCCAGGCTGCGGCCGATGTCCTGCTCGACCAGAATGATTGTGGCGCCGCCTTTGATCAGCGTATCGATCGAGCGGTAGACCGCCTCGACCGCAATCGGCGCAAGCCCGAGAGAGACTTCATCGAGCAACAAAAGCTTGGGATTGGTCATCAGCGCGCGGCCGATGGCGGTCGCCTGCTGTTCGCCGCCGGACAAGTTTCCGGCGCGGCTGTTGAGTCTGCGCTGCAGCAACGGAAAGGCTTCGAGCACGGTATCGACGTTCCAATGCCCGGGCCGGCCGTGCGCCGCCGCAACGACGAGATTCTCTTTCACCGTCATTCCGGCGAACAGGCGGCGGCCTTCCGGCACAAGCGCGATTCCTGCGCGCAGCCGCGCATAAGCCGGCACGGCGGTAACATCGGCGCCTTCGAACAGAATGCGCCCGGCGGCCGGTCGATGCGCGCCGGCGACGGTGCGCAGAAGCGTGGTCTTGCCCGCGCCGTTGGCCCCGACCAGCGCCAACGTCTCGCCCGGCTCGATGTTCAGGGAGACGCCGCGGACCGCCTGCAGCAAACCATGACGCGCTTCTATTCGCTCCAGTCCGAGAAGCGTCATGGCGCGCTCTTTGCCCCGATATAGGCGTCGATTACGGCGGCGTCGGCGATGACCGCCTCGGGCTTGCCGTCGGCAATGATGCGTCCGGCATCCATGCAGATGAGGCGATCGACGACGCGAATAAGCACATGCACGATGTGCTCGATCCAGACGATGGCCAGTCCGCGGCTGCGCAGGAGCTGAATCGTCTCCACCAGACTATTGGCTTCCTCGTCGGTAAGACCGCCGCCGATTTCATCGAGCAAAAGAACCTGGGGGCCGGTCGCGAGCGCCCGGGCGAGCTCCAGACGTTTGCGATCGAGCAGACCGAGGGTTTCCGCTCTCCGATTGGCGATGTCCAGCATTTGGCAAAGCGCGAGCGCTTCGACGCAGCGTTGGTACGCGCGCTCGCCGCCAAGACTCGCGCCCGTCGTCGCCGCGACCAGGCAATTTTCGAAGACAGTCATGCCGCCGAACGGCCGGGGAATCTGGTGCGAGCGGGCGATGCCCAGACGGCAGCGATGCGCGGCACCGAAAGCGGTGACGTCCGCGCCCTTGAAATGCACGGCGCCCGCCGATGGCCGGTAGGCGCCGGCGAGAATGTTGAGTAGCGTGGTCTTGCCGGCGCCGTTCGGGCCCACAATGCCGACCGCGCCCGCGGCGGCGAGCGCAAAGTTCACACCGTCGAGGACGGTCAGCGCACCGAAATTCTTATAAATGTCGGCGCCGACGAGCAGGCCGCCGTCGACGCTGCTCGCGGCCGTCTCCAGCAATTTTCCCCCTTGGCCTCAGCTGTAGGGCTGCAGCTTAGCACCAATCGGCACGTTGGGGTCATCGGCGTTGTCGACGATCACCAAGTCGAGTTTGTACTTGCTGCCCGGCTTGGCCTTGACCCATTGGGCGCCGATCAGCGGCGTCGGGAAAACATTGGCGATGGGGAACTTGCCCCAGTTGATGACGCCGACCGCAGTAGTGACTTGGAAGGTGCTTAATGTCTTGGCCAAGTCGGCTTTGTTCTTGGGATCCGAAGCTTTGAGGAGTTCGGTCCCGGCATCGAGCAAGGACTGCGTGCCGCCGAGCTGCTGGTTCCACTGGCGGCCGCTGCTCTTCTCATAGCCGTCGGCGAGCTCTTGCGATGTGCCTCCGGTAAGCGGCGATTTGTACGGGAATGTCGGGTGCCAGTAGCACAGGCTCGCGATGTTATAGGCGAGCGAACCAAGCGCTTCCATTTGCGAGGGGAACAAGCCGGTCTTGGCAATGCTCTGAATTTTGATGGTCTTGGCGAAGCCGAGTTGCGCCGCCTGGCGCCAGAAGGTGGCGAAGTCGGGCGGGATCGGGACGCCGGTGAAGATTTGCACGCCGGCATTTCGATATTTGCCGATTTGCGACGAGTAGTCGGTGGTGCCGTCTTCGTATCCGCCCGGATCGAACACGGTGAAGCCCGCCTTTTCGAAAAGCGGTATCATATGCTCGCGCAATGCATTGCCGTCGGCGTCGTTGGGGAACATGACGCCGACCTTTTTGTTGGTCGGCACCGCGCCGTTATTCCATTCGGAAATGTAGGCCTTGGCGAATTCGGCGACGCCAAACGAGAAGTGATAGGTCCACTTGAACGGCGAGGGTTGGCCGGGCTTGGCGCCGCGCCCGAAATACCAGGCTTCCCACGGCATGATGGTGGAGATGCACGGCACGCCCGCGGCCTCGCAGGCATCGGACACCGGATTGACGACTTCCGGCGTCGAAGTGACCAGCATCAGATCGACGTTGTCAGAGTTGATCAGCGCCTTGGCCAATTGACTGGCGCGCGCCGGGTCGGATTGCGAATCCCGGTCGATAATCTCGACCTTGTACTTTTTGCCGCCGGAGGCGAGGCCATCGGCCAGCGCCTTTCGCGCCAAACCGAGCACGTACGGGTCGCCTTCGCCGAAGCCGCCGAGCGGGCCGGTTCGCGGACTGACAAAGCCGATCTTGATCACGTCGGCCGCTTGCGCGAAAGCGGTGGAGACGCTGCCGGCGAACGCTAAACTGCCGGCGCCCGCAGCCGCCTGCTTGACGAATTCGCGGCGCGACAAGCCCCGGCGCGCAAAACCGGATGACGGTTGCGTTGTATTCCGTTTCTTCGACGGCATTTCATTCCTCCCAAGTTAGTTTTTGCTGGCGAGCAGGACGTTTGAATTGCCATAGACGCTGCTTGGATTTTAGTCCAGAGCGCCCGAGGTTTCTGCCCTTTGCCGGTGCTGCGGCAAAACGGTTCAGCAAATACGGATGGCATTTTTACCGGGCGACGTTTGTTCCGGTGGGACATTAAGGGGATGTGTTCGCCAAGCGAACGTTGCGCTCGCAACGGCCGAGCAGGGCGCCGGGCGCGTCGCTTCTCGCCGGTCGGCAATGCGGCGCGGAAAATTATGCTAGCGTGCGGCAAGGGTCGCCAAAAAATATCTGGGGGGGACATCATGCCTGGACCGGCTTCCGCAAACGCCGTCACCGCCGCAGTGGTGCGTAAGAAAGGCGGCCCCTTCGTCATCGAAAAGCTACGCATGGGCGAACCGCGCGACGACGAAGTGCTGGTGCGCATCGTCGCGACCGGCATGTGCCACACCGACATGATTGTGCGCGATCAGATGTATCCGGTGCCGCAGCCCATTGTGCTCGGACACGAGGGCGCGGGAATTGTCGAGAAAGTCGGCCCGCGGGTCGTCAAGGTACGGCCCGGCGACCATGTGGTCTTGAGCTTCATGTCGTGCGGCTCGTGCCGGCAATGCGTTCAGGGGCGGCCGAACAATTGCGAGAACTTCAACGCCCATAATTTCAGCGGCGGGCGCGCCGACGGCAGCCGCAGCCTGAATGACGACAGCGGCCCGGTGCATGATCATTTCTTTGGGCAATCGTCGTTCAGCACCTTCGCGCTCGCCAACGAGCGCAACGTCGTCAAGGTGACGAAGGACGCGCCGCTCGAGCTGCTCGGCCCGCTCGGCTGCGGCATTCAGACCGGCGCCGGCGCGGTGATGAACGCGCTCAAGGTCGGGCATGGCGCGAGCTTTGCCGCCTTCGGCTCCGGTGCCGTTGGGCTCGCCGCGATGATGGCGGCGCGCGCCGTCGGCGCCACCACCATCATCGCGGTGGACGTCATTCCGGCGCGGCTTGCGCTCGCCAAAGAACTCGGCGCCACGCACATCATCAACGCGAGCGAAACCGATCCGGTCGCCGCGATCAAGGAGATCACCGGCAGCGGCGTGCAATTCGCGCTCGAGACGACTGGATTGAGCCCGGTCGTGCGCCAGGCGATCGACGCGCTCGGCGTGCGCGGCAGCGTCGGCATTATCGGCGCCGCGCCGCCCGGAACCGAGATCAAGATCGACATCACCGAGTTCATGCAAATGGCGAAGACGATCTACGGAATCATTGAAGGCGACAGCGTGCCCGACGTGTTTATTCCGCAGCTGATCGATCTCTATCTGCAAGGCCGTTTTCCGTTCGACAAGCTGGTGAAGTTCTATCCGTTCGAGCGCATCAACGAAGCCGCGCTTGACTCTGAGCGCGGGCTGACGGTCAAGCCGATCATCCGCATCGGCAAAATCTGAACCAAAGCGCGGCGCGCAACTTTCCCCTCTCCCACAACGGGAGAGGGCTAACACCACGATCTTCGTGGCGCGTTTTCACCTCGCCCCAACGGGGGAAGGGCAATAACGAATCGCTCAGGACCGAATACCCGATCTCAGAACGGGTAGGGATTCGGCTTTTCCTTGATGGTCATCCACTGCCACTGGGTGAACTCGTCCCAGTTGGCGGGACCGCCGATGCGCGTGCCGTTGCCGGAGGCGCCCGAGCCGCCGAACGGCACATGCGGCTCGTCGGCGACGGTCTGGTCGTTGATGTGCAGAAGCCCGGTATTGAGCTTGTTGCCGATGGCGACGGCGCGGCCGACATCGGCGGAGAACACGCCGGCCGAGAGGCCGTATTCGTTCTGGTTGGCGAGCGCGATGGCTTCGTCGTCGCTCTTGACGGAGGTGATCGCCGCGACCGGGCCAAAAATTTCCTCGTCGAACGCGCGCATGCCGGGCTTTACCCCGGTGAGCACGGTCGGCTTGTAATACGGCCCTTCGAACGTTCCGCCCGCTTCGAGCTTGGCGCCGGCCTTCACCGAATCCTTCACGATGCCGTCGATGCGCGCCACCTGCGCCTTGCTGATCACCGGCCCGAGTGCGACTTGCCCGAGCGGATCGCCGACCGGCAGATGGTTGGCTTTGCCGACCAGCTTTTCAGTCAGCGCCGAGACGATCTTGTCCTTGGCGAGAATGCGCCCCGTGGTCATGCAGATCTGGCCCTGGTGGAACCACGAGCCGAAGGCGATGGCCGACGCGGCGGCGTCGAGATCGGCGTCTTCAAGCACGATGACGGCATTCTTGCCGCCGAGTTCGAGCTGCACCTTTTTCAGATGCTTGCCGGCAAGTTCGCCGATCCGTCGCCCGACATTGCTCGATCCGGTGAACGACACCATGGCGATGTCGGGATCGGTGCAGATCGCTTCGCCCGCTTCGGCGCCGCCGGGAAGAATTTGCAACACGCCTTTCGGAAGCTCGGCCTCCTCAAACAGCCGCGCGATTATGAATCCGCCGGTCAGCGCCGTGCGCGGA
>Ga0187781_10004570_pt1 | contig 10310 bp, 8 predicted proteins | sample 0715_SJ02_MP02_2_FD_132447 | JGI IMG/M metagenome (GOLD analysis project Ga0187781, IMG submission 132447) | Tropical peat soil microbial communities from peatlands in Department of Meta, Colombia - 0715_SJ02_MP02_20_MG | ecosystem: Environmental > Terrestrial > Soil > Wetlands > Peat | place...
AAAGAATCGGCCAACTTCACGACGGCCATTGTAATCCTCAAAGTCGCCGTGGTGTGCTTGTTCATCGCGCTGGCCGCCGCGTTTTTATTCGCCCACAAGTGGCAACCGGACTACTGGCGTCCGTTCATCCCGCCCAATACGGGGGAGCAAGGGCACTTCGGGTGGTCCGGGATTTTACGCGGGGCCGGGGTCGTATTCTTTGCGTATATCGGCTTTGACGCAGTTTCCACGGCGGCTCAGGAAGCCAGGAATCCGAAGAAAGACATGCCGTTTGGCATTCTAGGGTCGCTCGTGATCTGCACGGTCCTTTATATCCTGGTTTCGGGACTTCTGACGCGCCTTGTCCCTTACACCCAACTGAATGTTCCCGATCCGGTCGTGGTGGGAATTCGCGCTACCGGACAACAGTGGGCGACTTTTCTGGTTGAGCTTGGGGCCTTGGCAGGGTTGGCGACCGTCATGCTCGTGATGTTGTTGGGACAGTCGCGGGTGTTCTATTCGATGTCGCGCGACGGGCTGCTATGGCCCTGGGCGAGCGCGATTCATCCTCGCTTTCGCACACCATACAAAAGTTCTATCGTGGCGGGTCTCTTCGTGGCGGTGCTGGCCACGCTCGTGCCGCTCAGCGTGTTGGATGAAATGACCAGCGTCGGAACGCTGTTGGCCTTCATGCTGGTGAGTGCGGGGGTGTGGGTCCTGAGGAGGACGCATCCCGAATTGAAGCGTCCGTTCAAGACGCCGCTGGTGCCGCTGGTGCCGATTCTGGCCATCCTGTTCTCGGGTGCTCTGATCATCGGTCTATCCCCGATGACGAAACTGCGTCTGGTGGTATGGCTGGTGATCGGGCTGGTGATTTACTTCAGCTACGGCCGCCGCCGCAGCGTCCTGCAAAACCCTCCAGTTCCTAGAGAAAGTACGCCGGTACATTCCTGATGTTGAATGCGCTGCTTAAAGTCTTGCTGCGGGAATACCGGACGCACCGCATGGCGCGCCTCACGGTCTGGGTTTTGGCGTACGGCGCGGTTTTGTGGAGCGTTGACCGGCTCACCGCCGGCGCTCCCGTGCTGCTCTGGGTGTTTTTCTGGATCGCAGGCACAGTCTGCGGCGTTTACTACCTGGGGCGCCTTGTTGGATTCGTCCGTCGTCGCCTGCTGTGGCGGCTCACGCGGCGGCTGATCGTGGCTTACGTCTTCATCGCTATTGTTCCCATCCTGCTGATTGGGATTTTGGAGCTGATTGGCATTTTCATTATGGGCGGCCAGTTCGCTGCACTCCTCGTAAGGGAGGACCTGCGCGAGCGCTTTTCAGCCCTGCAGCAAGTTAATCGAGTCGTGGCGCACGAAGCCCACTTGAATTCCCCCTCCATCTCCGATGAGACTTTGGACCGGCTTCAGAACTTCTACGTGAGAGAATTGCAACGGCATGCTGTCAGTTATCCCGGCCTGGAAGTGACCCTCTGGATGGGATCGCAATTTCGGGCTTTTCACTTGGATGGAACCAGGGTTCAATCACCCGTGATCGTTCCAGCCTGGTTCAAGCAGGAAGAGTTTGCGGGTGTTGTAACCGATGGCAGCCAACTCGCTTTACGTTCCATCGATCGCGGCGCGACGGCGGCCGGCGATCTGGTCATCATCCTTTCTCAACCTTTTACGTCGGAACTACTCGATCTGGCGGGAGAGGGCATAGGACCCGTCGGCGTGATGACCACCGAACCGGCACAAGAGGGGCTCAAGCCGCAAGGCCCCGGTATGCACGTGCGCATCGAGACACCGCAGGGGGCCTATGACCAGACGGGCAGCATCAACTCGAGACGGATAAGGCTGCCGGAGCCGGCCTTTCGGTTTGACTACACGGTCGTTGGGACGTCGTCACTCGATCCCATCGCTTGGCAGGGTGAAGTGCAAAAAAAGCTGGCCGCGCCCGCTTTCGTTTACGTCAGTTCCAGGGTCATGGCTCTGAACCGCCGCCTTCTGCAAACTCAGGGCGAATATTCCGATCTCTACGTCACTCTGTTCAAGGTCGTCGGCGTCGTCCTCCTCGTCATCGAGTGTATCGCGCTCTTCATCGGAATACGTTTGACACGTTCGATTACCCACACCGTGAACAGGCTTTATAGCGCCACAGAGCGCGTGAAGAAAGGTGATTTCTCCTACCGCATCGGCGTCCCAGCCACCGATCAGCTCAGCGCCCTGGGTGAGGCTTTTGACAGCATGACCGCCTCCGTCGAGCGCCTGCTGCGCGAATCGGAAGAGAGGCTTCGTCTGCAGAGCGAGCTCGAGATCGCTCGCGAAGTTCAAACACAGTTGTTTCCACGCTCGGCGCCGGAAGTTCCCGGCTTGGCGCTCTACGGAGTCTGCAAAGCGGCGCGCTCAGTGAGCGGCGACTATTATGACTTCCTCAAGCTCGGCGACGACAAGGTTTGCCTGGTGCTAGGAGACGTCAGTGGCAAAGGGATCTCGGCCGCCCTGCTCATGGCCGCCATCCAATCTGCGCTGCGCGCTCAGTTCTACAACGGCGTCGCGCCCGGCAGCGGCTCGCTGAGATCGCCGCTCTCAACCTCGGCGGTGGTGAACAGGCTGAACGTTCAGGTTTTTGAGAGCACGCCCCGGGAAAAATACGTGACCTTCTTCTTCGCTGTTTATGACTCGGCCACCCGCCGCCTGACCTACACCAACGCGGGTCACCTGCCGCCCGTACTGTTCCGTCGAGGCAAGGTCGAGCGCCTCCGCGCCGGTGGCACCGTGGTGGGCCTGTTCTCTCCCATGACCTTCGAGCAGGCGGAGATTCAAATTCAGCCCGGCGACCTGCTTCTGGCGTTCACCGATGGGATCACCGAACCGGAGAATATTTATGGCGAGGAGTTCGGGGAAGAGCGTTTGCTCGCGGTGGTGCGCCGCGCCGTCAACGCTCCGCCGCAGACTCTGACGGAGGAGATATATCGCAGCGTGAGTGATTGGACGGGCAGCCCGGAACTCCAGGATGATATGACGCTGCTGGTGGCGAAGGCGTCGGAGTGAGGGGGAGTCGAGAGTCGAGAGTTGAGAGTGAGGAGCCGAAAGTCAAAGGTCGAGAGTCGAGAGTTGAGAGTGAAGAGCTGAGAGTCAAAAGCTGAGAGTCGAGAGGGTTGACAGCTGCGAGCTTGCTCGTTGGCTGTCGACTTTCGACTCTCGACTCTTGACTTTCGACTCTCGACTCTCGACTTTCGACTCTCGACCTTTGACTCTCGACTCTTGACTCTCGACCTTTGACTCTCGACTCTTGACTCTCGACTTTCGACTTTCGACTTCGTTAGACTTCATCAAGTGATCACAATTCAGGGAGCTTCAGTTTGTCTCTGCGTAACCGCGTAGCCTTAGTCACCGGCGCCTCACGGGGCATCGGGAAGGAGATAGCGCTCGCGTTGGGCCGGGCGGGCGCAAGGGTAGCGATCAGCTACCGAACCAATAAATTGGCGGCCCAAAAAGTCGCTGATGAGCTGCGTGCGGCGGCAGCCGAAGGGGTGGTCTTCCCCACGGACGTCACCGATCCCAAGCGCGTCGAGGAATTGGTCGAGGCGATCGTGGGCCGGTTTGGCCGGCTGGATATTCTGGTCAACAACGTTGGCGTGTTCGAGTGGAAGCCGCTTCTGGAATCGACCTTGGAGGAATGGCATTCCGTGGTGGCTTCCAACCTGTTCAGCGTCTTTTACACTACCAAGTTTTCCGTGCCGGTCATGCGGCCGAAGCGCTGGGGGCGAATCATCAACCTGGGTTCGGTGGGAGCGGAGCGAGCCTTCGGGCAGGCTAAGATATCCGCCTACTCGGCAGCCAAAGCCGGGTTGGTGGCCTTCTCTCGATCCGTGGCGCTGGAGGAGGCCCGGAACGGGATCACCGTCAACGTCGTTAATCCTCCGGTAATTGATGAAAAGGCATTATCATTGGAAGAAGCAAAGAAGCTGGTCGATGCCCGATTCCCGGTGGGCCGTCCAGCCACCGGACGTGACATCGCGGAAGCCGTCAAGTTCTTTGCTTCGGAGGAAGCAGCCTTCATCACCGGCCAAGTTCTCAATGTTAGCGGCGGGTGGATGCTTTAAGAGTTATCAGTTTTCAGTTGTCAGTTCTCAGTCCCTGGTTGTCTGCCGGTCGCCAGTTCGGCAACGTCACTGACGACGCCTTGGCAGGTGGGTACTGAAACTGAAAACTGAGAACTTACAACTGACGACTGACGACTGCCAAGATGAAGATTCTCACTGCTCAAGAGATGCAACGCATCGACCGGCTGACCACCGAGCGCTACGGCGTTCCCAGCTTGACACTCATGGAGAACGCCGGACGCGGGGTCGCGGAGTTTCTGGCGCAGCGCTTTGGCCCGCTTGAGCAGCAGCGAGTCCTGATCCTGTGCGGGCGTGGAAACAACGGAGGCGACGGTCTGGTCGTGGCACGGATGCTGCGCGAGCAGGGGCTGAATCCAAGGGTGCTCCTGTTTGCAGATCCCGCCAAGATACAAGGCGATGCCGCAGTGAATCTCGAGCGGCTGGCGGCTTCCGGGATGCCCGAGGTGGTCGAAAGTCCGGAAGCCTGGCAGGCGATCAAGGCGAGCCTGGAGGGAACGACGCTTGCGGTCGACGCCCTGTTGGGAACGGGACTCAGCAAACCGCTCGGAGGGCTGCTGTTGCAGGTGGCTCGAGACGTCAATGCGGTTTTGGCTGCCGCGCAGGTGGTGGCCGTAGACTTGCCTTCCGGAATCTCCGCCGACTCCGGCGATCTGGTTGGTGAGCACGTGCGGGCTGACTTTTCCGTTACTTTCACCGCTCCCAAAATCGCCCACGTCTTTCCGCCGGCGTGTGAATGCGTGGGAGAGTGGTTGGTTCGGCAAATCGGAACGCCGCCGGAGGCTCTGGAAAACGATCCGGATCTTCTCTTAAATCTCGCCAGCAGTGCGGACTTCGCCTGGTTAACGCGGCCTCGAAAGCCAGATGCAAATAAGGGGAATTACGGCCACGTGTTGATTTTGGCGGGTTCGGTGGGGAAGACCGGAGCGGCGGCGCTGGCGGCAAGTGCGGCGCTGCGTGCCGGGGCAGGGCTGGTGACTGTGGCCAGCGCGGCGAGCGCCCTACCAACCATCGCTTCGCTGGGAATGGAATACATGACTGAGCCGCTTCCGGAAACGGAAGCCGGCACGATTTCACTGCGCGCGCTCGACTACGGACGCTTGGACAGGTTGATGGAGGGCAAGTCGGTTCTGGCTATCGGCCCAGGGCTGGGGGGCGTACCCGAGACGGCCGAACTGGTCCGGACGCTGGTCAACCGTCGCCGGCTCCCGGTGGTCTTGGATGCCGATGGCCTCAATGCCTTCGCGGGATGCATGGACAAGTTTCAATCGGGCGGAGATCTGTCACCGGCGGTGTTGACACCTCACCCCGGCGAAATGAGCAGGCTCGCGGGCTTAACTATCCCGGAAATTCAAGCGCACCGCGTCGAGCACGCGCGTGGATTTGCCGCCAAGTACAACGTCAACCTGGTCCTGAAAGGTTTTCGCACACTCACGGCCGCGCCCGGCGGCAATGTTTGGGTGAACCCGACCGGCAATCCCGGCATGGCTACGGGCGGGACTGGCGACGTTCTGACGGGCCTCGTTGCGGGGCTTGTGGCACAATACCGTGATCGGCCGATCAGCGAGGTGGCGGCAGCGGCCGTATTCCTGCACGGTTTGGCAGGCGATCTGGCGGAAAAAGAAATGGGGCAGGCTTCACTCATCGCAGGTGACTTGATCGCTGCCTTGCCCAAGGCCTACAAAGCAGTGACGAGTGACAAGTGACGAGTGACGAGTGACGAGCCGGAAAAGCAGGTCCGAGGTGCCGGGTGTCAGGTGCCAGGGAAGAGTAGCGAGCGGGAAAAGCGGGTTTCCGGTGTCAGGGAAAGCAGCGACGAGTGATAAGCGATGGCTGATGAATCCAACACTGCGGATCGATTGTCTTCTGGCCCGTCACTCATCACTCGTCACTGTTCTATGGTCACGCATTCGCCCGAAGAAACCGTGAGCTTCGGACGCGAGTTGGGGAAAGAACTTCAACCGCCTTGCCTGGTATTGTTGGAAGGAGAGTTGGGAAGCGGCAAGACGACGCTGGTAAAAGGCATCTTGGCCACTTTGGCTTCGATTCCCGAGGATGAAGTGACGAGCCCTTCCTTCACTTTGGTGCACGAGCACGGCGCCGGCAAGGCTTATCACGTGGACCTTTACCGCGTCGATGGGGCACGCGACTTGGCCACGTTGGGCTTGGAGGATTTGCTGGAGCGAGAGACGACGGTGCTGATCGAGTGGGGCGAGAAGTTCGGCGAGGAAGTTCCGCGGCCATATTTGCGCGTTCGCCTCGAGCATCTGGGGCCTGACCAACGCCGCATCACGGTCGAATTGATTGACGATTGACGATCGTCGATTGTCGATTGCAAGGCACAGTCGGGGCCGGCAGCAGCAGGCAGTCGAGGGTCGAGCATCGTCGCTCAGAGCGAATGCGCATGATGGAGGATTGTCGACTGCCATAGCGTCGTTGATCGTCGGGTGCGGAAGACGTGGAACGCCCTGGTGAATTGTTAATCGTCAATCGACCATCGTCAATCGTCAATCAGAGTTGGGGCAGTCCAACACTCGGAGAAAAACACATATGACAGAAACGGGACCCACGCCCTGGGGGTTGATCGTCGGTTCATCCAGCGGTTTCGGCGCGGCCACCAGTCTGGCGCTGGCGCGCGCAGGAATGAACATTTTTGGTGTGCATTTTGATCGGCGCTCGAATATGCCCCAAGTGGAGCAGGTAATCGGCGGCATTCAGCAGACTGGCCGCGAGGTTCTATTTTTCAATATCAATGCTGCGGATCCTGTCAAACGCGCGGAGTCGCTGGGCCGCATGCAGGAACATTGGGAAAAGAAAGGCGGCAGCCATTTCATCAAGGTCTTTCTTCATTCCGTCGCTTTCGGATCGCTGAAGGCCTACCTCGCGGAATCGCCCGAGGATGAATTGACCCAATTGCAGATGGATATGACGGTGGATGTGATGGGGAACAATCTCGTCTACTGGGTCCAGGATGTATTTCGGCGTAAGATGCTGGGGCGCGGGAGCCGCATTTATGCCATGACCAGCGCCGGCGGGCACAGCGTGATTCCGAACTACGGCCCCGTCTCCGCCGCCAAAGCTGTCCTCGAGTCGCATATCCGCCAACTGGCTTATGAACTGATGCCGCACGGTATCACCGCGAACGCGATTCAGGCGGGTGTGACGATTACCCCCGGATCCAGCAAGATTCCAGGCATCGAAAAGCTGTCTGAGTTTGCCAGGATGCGCAACCCTGGCGGCCGACTCACTACCCCTGACGACGTGGCTTCCGCCATCGTTGCCTTGATGGATGACCGCACTTATTGGATTACAGGTAATGTCATTCGTGTGGATGGCGGTGAGGATATTGTTACTTGATCTATTCAGCCTCGATGTCAGCCTGGGGCGCGCTAGCACCGGCGGGCGAGATGCGCTTTGCAAACCCGCCGCTACGTCCGCAGTGGTCCGCCGAGGCTACTCATGCGCTTTTGACCCGCCAGGCGGAATCTGCTAGCATAAAAACTCGCGAAGAGTCGTTCCTTTGGATGAGGCAAAACAAAGAGTGGGTGCGAAACTCAGAAAGCTCTTGCTCGCCAGACCGCGCGGTTTCTGTGCGGGTGTGGACCGAGCCATCGACGTTGTGCACATGGCGCTCGAACTTTACGGGGCGCCTGTTTATGTCCGGCGGGAAATTGTCCACAACAAGCACGTCATCCAATCGCTCGCGTCCAAGGGCGCAGTATTCGTCGAGGAGATCGAGCAGGTCCCCTCGGGAGCCGTGGTGATCTTTAGCGCCCACGGGGTCTCGCCGGACGTGCGCGCCGAAGCCGAATCTAAACGACTGCGGGTGATTGACGCCACCTGTCCTCTGGTGACGAAAGTTCACATGGAGACTGTCCGATTCGCACGCGAGGGCCTATCCATCATCCTGGTCGGGCATGCCGGGCATGATGAGATTATCGGGACCATGGGTGAAGCTCCCCGGTGCACGCAGTTGGTGAGCAGCGTGGTAGAGGCCGAAGCAGTTCAAGTGGCGGATCCCGAGCGTGTCGCCGTCACCACCCAAACCACGCTGGGCGTAGACGACACGCGAGAGATCATCGAGGTTTTGCGGCGTCGCTTCCCCAAACTGGTGAATCCTGCCAGCGACGACATCTGCTACGCCACCCAGAACCGCCAGACTGCGGTAAAGCTCCTGGCTCAGCGGGCGGACGTGATCCTGGTCCTGGGCTCGAAGAATAGCTCGAATTCCAGGCGCCTTCGAGAAGTGGCGGAGATGTCAGGAGCACGCGCTTACCTCATTGAAGACGCGACGAAGATTGACCCGGCCTGGCTCGAGAACGCAACTTGTGTGGCCATCACTGCGGGAGCTTCAGCTCCTGAGCATTTGGTGCAGGAGGTGGTGGCCTACTTCCGGGCACGGGGAGTGGATGAGATAGCTGAAATCGAAGCGATGGAAGAAAAAGTGACCTTTACTCCTCCGCCCGAACTCGTCCGAGCTATGGCTAAGCTGTCGACCTGATTCACACAGTCTTGTCGGGCGCGTCGCAAATGGTCTCGAGCGGGCACTCCGTACACAGCGGCTTGCGCGCCGCGCAGATCTTCCTACCAAACCAGATTACTTGATGGCCGAACAAGATCCACCGCTCGGGGGAAACGAGTTTGATCAGGTCCTGCTCGACTTTCTCGGGCGTCCCCTCATCGGAGAGCTTCAGGCGGTGTGCAATGCGGAATACGTGGGTGTCCACCACGACGCCCGTGGGGATGCCATAAGCGGTTCCCAGCACGACATTGGCGGTCTTTCGCGCCACCCCCGGCAGAGTTAGCATCTCCTCCATCGTGCGAGGCACCTGCCCGCCGAAATCCGTCACGATTTTCTTGGACGCCCCGATGATACTCTTGGCTTTATTGCGGTAGAACCCCGTCGAGCGGATTTCATTTTCCAGAACCGGCTGCGACAAGGCCGCAAAGTCCTGCGGGGTGGGGTATGTCTGGAATAGGTGGGGCGTGACCTTGTTCACTCTCTCGTCCGTACACTGGGCGGAAAGGATTGTAGCCACCAGGAGTTCGAAGGCATTCTTGTGGTGCAAGGCGCACTGCGCGTGCGGGAACAGTTTGTCGAGCGCCGCAAAGATCGGATGCAGGCGTTCGGGGGAAGTATACTCTGCCTTCGGCTTGGCCTTACGTCGTGGCGCCGTCGTTTTGGACGACCCTGCAGCAGTTGCGTGTCCCCGCGGTCGCGGGTTGGCGGCATGCCTGTCCCGCGGCCGCGCAGGTCGAGACGCTCGCGCGGCATCATTCGGTATCTTGGTTGACTTGAGTTTGCGGGCCATCCTCGTGGCGCCTACCCTCCAAGTAGGTTCAGGACTTCCGTCAGTTCGCGATGAATGCAGGAGAAGGTGGGGGTATCGCGCACCGTGTAACTGGTGGCTTCGCTGTGGCGAAGTTCCATCACCAGGTCTACAAAGTGCTCAGGCTTGTCGCTTTCAAACGCCACTACAAATTCTTGATCGTCTAAGCCAAAGCTGTAAGTGGTGTTTAACCTCACGGTGGGATATTTGTGGCCGATTTCGATATGCTCGTCCATCATGCCCTGGCGGGCGTGTTTAGTGAGCCGGTACCAGGCTTTGCTTTTCACGAAAGGGTAAACGAACAGGTACCTGAACTGGCCGGGAACTAACTTAAGCCGTGTTCCCTCCTGCCCTTCGTGCGTGTGCTTATCGACGTAAACCGAGCGCTTGGTCATGGAGAAATAGCAGTAGGGATTGGCCAGGTACTTGCCCAATCCCGTCGACAAAAGCTGTGCGCTCATCTCCTGGAGCTTAAGCGGATCATAGCCGATGCGCCAGAGCATGAAATCGCAATCTCCGCGGATGCCCACCAGCGAGTAGGCGACCACGATAAAGTCCTGTTCGGAGTTCTTCACCACTTCCACAAACTCACACTTGCCCCTCTGGCGCTCATCGCTGGGCAACCGCCGCCAGAGCGGGTCGACTTTGTAGAAGGAGAAATTCACGTACTGGCGGCGGTCGTCGCCGCTTGCGCTTCTATCTTTTTGTTCCATGTTAAATCACGCCGCGGTCACAAGTCTTAAGCCCTACACGAATCCCCAATATAACACGAAATCCGGCTAGTGTCCTAAGTCATCAGTTCGTTAACAAATGTCTTTCTCAGGCTCGACCCTTCCGAAGAGCCCCGTCAGGGGCGGCATAGAGTAGCCCAGGGCGTAAGCCCTGGGTTA